>Ga0123353_10001229_pt1 | contig 31364 bp, 25 predicted proteins | sample TergutLab28metaG_3_FD_92763 | JGI IMG/M metagenome (GOLD analysis project Ga0123353, IMG submission 92763) | Labiotermes labralis P3 segment gut microbial communities from Petit-Saut dam, French Guiana - Lab288 P3 | ecosystem: Host-associated > Arthropoda: Insects > Digestive system > Gut ...
TATTGCCTTTCCCATTTTGACTCCGCACTGGCAAATTGTTAAAAATGGGCAAAATAGCGAATTGTTTCTTCGCGTTTTTGCGGTGAAATTGTTCACGGTCTGAGAAAAAATAGACAGTTACCCCCCAGCGTCTTTGAAGTTCGTCCGCTTTCTTTGCGGCAGCAACAGACTGATCCAAACTTCGGCGCACAAGCCCCACCGTCAGCAATGCCGCAATCGTCAGCATGACCAGCACCAATATCAACACGTACCCTTCTTGTTTTTTCAATGCGAAAAGCGCGAGAAGTACGAAAAAGGCGAACAATCAAAGATCGTTCGGCAGTCGCTCTCGCTATTTAAGGGGAAGGTACCCGACCACGCGTTCCCTCTGTCGCCGTTTCCGGTTTTTTGTCGGGAACGATTTGCGTGCCGGAAGGACCAATTGCTGTTGTTTGGAGGATGACATCGCCATCCTTTGCCCAAGTGAAATGGGGTACGCCCGCCGGTTCCGTGAGAAAACTTCCCGGCGGCAGAGCGGTCAATCCCTTTTCGTTGAAGGTGTCGCCGATACCGTAATAGTAGGTCCCCGACAACACAACGACCGTGCGTGAATCGGGATGGGTATGTGGAATACCTTGTGTCCCCTTGGGAATGAATGTTCGGGTCACGTAAAGTCCTGCGGTACGTGAGTCGCCAAGCAATCTTGCGGTGCGCGAGGAACCTTCGAACTTGATGTCTTCGGGGTGAAGAAAAAAGTGCGGCATTTCCACCGCAGGCGAACCATCGGCTGGTGTGACCGTTGTCACGGGTCTGGGAGGTGTCACCAGCACTGGCGAGGCAGACTGACGCTGTACTGGCGGAGCGGCAGGGCGACGCTGTTGTCCACTAAGTAACAAGACCGAAACGACCGCCACGAAAAGCATTATTGAATATGATAATTGTTTCATCAAACTGAATGACTTGGTGAGACTCCCCACTTTGCCGCACTATACTCATTTTATCGAAACGGGTCAACGGCAAGAATTGTCCGTCGGGGAAGAATACAGTAGTCGGGAGTCAGGAGTCAGAATGGTGCTACCACACCGCTTGGCAATGCAGCAGCGACACCGCTTGCGTCTCCTGACTCCTGTATTCTGCTCCACGGAATGCGATAAGGCTGAAAATGGCATGTTAATTTCTGGCGAAAGCCCTACTCTATACAGCGTGCTCTCTTTCGTTACAATGAACGTTCTCCCCACCACTTTACGCCGCCCCCCATGAACCAGACCAGCCAGTGGAAAAAAAGCCTCGTCCATGCGGCGAAGTCTGATGTGGGACTGCGGCGGTCCACCAATCAGGACGCATGTCTTTTGAGGTTTGCTCCGACGTCCCGACAATGGCTGGATCGCGGGCACATCTATGTGGTCGCCGATGGGATGGGGGCACACTTAGCCGGTGAAGTTGCCAGTCGATTGGCGACCGAAACCATTACAAAAAGTTATCTGGCACGTACCAATGAGCCGCTCGGTCAAGCCCTTGTTCAAGCCGTTTATGATGCTCACGATGCCATTCGCGCGAAAAGCAACGAAGAAGCCTATCGGGAAATGGGAACCACCTGCGATGCCGTGGCACTCACACCGCAAGGGCTTTTTGTTGCTCATGTCGGCGATTCGCGGGTCTATCGTCTGCGGGGAAATACTCTCGATCAACTGACGTTTGACCACAGTCTTGTCTGGGAAATCTGTGCGATCACGAATCTCCCTTTCGATCAACCGCCAAGCCACATTCCAAAAAATCAGATTACGCGGTCATTGGGTCCCACGGAAAAATTGATTGTGGATTTGGAAGGACCGCACCCCATTGAGATCGGCGATACCTATCTGGCATGTAGCGATGGCTTGAGCGGACAAGTGAAAGACGAGGAAATCGGACAGATTCTTGCCGTGCTGCCTCCAGAGATTGCCGTGGAGACGCTGGTCAATCTTGCCAATTTGCGAGGGGGACCGGACAATATTACGATTGTGGTTGCTCGGATCACGGACGATGCTGCGGTGAGTCAGGCGGTCGATGATGAGATGTTGGTGCCTGGCTGGCAATGGGGCATGCTGGCAGGTGCTTTTGCGGCGGGTCTTGCGGCAACGGCGAGTTTTGTTTTTGGATTCATGGAACTGGGGGCTTTGCTTGCGTTGACGACGATGGTTGCCGGGATTGCCTTTTTCGTCTTGACACAGCGGACGCTTTTCGCGAGTTCGCCGTTTGTGCCGACATCCCCCCTCAGCGGACATGCCCCTTACCGAACGTGGGACTGTGCCCCCTCGGCAGAGTTTGCAGACGCGCTGGCGAAAACGGTACAGGAATTGCTCCAAGCAACACGGGGACAACGACTTACGGTTCCCACGCAGACGATTCAACGTTACGAAAGCGAGGCGGTCAAAGGATACAAAAACGGCGATTTTACTACAGCCATCAGGAACTATGTGCAGATCGTCAACTGCCTCATGCGGGAAATCAAACAAGAAGAAACGTAACGGCATTTGCGGTGGCACCCGACCGGTCGTGCAATGGTAGCCGGGAAACGTTAATGGCAGCCGTTGCATGCGAACGATCTTTTGTTCGCGTTTTTCGCCTATTTCGCGTTTTTCGCATTGAAAATATAGTATGGACTGTTCCTGTACTCCTACTTCCCGATGCACAGGAGTTCCTTATCGGTACGGATGAACAGTTGCTTGCCGGCAATGGCAATTGTTGCTTGAACGGTTGCATCAAGATGATTGGAGGCAATCACTTCGGGAGGTTGCGCAGGATCAGTGTTCGGCTTGAAAACCGTTGTTGTCCCAGTGTGCGTCGTGACGTAAATTTTTCCGTCGGCGTAAATCGGCGAGGAATCGATCCTGCCTTCAAGCCGCTGTTGCCAGAGGAATTTTCCCGTCGCCGCCTCGAATGCCGAAAACGTTCCGCTCTCGGTTGCCGTATAGAGGCACGGTTCCACATACAACAACGAAGCGGTCATGGGAGAATTGCGGTCTTGAGTCCAAACGACGTGTGTGTCGGTGCAATCACCTTTGCCATCCGGTTTGATGGCAAGGATCGGCGTTGTCATTCGGAACGACGTGTAAATGAGTCCGCCGCCAATTGCCGGTGTGGGAACCGCTGGCTCTCCACTATGACTCACTGTCCAAATCTGTTCGCCGGTTGCCGGGTCAAAACCCTGAATGACATCACCTGTCATGCTCAATAGTTGATCTTTCCCGTTGACCTGAATCACCACCGGTACGGAATGACCGATTCGGCTCATTCCCCGTGTGCCCCGCCATCGCTCTTCTTTCGTATTTTTGTCGAGAGCCAAAAGGTAAGCTTTGTCCCACGGAATTTGAAAACCATCGTCCCCGGCAGTGGGATTGATGGAAGTGATCAACAGATCGCCATAGAGGATCGGCGATGTTCCCATCCCGTGCTGCGAGGAAAAGGGGATGTCGGTTTTTGTCCAAGTGATATTCCCGTCGAAATCAGCGGCAACGAATCCGCCGCTTCCGAAAAGGGCATAGACTCGATGCCCATCCGTCACAGGGGTTGGCGTGGCATGGGAGTTTCTGCCATGTTTGCGCTGCGGTTCCTGAGTAAAAACCATTTTGTTCCACAGGATGGCTCCGCTTTTCCGATCCACCGCGATCAGTCGGCACTCTTTTCCGCTATCGGTTGCTGTGGTCAGGAAAATATGATCGTTCCAAATGACAGGCGATGACCAACCCTCGCCCGGAATGGGAGTTTGCCAAGTGATGTTGTCGGTGGCAGACCACTTTGTCGGCAGCCCCGTCGCTTGTGAAATGCCCTGACCATTGGGACCGCGGAACCGCGACCACTGTTCAGGCTCTTGGGCGAGCGAAGTGACCCCATTGATGACAAAAAACAGCAGGAAAATAAAGAGCGTTTGTTTCATGGTTGGATGATGTTATAGACCCGTAGCGAACCTACCCAGCGAAAGCCTTAGTGCATTTCGGCAGTGGTACTTCCCAGACCGGATCGCAAAAAGTTAAACTGGACGTTGGGATGCTCGGCAAGCAGCGACATCGGAACAGAGGTGTCGGCAATTTTTTTGGAAATCATCAGTGAAGCGAGTCGTATGCCAAAAGGATTGTCGTGATGACCGGGATGCCATATCGAGACCTTTTCTGCTTTCCACGTTTCGACGGGTCCGACGGTCACTGCCTGATGTGGTACATCTTGCACCACGCCGCCACCGCTGGTTCGGGCATTTTGAATCAATGTCATCGGGTGCAGTTCCACAATGCGGGTCGACAACTTCCGATAGACTTCCGTGGGAGGCGGAACATCAACGTACTCTCCTTCACGTTTCGGTGGGTCATTGAATGCCCAATGTTTCACTTCGCCTTGTCCACCTTGCATCACGGCACAGCGGACACCGTCCCACGATTTCTGGAACGCTTGCACGTTTTCGGTCGGAAAATGGATGTTCTGTGCCGGCATCCGAAGTTCAGGACGAATCCGATTGAAACATAAATCGTAACCGGCTTTGGCAAATCCTAGCGGAAAATCAAACCCCACTGCCTTGCCATCGACAATCCATTCATCCATCCCCCAAAAATGGGCATGGGACAAATCCAGACCAAGTTCATTGACCAACCGGGCAACAAGCGGTAGTTGTTCCGTGGGACCAATGGGACCACAGATACCACAGGGGTTGTCCGGCGTTGCCTGTCGCCAGGCGTTGATATATTCCAATGCCTCGGCAAGATAAAAATCTTCGACCGTTTCGTAAAAGCGGACAGCAAAACCTTCCCGTCCAAGCTGCTGCAAATCAGCAGCCGTCAGACGAGCGGCATCATCAAGAAGCTCCCGGTCGAGTGTGGTATAATCCCACCACCCTGGAGCCACGCGGCTTAAATTTCGACCCATGTTCTGTATGTCTTGTCAATGGTTGCGATCAGCCACCAGTCTAGCAAAACGGTCAATAAAAACAAGAGGGCAGGCAGTCGAACGGCAAAGCCGTTTTTTCGTCATTCCCGCGCAGGCGGGAATCCAGGCGATTGGGTGCATTTCCCGTTCTGCCTAGATTCTCGCCTCGGGCAGACACGTCGGTCTGCCCCTACGTTCGACTCCGCCGCACTCGTCGCCTGCCGAAGTCAACTCGCCGGAGCAGCACGTCAAACACGAACAAGCCCGCAGCAATCGCAAACAGATACGGACGCAGCGGCGTGGCTCGTTGGGCGGTGCGAGAAGTATCCTCGGCGAATAATTCGGACGGGGACGGATCGAACAATCCGCCCGTTGAGCCAGCGAGTCGCTCCAAAAGTTCTTCGTTGACCGGGCGAATACGCAGTTCTTCGGGGTAGCCGATCATCACGCCGCGAGATTGACTCAAAATATTGACTTCGCCAAAATCAAGCGAAGAATGAATCCGATAGCCGCCGCGTTTGTCCATCGGGATCGTCGCTTCATATCGTCCCGGTGCAGTCGGGCGAAGTTCGATTTCCGACTTGCCCAAGTCAGGGCGAATCACCGCCACGCGTCCCGTCGCCTCGTTGATGTATCGACCCGCATCGTCGGCAACGTCGAGCGTCAAGTGCGCTCCGCCACTCGTTTGCGTCAACTCGACCACCACTCCGCGTTGCTCCGGCTTTCGCATGGCTTGCCGAATGACCTGCGCCCAAAACTTCGAATAGCCCGTCCACGTCAGCCACTCGGCTCCCCAGCGACTCTTTGCATCACTCGTAAATGCCACCGACATTCCCAGTCCGTAACGCCACCAGACCAAAAGCGGTTCGCCCGTTTCCGTCGCTAAGATGAATTGACACGTCGGCTTGGGACGTGTCACCACAAAACCCAGCAGCGGCGGTGCAGACTCAACGTCAATCTCCGCAAGCACCTCCGTCGGCGTGACAATGATCGGCACAAAGGGCATTTCGTGGATCGCCGACTTGCTCGCCGTCATCGTTTCCTTGGCAAAGATTTGTGGAATCGCTTGCGGGTCGTCGCAGGAATAATGACGACCTTTGCCATTGTCCGCCAGCATCTTGAGCAACTCATTATCCGCATCGCCAACTCCCACCGTCGAAACGGTAATCTGCTCGTTCACCATCTGCCGAATGATTCCGTCATAATCCCCCGGCTCGCTGTAACCGTCGGTCAGGAGAATAACATGCTTCAGTTTAGCGGCAACGCGGCGGAGTTGATCGTGAGCATCGACCAACCCCGGATAAATGTTTGTCCCACCCGCCGCTTCGATGGTCGAAATCGCCGAGTTGATGACACCCTTGGAAGCGGCACTCTGCATCGGAGCAACCACGTAACTCGCATGATCGAACGCAACGACAGAAACAAAATCGCGAGGGGAGAGCAATTCCACCGCACTTTTCGCCGCGTCTTTTGCCAACTCCATCTTCTGACCACCCATCGAACCACTGCGGTCAATGACAAGACAGAGTGCCAGCGACGGGTTCTCTTTTTCCTTTTCAAAGTCGCTGCGAACCGGCAACACCTCTTCAATCGGTGTCTTGTAATATCCGCCCAATCCAAACGACTGCTCGCCGCCAAGCATCATCAAACCGCCGCCAAGTTCACTCAAATAGGTTCGTACCAAGTCCATCTGATGCATGGTCAGCATCGTTGCCGGAACGTTCGACAGGACAATCGCTTCAAATTGATCGAGTTCGTCCAGCGTGCGCGGCATGCCTTCCGGCGGACGCACTTCGGCTTCGATGTCCTGTTCACGCAGAGCAGAGACAAGATCGCGGCTCGTGCGCGGTTCACTTTCGATCAACAAAATACGCGGCTTCCCTCCAGCGAAGAGAATCCCGGATGCCACGTTGTTGTCGAGAATGGTATCATCGCGCGCCACCACCATTGCCGAAAAATCTTGCTGCCGCTGGTCATCGACCGTTTGTCTAAAGCGAAAAACGTTTTCACCGATGCTAAAATTTTTCTGTTCCTCGGCAACCTTAAAAAGCCCTTTGTAGAGCGTGATGATGCCTTCCGTTTCGACATTACTTTGAACAACAACATCAAGGTTAAACGGCTCCCCCTGCCGGACTTGCGTGGGCATACGGAGTTCTGCCAGTTGGACTTCGGGATCGGTCGGCGCAGGAAGGGGCACGGTCGAAATCGCAACGCCGCCGCGAACCGCCGCGCTCAGCACGTCCCCTGCCGTTTCGTTGCCGTCGCTCAACACAACAATGTGCGGAACATATCGCGGAGGGATCAACGCCAGTGCAGGTTCGAGTGCGGCGGCGATGTTCGTTCCCTCGCGCCAGATTTTTTCGGTATCGTCACGGATCGGCGGCGGTTGATAGGGAGCAAAATCGTCTCCAGGGACTCTTTCGACAATTTCCCCTACCGCCGTTTCTTGGGCAGGGGCAAGTTCTGCCCCTACGTTCGTTTCGCGGGCAGGGGCAAGCCCAGCCCCTACGTTTTCTGCTGCCGTCTGCTGTCTGCCGTCTGCCGTCTCCTCTCCGTTGTCTGTCGTCTGCCTGAGTTCATCGACAATGCGTGGCGGACGCGGCGAACTCGCAAATGGGACGACGAAGAGCGACGTAGTGCCAGCGTGGTCTTGTGCTTCTTGGAGAAAGGCGAGTGCTTTCTCCGTTGCCGCATCATCAATGCTGCGACTTTGATCGAGCAGGAAGACGACCATTCGTTCGTGCGTCGGGGACATCATCGTCAGTCCGGCAATCGCAAGAACGATCAAAACAAGAATGACCAACCGCAATAGGAGCGAAACAATGCGTTGCACTTTCGTAAAATCAATCAGCGAATAACGAAAGCCCCAAAACAGCAATACCGCAAGGAGCAGCGCGAGGAGATAGTTCGGATGAGTCAGTTCCACGGACATAGCGGCTCATTTTAGCATAAATGAATGCAAGTGCGAATCGGCGTTGGGAGTGCCTTACGGACTTTGCAGTTCGACTGCCTGTTTGCCTTGACAGACCCGCTCCACACGGTACAATGGATACCGTATGAGCATTCAGTTATCCAAGGATCGTGCTATGACAACAGAAACAAACGCCATGAATAGTGGAGAGCCAGATATTTTTGGGATGAAGCCAAACACGTACTGTATGCTGCTCCATCTTTCCCAACTTCTGAATTTTTTGTCCGCAGGTGTACCCTTTTTTGGGGCGATTGTTTCGATGGTGCTGTGGATCATCGGTAAGGATAAAAGCCCGCAAGTCGATCAACATGGCAAGGTGGTGTTGAATTGGCTCATTAGCCTTTTCATCTATGCGGCAATCGGTACAACAGTCGCTCTGATATGTGGCATTTTCACCATCTTGATCGCCCTATTCACGGGCATTCCCATGCCGATTGGGATGATATTTTTTGCCCTGATCGCTGTCCTGCTGCTGATTTTGCAGATTGTTTTTCCCATCATCGGAGCGGTCAAAGCCAATGAGGGAACCGTGTGGAAATATCCGCTGTCTATTTCCTTTTTTAAGTAGACGTTTCCTTTTTCAAGTAGACGTAATGTGGGAAGAAATTGCCCTTGTTGCGGAAATACGAAAACGACCAAGTTGATACCGTTTGAGGCCCACCCCTTTCAAGGTGGTCGGTTCCTTGTTTTTCAGCACTTTCCCCGTTTTTGAGGTCGAAAAAAAATGCCGCCCGTTTCGGCGAGCTGTCGTGCGGATACGACCAAAATGGCAGAACCTGCCGGATCAAGGCTCCCAACGTCACCATGAAAGCCCTGCTCCTCACTCCTAAACTCCTTTTTCCCAGAATGGGAAGGGGAAAAAATGTCCAATCAATTTCTGGTGAAAGCCTTACGGGTTGTTCTCCAATTGGCGCAAAATGTTCGCTGCCTGAGCATCTCCATTTTCGGCGGCTTTGCGAAACCATTTTAACGCTTCCGTCTCGTCTTTGGGAACGCCAGTGCCATTGGCATAGCATATTCCAAGAATGCGCTGCGACTGGGCTTCTCCCTGTTCGGCAGCGAGGCGGAACCATTTCACCGCTTCCGCCGCATCTTGGGGAACGCCCGTGCCATTGAAGTAACTGATACCCAGCATCGTCTGTGCCAATGCCAAACCCTGATCCGTACCGAGGCGATACCATTTGACCGCTTCCTCCGCGTTTTTGGGAACACCCTCCCCTTTGTCATAACATTCGCCAAGGTTGGTCTGCGCCATGGCATTTCCCAGTTCGGCGGCTTTGCGATACCATTTCACGGCTTCCACCTTATCCTGAGCAACGCCCTTGCCTTGGGCATAGGACAAGCCGAGATTGTTCTGCGCATTTGTATGCCCCTGTTCCGCCGCTTTAAGATACCATTTCACGGATTCCGCGTCGTCCTGCGCGACACCGATGCCTTGACGATAGAACACGCCCAGATCGAATTGTGCATCCGCGTCTCCTCCGTCCGCCGATTTGCGAAACCACTGTGCCGCTTGTTTCAGGTCTTGTTCAACGCCGAGTCCACGATAATAGCACACGCCAAGATTGTATTGGGCAGTTCCATGTCCCTGCTCCGCTGCCTTGCGATGCCACTTGACCGCTTCCGCATAGTCTTGCGCAACACCGGTTCCCTGATGATAGCGTCTGCCAAGATTGGATTGTGCCGTCGCGTCTCCCTGTTCCGCCGCCTTGCGATACCACTTCATCGCTTCCTCCATGTCATGGCGAACACCTCGCCCTTCTTCGTAACACAAACCGAGAAAATACTTTGCCTCGGCATATTCCTGTTCTGCGGCTTTGCGAAACCATTTTACGGCTTCCGCCTCGTCTTTGGGAACGCCAACACCATTGAGATAACATTCGCCGAGATGACACTGCGAATCCGCATCACTCTGTTCCGCCGCTTTACGAAACCACCTCGCAGCTTCTTCGTCGTCTTTGGCAACGCCGGTTCCATCTTGGTAGTAGTGCCCCAGACTGTGTTGTGCTCCCGCATGCTCTTGTTCCGCTGCTTTGCGAAACCATTCCACTGCTTTTTCGAGGTCTTGTGCAACACCGGTTCCTTGGTAATAGCACAAGCCCAAGTTGCTTTGTGCTTGCGCATCTCCCTGTTCCGCCGCTTTGCGAAACCATTCCACTGCTTTTTCATGGTCTTGTGCAACGCCGGTTCCTACATAATAACACACGCCTAAATCGAGTTGCGCTTCTGCATAACCCTGTTCCGCCGCCCCGCGATACCATTTTACCGCTTCCTCCTCGTCTTTTTCGATGCCGATTCCATGTGCATAACACGCGCCCAGGTTGTGTTGTGCCTCTGCATGTCCCTGTTCCGCCGCACCGCGATACCACTTAAGTCCTTCCACCGCGTCCTGCTCAACACCGGTTCCCTGCATATAACACGCACCCAGATAGAACTGTGCATTCACATGTCCCTGATCTGCTGCCTTGCGATACCATTTTGCCGATTCCACCGCGTCTTGGGCGACACCGGTTCCTAACGCATAAAATACGCCCAGAGTGTATTGTGCTCTGGAATCTCCCTGTTCCGCCGCCCCGCGATACCACTTTGCCGCTTCCTCTTTATCTTGCTCGACACCGAAGCCGTGATCGTAGCACACGCCCAGTTCGTATTGTGCTCCCACCTGTCCTTGTTCGGCGGCTTGGCGATACCATTTGGCAGATTCCTCTTTATCTTTCTCGACACCGTTTCCGTCATCATAGCACTTGCCCAGATTATACTGTGCGTTCGCATGTCCCTGTTCTGCCGATTGGCGATACCACTTCACCGCTTCCGCGTGGTCTTGCGCAACACCGGTTCCATGAGCGTAGCAATTACCCAGATTGTTTTGTGCGTGTGCATGTCCTTGTTCCGCCGCTGGGCGATACCACCGAGCCGCTTCCGCCTTGTCTTGCGCAACGCCGACTCCTTCAGCATAACACACACCCACAGCGTATTGTCCTTTCACAAATCCCTGCTCCGCCGCCTTACGGTACCATTGAAACGCTTCTTTGTAGTCTTGTACGACACCGGTTCCCAGACGATAGCAGTCGCCCAGTTCGAATTGGGCTTCGGGATTTCCCTGTTCGGCGGCGTTGCGAAGCTGCTCCAACGCCCGCAGAGCCTCGGCTTTGTCATCGGTTCTTCGCACGATCTCTGCGATTTCCCTACGCACCCTTTCGTTGGCTCTGCGGAGTTGCTCAAGCAATTGCGAGTCGTCGCCATCTTCAACGTCGGATGCTGGGACGAGTGCGAGGCGAAGACCACAGTCAACGATCTGGACCATCGGGAAACTCTTCCCCCGACTCGCAGACCGGCAGTGCTCGGCGTAGGGGAGCCACGCTCCACCACGACTCACACGTTGCCTGCCCGATGAAGCCCCTGTGGGGTCGGTGACGGCACCGCTCGGATAATCTCCGAACCAATCTAAACACCATTCACCGACATTGCCATGCATATCGCGCAAGCCCCAAGCATTTGCCGGATAACTGCCGACTTCCGTTGTTTTGTCACTACCGAAGTTCGCCTGCTCTTTGGTCAACGTGTTCCCGAAATGAAATGCCGTCGCCGTTCCCCCCCGGCAGGCATATTCCCACTGCGCCTCCGTCGGTAATGAAAATTTGAACCCGGCAGGGGCAACGCCCAAGTCGTTTAATTTTTTAGCATACTCCTGACAATCATCCCAAGAGACATTCTGTACCGGCAGTTTGCTACCATTGAACTTGCTCGGATTGTTACCCGTCATGTTTTCCCACATGCCCTGCGTGACTGGTGTTTCCAGCATCCAAAAACCCTGCGTGAGCGTCACCTGATGTTGTGTCTCGTCGTCACGTCTGTCTTGCTCATTTTCTGGGCTTCCCATCCAAAACGTCCCCGCCGGACACCATCGAAAGGCATACTCGACATCTTTGATCGTCAGCGTCATGCGTTCGCCCGCTTTGCGGTCGTCCTTTTCGGGCGGCGCGGGGGGCGGCTGCGGTTTGTTTTCCAGTTCGCACAAGAGGGTCGTCGCACGTTCGTCTCCATGTTCTACGGCAAGACGGAGCCACTTGGCGGCTTCCGCTGCGTTTTTGGAGACACCAAAACCATAAAGATAACATGCGCCGAGATTGAGATATGCCGGAGAGAATTCCTGTTCGGCGGCGAGGCGGAACCATATTGCGGCTGCCGCCTTATCTTCGGAGATACCGATACCATTGAGATAACACACGCCGAGATTGTTCTGCGAGTCGGGAAATTCCTGCTCGGCGGCGAGTTCATACCACTTGACGGCTTCCTTCTCGTCTTTAGGAACACCTGTACCACCGGCATAACATACGGCGAGATTATGCTGTGCGGGCGCATACCCCTGATTGGCAGCGAGGCGATACCACTTTACGGCTTCCCCTTCATCTTTGGGGACATCCTCACCATCGGCGTAACTGTTGCCCAGAACGTATTGTGCCTCGGCTTCCCCCCGCTCAGCGGCTTCGAGAGTGCGTTTGAGAGCATCAGACGCAGTCGCGGACGTGTCGCCGCCTTTGTTTTTCAGTTCGCGCAAGACTTCTTCTGCTCGTTCATGCCCCTGCTCGGCAGCGAGGCGATACCACTTCGTGGCTTCTGCCTCATTTTTGGGGACACCATAACCATTGTGATAACAGAGACCGAGATGGAATTGTGCCATTACATCTTCCTGTTCGGCGGCTTGGCGATACCATTTCACGGCTTCCGGCTCATCCTCCGGGACACCCCTCCCCAAGAGATAGCATGAGCCGAGATTGCTCTGCGCCTGTGCAAGTCCCTGTTCAGCGGCGAGACGATACCATTTCACGGCTTCCACATCGTCTTTGGGGACACCGGTGCCATGCTGATAACTTGCGCCGAGATTGTTCTGCGCCGTTGCCAATCCCTGTTCGGCAGCGAGACGAAACCACTTCACGGCTTCCGTCTCGTCTTTGGGAACGCCGATACCATTGTCGTAACATAAGCCGAGATTGTTCTGCGCGTCGGGAAATCCCTGTTCGGCAGCAAGGCGATACCATTTCACGGCTTCCGCGTCATTTTGGGGGACACCGGCACCATTGGCATAACGTGTACCGAGCAAAAACTGCCCCGGGGCAAAACCCTGTTCCGCCGCTTTGCGCAACCATTTGAGGGATTCCGCCGTATCCTGTTGTGCTTCATAGACGGAAGCGACCACCAACTGCCCCGGTGCATATCCCTGCTCGGCGGATTTCCTCATCCATTTCACGGCTTCCGTCTCATCTTCCGTGACACCCGTACCTTCGGCATAACCCAAGCCGAGCATAAACTCTGCTTCCGCATAGCCCTGTTCGGCGGCGAGGCGATACCATTTCACTGCTTCCGCCGGAACTTCACACTTGCCGGTCAAAAATTGTCCCACCGCGTTGCCTTGGTCGGCGGCTTTACGAAACCACTTGACGGCTTCCTCCTCATCTTTGGGGACACCTATACCCCTCATATAACAGTCGCCGCGACAGCATTGGGCAAAGGGATTGCCCGCTTCTGCTAATGCAGAGCCTCTTTGGTAGAGTTCATCTGCCTTCTCTTTATCTCTCGGACATCCGTTCATGCCAGTCTCATAGCATCGGGCGAGATGATACAATGCTTCGAGATTGCCCTTTTCGGCTTCCCGCTCCAAAACGTCGCGTGGCGTGTTGAATCCGAACTTTTCAGACTTCTCGATGCGGGACGCGACATATTGCTGGTCTGCATCTGAAAGTTGGTCGAGCGGAACTTTTGCCAAGTTGCCGTCCGTCAGTTCAATCCAGACGGTCCCGGCTTCCTTTTCAAATTGGGAGAACTCGCCATCAACGGTGTAGCCGTTCTTCGATGTCCACGTCCGAGCATCCGCCGAAATGGTCAGAGCGATCAATAGTAAAATGCAATAGTGGAATGGTTTCATCATGGTGTTTTTTGAGTGGGTAGGGGGTTAGTGATTAGCAGTCGACGCGAGTCTATTTTATCAAACGACGTATTTTCATCCAGACGGAACGGGATGGAAGCAAGAAACGTGGTGAAACGGAGTGACCGGATCGTTTGTGGTCATCCACAAAATTTGGCTTGCCGGACTACTACTACATCATTTCTCCATTGTTATTGCTTATCACCAGAAGTTTGTCCACAAAGGAACCGCCCTGTAAGGGCAAGGCAATGCCTCGGTGTTTCCTTGCCCTTACAGGGCGAAAACTTGTGCCGATACTACTGGGAATAAGCAAGAGCATTTGAGAAACAAGGTACTAGCAAAAGCCTTCCTACAAAACGGCAATCAATTGTGATAAAATGGTGCACAAAACTAACCTGAGGAGTTTTCTCATGAAGCATACATTACTGACTCTGCTCGTGCTGTTGACACCCACCTTCTCACTCATGGCGGCAGACACTGTCCCGCCGCCCACATTGGAGAGGGATGTGATTTTCTGCATTGGTACGCCCGATGCCTATTGTGCCGAGTTCGCGCTGGTCAATGAAGGCTATGCGGCGTTTCCTCAACAATTTCCGAAGGGCATTATCTATGAAGTCGGAAAGAGCAAGCCGGAAAAGGATTTCCCCTTTCTCCATCCGTCGCAGATGGATCAACACTGGGCGGGTGGCAAAGAAACGTACCCTTTTACCATCCGCTTCCACTCCGACAAAGACATTGATGAGCCGACAACCTTCATCCTCGGCTACATGGGAACCCTTTCCCCGACCGCTCTGTCCACAATCCATGTTGTTGTCAACGACTTAGCACTTCCGACGCAGTTGCCGACGCACGTCGGTTTTGACCAAGCCGTTTTTCGCCCAAAATCCACCAAAGGCAAACCCGCCGCTAACTTGTTCACGATTCCCGCCGGCACACTCAAAAAGGGGATGAACACCATTGAAATGACCCTCGTCGGTAAAAGTTGGGTGCTCTACGATTACGTCGCTCTCCGCAAAGAGGCAAAGCCGCTCGCCCAGCAGGCGCGTCCCACGCTTGATCTGCTCGCACGCTTTCGCACCGGAGAAAATGCGCCGATGAAAGAGGTGAAAAAAATTCTCTTTGCGGTGCGGATCGACAATCAAGAACATTGGTACGCCAACTTCGGCTATCCGATCGAAGATGACATGATGCATCCTTACAAGGCGCACGATGGGGCGTTTCATTCGGGCATATTGGAACCGGCTCCGGTCTCCGGCGGCAAGTTGGGGATTTACGATCTGGAAACGAAAAATGTTCGCTATATCCTCGAAGACGATACCGGTTCAGTCCGCGATCCCATCATCCATTACGATGGCGAAAAAATTCTCTTTTCGTATCGTCCGGGTGGAACACGATTTTTTCATCTTTACGAAATCAATCTCGACGGAACTGACTTGCGACAACTCACCGAGGGCAATTTCGATGACATCGAACCGACGTACACGCCGGAAGGAAAGATTATCTTCGTGTCAAGCCGTGGCAAACGATGGGTACAGTGCTGGATGACGCAAGTGGCGATCCTCTACGGCTGCGATGCCGATGGTCAAAACATTCAGGCTCTTTCGGGAAATGTTGAACACGATAACACGCCGTGGATGCTTCCCAACGGGCAGGTGTTGTACACTCGCTGGGAATATGTTGACCGCAGCCAAGTCCACTACCATCACCTTTGGATGATGAACCCTGATGGCACACGGCAAATGGTCTTCTATGGTAATCTCCATCCCGGCGAAGTTTATATTGATGCCAAGCCGATTCCGGGCAGCGAAAAAGTGGTTGCGTCGTTCTCTTGGGGACATGGCAGAGCCGAGCATGCCGGGAGCATTGGGATCATTGACCCGCGACTGGGACCGGACGACAAGAGTGCGGCAGTGCGCATCACTGCGGATGCCACTTTTCGGGACCCGTGGGCATTTTCGGAGACGGCATTTCTCGCGGCACGAGCGTCGGAGATGGTGCTGGTCGATGGTGACGGAAACGAGCAAGTACTCTTCGCATTGCCGGAAGAGTTGCGGCAGAAAAAACTGTGGCTCCACGAACCGAGACCGGTCATCGCGCGAGAACCGGAACAGGTCATCGGAGCCGCGACGAACCCCATAAAATCGACAGGGCAACTGCTCCTCATGGACGTTTATCAAGGGCGAAACATGGAAGGCGTCGAGCGAGGCGACATCAAGAAATTGTTGATTCTCGAAACGTTGCCCAAGCCGGTGAACTTTACCGGCGGGATGGAACCGTTGAGTTACGGCGGTTCATTCACGTTGGAACGGGTCGTCGGCACGGTGCCGGTGGATCCTGACGGTTCCGCTAATTTTGAACTGCCGGCGATGCGAGGTTTTTTCTTTGTGGCATTGGACGAAAATGATCGAGCCGTGAAGCGGATGCAATCGTTTCTCTCCGTGATGCCCGGCGAAGTGACGGCGTGCATCGGCTGCCACGAAGAGCGAACAAACGCCATTACCGCGTTTCCCAAAGTGACCACAGCGGCGAGACGACCGCCGAGTCCCATCACGGTGATCGCGGACTATCGCGGCATTGACCCGATGGGCAACGTGCTTTCGTCGCCGACGGGTATTCCTGACGTGATTGATTATTCGCGCGATGTGCAGCCGATTTGGGATGCTCATTGTATCGAGTGTCACCATCCCGGCAGTGCCAGCCCAAATGGGCGCGAGGGAAAAATCAATTTGTCCGGCGGCAGAGGACCGATGTATTCGATCAGTTATTCCAACATCATGGCGGGGACGCATAGTGCGCTCGACAATGAACGCTACGGTAAAGAGACACTTGTCGCCGACGGACGCAATCGACCGCTCGGAAATCTTCCGCCGCGAACGGTCGGCAGCCACGCCAGTGCGCTGTACACAAAGTATTGCCAGAAGGAACATTACGGCGTTGAACTGTCGGAACGAGAAAAGGTGATCGTTCGTCTTTGGATCGAGACGGGGGCGTTGTATCCGGGAACAGCCGCCGCCCTTGGCAGTGGAATGTTGGGCGGTTACTATCGCAATTCTCTCGACCGCCGCGATTTGGAATGGGCGGAAACCAAAGCGATGCAGGAGGCACTGAAGAACAATTGTGGTTCGTGCCATACGGGGGAAAAGCAGTTGCCGCTTTCGGTGTCGGACGAAATCCGGCATACGTGGTGGGTTTATCCCAACGGTCAGAATGACAGTCGCCGAAAATATTCGCGGCATCTCTTCTTCGATTTGACGAACCCCGAGGAGTCGGTGCTGTTGCTTGCCCCGCTCTCGAAAGAGGCTGGCGGTACGGAGTCGTGCGGCAAAGCGATTTTGACGAGCAAGAACGATCCGCATTATCAAGCGATTTTGTCGGGAATTGTTCGAGCAAAGCAGCATCTTGACGAAGTGAAGCGGTTCGACATGCCGGGATTTGTTCCACGACCGGAGTACATTCGGGAAATGAAACGCTACGGTGTGCTGCCGCCGGATCACGATCCTTCGGTGCCGGTGGACGTGTACGATCTCGATCAACAATACTGGCGTTCGCTCTGGTATGTGCCAGCGAAGTGAGGAGGTAGGAGGTAGGAGGTAGAAGGTAGAAGTCGCATGTGGTGTGGCAACATCATAGAACAGACGGTGCGGTAGCACCATTCTACCTCCTATCTCCTATTGACGAGAGCCGCCTCGTTTGGGATAATCGCCGATGGTTGTTTCTCGAATTTGCGTCAAACAATGTTCCGATTCGTTGTTGTTCTTGTTCCATGCATGTTGCTTGCAGGTCTTGTTGTTTTTGCCCAGCGAGCAGAGGTTCCCTTACCGCCGGGTCAAGAATCCCGATCAATTGCTGTGCCAACGACCAAGCAAACGCTGCGTGTGAAGCGGCTGCGGGAAGGGACGGCGTTTAAGGGCAAGCTCGTCTATTTTCGACCAATCAATGATCGAACGGTGTTGTGGACAGCTGAAGACGATCAACAACGTTTCGTTTGCCTCGAAAATCTGGCACTGGAACGAATTTTGACGACCATTCAGGAAAAACCGGAACGGCAATTTTGGAAAATCGACGGTGAGTTTACGGAGTTTCGTGGAGAAAATTTTGTCCTGATCCGTCGCGCCGTCGTTGCCCAAGCTCCCACTGCCACCGTTCCCGCCGCCAATGTCCCTGCTGCTCCTTAGTTTCTCCAATGTCTCCCCATGCATCCTTTATCCCGCCCGATGTGACGCCGCCGGATCCGCTGGAAGCGAAAGTGGCAGCGTTTGTTTTCTCGACGTTCATGTCCGCTGTGCTTATCTTATTCATCGGCTATGTCTGTATTGATTTTCTGACGGACAGCGTTTGGCGTTCTTCTCCGCATGACGCACTCCACGCACACACATTTTCCGAACAACACGAACCACGCATCGCAGAGTTTCTCGGCTGTGCTCCATTGTCCCTGGACACGGGGGATGGTTATGATCTGACCGAAGAAGATCGGGAACGTGCGATCCGCAGGCTCCAAGACATGTTCCAACAGACGGAAAGCGTTTCCGTGGAAATTTTTTACTGGGATGATCGGCAGCAATATGCGACTGAAAAACATTGGCTGTGCTATGGTGACGATCTCGCAACCGAATTGTGTGAGCAAGTCCATTTCATCAACAACACGTTCATTGTTCCCGCCAGCGACGTGGATGTTCCCGACGTTGTTTTTACGTTCTCTCCGTCGGAGGTGAAGATCAACTTTCGGGAAAATCTTCGTGCCCTTCTCGTGGGTGAACTTGCCATGAATGTGACCTTAGGAAGTGGTACGCAACAATGGGACGGCAATTTTGGAGACGGCATGAAGGCGGCTCTCTTGAATGCACGGCTGCGAAGTGGAGAGACTGTACGTTCGCGTGTCGCGGCACGGCTTCCCTTCTTTCCGCTCGATGCGAAACTGTAGAAAATTGTCAGAATCAGGATTGACAGAATTTCAGGATTATAGGATTGAAAAAAATCCTAAAATCCTCTCATCCTAAAAATCCTCATTCAGACGGTATTCTTTCTCCTCTCTATTTTTTTCTGATGGAAACTTTATACTAACATTCATGATCGCTTACATTCTTTGCTTTGTTCTCGGAGCCGCGTTGGGACTGTTCGCCAGCGAGTTCGCCGACCGGTGGGGCTGCTCACAACGATACCGCTCTTCGTTGCCGAAGAAAATCTTTATCGCATTCACGGCAGGACTCGCAGCCGCAGCACTCTATGCGTGGGAAGTGGAAATGGGAATGCTGATGCCTGCTCACATGCCAACGATGAAGGTTTTTTCTGCGCATGAAGCGTTTGGTTATTTCCTTATCTTCTTCCTGCGATACGCCCTTCATCTCCTTCTCTTTGTATTCCTTCTGGCGGCAACGCTGACCGACTTCTACGAGATGATTATTCCCGACACGATTACCATAACCGGCACAGTGTGCGCACTATGTCTTGCCGTGTTGCTTCCGTATGCACCACTACCGGCGACGGTGTTGTTGAACGAAGATGATATGGCGAATACGGCAAAGTTTCATGAAGGAGACTTGCCGAAACTCGCAGAAACGCATCCAGAACTCACAGAGTACCTTGCCGAATCATTGGAAATGTTTCGATGGTATAAAGAAAATAAAGTAGCCGTTGCTCCGATAAATGTTTGGAGTCCGAATAAGCCTCAATGGGATTTTCCGTATCGTATCGGCATTGGCGACAAAGGGAGTGTGGTCATTCCAAAATTTTTGCCCGCGATGATTTTTCTCTGGTGGTTTTGGTGTTTCGCCATGCTCGACAGAGTGTGGTACACCCAATTGCCCTTCCGCAAAGCCCATGCAATTTTTTGGCGATATTTATACCGCTCGCCAAGAACGAAATACATCATTGCTGCCGCTTTGCTCGGTCCTATCGGCTTGGCACTGATCGTATTTGTGCCGGAAGGGGCATTTGTCCTGATGGCGAATGTGGAAATCGCTCTCTATTCGTCCCTCGTCGGGATGGCGACGGGGATGATGTTGGTTTGGGGGGTACGGCTTGTGGCGCGGTGGGTACTCGGAGTCGAAGCGATGGGCTTTGGCGATGTGACGTTGATGGGGATGATCGGAGCGTTTCTCGGTTGGCAGGCGGTGCTGCTTGTTTTCTTTCTTGCACCGTTTTTTGGGTTGGTCTATGGCATTATCAATGTGGCGATTGGCAGAGGGAGAGCGGTGCCATACGGACCGTTTTTATGTTTGGCAGCGGTTACGGTCGTGATTTTTTGGCGTTTCGTATGGCAAGAGACTGCCGAGTATTTTGCTTTCGGCATTGGAACGATTGGGATTGCCTTGCTCGTTCTGCTAGTGGTGTTCGGAGGACTGCTGCACGTCGTCCACAAAATCTTTGCGGGATTGCGACGTGATTGAAGAGTGCATGAAACTCTCAACCGTGGGCAGTTGCGCAAGAGCGGGGGGCGTAAGCCTACCGGTGCGGTGTGTGTTGTACGATCAAGCGAAATGGTTTGGTTTGGACTCGCGCGGGACGTGGTTCGGCAAAGGGGAGTTGTTTGGCGCGGACTCACCGGGGGGCTAACGCCGCCCCGCTCACTACTAACGCCGCCCCGCTCTTACGCGTGCTACGTTGCGCTCCCGGCTGTCATTGCACGATTGGCAGCCGAGGACACGGCGCAGCGGGGGGACCGGATGTTTTGTGGTAATCCATAAAACGAGACTTGCCAGGGTACTCGACCCAGGTCCTACTTTTTTGCCACAAAGTGCGTGCTGCGATCCTCGTAGTGGTGCGTGTGGAGCAATTCATGGGCAAGACCCTCACACGGTTTGCCAAGATAATTCGTATAGAGGGCATTGATCTCGGGGTTCTCATGAGACGACCGAAATTTGCTCTGTTCGTCGATCGTGTAGAGTTCCTTGGTTCGAGGCTGCCGAACCGCATCGGAAGGGGGTAACGCTGTTTTCGGCTGACCACCGCCACTGATACAACCGCCCGGGCACGCCATGAACTCGATAAAATCCCATTTGCCCGATCCGTCCTTGACCCTTTCCAGAACCTTCTTCGCATTCGCCGTGCCAGACACCACCGCAATCCGAACCTCTCGAAAACCCGGAACTTCCAACGATGCTTCCTTGATTCCGGCAAGACCACGAACCGGCTTCAAATCAAGGACCGCTGCGGGTGGATTGTTTCCCGTAATGAATTTGTAAGCAGTACGAACCGCCGCTTCCATCACGCCGCCCGTTACGCCGAAAATCGCTCCGCCGCCAGTGTACTCGCGCAATGTGTCATAGTGAGCATCTTCCAACGCCAGAAAATCAATGTTCTGCTGCTTAATCATCCGTGCCAGTTCGCGAGTCGTGATCACAATGTCCGTGTCCCGAATCTCCGGCTTGCCAAGATGCGTACCCGCATTGTTCATCTCCGCTCGGGCTGCCTCGAACTTTTTGGCGGTGCAAGGCATCACGGCAACGGAGACGATCTTTTCCGGGGCAATGCCCTTCTTTTCGGCGTAGTATGTTTTGATGACCGGACTCAGCATGCCCATCGGCGACCGGGCAGTGGAAAGGTGCGGGATCAGTTCGGGATAGAACATCTCACAGAACTTGACCCAGCCCGGACAACATGACGTGAACAGCGGAACGGTTGCCCCCTCTGTGGTCAGACGTTGTTTCAATTCCGTCGCTTCCTCCATAATGGTCAAGTCGGCGGCGAAGTTGGTATCCAAAATGGCATCGAAACCGAGTACACGGAGAGCAGCAACCTGTTTGCCCTCAACATTCGTCCCAGCGGGCAACCCGAATTCTTCCCCCAGCCCTATTCTCGTGGAGGGGGCAGTTTGGACCACGACGTGCGCGTTGGGGTCTTGCAATGCTTCCAAAAGACGGACGGTGTCGTCTCTTTCGGTAATGGATCCGGTGGGACACCACAGCGTACATTGCCCGCAGCCGATGCACGGAATGTCGTCGATCAGAGGAAGTTCATAATGCCCCAACACGGCTTGGTATCTGTCGCAGACCTCGGCACACTGACCGCAGAGGATACATTTATGGTCTGCCCGTTCAATGGTCACATTGCTCGGACAAATGGGAATGCGTCCTCGAACTTGCACCGGGTAATTTCCCGTTGTTTTATACTGACTGGGCAGCCAGCCTTGTCCACCGCTGGACTTGCCTTCAAGAAGCAAATCCTTCGCTCGGTCAAGACCCCCATCGCAACCGCCAGCAACAACGAGTCCGGCTCCCGCCCATTTGATGAAAGACCGACGAGAGACTCCGTGCGGTATGTGTTGATCCGCTTGTTGTCTGTTCTGCTCCACTTGGATGTTCTGATCCACGCCGTGTTGTTCGTTTGTCACAATGTTCCTCCAAAAAGACCCGATCATTCTACACCTGTTTTGGTGAAATGTCTAGGGCTCTCGCCGGGAAGTGTTACACCCAGTTTTGCGGTATCTCTCATTCCGAGCGGTAGAATATAGAATGTAGGAGTTAGAATGGTGCTACCGCACCGTTTGACTCTGGCCGTTCCTTACCGCATGCGACTTCTGACTCCTGACTACTGACTACTTCCTTGCTCCAGAATGGGAAAGGGAAAATTTGATCAATTATTTTCTGGCGAAAGCCTTATCGCTTGACATTCCAATCATCCAACGCCTGAAAGAATGCCCGAACATTTTCCAGCGGCGTGCCCGGTGGAATATCGCAGCCAGAAGACAATACGAAATTCGGAAACTCCGCCGTCTGTTCCAGCAATGTCGTCGCCGCCTCGTAGACCGTCTCCGGCGTACCGAGCCGGAACAGCCCGGCAGGATCAAGATTGCCCATCACGGGAACATTCTTCGGCGTTTGCGGCAAAATGTTTCGCATCTCCACGGCATTGCCGACATGGAGTGCCGCCGCATTCGTCGAAAGCATCACCTCCACCATTTTTTCCGTCTTGCCGCAATTATGCAACACAAAAACAAAGGACTCGTCCTGCACCGCCTCCACTACTCGTTTGATATAATTCGCAGAAAATTCCTTCGACATTTTCGGCGAAATCAATCCAGCTGCCGGTTCCGCCATGATAAGACCATTGCAACCGGTCGCTTTGAACGCCTTGGCATAGTCAATAAGAAACGCCGTTGTTTTTTCAAGCAGTGCGTGGGTCGCCGCCGGATCCGTTGCCGTCCAAAGCATCATCTTGCTCATCTCGACAAGGCGACCCGCCAACGAAAAGGGTCCGATCAATCCGCCGAGCGTGGGGCGGTCTGTCATTTTTTCTGCACAGAGTTTCGCAGCGAGCAACGTTTCAGCCGTTCTCGCCGCGCCGATCTTGGGAACCTGCAATGTGTCGATCTCATGGGTTTCGTGGACAACAGCACCGGAAATGGTGGGATTTTCCTCCTCGCTGAACAAGACCGGGGCACCGAATGCTTCCGCCTCGACAGAGAGGTCCATCATGGTCAGCACAGCGGCGGCGTGCGGTGTTTCTGCGGCAAGGGCAATGACCGCTTCGGCTTGCAGCTGACCGGAACGAAACACGTCCGGTGGTGCCGCCCCGATCAGCGGAATTCCCGGACTGGTCATAATCGGAAGAGCCGACCGACGCGGACCGGAAATCACGTCCGCGATCCATTGATTCATGTTAAATTGCATGGTGAGTGATTCTCCAAAGGTCGGATGCAGTGACATCACCCGATATTATAGCCCCAAGTCGGGTCAGGCGGTAGAGAGACCCAGGTTGTTTTTCGGCGAAAGTCAAAGTCTTACAAAACCGCATTGGGGAATTTCAAACCGACATATACCGCAAACGGATACAAATTGGTCGTTTTTGCTTTGTCCCCACAGGAATAGAGACGACCGATTGCAGACGGCAGACGGCAGCAGATTCCGATGGAAATGCTTCACCGCCCCGCGTCTGCTGCAAACTGCTGTCTGCCGTCTACTTCCCGGTGGGAACAAAGCAAACATGACCAATGGGTACCCGTTTTGAGTATAACCGTTCCCTACTCCAAATCGGGTCCTTCGATTCGTTCGCCGCGTCGTTGGCGGGTTTGATCTTCCGGTTTGAATGTTCCGTAAAACAGAGCGTTGCCGCCGTCGATCCATGTGTGGAGACGGTTCCAGTCGTCCTCCGAAAGTTTTACGTCGTAGTGTCCGTCATCAAGCAGTTTGATGAGAGCACTTGCTCGGGAGCCGAAACGGAGCGGTTCGGTCAGCGGCTCGTAGTTGCCGTTGGGCAGACTCCACGCCGTGTAGGACACCCGCGAAATCAGCGCGTTGTACGACCGCGTGTAATGCCCCTCTGGTTCGCCCGTCAGAATCACTCCGCCGTTTTTGTCGTGCGCCACTTCGTTATGACACGAAACGCAATGCTGATAGAGCACCGGTTGAACCAAGAGCGGATAACTGAACGGCTGCGCGCCATCGGGACCGGGAGCAATTGTCGACGGGGCACGTTGCATGGCGAGTGCCGGACGACTGGGCGTGGGCGTGACCGACATTCGGTCTTCATGACAGCCGACACAACTCATATTCTCGCCAGGCTGGAGATAGGTCAAACTCCGCATCGTCTGGACGGCACGACCACGTACATCGAGTGCCTGAAACATCACCGGTGTCTCGGAGGGACATTCAAAATACGCACTGCCATCGCTCTCCACCGGGACGGTACCAAGCACCTGCTTTCCCGGCGACGCAAAAGCGGCACCGACCATCGGAGCATTGGCATTCGGGGTCGTTTTCGGAAGAACTTGCACAATTCGCAGAGCCGCGATTTTGTTCTCGGCACCATCGGGCAGTTTGGGCCAACTTTCGTAAACGTTCTGCATCGAAAACGTTCCGGTTTTGGTATTGTTCTTGTGGTCGATACCACCAGTCAAGACAGGCGGAGCGGGGCGAGGCGCAAGTGGCTTTGCCCAAACGGACGAAATATTCGGATCACGATAGAGCAATTCCCGATTGCCAAAAACATCGACGTAGTAAATGCCGAACATGTTCTGAATATTTGGTCCCGGTTCTCCACGTAACAAATCATAACTATACGAAGTCAGGAAATATTTTTCCGAAAGGGGCAACGGCGATTTGTAACAGTGTCCCTCCCAGCGACGTTCCTGTTCCGGCGGCGTGGCTTCCCGATTTGCCGGTCGGTAGGGTACGGTCACGGCATTCCAGTGTCGGGTCACCGGCGAATCGAAATCGGTCGGTGCGGGCATCCCGATGCCTATGGGAAGGAGCGTTTCCCCTTCCGGGAATCTCACGTCGGGAGTCAACCGTGTGATCGGCTCGGAACCGTCCACGCCGAGCGATGTGTCGAGCATAATGATCGAACCGGCAGTCATGGCGTGGTGCGGTCCGGCGGTTGCCATGACCTTGCTGCTGCCGGGGATCGGTTTCGCCTCCCATACACCGCAGGGGACGAACGTGTTGTTGCCGTAATAAATCTGGACGTTGGTCCCGTCTTGTCGCGCCGTCCAGAGTTGCTGATAAAACACGGCATCGCGGTCGACATAATCCCAGCGCGTGTAAATCAAACGTCCGTCGTGCAGCACTGCCGGGTCCCATTCGTTGGTTTCGTGGAATGAAATCACCCGCGGCTCTCCGCCGTTGCCTTCTCGAACGTTCGGGTCCATTGTCGCCAGTGTGTACACATAGCACGGTCCCCCACCGCAACGGTGAAAGCCGCCACGACGAGTCGAGACAAAAACGAGTTTGCCGTCGGGAAGAGCGGTGGGATTGAAGTCATCGAACTGCCCCTCGGTCAACTGTCGCAGATCGCTGCCATCGGCATTCATTTCATAGAGATGGTATCGGCGTTGAAAGACTTCGAGATTCTGCCAATCGCCACCCGCACGATGCCATCGGTCGGGTGCCATCGGTGCTTCACAAAATGCGAAGTAAATTTTTGAGCCGTCGTACCGGACTTCAGGATGCATGTAACTGCCATCGGGAAGTTTACCAGCGGTCAACGATCTTGTCCGCATGGATCGCCCGGGTTCATCGAGGACAAAAAGTCCGCCGCCGGGACGGGCGGTATAACCGTAAGGTTGCGTGAGTTGGTGACTCATGGTCGAAGGAACATGTTTGGCGAAGAGGAGCGGTCCTGCCGGAAACAGCGGATTCGCCAATGCGATTTTACGTCGCAATTGATGCAGTTCCCGCCAATGGTTTTCATCGAAGGCGGTACTCTTTTTCAGCGTCTCAAACCGCTGAGCATCGCTGCCGGTGAGCGCGAGATCGTCCACGAGAGCCTGTATTTGCGGGATCATTCGTTCGATGGCTTCACGGTATGTCCGGCGTTCCAGCGACGTGTCGATGCCGTCTTGCGATCGCCAGTCGTGTTCGATCAATGCGGTTTCGAGTTCCGGTTTGAAGTTCGGCGACGTTTCCACAGGCTTCAGCGACCAAGGCTGTCGCACGGGATCGAGTGGGAGCGTCGATTCTGTCCTGAAAACCTCCCGTCCATTTTTTGCCTCAAATGTGAGTGGTGGGTGTGCCGGAGGAGTGATCCGAACATTGTCTCCGTTGTTCAAGACCGCAACGATCCGGTACTGCGGTGTCGGTTCGGGAAAGCCGGTGATAAGGAGTTGCGGCGAATCATCGCCGAGTGCCGGGTCGTGGTAGAACCATACACCCGCCACTGTTCCGTGAGAGGGGAGTACCGGTTTTCCGTTGATGTCGACGGTCGCTTTCGGAACATCGGCAATGGCGCAAACCGAGGCACATGCCATGAAACCGATGATGAGGGTTAATCGTAATGTAGTCATGTTTTTCTCCTTACCTTTGGTTAATGGTTTTAGTGTGAGGAAGGTAGACCCGGAGCGGGTCATTGTTCGCATGTGCCCTCGTTCAGCAGCTCTCCGTTGCCGGGCTAAAACGTCCGGCTTGTGAAAATAGCAACCGACTTCGATAATACCACAAAACACCATATAGTATACTCTCCCGATGATGAACATCAATACAATATAGCGACAAAATGGTGGATTTTTGCGACAGGTCAAAAGATGGTAGGATTATTCTTTTGGGAATCGTCCGTCATCAACCAGGACCTGCATCTTGCATTCTGCGGTGCTTTGATTACAATGCTCTCATGAACGATGAGCCGCTTTCTGGAATTGACCCGAACGAACTGAAACTATCGCACGATGGTTATTTTCGGGAGGTCTTTCAGGTCCAACGCATTGCCAAGGCATTCCTGAAAAAGGTGCTGCCGGGAAAGACGATCCCTCACCTCGATCTGGCATAACTGACGGTTGAAAGTCGGACGATGAGCGACGATTCCTACACCGACAAAGTCGCCGATGTCATTTATCGCGTCCCGATCATCGGAGCATCGAAAGGGCATGTCGATTTTTTTGCGGTGATGGAGCACAAGTCCTATCAAGATGTTCATGCGATTTTTCAGTTGTGGGGATATGCCTACCAAAAGACATTTTCGGAGTATCAAAGGGCAACGGATCGTGGCGAGGTGAAGGTAGACTATCAATTTTCGCCGATCGTGGGGGTCATTTTTCATCATGGGAAAACACGATTAAAGGGTGCGACGGAGTTGGCGAACATATTCGCGCCACTTCCGGGTTTGGAGGAGCATTATCCCCGATTTTTGGCGATTTTGTTCGATTTGAGTTGCCTTGACGATGATGACCCGATCCTGCATGATCCAGAGGTACCGGAGTTGCGAGTGGTGTTGATGGTGATGAATGTCTATTTTCGTGCCGATGTCACACTGAAGATTTCGGAAGTCTTGCAGGCACTGAAGCCGCACTCGGATGACCCCGTCACACAACGGGTGATACGGGCAACATGGGTTTATCTGGTGAACAAAGCCAAGCATTTACGAAAGAATTTGAAATCGTTCCAGAGTACAATTCAAGAAATAACAGGAGAAACGAACATGCCAACAATGGGAGAAATTTGGAAAAGAGAGGGTATTGCCATCGGGAAAGCGGAAGGGAAAACAGAGCTGGGACGAAACATGGTTCTGGCGGTCCTTCGAGGAAAGTTTGGGAATATTCCGCAGGCAGTGGAGAAATCAATCCTTGCCATGACCGACCCGATTGCATTGGAATCACTAGCAGTCCAAGTGGTGCATAGCAAAACAATGGAAGAATTTGCCGAAGCGTTGCGGTAAGGAGAAACGAACATGCCAACAATGGGAGAAATTTGGAAAAAAGAGGGTATTGCCATCGGGAAAGCCGAGATGGTTTTGAAAGCCCTGCGGACGAAGTTTAAGACGGTGCCTCCGTGGATCGAAGAAGCGATTCGCGGGATGTCCGACCCGATTGCGTTGGAATTGCTGCTCGAACAAGTTTTTTACAGCGAGACGATGGACGAATTCGACTCTGTCCACAACCCCGCTAGCATCAATTTGCAGCATGCCATTGGTGTCTTCAAAACTCGCGCCGTCTCGATAGATTTCATGTTAAGGTTCCTGGCGGCTTTTCCGCTTGCCCCCTTTTCCGCTGTCCAGATCGATAAAGATTTCGAGTGAGGAGTCGCATGAAAGTGGTGTTCATGGAGCTCGTATTTACCAAAGGACTTCTAATGATTGTTCCAAAATGACATCGTCCGTAATAGTTTTAAAGACCAGTTTACTATTTTCTTGATACACTTTTACCTCGGTAAATGTTGGACGGAAGAGTACAAAATACCACCTTTCCATCTCCTTTGATTTACCGAAAACAAAAATTCTATTACGCGGGGCACCATCACCTATATCCTGTAACAACACGATGGCATCGCTACCACCATGGCTGAACTCAAAATGCTGGCAATTGCCCATTTGTTTTCCCCAAGTAGATATTGCCTCTTTGTTCTTACAATTAAAAGGGTTTATCACAGATATTGTTTTCGCCGCCGCCTCGCTTTCCCCAAATGGTACGAGAGTCGCAAATGGCTGTTCCATGCTGAGATCTTCCGAGACGATAACCAGTTTGCCATTCTCTTGATGTACTTCCAACGCGATACTTGATGTACGCGCTGGATAATAGAGTACAAGATACCACTTTGTCATCTCCTTTTTCTTTCCGAAAAAATAAATATGTTCACAGAAATAACCCGACCCACTATCCCTTAACAACACAATGACGTGATTATTGCCATGTTCGTATTCTAAGACTCGGCAAGGGTCTCCCGGTTGCCTCGGAAGAAGGGGTCGCTTTCCCCAAGCAAGTATTGCCTCTTTGTCGTCAGCAGTGTAAAGGAATTCTGTGTAACGGAATTTTATCGATTTATCCTCCACGTGCGTTGCCTCCGCTCCCGCACCGCAAGTGATAATTGCAGGCATACAAAGATACCATGTGAAAATTAGTACTAATTTGGTGCGCATAATGTACCACAATCAATCGAATAATTCCTATCTGGATAATTCCGGTCGCATTTACTTGGATCCAATATTGGCTTTCCCGCAGCATCCACGTTCCTGACATTATTTGTTCCTCTTTTATGTGACCACGTGCCATCCTCATCTTGGCGATACCAATGATAATCCCCAAATTTACCAGGCTCATCAGGATCAACAACTAAATAAACTTTAAACCATCCAGTAGGACATTCGCCGCACTTATCAGGATCGATAAGGCCATCGTTTTTTGCGCCTGCTTTCACTGAATCGCAGTTATTTTTTGGACCTCCTCTACTGCCTGGCGGAAAGCCCGGTTGCGGTTTTGCATTTCTATCTGCTTTTCTTGGTGTTCCATCAGGAAGGAACGGGCGGTTAATGGCATAACTGTAACAATTATTACTCCCTCTAATGTTAGGATCATTATTCCAAAAATCCGGTTTATACGTAGGCGGCTGAGGCAAACAACATAATCCTAGCGGATCCAATAAAGAAACAGTTTGATTGAGCACGTACCGCTACAGACTCACATCTCCTGCTCGATACTCAATCGGATCTCTGGAAATAAACTGTCCCATTTCCGGGGCATAGTAAGCCGAGGCATCTTGCGCAGCCAGTCCGACAGAGACAACTAAAAAAAGAACGATTTGGATGCGATTCAAACTCATGACCTGATCTCCTTCTGTTTGGGGGAAATCCCCGAAAAACACATACACGGCACATATTCTACACGAAAATTTTCCCAATTGCAACCGTTCAAACACCATATAATCTTCCGAATTTCCGAAGATCGTTACCCGAGCATTGGCACGAGTGCGCACATGATAAAACAGTCCACCATCCGTTGCTCGTCTCGACCTGTCCATAACGATAGAGTAACACAATCGACCCCGCCTGTCAAGAAAAACGGTTCCTGACACCGTGACTGACTTGTTATGGATTTTACAGCGACATTCGGCTCCTGACCCTTTTCCACCTCTAGGTTGTTTTCATAAATCGCCATGTAGCTTCATAAGTATACTGAGCAAAGTGTTCTTTTGTTCATCGCTTGAAGCTTTAATGTAGTCATCTAATACCATTTTCATTTCATGTGAATTCTCAAAGCAATGCAGTTTTGAACAATATTCAACCAATAAAATAATTTTTTCGTTTCCTTCGACGAGTGGTATTTGATTATCAAGAATCTTTACATATTGTCCGTAACCGGGAAATAAACTGATTTCGCAATGTATTGTATCTATGGATACGCTAGCCCCAAGGCTACGAGACGGCTGGATTTCGGCTCTCTCCCTAACAACACTCTCTACACCATCCGGATCTCGCTTTTTAGTGACCAAAATGAAATAGTGTTCAAAGTAAACAATTTCGTAATTTTCCAAATTTATTCTTATGTACGGGTGATAAAACTTCTCGTCAATCAAACCGAATCTTTTGGATATGTGACAAGAACAAACGTTAAGGATTATGATCGCGAAACAGAAATATTGAAGGTTTATGCGGCTTATCATGATATTTTTAGCACTAAGTATTTGAAAACTCTACGACCCCATCCGTGAAAATGTCAGTATATCCAAATCATACCAGCCTTTAGCGGGGTCAGAAAACTACTGTCCTAAAACCACTTGATTACAAATGAAGCAGAAACAGTTTGTAACTGGCTTTTGCTTTGTCCACTTTTTTGGGCATGTTACAAGCACTGTTGTTACGAATCCGGACACTGGCATACATAACACGTCATTTTTGTTTCTATGCTCCCTTCTATTGTTACAGTTACACAAACTGATATTGTGACAATTCCTGCTTTAATTTCCTCGCATTGGCTAAAAGATTTTTTGTCCTGCGAACTGATCGGAGCAAAGTTAATTATATTATCATTCTGCCATGTCAAAGGTTTGTACACTTTTCCTTCAGGGCATGGTTTTGGATTCTTAGGAAATGTTCGCTCTATTATATTGTTGTAATTTTGACCAATCTTAAATGATTTCTCGAGATTGTTTTTTGCTTGAATTACACTGGGATTTTCGCTGTGACCAAGTGGAAATACTGTTGGTTTACCAACGGCAGTAACCTTGCCTCTTATGTCAACGACTGTCGTGCAATATCCCGTATGCCCCATGGGGTCAGAGTAGAGAATTGGGTTCGAAAATGTAATTCTAAAAAGATTAATATCATTGCCATCATACCCAATCGGATCTCTGGAGATAAACTGTCCCATTTCCGGGGCATAGTAAGCCGAGGCATCTTGGGCAGCCAGTCCGGCTGAGACAACTAAAAAAAGAACGATTTGGATGCGATTCAAACTCATGA
>Ga0123353_10001230_pt1 | contig 31360 bp, 23 predicted proteins | sample TergutLab28metaG_3_FD_92763 | JGI IMG/M metagenome (GOLD analysis project Ga0123353, IMG submission 92763) | Labiotermes labralis P3 segment gut microbial communities from Petit-Saut dam, French Guiana - Lab288 P3 | ecosystem: Host-associated > Arthropoda: Insects > Digestive system > Gut ...
AAAACGCGAAGAAACAATTCGCTATTTTGCCCATTTTTAACAATTTGCCAGTGCGGAGTCAAAATGGGAAAGGCAATATGTGAAAATAGGCAAAGAAAAAGGAGAAAATAGACAGTTACGTCGATACAACGAACGCATCATGAGTGCCATGATTCTTGCCGTTGCCATTTGACAGAGTTTTGAATCGCGGGTAAAATGACCGCAATGGGTACACAAATCCTCATTCTTTTCAGGAGACACATTCATGAATCGACGCGACGTATTGAAACTGGGACTCGCAAGTCTCGCCGCTGGAACGTGTATGCACGTTGCCCACGCCCAACCCCGACCACTGCCGGAACCTCGGTATGATAAACTCCCCTTGTGGCGGGGATTCAACTTGCTCGAAAAATTCAACGGGCAAAATCGACGCTTCCTTGAAAATGACTTTCGTTGGATCAGCGATTTCGGCTTCAACTTTGTACGATTGCCAATGGACTATCGGGCGTGGATCATTGACCGCGATTGGAAGAAGATCAACGACAAGGTGCTCGACGACATCGACGAAGCCGTCCAGTTCGGCGAAAAGTATGGCATTCACGTCAACATGAATTTTCACCGTGCGCCCGGTTATACCGTTGCCAGACCCGCCGAAGAAAAAAGCGTTTGGACGGACCCCGAAGCCCTCGACGTTTGCATCCAACACTGGACAACCTTTGCCAAACGGTACAAAGGCGTTTCCAATCGCTTGGTCAGTTTTAACCTTTTCAATGAGCCGGATGGCGTTGCCGCGATTCTTCCGCAGTGTGTCGCTGCCCACAAAGCGATCATCAAGGCAATTCGGGAAATTGATGCGGATCGCCTCATGATCTGCGACGGTTACGAATGGGGCACCAAACCGTTCTTCGATCTGGTCGATCAAAAGATTGCTCAGGCGACTCGCGGTTATGCACCCAGCGAGATTTCCCACTACAAGGCGAGTTGGGTGAACAGTGCCGATTTCCCGGAACCCTCTTGGCCCACCATCACGGGCAACGGACTGCTCTGTCAACCGAACAAAGGAGGAATGGAGGAGCGATTCAAGCAACCGTTGCGAATCGACGGACAGTTTTCGTCGGCGACAAAGTTGCGAATACGTGTTGGCACGGTGTCGAACAACACGAGTCTCGTTGTCGAAGCAGACGGCAAAACGATTTTCCGACATGGTTTCAAGCCAGGTCCCGGCGAAGGTGAATGGAAGCAAGTTGTCTTCCAACAGCAGTGGAATGTTTATCAAAACATTTACGACAAGAATTACGAGGTGGTCATTCCAGCCGGGACCAAGCAGGTGAGCATTCGTGCGGAAGGTGGCGATTGGCTGACGCTCAAAGAACTGTCACTCAATGGCGGTCAAGGCGAGGCGTTGGTGCATCTGTCTCCCGGTTGGAATCAGGAACCGTCGCAGTTGCGTTACACTGGGACGGAGTTGCTCGGCGACAACGTGAGTACGCGCGACCGGGCGTGGCTGCGGAACGGCATGAAACCGTGGGTGGAACTTCAAACAAAGGGATGCGGCGTGATGGTCGGCGAATTCGGGTCTCACCAACACACGCCGCACGAGATTGTGCTTCGATGGATGTCGGACATGCTTGCCAACTGGAAGGAAGTCGGCTGGGGCTATGCGTTGTGGAATTTTCGCGGCTCTTTCGGCGTGATGGACAGCGGGCGGCAAGATGTCGCGTACGAAGATTTTCACGGACACAAACTCGACCGCAAAATGCTCCAACTGTTGCAGGGGTAATCGATGACAGCTCGGGGTGAGAAACCGTCCTGAGCCACTTTCCCATTGACGATCTCCCTGCTTTTGCCGACAGTCGCATTATGGTACAATAGCAACGGCACTGAGGTTCCTTTCATTTGCACTGGACTAACTGAACTATGGGAAAGCGTCAACCACCCCCGCAAGAGAGTTGCCCAATCTGGATGGCAACCTACGCCGATCTTATGTCCCTGCTCCTTTGCTTTTTCGTAATGCTCTTTGCGATGAGCATCATTGCGGAGGTTAAGTGGGAAGCTCTCGTGGAAGCACTTCAGCGAGATTTTGGTTTTCAAGGTCAATCCAAGACGAAACAAAAGGGAAAAGGTGTCACACCCTCCGTCTCGAGTACCACGGAACGTAGCCGGCGCACGGCAGCTCTGGCGGGCGGGCAACCCACTCTGGCACCGGTAGGTCCCGCGCAGAATGTCCTGTCGATTCGACAAGAGGGTGAAATTGTGAAGGGGGGGTTGATCCTCTTCGATCTCGGTCACGACGTACTCACCGAAAGAGCAAAGGCAGGTTTGGATGCGTTATTCGTCACGTTGCAAGGTTCCCCCTATAAAATCCAGTTGCGAGGGCATGCAGGTCCCACTGAATTGGGAAGAGTCCACACAGAGGACACTGATCTTGCTTACAACAGAGCATTCAATGTGAGAAAATACCTTGTTGAGGAGCTTGGATTGAAGAAAGAATTTTTTGAGATTGTCGCTGACCCCAGTTCTCTTCCGAATGCGTCCATCTTACCGCCGGGAATGGACCCGAACCAAGCGGGGGCTTCCGTCGAGGTGATGCTGCTTGACAAAACATTACGCGAAGTGAAGGACAACAGAGAACAACGGACGACAGTACCAGTAAACTGAAGCCGGTTGGAAATTCGAAATCTTCGTAACTCAAGCTGTAAAAGGAATTGTCTCTGTTTCCCGCATGCCAGCACGTGCCTCTTGTAGAGATGCGATGCTCGCGTCTCGGCGATTCCAATCACCAGCCCGTTGCGTGCCGCTGTCTTGATCTCCTAAAACATCTCCAACACATGAATAAATTCTTCTGTTCTCTCTGCCTTGTGGACACGATGATCGTCTCGGTCGGCTTTGAAACGCTGGTAATCCGTAGCGACTAAATCATAGCGACCATATCGTGACATGATTGTTTTGACTGTCTCCACTGGCATTAGACCTTCGTTGTTGTAGCTCAAAAAAACGTATGCAAAGTTTGCGTTTTTCAGAAGATCGTCAAATGCACTTTCCACTTTACCACGACTGCACCAATCAGACCGTTGATATTTTCGCAAGCCTGTCTTTCCACTCGGAACAAAATCATCATACTTGGCTATCGTGTTGAGCATGTGATAGTTTGCTCCATATTGCCTTGCATTGTAGGGGGGGTCTAAATATAAAATGTCCCCTTCAATTTTCCGAATAAGAACGTTGCTGTCCTCGTTGAAAACTTGGTGTGTGTTACCATTGACAGCAAAGTCGGCAGGTTCGAGGATCAATTCCTTCTGCGCACTCTTTTTGAGATGTTTCAGATAAGCACCATAAACAGAGGCAGTGTTTGCGAGTTTGTCCGCACTTTCCAGAAGGCTCGCTAAGAGGAAATAGTACAAATTATCGTTGATCTTTCCATTTTTTTTCCATTTTTCGATGGTGTACCGGATGGTGTCGATTTTCTTTCCGTTGTGGTCGGAAAAATACTGCCTTCCTGCTCCGCCACCCAAACAATAATTTCGATAGATAAAACCGGTGTCGATGAGGGGTAAGCGATTCAGTTCGTCGAGATATTTTTGCTTGTCCGATATGTCCACATGGTTCCCGATATAATTTTTATTCAGCACAAAACTGTAGTATTCGGCATCATTAGCAATGACTTTTTGAGTCTCCGTTTTGAACGTCCTGCCGACAATTCCCGTTCCGGCAAAGAGATCGCAAAATATTTTTCGGGACAGATTCTTTCCGGCGACACTGCAAATAGTGTCCTTCACAAAATCGATGAGTTTGAATTTTGAGCCGATGTAGTTCATGGTTCGTTATTGCGGCAGATTCGCAGAATCTGTCCCTGTGCCGTAATCATCATCACTTCGTCCTCGTCACGCACCCAGCATATTCCGACTACCTGCCCGTTCCGTGCCGTCTTCTTAATATCCTTCAAGCCCAAACCGCTGCGACACTTCGTCGTGTCACGCAAGTTCGTGTTGTCATCGTCGCCTCCATTTTTTGAAAAATATCAATGATCATTCTCCAAAAAAGATTTTATCTTTCATCATGCGTTCTCGTGTTTCTATTTTCATTCGTAGATATTCCATTGGTCGGTCGTCCTTGATGCGGTTGCAGTTTCCACAAAGCAGTTGATAGTTTTCGCAATAATCGCCACCGCCTTTTGACTTTGGCACAATGTGATCAATTTCGAGATGCCGAATTTCAAAATCCTCTCCACAAGCATTGCATTTGCCATCTTGTTGTTTGTACAATCGTTGCTTGATAGATTCCGATGGTTGGACTTCTTTAATGTCGCTTCGCTTCGGGATTTGGTCTGTTGCGACAAAATCTTTGAAGAGACCAGCATCGTCGCTCAAACGTTGAATCAGAATTTGGGCGGACTGCTTTGCGATGTCTATACCATTTTTTTCACGAGACAATACCTCGACTCGTTTTCGCTCCTATTACTCTTTGCCACCCCGTCGATCTTCGGAATACGTTTAATCGCAACGAGCGTATCCCCGTTGTCGATATTCATGAGGCGGACTGATCCATGACACGCACCTCCGTCATCCCTCTCATTCTATTGTGTTTGTCGCGCATTTTCAATAGCCGCAATCTCTTCTTTCGACAAACCGTACAATTTGTAAACCAGAGCGTCAATTTTTTGCTCTAGTTCTACCGTCTTAGCAGCGGAATTTCTTTTTTTTTCAGAGAGAATTTTCTTGACGAGATCAATCACTGGCTGCTGTCGACTCATGCTTACCAATGGAATGGGCATGTTCCGTAGGTGTTCGGGATAAATATGATAATCGCCGCCGCGAAGATTCGAGAGTAACACAGAAGCATATTTTGAATTCAATACTCCAAGCAAATAGCGCAAATCAACCCGCTCTGAATATGCCTCCATTTTTTTGCGTGAATAACGAGAGTAACGTTTAACGCTTGCTAATATGCTCTTGTTTCTAATGCCCTGCAAGTTATTCCACAAAATAGCGCAATAAAGAGAGTGATTGTGCAAGAACTTTTCTTTTTCATCTAATGTGGCATTGATTGTTCCAAGACAATTCATCACCAATTTTGGCACATTGTACAATTCCCTAAAAGTGGGGCGGCGCAGTTGATCGGGGCAGCGTGGCGTATCGTATTCGAGATAACGAACTCGTTTCACTCGGTAGCGTTCGATGTCTTTTGCTTCGATATACTTTCGACAATGAATGGCATCGGCGGTTTCGCTGATCAAGTCGGTTTTTACAAATTCTCCCTTCGCCGTTTTTTCGTCGGCATTCAGCACCATTCCCACGCTGATATAACAAAAATCCCCCAGTACACTCATTTCAGCGTGCCGACTGGTCTCTCGTTTTTCTCGCGTGAGGTTCCAGACGGCTGTTTTTTCGTCTTGCACTAAATCGGAATAATCTTGCGTGAACGAACGAGTGATCTTTTTTTTCTCGTCGATATGCGAAATAAAACAACCGTCGCCCGGTGGCGATTTGCGAATCAATGGGATACAGTTGCTGATGGTTGCGCTCTCGAAAATCTTGGTGCCGCTCAAGTCTGCAATTTCAATCAGGTTATATTTGCTGATAATCATCTCACGAATCATCTTTGCATAGACCTGATTCGTTAAGGGATAAGGCACGATCATTGTCAGTACGCCGTTTTCCTCAAGAACTTGTAATCCATACTCCATAAAAGGAATATACATATCCCATTTTTGGTACAACGTATGAAAACGCCCTGAATCAATGATTGCCTGCCGACCTTCTGGATTAGTGGCGACCATCGTTGGAGCACTAATGTAAGGAGGATTGCCGATCACGATGTCGAATGTGGCAATACCAAACATCCACAACGGATCGAAAAACGAGGCAGAATGAGAGGGATTGTAGGGGTCCCACGTAGCAATTTTCTTCGCCATTGCGTGAGTGTAAATCCCTTCATCGATCAGGGCTAAGGATAGCATCTTGCGTGATGATTCGTCAAGCGTCCGAAGAAACTGTTTCTGCTGTGCATGACTTTCTGCAAAATGTTGCCTGCGAATCATCAGCAGTTGTTTGATTGCCTCCTGAACAATCGGCTGTTCGATTTTTTCTTGACCATACTTGTTCCTCATTTGCAATCCGATCAACGTGTCTGCACACACGAATTTCGTATCAAGATTCGGTAACGGCTCAGTGCCATAATTATCCTCTTTTCGTTTTGTGGGAACGATTTCTTGAATAAGCGACAAAAACAACCGCAGTTGCGAAATCTGCACTGCCACCGGTTGAATGTCCACACCGTAAATCACTTCACGGACAACTTTTAGTTTCTTCCGGTAGCGTACTGATCTGTCCATTTCCCGGTTCGGATCAATGCGGCGCATCATCTCGTTCATAATACCGCAAGGAAACGCACCACTCCCACATGCAGGATCGAGGATTTTGCATCGGAGCAAATCGTCGGGGTCTTGCGAATATGCATCCAACGCCTCGCTGACCATATAATCGACAATTTCACGCGGCGTATAATAACTGCCTGTAATCTTTCGCCGCGTTTCTTTGCTGTCCGCAGAAATACAGGCAAGAAGTGATTCAAAAACTTTTCCGATGAATTCGGGATCGACCGTCTTTTCATATTTTTCCCTATCCAGGAGATCGTCCAATGTCAGTTTGTAATGATACTTCGATAATATCTGAATGATACCAGCAACTTTACATTTCCCTCCCAGTTCCGGGAGTTCATGTGTTTCTTCATCAGAGAAAAAATATCGATTGCCCAATGGGATTTCGTCTCCCGCATGCTCGTTGAAGAGACCTCCGTTGAGAAAAGGGATTTTGTCGAATTGTGCCTGGATCCGTTCGGCGTACTTCATCAAGTTTTTGTGTTCCAATTCGCCACGCTCTTTTATCGGTGTATTGAGACAATGAAAAAACAGGTTACGCAGGATGGCATTGTAGTAGCGGTACTCGTCCTTATCTTTGAGGTGTTCCTTAACAAAAAGTTCTTCAAAAAGTTCTTTCGGAACGAGTTCCTTTTCTTGCAGAAAAAAACAGAACAATAGTCGGACGACGTGCCGTAGAGCGGTGTCGGGATCGGGAAAATTGCTATTTGCCCAATAGTACCAGTTTCGAATTTCGAGATAAAACTTGTTGCCGAGTTCTTGTCGTCTTTGCTCACTTTGAAAAAATTGTTCTTTGAAATCGGCAAACGCTTTTTTCAGTTCAACCGCAGTACATTTGACCCATTCGGCATCTTGTTCCGATTCCGCAAACTTTTGAACGGAAAAGCCTTTCTCTTTCAAAAAATGGCGAAACTCCCTGTCGATCCCGCGACGGTCGGTATAGACAGAATCATCCCAGACGCGTTCACGTTTGACATTAAGTTCATGCCCTTGCTGCTTGATTCGCGCATCAATTTCACCATTGGTTTCTCCGACTTTGAGATAACCCTCGTGCTTGGGGATTTCTGGTGTGGCGTAAGCGTAAAGTTTCATTATTGTCGATTATATCACCGAGTAACCGATAAAGGTCAAGGATTTTCACACGGACGATAGGAAACGTTTGATTTCACTACAGCACTTTTTCACGAAACACCACAGAAAATAGTGGTTTTGTGTGGTTTTCGCTATAGAATGGCAATCCGATGAGCCGCCAATTGTCCGTTTCGCCGACTTTTGCCTGCTGTGTCTTTACAACGTCCTCAATTTCCAGTAGAAAATCTTCTTTCCACTGCTCGTTGCCGAAATTTTTCTCTTGTAAATTGTAAGCCCAATCCCCTTTCGGTTCAATATAAAAGACATAGTCCATTTTGTCTTTTTTCATAAATAACACAAAATCCGGTTCAAAACCTTCACCGAGATTCTTTTCAAACCATGAAAACAATTTTACGGCATTCTCGTTTCTGGCAAGGAATATTTCGCTCCACCGATTTTCCTCTAATTCTGTTTTGCCAGATATTTTGGGAGTCATCATCGTGTCGGCAAACCATTTGACAAAACTTTTTTCCTCGCTTGTGAGGACACTGTTTTCATAGACATACCAATCATAATCAAAAACTTCCAATTTTTCATTTCGTTGATATTTTCTCACGATTTCTTGTCCAAAGTTCTTTCCTGCATTTTGCGGATAAAATTGTTTTGAAACAATCACTTGCTTCTGCACCTCTTTGATCTTTGAATCAAGGTGGCGGAGAATTTCTTTACAAATCGCTACCCGCTCATCGGGCGAAAAAACGTTGCTGCTTGCGACGATTTTGATTTTTTTTTCGCCGAGCTTTTTCATGAACTGCGACATACTTTCGAGTTTTGGATACGCTTTTTTGAGCTTATCGAACGCAAAATTTTTGTTGCCATTCAAAGCATAACGAAGAACGTTTGCTGTCGCAAATTGGGAAAGTGTCCCTGTAACGCCAACTGTTGGCAGCGGCAAAGATGACTCCGTCCCACCATCCAGCAATGACTGCGATTGCGAAAAACCGCCGGACAGACGAATCTCCAAAACAGCATCCTTGGAAAAATCCGGTAACAGAACGACTCCTTGTTCCTGTATTTCCGTCTTTACGGTTTCGATCCTTTCAAAGTCAAGCATGTCTTTGCCGATGATCTGATTGACGTAAACATTTTTGGTCTGAAATTTTTTATATCTGCCGTCGATATATTGCCGCTTCATTTTCAATGTGATCTCCATGAGATCATCACCCGGCATAATACCGCTTTCCACAAGGGTCTGTCGAAGCTCAGCAATGTATTTCGGATTGTGCTTGCAATGATAGTGCATTTGCTCCAACACACGCAGTGTTTCTGTCTCATTGTCGTCGAATTTCCGCCTGTATCTATCGCTGTTTTTGTAAGAAAAAGGAAAATATCTTGCGCCTCGTCCAATCAACTGCGATTCAGAGACTGTCCCTTTTCCGGCAACATAGTGGTCTCTTCTGTTCTTTTTACCATCCCTGCTATCATACAACCTGACAATATCAAACAAGTTCAATACGTCCCATCCTTCCTGTAACATATTGACGGCAAAAATGGCACGCACAGGATTATCATCGTTTTCAAGCGTTGCAAGCAGTTTCGGCTGGTCGGCAATACGTTTGTTCGTGCCATCATGCAACAAGACTTTTCTCGTGCTTACCGCAAAATCAAGTTTCAATTCTTCGCATAACTCATTTTCTTTTCCAGCGAAATAGCTGGCGACCTTATTCCAGATTTCATTATCCCCCCTTTTCAGTTCGCTTTTAACTCTTGCAGGCGTGATGCCGAAAACGAACTGATGAAACATTTCAAAATTATCTTTGCTTTCGGCAACCCCTTTACTCTTGAACAAGATCACCGGCTTCATCTCTATACCGCTTTCGGCGGCGATGTGTTTGCGGTACTGAGAAAGCAAAACTGCACGCAGCATAATGTCTTCATTGCTGCCATCTGTCGAAAAGGTGAATACGTCTTTACTGAATCGATCACTGCGAAAATGCCTTAAATCGTAATTGTAGATCAGCTTATTTTCGTATTTTTTTGCGACATTATCATTGGTAAGATTTGCCGTTGCCGTAAATTCAAATAAGCGGTTTTGGGGATTGGCGTTCAGTACCATTTGTACGGAACGTTCCCAAGAGTTTTCCTCTTCTTTCTCTTTTTTTGTGGCGGCATTCAGGTGGTGTGCCTCGTCGCCGATAAGAACAAGCGGAGTGTCTGCAAAATCTTCCAGCGTGACTGCATTTTCTCTCATTTGCTCAAATTGCGAAATCTGATGCAAAATGTTAATGGTGGAAAACTTAATATTGAAGGTATCGCGATTTGTACCGGCGAAATTCTCGACCTGCCTGATTTCAATTCGCTTGCCATCTATTTCAATTGACGGGGCAAATTGATATTTCTTTGACGACGCGTTTGTAAAGTTGTCTATCGTTTTAGTAATAATATCGGTGGAACTGACAAAAAACCAAAAATTCCGGTAGCCCTTTTGGTACATTTCAAGAATCAACGCCGCCATAATGAGCGTCTTGCCGCTTCCTGTTGCCATTTGCCAAAGCAGGTGTGGTGATTTAACGATGCGATTCCCCTTCGTGTCATAAATGTCATGATCATTGTACAAGAGAAACCTAGCCAATGCCTCTTTCTGATAGTCACGCAACTCAAACGCAAGGTTGTCCGCGATATATCCCGGGATGCAGATTTTCGAAACCTGTCCCTTGTGAACATTTAAGATGGATTCAAGAATCATGGTTGCCTCCTGTAAAATTGACGGTTCAATTCTTTGTCCGCTTTGTTGATGTTGTAATCCGTGCTTTCAATGTCTGTGTAATTGATGTAGAGTGTGTTGGCATCAACAAGTTCAATGAGTAATGGACGCTGTTCCTCTGTGCCGAGCGTTTCAAAACCATGAAACTTTTCCCCATCCACACGGTAACTTAAAAAGGAAGATTTTTTGGCTTTTTCAAGAAGGGCAGGCAATTCGGCGGCTTTCGCTTTTCGGACTGCTTTTCTGAAATCTTCGGCATCGTTAGCGAGTTCGCAATAGACAAATGAACCGCCACCGTGCCAGTTTTCTGACTCCGAAATGCCACCTTGCTCTCCTTCAACCACTTTCTTCAATCGCTCTACCGTGACCGGCTCAATATAGTCCATCTGCTCAATGCCGATGTATTGCCTGCCCATTTTGTGGGCGACGGCAGCAGTCGTGCCGCTGCCGGAAAAAAAGTCGAGGACCAATTCGTTCCGTTGGGTGCAATACTCGATGATGACCTTCATGAGTAGTTCATTTTTTGGATAGGAAAATGCTTTTGAACCGAACAACTCTGTGATTTCATCAGTACCGAGTTTATTTTGAGCGGCTTTTAACAGCGTATCCATCGCACGATTAAGAAATTCAGTGGAAACGTATCCTTGATCAAAGCCATCTCCGTTTAGTTCAATTTCTTCAGACTTGAACACCCTCATGTACGGAGTTTGGATGTTCAAAAAATCATAATCGCCCGGAAAAACAATTTTGCCTTTTTCCAGAAATGCCGTCACCGTATCCTTTGTTATTGACCAACATCGATCAGAATTGACCGGATATTTATCGCCATTTTTGGGGTTAATCAATGTAAAATCGGAGTTCGGACGTTCTATGGTTGATCGCTGCGTTGTTAAATCAGTCAGTCGCCATTCGTCTCCCGGAAAGTCGTCTGAGCGATAGTATTTTCGCTCAACTGTTCTTTGGAAAAGTTTTTCTTTTGATGAAACGGCTTTTGTGTAAACCAGTATCCAGTCAAAATCCTGAGAAAGTTTATACGGAACATCACTTTTTCCAGAGCGGGTTTTTCGAGGAATTGTAGCGACAAATTGGTTCCTTCCAAATATTTCATCCGTGAGTATCTTGAGGTAATGAACTTCGTCGTCGCCAATGTGGATGAACAACAATCCATTCTGGGAAAGAAGATGCTGCGCAACTTCCAGCCGATTCTTCATAAAAGTCAGCCAAGTAGAATGATTAAACCGGTCATTGTAGCCGAATGAATCGCTTCCCGTATTATACGGTGGGTCAATATAAATCAACTTCACTTTTCCTGCAAAACGTTTTTTCAAGGAATGAAGCACGACAAGATTATTACCCTTGATAATCAGGTTGTCATTTTCTGAAAGTTCCTTAACCGTGTGTTCGCCGCTCTTATCGTGTCTTTTCCAATTAACAAATACTTTATCGTCAAGCAGGCGGTTGATCTGGTCTGGTGCAAGGACTTCATTGAAAAAAACTTCGCTACGTTTTTGATCGTCTTTGGTTTGCCCCCCCTCCAAAATGCAATCTTTGTACGCCCAGTTCAAGACAACTTCTTTGTTGTTTGCCAGATAGTTTTCATGGTCGGTTGCTAATCCGATGTTTTGTTTGAACGCGGTAAAACTATCGGGCAAGAAAGAGCGATTATTGAGAAAGGTAAGAAAGTTTTCCAGTTTGAAAATCGTTGTTTTTTTCACCTGTACAAAAAAATGATTTTTTACGTCTGCATCGCTTTGCAACAACGTGAGCAGTTCTACGTTGTATTCCCTCGCGTGCTGCGAAACGAGGGTTTTGTTGAGGACTTTTTGTCCATCCACGTTCTCTGACAGATACTTCTCGTGCGAGAGCAGGAGATTCGATAATTTTTCTTGTATTGACATGTTGTTTTCTGTCTTTTGTCTCAGTGTATCACCACCTTGTTTTGTCACCTGCAAAACGGTTTCGGTCTAGTAAAAAACGCCTACCTCACCGGGGACTAACGCCTAGTACCTTGTTTCTCAAATGCTCTTGCTTATTCCCAGTAGTATCGGCACAAGTTTTCGCCCTGTAAGGGCGGTTCCTTTGTGGACAAACTTCTGGTGATAAGCAATAACAATTGAGAAATGATGTACTAGTTGACACGCCCCACGCGGTTGCGCAATCTTACGTTTCGGGCTCTGCCTCTGACACATTTTCTGCTGCCACCTCTTCTCCGCTCACAACACTCTCCGCAGCTCCTTCGATTTTCGGAATACGTTTGATGGCGACGAGGGTGTCGCCCCCCTCCAGGTTCATGAGGCGGACTCCTTGCGTGTTGCGACCCATCACGCGCACATCCGATACCGCGATTCGCTGAATCTGCCCCTGTGCCGTAATCATCATCACTTCGTCCTCTTCACGCACTCGGCATATACCAATCACCGGTCCGTTGCGAGTCGTCGCCTTGATGCTCACCAAACCCAAACCGCCACGACGCTTCGTCGTGTAACGCAAGTTGGTATTGTCGTCGTCCCCGTCACCATCGTCCACGTCATCCGGTTCGTTTGGCGACACAGTCGCCGACTCTCCTTCTTCCTCTGCTGCCGTCTGCCGTCTGCCGTCTGCCGTCTCTTCTTCATCCAAGGGAGCCGGTTCCGCCTCGACCGTACCATTCGGACCAATCGGCGTTCGCTTGCCGTAACCATTTTCGCACGCCGTCAAGAGCGTCCACTCCGGCGAGGCAATCACCATGCCGACCGCGTAATCCCCCTTGCGAAATCGCACCGCCTTCACGCCGCTGGTGTTCCGACCCATCGCACGAGCGTCCGTATGCCGAAACCGCACCGCACGACCCTGCGCCGTCGAAATGATCAACTCATCGCCCGGTCCCACCACCGTTGCATCAATCAACTCGTCACCATCACGCAACTTGATCGCAATCAGCCCCCCCTTCAGTGGTCGCCGAAACGCCGACAGTGCCGTCTTTTTCACCAACCCCTCTTTCGTTGCCAGCACAAGATAATGATCCGGCGCATCAAAATCTCTGACCGCCAAGCAGTCCTGTATCTGTTCCCCCGGTGCGAGGTTCAGCACATTCACAATCGCTCGCCCCTTCGATGTACGATCCAAGTCAGGCAGCGCGTAAACCTTTTGCCAGTAAACCTTTCCGAGATTGGTAAAGAAGAGCAAATACTTGTGCGTGGACGTGACAAAGAGATGCTCAATCGGATCCTCATCGACCACTTTCGCGCCGATGATCCCCTTGCCGCCACGCTTTTGCGACCGATACGCCGAAGTGGGCGTGCGCTTAATATAGCCCCCCTGACTAATCGAAACGACCACCGTTTCCTCTTCGATGAGGTCTTCAATGTCAATGTCGGTCGCCGAGTCGCCAGAAATTTCCGTCCGCCGCTTGTCGCCATGCTTCGCTTTGATCTGCTGCAAGTCTTCCCGAATGATGTTTCTAATAAGCGTTTCGTCCGCAAGAATTTTCATGTACTCGCCGATTTCTGCCATCAAATTGCGGTACTCATCTCCCAGTTTTTCCTGTTCGAGATTGACCAAGTGCCCCAGCGTCATGCGGAGAATCGCTTCGGCTTGAACCGGCGTGAGCGTGTAATTCTCTTTGACTCCCCTGTCCGCCTGAAAATCGGTAAACCCTTCCCCCAACGCACGTTGCAACATTGCCGACGGACACTGAATCGTCATCAATCGCTGCTTTGCCTCCGCCTGTGTCGAAGAAGTCCGAATCGTACGTATCACCTCGTCAATATCGGCATGAGCAATGATAAGCCCCTCCACGGTGTGCCGACGCTTGCGTGCCTTTGCCAGCAAAAATTGCGTCCGCCGACGAATAACGGTGATGCGATGCCGGATGAACTCTTCGATCAGTTCCTTGAACGTGAAGAGTCGCGGTTTGCCATCGACCAGTGCCAGCAAGTTGATCGAAAAAGAATCTTGCAGCGGCGTGAACTGAAAGAGTTGATTGAGGACAACATTCGGGTCGGCATCTTTCTTGACTTCGACGACGAGCCGCACCGGTTCTTTCAAGTCAGAATGATTATGGACAGCAGCAATGCCGGGGATTTTCCCCTCTTTGGCGACAAGTTCGATCCGCTTTTCAACTTCGTCCCGCATCTGCTGATAAGGGAGTTCCGTAATAACAATCCGGCTCTTCTTGCCTCCCCCCCCCTCTTCGATTTCTGTCTTTGCCCGAATGGTCACGCCGCCGCGACCGGTGAGATAGCCCTGATGAATTCCCTGCCGACCACAAATAATTCCGCCACTGGGAAAGTCAGGACCGGGACAGATTTTGAGCAGTTCTAAAGGCGACACGCTCGGATTGTCGAGAACGGCAATCGTGGCATCACAGATTTCGCCAAGATTGTGCGTTGGAATGCTCGTCGCCATTCCCACCGCGATCCCCGTTGAACCGTTGACTAACAGGTTCGGAAATTTCGCTGGCAGTACCGTCGGTTCGGTCCGCTGCTCGTCATAAGTCGGGATAAAATCGACGGTATCGAGTTCGAGATCGTCGAGCAAGAGTGCAGCGGCGGGAGCCAGCCTTGCTTCGGTATATCGCATTGCCGCTGGGGGCATTCCGGCGATGGAGCCGAAGTTTCCCTGTTTGTCGATGAGGACTTTTCGCACGACCCATTCTTGTGCCATCCGCACGAGCGTCGGATAGATGACCACGTCGCCGTGCGGGTGATAATTACCCATTGTTTCGCCGCAGATCTTCGCGCACTTTGTTCGGCTTGCCCCCGGCGACAGATTGAGGTCATTCATCGCCACTAAGATACGACGCTGTGAAGGTTTAAGACCATCGCGGACATCGGGAATCGCTCGACTGACAATCACGCTCATGGCGTAAGTCAGATAACTGTTCTTCATCTCATTTTCGATGGAGAGTTGAAGCAGTTTCGTACCGTCTTGGATGGGATTGAATGTAGTCGGTGCGGTGGGTGTGTCGCCGTTTGGAATTTCACTATCTGACATTTATATTGATTCGTCGCAAATGGTTGGTGTACAAGGAGTTCGGCATCGAGCTTTACACAAACGAACCTGTTTCCTATTGTACCAAATTTTGCGATTTTGGCAAGCGGGGAAAGAGACGGCAGCAGAGAGTCGGTCAGAGAGACGGTGGGTGGAAAAGTTTTGTTGGACATTTTTGCCACAAGGAGAAACGGCACCGCTCGCATCAATAACCGATAGGGAAAGGGGCAGTACGCGAAAAAGGACTGAAAAACAGATGACCCCGTTAAAAATCCGCCAAAAATCCAACTCGCCACCGATGAATCGACGCGGGAAATATTCGGTCTAGACCCGTTTCGGGTCTACCGATTCTGCCCTTGTCCCGAATGGGAAGAATCGTTACACTCCCCTGCGTCAGAGGCACTCGCGCCTGAGGCATTGTTTGAAACTTCCCATGAAAAGAAGGAGAATGTTGCTGTGTTCCTTGCTGTTTGTGTTTTTGAGCGGTCTGTTTTTGTCTGCTGCCGCACTGGGTGCTGACGGACCGCCGCCGTTGCCGCGACCAAATACGAAGAGCGGAGAACTCGAAGGATTGAGTGCTCTTCTCTCCGGCACAGGAAATGCAGGGTCCAAGGTCAAGAATCCCTCCTCCCCCTCACCAGTACAACACATCCAAGCAGAGTACGAAGAGATACTGCCCCCCAAACCACTTTCGTCGCCAGCGTCAGTTAATCAGGCTTCCTTTACCACCTTTCCCACTCGGCAATTTGCCGAAGAATCTGCTCGCGAAGAATTATCGCCGGAATCGGTGGAGGACTCCGAAGAGGCACTTACGGGCGTTCACCATGAAGTGCTCGCGAAGCCCCTCTCTTTCAAAAAATTGACGAAGAGGGAATTTACCGACACAGAGGAAGGAGAAGGAGAAACCAAAATCGGCGGCTGGAAGAACAAACTTGCCAAGCCGGAACTCGCGCCGCTTTTTTCGGTGGGCGGAAGTTTATTCGTTGTCATTGCCGCTTTTTTTCTCTTGGCGGCGTTGCTGCGAAAAGTTTCGCCGAAGGGGAACCGACCACTTCCAACAGAAGCGTTTGAATGTTTAGGGCGGTACCATTTGACGCAAAAACATCCGCTTCAAGTGTTACGGATGGGCAATCGGATCGTCCTCGTTTCGGTAATGCCGGACGGCGTCAGCACACTTGCCGAGATTACCGATCCTGACGAGGTCGTGTCGTTTTTGGGTTTGTGCCGCCGTTTTGATAGCAATTCGGCAACGGCAATGTCCCGAAAAATTGCAGCCAGTATGTCCGAGGAAGAATTGAGCCGCCCTTCGCGTCCCACCGTGACCGCACGCCGACAAGTGCAATCGACCGGTTCGCTCGATCTGTACAGCGACCCCGACGAAAGTCTTGCGGCGATACTGGCAAGAGGCAGACGGTAAGGTTTTCACTGGAAAGTTTTCTACCCAGTTTCGCTGGATCGCTCTTTCCGGACGAAAGGATATGCGGTGGTAGGAGAGAGAAGTCGCATGCGGTGCTGCAAGTCCTTTTTCAAACAGTGCGGTAGCACTATTCTACCTCCTACCTCCTATCTCCTTTTCCCCAATGGGTATCAAACTTCCCAGCGAAAGCCTCATTGCACTCTCCCATCAGGTATGTTACAATCCTCCGCATGTCAAAAATTTCCCGACGCGATTTGTTGTTGGCTGGCGGTGCAGCGGCACTCGCTGTTGCCACCCGTTCGGCTTCCGCTCAAGAAACATCCGGGCGGAAACCCTTTCGATCTTGTCTCAACTTTGGAACCTTGAGAGGCTTCAATCTCTCTCTTGAAGAGGACATTGACATCGCCGCGAAAGCCGGTTATCAAGGCATTGAACCGTGGAACGACAAGGTGCAACGCTTCGCCGAAAGAGGGGGCAACCTCGCCGATATTCGTAAGCGGATCAGCGATCACGGATTGCGAGTGGAAGGTCTCGTCACCTTTTTCTCATGGATCGTCGATGACGATGCCAAGCGGGCAGCCGGAATCGAGCAGATGAAAAAGGAGATGGATCGGGCACTCCAACTGGGCGCGAACCGTGTTGCGGCAACGGCTGCCGGGGCTACGGATGTTCGGCTCGACGACTTCCGCGTACTCGGTGATCGTTATCGCACCATTTTGAAGATCGGCGACGAAATCGGTGTTGTGCCAATGCTCGAAATCTGGGGGGCGGTACGAACGCTCAATTCTGTGGCAGATGCCATCGCGATTGCGACGTGGACGGAGCATCCGAAAGCGGAACTCCTGCTTGATGTGTATCACATGTTCCGCGGCGGCAGTCCGTTCGAGGGGCTTGCCATGCTCAATGGTCGCAAAATTGGCGGCTTCCATGTGAACGATTACCCTGCCGATCCGCCGCGTGAGGCGATGCAAGATCGACACCGGATTTATTGCGGCGATGGAATTGCTCCATTGCCCAAAATTTTTCAGACCCTCCGCGACATCGGTTACGAAGGCAGCTTGTCCTTTGAAGTGTTCAATCCGACCTATTGGGAAACGAAAGACCCGCTTCTCGTGGCGAAAACCGGTCTCGAAAAACTGAACGCTGTGTTCGCGCAGAGCCAATAGAGAGCCGTGAACGCGAATGCCGTGGAGTCCGCGCCTCCCCTCACGATAAAAATGAGGTTTATCGCTGAACTCAACTACTCGCTTGTTTTCAGTCTTTTTTTGGGGGTGTAACCGAAAAATGACCCGCTTCGGGTCTCACGGCAAAGGAACCAATTTGATCCCGTTTTGAGTCCATGTCATTTTTCTGGCAAGCAGTGATTGTTGAAGGCGGGCTGGCAGTGGTTGCCATCGTTGTCGCCCTCTGTTTTGGGCTGGACTATGGGGCACATTGCTGGTGCGATGGCGAAACGGTGTCCTTCATCGTGTGGGCAACATTGCCTCTTGTTGCCGGATATTTTGTGTTGCAGGCGTTGCCTCTTGCCAGTTTGCAGCGAATTGATCGTTTTATTCGGGACGTTTTTTGGCAGCACATGGGACGTTTAACGCTCGGGCAACTCGCTTTCATCGCGGCACTTGCCGGTATCGGCGAAGAACTGTTCTTTCGGGGAATGATCCAAATGGGACTTTCGGCGGCTTTCGGTATGAGCGAGTGGCTTGCGATCTTCCTGACCTCGCTGCTGTTCGGGTTGGCTCATGCAATCACGCCGATGTATTTTTTTCTCGCTTTTGTCATTTCGCTCTATCTCGGTGTTCTCTTCGTCCATACCGACAATCTGCTCATTCCCATCGCCGTCCACGCCCTCTACGATTTTTTCGTGTTTTTGTACATTCGATTCACGCCGCAGAAAAATTAGACGAAACTCACTGTCTTATTCGTCCTCGAATATAAATGTCTTGTTCCGACAGTTGACTCGTCGGTGACTCCAGCAAAGCGGCGAGGGACATTTTCTCGATCCCTTCGCCGCCGATGACGGGAATTGCCGACTCGCCGCCGATTAATTTCGGGGCAATGAACGCATGAACTTCGTCCATACACTTCGCATCAAAAAACGCCCCGAGAATCTGCCTACCTCCTTCGACAAGAAGATGCGTCCATTTTCTCGATGCACCATGTTCGAGGAACAATCGCAGCGAATCCCGACGCGAGGATGACGGTAAACGCAAGATTTCGCAGCCGCTCTCTTCCAGTGGTCTGAGTTTCTGCACATCGTCCGTTTGGGTCACCAAGAGTACCGGCACTTCGCGGGCTGTTCGCGCGAGTTGACTTTCCGGCGAGAGACTACCCGACGAATCCAAAATGACTCGACACGGCATCTTGTTGCCGTGTCGTTCGGACTCGTCCAGTCGAACGGTCAATAGCGGATCGTCATGTTTTGCCGTTACGGCTCCGATCACAATCGCATCCATTCGGCTGCGCAACTGATGAACAAGTTTGCGGGATGCTTCGCCGGAAATCCACTGGCTATCGTGTGTTTTCGCGGCTAATCTGCCGTCGAGCGTCATTGCCCATTTGGCGTGAATCCACGGGCGATTCTTTTGCAACAAGGTGAGATAAGGGGCGTTGAGCCAGCGAGCTTCTTCTTCAAGGACATGTTCCGTGACGGACAGTCCAGCTTCTTGAAGGAGGCGAATGCCGTTCCCGTTGACGAGGGGATTCGGATCACGCATCGCTACGACCACTCGCTGGAGACCCGTTTGCAGAATTGCCTGCACACACGGCGGCGTTTTGCCGTCGTGGGAGCAAGGTTCAAGAGTGACATAGCAAGTCGCATCCGTTAAATCGGTTCTTGCCGAACGGATCGCTTCGACTTCGGCATGGGCTTGTCCGAATTGCGTATGAAAACCTTGCCCGATGACCTGTCCGTCGCGCACGAGAACGCAACCGACCATCGGATTCGGTTCGACATATCCTTCTCCTTTCTTGGCAAGTTCGAGAGCCTGCCGCATGAAGTCGTTGTCAATCATGTTGTGTTGTTGCCAGTTTTTATCACCGTTTCTATACTGTACCTGGGATCAAATTGTCCTTTTTCCCGTCATTGTTTTTACCACGGAGTACACGGGGATTCGCGGGGTGAGTCTCCGTGAATCCCGTGGCAAACTCTGTGCTCCCCGTGGTAAAAAAGAGCATTTTCTCCCCGTGTTCAGAAGTATATCCCCCTCACACGCTAAAAATTTCGTCGAATTCGCGGCTGGACGTGTTGACGACACGGAATCGCTTGAGTAACCCACGATACCGGGAATCCTCGGCGAGTTCCTTAAATCTTGGCGAGGTGTCCATGTCCACCGGGCAACTCGTCACAAAAACAATTTCCGACTGGTGATGCGCAGGAATCATTAACAGCGTCTCCGCAAGACTGTCCTGTTTGCTCGGAGCCGCAAGGGTCAAACGTTGGAGTATCTGATCTTGTACCAAAAAACTCAATGGCGTGTAGATGAATTCCTGCGAATCATTGTTCGTGGCAAAAAAGAGATTGCCGTCGCTTCGCCGCGTCCAGTCGGCAACCAGCGTTGCCGTAAAACTGACCGCCAGTTCAAAACTTTCTTGCTGGGCATCGTTCCAGTCCCCCTCGTGAGAGAGATCAAGAATGACCGCACAATCCTGATTTTGATGCAATTCGTACAGCCTGACGACGGGAGCTTCATGCTTGGCGGAGGCTCTCCAGTGAATCCCCTTTTTGGTATCGCCATGCTGCCACGGACGAACACCCAAAAACTCGCCAATCTGCCGGCTGGGGCGGTAGCGAAATCGCTGCAAACTTTCATTTGCCTGCCGCTGCTGGGCTTTCCACTGGCTCGATAGTTTGCCGATTTTTGGATAGACGAAAAACTCGTTTTTGTCCTGAATGGGCGTTTGGTCGGACCGGCTCCGAAAAAAACCGAAGGGAAACCGCGTCGAAATTTGCACCTGTTCAAATCGGTAACGCCCGCGCTGGGGCAAACATCCGGCGTAGGATTGGTGCCGAGTCTGCCCGTTTGGGACATCACTGAAATAGACTGCGGGTTGATAGGGTTTTTCTAAAGCAGGCGACTCTTCCCGACGTAGCCAGCGAATTCGGTCGTTAATGACGAGCCCCCAGCAGGACAAGGAAAATCGTTTCACGGGACGCGCATTCGTCACCGAAAATCCAACGATAAAGGGTTCGCCAGCGAAAATCTGTGTTGGGACGATACGCCGGACATTGATCCCTTTGATTGTTCGCCGCCCCATGTGCAGTGCCAAAAGGAGGGGAGCACACAAAAAGGATGCGAAGAGCAACATCGTGTTCACCTCACGAAACAACGCCCCGAGGAAAACCGCCAGCACAATCAGCAGGTATAACACCCCTTCACGGGTAATTGATAGTTTCATAGGAGGGGTAATGGGTTGGTGGTAGGGGCAGCCACAGATGCCTGCCCACACAAGGGAGAATGCTCTTGTGTGGGCTTATCAAACAGGCGGGCAATGTTTCCGAAAAAACTCCGCAATTTCTTCTTTGCCCATTTCGCCGCAAGCAACGGAAAGAACCAACGATTCCAGAGCGGCATCAAGGTTGCCATCGTCTTTTTTGTCAAACCAATAACCGTTCAAATCAAGAAAAGTCAATGCGGCAACCATTCCCGCACGTTTGTTGCCATCGACAAAGGGATGATTGGAAACGATAGGGAACAGGTAAGCCGCTGCCATTTCGTAATGATCGGCGTGTAAATAGGTTCCGCCAAACCGTTCGATTTGTGCTTCGTGAGCAAAAAGCACTTCTTCCTGTGTCAAAAATTGTGTCATATACTGAAGCCGGTTGAAAATTCCAGATGCCGAGTATTGTAGCCGGGGGGCGGAGGGCGGATGCGCGAGAGCGCATGCGAAAAATGACCCGCTCCGGGTCTATCAAGCAAGTCTTTGGAGAACGGCGGCAAAACGATCGTTCACCTTGTTCAGCGATTGTTCAAATTCTTCACTCACGCCTGAACGTCCTTCATCCTCTGGCGAGACGACGAGCGACTTGCCATCGGTCGAAGTGGAAATGGTCAGTGGCATGTCAGGATGGATGCCCAGCGAATCGAGAAGCGGTTTATCAATCACCAATGCGTAAGAATCGCCATATTCCGTCAGTGTTGTCACCATCGTTGATCTCCTGGAAGGTCATATCAGTGCATTATAACACCACTCGCCACAAAACGTAAGGTGGACAGAGGTGCTGCCTTTCCCCTGTTCCCCTGTTCCCCTGTCCCTGTCCCCAGTTCTCCTGTGTGCCCTTGGGCTTTCGCCAGAAAGTTTTATGCCCAATTTTGTTGTATCTCTCATTCCGGGCGGTAGAATAAAGGAGGTAGGAGGTAGAATAGGGCTTTCGCCAGAAATTAATATGCCATTTTCAGCCTTATCGCATTCCGTGGAGCAGAATACAGGAGTCAGGAGTCAGAATGGTGCTACCGCACCATTTGACTCTGGCAGCTCCTTACCGCATGCGACTTCTGACTCCTGACTCCTGACTTCTGACTACTTCCTTGCTCCAGAATGGGAAAGGGAAAATTTGACCAATTATTTTCTGGCGAAAGCCTAGTGCTACCGCACTGTTTGAAAAAGGACTTGCAGCACCGCATGCGACTTCTATCTCCTTCCTCCTATCTCCTATCTCCTTTTCCCAATGGGTATAAAACTTTCCAGCGGAAGCCTTGGTGTGCGTTGCCATCACGCCAAGTTTTCTGTATACCAGTGAATCGCCCGTTCCAAGCCTTCGTCGAAAGAGACAAGCGGGCGATAACCGATCATTTTCTCGGCAAGCGAAATATCGGCAAGCGAATGTTTGATGTCCCCGACTCGCGGCGGAAGATACTCCGCCTGAATGTCACTCTTCATCAGCGATTTCAACTTGCCGAGAATCTGGTTGAGCGACACTGCCGTGTTGCAGGCAATGTTGACGGGCGAACCGTTACACTGCTGTGCGGGAGCGTGCGCGGCGAGCCAGTTGGCGTGGCAGACGTTTTCAATATAGCAAAAATCGCGGGTCTGTTCCCCATCGCCGAACACCCGTGGTCGCTCCCCACGCAAGAGGTTACTGACAAATGCCGGGATCACCGCCGCATACGCACCGAAGGGGTCTTGCTGCGGACCGAACACATTGAAATAACGCAAGCACACGGTTTCCATTCCGTAAGCGGCGGCGTAGGCTTGCATATAACATTCCCCCGCAATTTTGTTGGCGGCATACGGACTGATCGGCACGGGACACATCGTTTCCAACTTCGGCGAAAGGGGATTATCGCCGTAAGCCGCACTGGAAGCGGCAAAAACGACTCGCTTGATCCCCACCGCACGGGCGGCTTCCAGAACGTTGATCGTGCCACTGACGTTCACCTCGTGAGCGGTGACAGGATCGGCAACGCTGGCGGGAACCGAGGCTAATGCCGCCTGATGAAAAATGACCGAAACATCCCGGACAACATGATCGAGAGTTTCCCGGTTCCGAATGTCCCCTTCGATCAACGTAATTTTATCGAAAATTTCCACAAGATTTTCGCGTTTGCCCGTGGAAAAATTGTCCAGGACAACGACCTCGTCTCTCCTCCCTTCCCCCCCTTGGTCGAGAATGAATCGAGCAAGATTGCAACCGATAAAGCCTGCGCCGCCAGTAATGAGATATTTCATCAAGTGTGTCGGAATCGTGCCGAAAAAAAGTCCCACTATTCTCACAGAACTTCGAGCGAGAGTCAAGGGTGTCGATCTACCGGTAAGGCGATCTGCACAGTCCGTCAAACACCGTCATTCCCGCGCAGGCATCTGTGTCCACAACGTTTCCGCTGCGGTCAACGAGAATCGGCGTTGAGTTCAATCCGTCAATCCCGCTCTGCCGTATATCCTTCCTGCGAGAGGGCACTGAGGATCATGGTTTTGTGGTCGTTGCCAAATGATTCAATGGTCACGATGAGTTCTGTTCCCTTGTCGCTGTGGCGGTTAATGTCCACGAATTGATTGTGCTGCAACTCGACGATGTTGCCCCGTTCCTTGGCGATGATGCCAGCAATGCGGTAGAGTTCGCCGGGGCGATCCGGCAAGCGCACCCGAAACGTGAAAATCCGCCCTCGGAGCCGGAGACCATGCTGCACCAACGAGGAGATCGTCATCACATCCATATTGCCGCCGCTCAACAACGCGACCACATTTTTTCCTTGCACGTCGAGACATTTCAGTGCGGCGACGGAGAGCAACCCGGCATTTTCGACGACCATTTTATGGTTCTCCAGCATGTCGAGGAACGCATCGACAAGTTTCAAGTCGTCAATGGTAATGATGTCATCGACATATTTTTGAACGTAGGGAAACACCACATCGCCCGGTGTGCGAACGGCAACACCATCGGCGATCGTTTCGACTTTGGCAAGTGTTGCCACCCGACCTGCTTTGAGAGACGCTTTCATACACGCCGCCCCGGCTGGTTCCACGCCGATGATCCGAATGTCCGGCTTGAACATTTTTGCCAGCGTTGCCACACCGGCAATGAGTCCGCCACCCCCAATCGGCACCAGAATAATGTCCGTTTTCGGCATGGCATTCAAGATTTCAAACGCGAGCGTCCCCTGTCCTGCCGCAATGTCAAGATCGTTGAAGGGATGCACAAATTCCTGGTGCAGTTCATTGGCAAGCCCGCGAGCGTGCGCGTAAGCATCGTCATAAATATTTCCCTCCAACACGACATGCACTCCGTAGGCTCTGGTGTTGTTGACCTTGACGAGCGGGGTTGTTTCCGGCATGACAATCGTTGCTTTGGCTCCGAAGTGTCTGGCGGCAAAACCGACACCTTGTGCATGATTACCGGCGGAAGCGGTAATCAGCCCGCGATCCCATTGTTCCGGCGAGAGCAACGAAACCTTGTACAAGGCACCGCGAATCTTGTACGCCCCGGTCAACTGCATATTTTCCGGTTTGAACCAAACATTGTTTTCCGTTTGTTTGCTGAAAAACGGACTATGGACCAAACCGGTGTCCAGAATGATATTTTTGAGTACCGCTTCCGCCGCTTGAAATTTTTCGAGTGTGAGCATAATCGACAGATTCTACACAAAAGAACGGTTCTCCGCAACCGAACGAAATTGAACCTTACGGCAATGTGGTTTTCGCTGGAAAGCAAAATACCTGCCGGGAAAAGGAGTGAGAAGTGAGGAGTTAGAAGTTAGTACTACAGCGCAATCGCATGGGAGGTTGAAAAACCCCGAAAGACGCAAGCACAGGGGATATTGCCCCACCGCATGCGACTACTGACGACTGAATGAGAACAGGGAAAACCGACCAATGATTTTCCCGCGAAAGCCTCTATCCCCTCACTAGGCTGCCCGGCGACGTTCGTTTTGCGAACGTGTGGCGCAGGTTTGCAAGAGTTCGCCAGCATCTTCCAAAAATACAGGGGCTTTCTCAAATGCCCGCAGCATACCATTGTTTGCCGGTGCCGAATCGCAATCGAGATACTCAAGCCAGCGGTCAAGGGGAGTAATCACCCCTTCCTTCGCCGCTCTTTGAAAGATTTCTTCCGAAGAGAGGGAATCCACCACTTCGCTTCCGAGAATGTCTGCCAACTTCCGGGCAATCATTTGTTGACAAACGGCAAAGGTCAAATGGAAGTTCTGAGCGACCGTTGAAATCAGTACGCTCTTGAATTCGATCCCGACCACCCGAAACTCCCCTGATTGGGAATACTTGAGGGCGTTTTCCAACGACCGAATGGCGTATTGCAGTTTGTCCGAATTACGTTTTTGCATTTGTTCTCCTCCATAATGCTGTTAAAGTTAACTGAAGCCGTTGACAATTTCCGGGATTGAACGATCAAACCCGACAACGAAGGGCAAGTCCAACAACGAAGGGCGATTTGCACATGGGGCATCGACCGGCTCTACCTTCTTGGCTCCCATACCGGCACTGAGTGTGAGCCTCGGAGTGCCGCTGGTACTTCCTCGGTGCTGGGCAAGATCACTTTTGGCATCTCAAAAGGCGGAGCAACATCAAAATCAAACTCCAACGACCCGTCATCAGAACGTCGCGGTGGTTCGATCCTCTCTGTCCCCTGGCTCTCTGTCCCCTGGCTCTCTGTCCCCTGTTTGCTTCGCAACCAATCGTTTTCCCGTTTCAAATCGGCGACCTGCGCGTGAGTCGTGTACAGAGCATCCTCCAATCGCCGATTTTCCTGCAACAACAGTGATTGGTGTAACTGTGAACTCGCGCATCCTGCCGCCGCAAGGGCGATGAGTAGCGAAGTGCCAAAAACGATCTTCCTCATTTTACGTTCCTTTTGTGCCGTAACCGGTCCACATCGGATGTCCGAACGGTACTGATTTTCAAGGAACGTGTCAAGACAAATATCGGCTTCCCTTGCCCAATAGGTACATTTTTCTCGATACAGCGACATTATCCATAAAATTTGCCCAGATTAAGTGGCGGCTTCCATTGGAAAAACAGACCCGGAGCGGGTCATTTTTCGGCGACGCCCTCGTACATCCGCCTCGTCTGGTTCGGGTCTAAATGTGTCGCCGATCAACGACTCGGTTCGCTTTGCCTTCGCTGCGGGAAATGGATCCCGGTTGCATCAGCGACACCTTGGCATGAATTCCCGTGACTTGATGAACGGCATGTCGAACCCGGTGTTGGAACGCTTCAATTTCCCCCACTTTGTCGCTGAACACTTCAGGGCGAACTTCCAGTTGGACTTCGATATCGTCCAAGCCGCCAAACTCCCGCGTCAAAATGATTTGATAATGTGGTTCCGCTCCTTCGACCTGAAGCAGTGCCGCCTCAATCTGACTCGGAAAGACATTGACCCCGCGAATAATCAGCATGTCATCGCTTCGGGCTGCAATTCGTTTCATTCGGCGAATGGTGCGACCGCACGGGCAGGGTTCGGTCATCAAACATGTCAAATCGCGCGTACGATAGCGGATCATCGGCATTGCAAAACGGTCCAGTGTGGTGAAAACGAGTTCTCCCCTCTGACCATCGGGCAATGGCTCCAATGTTTCGGGATCAATAATTTCGGGATAAAAATGATCTTCGTAGAGGTGTGTCCCAGTTTGATGGACACACTCCGCACCGACACCGGGACCGCAGATTTCCGTAAGACCATAAATATCGTAGGCTTTGATCCCCGCCTCGGATTCGATCCGCTGCCGCATTTCATCCGACCACGGTTCCGCCCCGAACACGCCAATCCGAACCGGCAGTTCCCGAAGGTCCACTCCCATTTCCTTCGCTTTGTCAATGATGTGCAAAAAATAGGAGGGTGTACACGAAACAACCGTTGCCCCGAAGTCCCGCATGAGCATGACCTGCCGTTCGGTATTGCCGCCGGAAATCGGGACCACCGTCACGCCGAGGGCTTGTCCGCCATCGTGCAACCCCAGCCCGCCAGTGAAGAGACCGTAGCCGTAGGCGTTTTGCAAAATGTCCCCTGCTCGGACACCGTAACCGCGAAGTGCCCGCTCGACTCCCTCAGTCCAAACGGCAAGATCCCCTTTGGTGTGGGCAACGACAATCGGTTTGCCGGTCGTGCCGCTGGAAGCGTGCATCCGCACGATTTTGTCCATCGGAACAGCAAAGAGACCGAATGGATAGGTGTCCCGCAGAACTTGTTTTGTCACGAACGGCAACTTGTGTCTATCGTCGAAATTCTTGATGTCGCAGGGCTTGACGTGCAACTTTTCCATCTGGGAGTGATACCAGGGACTGTTCTCGTAAGCATGACGGAGGATGATCTCAAATTTTTCCCATTGAAGTTCCCGAAGCCGGGAGGGCGTGAGATAGTCAAGATTCGAGACAGAATCTTGCGAGGGATGTGTAACAAGAGAAGGCACAGAATGGTCGATCATCGTCGAGGAAAGCAACGTCAGAAGTAAAACAACAATAACGATACGATCATTGTACAATATTTCACAAAAAAATCAGTAGAACGGCTATCCCAAGAAGTCGTTTGGTGTACTGGATGTTTATGTCAAAAACAGAACGATGTCCGATGATGAACGGCAAACTTGCTTGGAACCCACACGAACAAATTGACAGATGCGTTCAACCCTTGTAGTGTTCTGGTTTTTCGGATAGACTGATTGGGACAGTCAGGAACATATTCGAAAACCATGAATCAACATCAATACCTCATCCGTGAGCAGCGAATGGCGGGGATGACTCTGTTGGAGATCATCCTTTCGCTTGCCATTTTGGGCGGATCAGTGGCGGTGATCGGCGAAGTGGCTCGTTCTTCATTTCAAAACGCCCGATTGGCTCGCGATTTGATACAGGCGGAACTGCTCGCCGAAAGCACTTTGGCAAAGGTACGACTCGGGATCATCGACATGGAACCTGCTTTCGATGTTCCGGTCAGTGCCTACACCGACAGATCGGATGTGATCATGGATACTCACGCGATTTCGGAGGGGAATGTCAGTGAAGTGCTTTGGCGTTATTCACTGGAAGTCGTGGAAATTGACGACTATTTGGTAGAAATTGCGGTGACCGTCCGGCAAAACATCGCTGACGAGCGACGCGCTGCCGTTTGCCGCCTTGTCCGTTGGTTTGCTTACGAACCAGAAGACGAAGAGGAAGAGTATTAGGCACTCGCTGGGAAGTTTTATGCTGAAGTCGGTTGAAAATTCCGCAAGCCGATTGTTTTAGCCCGACAACGAGAGGGCGGCTGAGCGGGGGCGTAGCCGAAAAATGAGACAAGTAAGCGACTGCGTCATGCGTGACGCCTACGAAGATTTTGTGCAGCGAGGCATCGACCAGTGGTTCCAAGAGAACGAAGGGAAGCCACTGCCAGTGATTGACTCAAGCGCACCCTTTTGGCAGCCTCGGAGCAGCAAAGTGACGGCAGGCGAAATGCCCCGCCCAGCGGTCGAGTCCGATGGCAAATGAAATAGTGTCTCGCACAAAGGCACAAAGTTCACAAAGGAATTTCCGACAAGAACAACTCCTTTGTGTCCTTAGTGTCTTTCATGTCCTTTGTGCCTTTGTGAGAGAAAAAAACCTTTACCCCCCAAAAAAACCATGACAAAACGTCCACCGTTAATCTTCCGCCTCATGCTCTGTTCGCTCTTCCTGCCGATCTTCATCCTCGGCGGCATTAGTATTTCCATGATACCGAATCAAGCACCGGAAGAGATTTGGGGAAACCACGCAACGATGTTCGGTGTGTCGATGCTGTGGTATATGTTCGCTATCGTTGCGTTTCCGTTCGTCCTCTGGTTCTGGATGTTCTGGAGTGGCAACTGGCGCAGACCGGTGCTGACGGCGGCGATTGTCTATTGCGTGATTCCGTTGCTGGCGGCAATGAATGAGATTGGGGAGTGGGGCATGTTTGAAATCCGCACGCCGCCGGACAAACGCATGATCCACTTGGGCGGCATCGCGGGCACCGACGTGTACTGTAATGATGTCCATCTCGGACAACTGCCGCTCAACATTCGTGTCGATGAACTCGTCGAGAAGGTTCCCCAGTGGGATACGCCGCCAGAGCAACGCTGGTACGACGACTCCGATCTGGAAAAAAGGCTCACGACATGGTTTCCGTGGGACAATTTCCGCAAGGAGCGGTTCGAGTCTTCCAAAGAAATTTTCACCACCACAAGCAGCAGTAAAAACGCCAACAGCACTCCCCGCGTGATCGCCGCGCGGCGAGCGGCATTGCTCGCGCACGATGCCGAGTGCCGATACTGGTGGAGTTACAAGTTCGGCAAAGCGCAAATGGCATTTTATCGAGAACGGGATTCTTCCGGTCTCTACGGCGACTTTGACTCGCAATCGTCTTATCACAGCAATATTCCCTCTCCCTTTTCTCCGTCGCTCGGCTTTCATGCCCAGTTGCTTGCGGATGTGTTGCCGGAACTCACGCCGGAACAAAAGCAGGACTGGGATCGGTATGTGCTCACGCAGTGGTCGCTGCTCGCGGGACCTTTGCAACAGGCACTGAGTCAAATGGCACAGCGACATCGCTGGGACAAAAACGAGTCGCTTGCCGAAGTCTATGAGACTGCGCTCCATTCGACCGCCCGCGTGAAGTATAATCTTTCCAATCCTCCCACCGAAGCGGAGTGCCGCCGACTTCTGGCAGAATGGGTGAAGGAAGGCACGTTTCAATTTGACTACGTATACTCCTATTACGAAAGATTGGGACGAGCACCCTCTCTGGACGAAAACGTGCTTATTCCCCCCGACATCCATGAAACGATGCGCAGTGCCCTTGTGGAACAGTGGCGGAAAAACAAATATCGCTTTGAAAGCGGCTTTGCGCCTGTCGTTTATTTTTCGGCGATGGACAAATCGCCGGACTATTTTAGCGATTTTGCCCGCTATTCGGCGACGACGCACAATGCAATGCTTGCAATGCTCGAGAACGAAGCACCGGAAACGGTCCCCCTCTTCAGGACACTCCTCCACCGCCGGAGTATCACGGAAGCCCTCACTCCACAAATCCAGCTTTATTCGGAACAGATCGATGCCTTTTCACAAGTCAACAATCCTCTCGTCGAAGCCGAATTTCGGGAGTTCGTGCTAAAAGCACTCGCTGACCCGAAGCACACCGAGTCGAGCCGTAACCGTACCGAACGGGCGGTCGTCCGTGCGATGTTCGGTCGTGTCTATCGCGGCAACCTCGACCAAGATGATCTCGCTGCGTGGATCGCCTCATTGCCGATTGCTGCTGCACCGAAAAGTCTTGCCCTGCGAACGTTGCGACTTCGCGGTGTGAAGGACGAATTGACCTTTGCCGACCGATTGCAACAAGCCGCTGGCATAAATGTCCTGATCGAAACCGAATTGACGCTCGACGACATCGTCGCATGGTTCACCGAGAATCCCGCAGGCATGCTCGTCCAGTTCCTCGAAGAGCAAGAAGACAACATTGCGGTCAACATAGTCTCCGAGAGTAGGAGTTCTCGTTGGTCATCTTATTCCGACGACAGTTTCAACGTCCCCGAAGAGTACCATGAGTTAATCGGGAAGGATGGCACAGGTAACCTGCCGCAGTGGTTTGTCCTTGCGATCTTGCGAAGCGACACGTCAGAAGAGGGAGGCGACCCACGAGTGCGGGAATTGATTCGGCAACTGTGGCTGCGTAATTATTCCATTCTCGAATCGGCGTTTCTCAGCGAATACGGAACAGTTCGTTTTCAGCGGAATGACTCGAAGCCCAGTGCGGGTTCCAATTATTTCCCCGAACATTTTCTTGATTTGTACTTATCTTCGGAAGGGGCATTTTGGGAAGAAGTGATGAACATGTCTGGTGGGAGGTTGGTGCTGATGCAGACGCTGACTTTCTGCGAGTCGTCGAAAGCGGGTGCGATTCTCGAAAAATGGCGGGACGAGGAGAGCAATACGGCGCGGCAACGCGAACTCGACCGCAGCCTAGAAATCTGGCGTACCCGCAACGCCATGCGTCAAATCAAAATGGAAGTCGTTCAAGACCTCATCGCCGGTCGCATGACCCCCGACGACCTCCTCCTCCCGCAACCGCCGTGGGTCTGGAAGAATGGGGAATATGTGCAACAGTAGGGGCAGACCTGCGTGTAGGGGAGCACTTGCCGAAAAGGGGCGTGACACTGAAGATCCGTTCTGTTTTTGCCCGAAGGGACTAAATAGTGCCATTTTTTCAAAAATTTCCAAAAAAAAGCCACCCGTTCACAGGGTGGTTGGTAAATTGGGTAACTTTGTGTTGCCGTTCGAGAAAATACACAACGGATATGACGAAATGGAATGTGTTCGGCTTCCAAGATTCAAAGGATACCTCACTTCT
>Ga0123353_10001231_pt1 | contig 31352 bp, 20 predicted proteins | sample TergutLab28metaG_3_FD_92763 | JGI IMG/M metagenome (GOLD analysis project Ga0123353, IMG submission 92763) | Labiotermes labralis P3 segment gut microbial communities from Petit-Saut dam, French Guiana - Lab288 P3 | ecosystem: Host-associated > Arthropoda: Insects > Digestive system > Gut ...
CGCATGGGATACAACCACCCTTGCACCTGTCGGCGGACTCTATTATGATTGGTTTTTATCCGCTCATCCGAAACACTTCACCGCATACACATACGGCAATAATTTTAACGCCCGTGCAAGTATTGGATTCGACTACTCTAATTTGTTCGGCAATTCCGCTATCGCGTTTGACCCGCTGGGTAATAATATCTCCAACCTCGACGGTGGTGCACAATTGGAATACAATCCATATCTGTTCAATCCGTATGACGATGTACAGCCGGGAGTAACTCAAGCCAAGCCGTTCACGGTAACGGATATAGAACCTCTTCTGCGTTCCTTCGGCGATAAAGGTTACGACATCTATTTTTATAAGCCCGAATCCCAGCGGATAAGGACCTTGATTGACGGAAATACAAGTTCAAACGATTACATTAACAAGTTAAGCGAGTGGCGGCAGGTATTAACGACCCGCAGTTCCGACATTCCCGCACCGAGCCGATTGACCAAGGACAATACCGGCAACAGCACCGGTCTGCTTGCGGCATTGTATGGTCCTAGCGGTAAAATTGAAATTAACGGCACCGTTCCCGCTGCTCTTCGCAACATCGTTGCAAGATTGTTATCAGGAAACGGCATTAATCCCAATAAGTTCTCATTGCCGCCGTATGCTGATTGGGTGCAGAACCCGCCAGCAGGTGACCCAAATGCGTTATTGAAGGAAAAAATGAAGTTCGCCCGCGACTTGTTTTATCTCGTGATGATACTGCGCTATGACGAATTCTTCATAGACGTAACGAACGACACAGATATAATGCTCAACGAAGGCGGGAAAATGACAAGAAAAGAAGCCATCAAGCGGGTCGCTCAATGGGCGGTCAACGTGGTTGACTTCTGCGATAACGATGCCATCATGACACCGCTGGTCTACAGCACAAATCCGTTCAGCAATGTTATAAATGACACCGTTATAGATGCTTTTATAAATGGAACCGGCGTTTTCAATCCGACTACTCCGACATACAATACTAACTACGGCATTGTCTGGGGAATGGAAAATCCTGAAGTGGCAATTACTGAAACACTTGCCGTTCATAACCGCCGCGTTGCGGATTCGATTAAGGAATCCGGGACTGATGATGTACCTGATATATGTACGACATGCAACAAAGATAAGCGACGGCTCAGTCCTGATTGTTCTACTGCCGGCGTTCACGATACAACCTTCGACCAAGTGCTGATACCAGAGGGGTCCCTGTTTATCGAACTTTACCGTAACGGCAATCCAAACCGAAAGTGTCTGCAAGATGATGGAATGTACTTAACAACTGATTACACCGGGACACCAAATCCCGCTTACCTTGATAACGGCGGTCAATTAGACCTTGCTGCTCAGACAACAGGAAATTGTCCAATTTGGCGGCTGGTTATTGGCAGTAAGGGAATAGGTACGGTATCGGTATCCACAAATTGGTCTGCAAGTACAACGAGAACACATGACGCTCTTGCCCAAGCCGTAAGCGATACCACGGGAACTTATTCGTTCCAGCCGAAGAAACAATTTCCCGGAGCAGCCGATGTAAATGTAGACGGCTGCGATATTGAGCCTGAACGAATTATCTGGTTCGGCGCGGCACCGACACTTGGTGCAGTACCATTTTTTCCTACCTCGCCGAATATAGAAAGATACTCTTTTAGTACGCAGGTTACTGCTGCATTTCCGTCAGAAAAACGGCTTGCGATGCGGGCAAATTCGTATCTGGTCATTGCGCCGCGGCTCTTCACTTCATTTCAATCAAAACCGGTTGATGGAACAACCGTAAAAACCTTCGGAACCCCTTCAATGATTCCCGGAACATATATTGACTTGACCAGTGCTGCATCATTCTCAACACCGGAACTGGGACTTGACACGAGCAAACACAAGGAACCTACGGCTGTTGCCATAGCGTATGCTCGTCGGCAATCCAGTCTTACTGATTCTATTCTCACCTGGTGGGATACAGTACCGACTGGAAACACGTGGGCAAATGATGGTACTATGATGGGATTTGGAATTAATGTCTCTGAACCACTGCCGAATGGACAATACCTAACGACTTCTCCGCTTTCGTATTACGTGCAGCCGACCGTTGCTGCAGCAACAGAATTAAAAAGCAAACTGTGTAACTCCAACATTATGCTTACTTTTAACTTCAATAATGGATACAGCGGTACTGACGCAGCCGTTCCAACGACAAAAGGCGGCACCGAATTGAGCGCATACGGCACGATACCGTGTTATAAAACAATAATGCTTCAACGGATTGCCGACCCAAAACGAAATTATCATCCGGTTATCAATCCTTATATTACGGTTGACTGGAATATGATTGACCTGCACGTCATCAACAGCGAAAAAGACGCTAACAGCGAAATAAAAGACGAGGATGAACCCGGTATTGAAAAAGGTACGCTGTACTTTACGTCGCGGCAATGGGGTTATACCGGTGCCTGTGAAAAAAATCGTCCGAACCTCTGGACACGATGTGTTGACCTTGACGGAGTTGATAGTAATCCTGACTACGCCGGATTGAGTATAGTCAGTGAAAGAAAAATTGATGATGTCAAAGATATTAAGTTTGAGGATTTAACACTCGGTTATCTGAATAAACATAAACATTTAACCGCAGCGGCATCATTTCCGTCTCCGCTTGATTCAGCGTTATACAAAGGCGCACCTGACAAGGCGTTTATGCACTTCCCCTGGTATGACGCGCCGCTTAACAATTCTTACGAATTGATGCTGGTGCCGTCCTGTTCGCCGGGACGCTTCGGCGTTGAATTTGAAGATTCAGAAGAAACAGATTGGGCAACTAATGGTTCTTCACTCGGCGGAAAGGACGCAAAATTCCGGCAGGAAACCAGCGACATCGGGATGTATTTCAACTACTTCGACAGCAGTACAAATTCGTTAAACCTTGCTGAACTGTTTGAATGGATTCGTGTTCCGTCCAAGTTTAACTGTTCGTATAAATTGACAAACGGTGTTATACAGACACCGTATTATACTGGACGAGAGCCGGGCAAGATTAATATTAACACGGCAAACGAAGCGGCATGGAACGCCTTGCGGGAAAGCGCAAGCCGAAATCCGCTGCCGGATTTTGAAGAATTAAAAAAGAAACGTTCCGACGGTTCAGACGACAACTTCGCAACGCCGTTCAGAAGCCCAAGCGGTTTTGACCCTAATACCGACGAAACTGTCGGCGGCAACGCTTCGCTTTTCGGCGAAAACACCGTCGGCGACGACACGTTTCTTGGCTTGAGCAAAGACAAAAACGACAACTGGCTTGCGGCAACGCAGCCGATGCTGCAACTCGGCGATATGACGACAACCCGTTCTAACGTCTTTGCCGTCTGGATTACAATTGGATTTTTCGAGGCGGAGGAAGACAACAGTAACATCAACATTCCGGTAACTATTGTGGACGGCGTAGAAAAGAGATACAAACTCGGCAAGGAAAAAGGTCTTGACAACGGCACCGTTAAGCGTGGCAGAGCGTTTTACTTGATTGACCGCAGTATTCCGGTAGGATTCCGCCGCGGCGTGGTCTTCGAAAAATCAGAAGGCAAACCGCAATATAAGGACGTTATCCTGAAGGAAGTAATATTGGAATAAAACGGCACAATACGAGCGGCGGGTGATAACCCGCCGGTTAGTCCTGCCTTGCATCTTCCGAAAAATACGATATAATATTCTCCGTTGAGATTCATCTTTTTATGAAAGGGTTTTACCATGTTTAAGAATTTGTTTGTTTCGTTTGCCCTAACATCGGTTTTAGGGTTCGGTCTTGTGCTTCTGTCCGGTTGCGGCAGCAGTGTCGCTTCACCTTCCGCAAAAGACGGCGCAGGTAAAAGCGGTTCCGCCGCTTCCGGCAGTTGTTGTCCGCATTCACAAGCGGCATCGGAAGCGAAAGAAGATGCATGCTGTCCGAAGGAGGACTCCTGTCCGAAAGAAGAAAAATGCTGCTGCGCCGAAAAATGTGAATGCTGCGACGCTTGCAAAACCGGCGGCGAATGCAAATGCGAAGATTGCAAATGCTGCGAATGCTGTAAGAAAAAGAAGGGCGAAAAGAAAACCGAAAGCACCGCCCCTTGAAAAAAAAGCAGGAATTGTTATAATTCCTGTTTGACATTTCAATTTATGCTTCGCCGTATCGTACAATAGATAATAATAAAAATGGCAAGATTTTCCAAAAAATCGAAATTCAAATTCCGCAAACGCACTAAAGCGAAAGTTCTCGGCAAGAGAAAAGACCCGCTTGCAGTTGACGGTGTGCGTCCGCGCCCGATGTTCGTTGACTACAAAGATGTCGAATTACTAAAACGGCTGACTTCCCGGCAAGGTAAAATCAGCAGCCGCCGAAAAACCGGCTGCTCCGCTGCTAGTCAACACGCCGTTGCCGCCGCTATCAAACGCGCAAGATTCATGGCTCTGATGCCGTACGTTGCGGATTAGAGCGTTTTTGGATAAATTCCCGTCACCCTCGCGAAGGCGGGGGTCTAGAGAATGGACGTAAACCCTTTACGTCTAGGTTCCCGTTTTCGCGGGAATGACGAAAGCAAATTCCAGCAGTCCACACCAATTCTTGATATACCCTAGAACTCCAATACTTTTGTCACATACTCAAGAATCGCTTCCGGTGGGGACTGTTTCGTCAAGTCCTCCGGCAGCGGTATGTAGGCACATCGGTCGTCCGTTGTCCTGACTTCATAAGCATTGCGCTTCAACGCTTTTGCTAACTCGTCAAACTTCGTTTCCGAAACATACTGCAAAACGAGATAACCGCTGTCATTGCCGATGCCATCTTCCAAACGCACAGAACGAATCCGATACCGATGCGCAAGAACCCGAATCTTCGACTGCTGCAATAACCGTTGCATCTCAATCGGCGGCGGTCCAAACCGGTCAACGACTTCCGCCTGTAAATCGCTCCACTCTTCAAGCGTTGCAGCCCGCGTCAATCGGCGGTACAAGTCAATCTTAAACCGATGGTCGGCAACGTACTTCATCGGTATCAATGCCGTGCCGGGCAAGTCAACCTGTACATCCACTGTCTCTTTCGGTTTTATACGTTTCAAAGTCCGCACCGCCGTTTCAAGAAATTGACAATACATCTCATAACCGACCGCATTGATGTGTCCGCTCTGCTGCGTTCCAAGAATGTTGCCTGCGCCGCGGATTTCCAAGTCCCGCATCGCTATGTGAAAACCGCTGCCGAGATGTGCATATTCCTCCAAGGCACGCAAACGTTCTGCCGCAACACTCGACAACATCTGCGTCCGGGGCAGCACCAGATAACAATACGCCTGATATTTATCCCGCCCGACACGACCCCGAAGTTGATGCAAGTCCGCCAAGCCGTATTTGTCCGCCTCATCAATGAAAATCGTATTCGCATTCGGAATATCAAGTCCGCTCTCAATGATGGTAGTACTTATTAACATGTCGAACTTATGTCCGATAAAAGCGTGCATCACATTTTCAAGTTTATCGTTTGACATCTTGGCGTGTCCGATACCGATGCGGCACTCCGGCACTATGTGCTGTATCCGCTGCGCAAATTCTTCAATATCGCTAATCCGGTTGTGAACGAAATAAATCTGTCCATTGCGGTTCAACTCCCGCAGAACGGCATTGCGGATAATATCGTCATTGAAACGTATAACCCTGGTCTCGACCGCCAATCGGTTTTCAGGCGGCGTTTCGAGATTTGAAATCTCCCGTATCCCCAGCAGCGAAAGATGCAGCGTGCGCGGTATCGGTGTCGCAGTCATCGTCAGCACATCAGTGTTCGCACGATATTGTTTCAATCGTTCCTTGTGCGCAACTCCGAAACGCTGCTCTTCATCAATCACGACCAAACCGAGTTGCTTGAATTTCAAGTCTGCCGTCACAAGACGATGTGTACCGATGACAATATCAACTTTACCGCTTGCAATCTCTTCGATGATTTGCTTCTGTTCCAACTTCGTTTGAAAGCGTGAAAGAGTTGCAATCGTCAGCGGAAAGTTTTTCATTCTTTCCGAAAAAGTTCTCGTATGCTGCTCCGCTAAGATAGTCGTGGGAACCAGCACGGCTACCTGATAGCCGGAGTCAACTGCTTTAAACGCCGCCCGCACCGCAACTTCGGTCTTGCCGAAACCGACATCGCCGCAAAGCAATCTGTCCATCGGTCGGGAACGTTCCATATCCTGCTTCACCGCTTCAATCGCAATAAGTTGGTCGTTGGTCTCCCGAAACGGAAATGCAGCGTCAAACTCTTTTTGCCAATCGGAATCCGCCGCAAACGCAGTGCCGGGCAGTGCTTCCCGATTCGCCTGCAATTCAATCATCTCCTCTGCTAAATCGAAGACCGCCGCTTGAACATCCTGCTTTTGCCGCTGCCATGACTTGCCGCCGATTTTCGCTAACTTCGGTTTGAACTTCGCACCGGCAACATATTTCTGCACAAGCGCAATTCTCGAAAGCGGAACATATAAAACCTGATTGCCGTCAAACTCAAGTTTGAGATTTTCTTCTTCCTGCTGTCCGTTCTTCATCAATTCAATGCCGCGATACTTCGCAATGCCGTGAGCAAGATGAACAACATAATCGCCCGGCTGCAAATCGAGAAACGAATCAATGACTTGTCCTAAGTGCCGCCGTTTCGGAACGCGCACATCATACCGCTCAAACAATTCGCTGCTGCCGATGATGATAATATCGCCGGTGCTGTCCTCCGAAATAGTTTGGGACAACAGCCGAAAACCCTTTGTAATATAACCCGTTTCAAAGAACAGCCGTTTTTCCAACGCAGGTTTCAAGTCCGCAAAGAGTGCGGCGAAACGCTGTGTTTCCGTGTCAGTCGGACAAAGCAGAATGATTCTTTCGTTCTCCAGCAAATTGATTTCGCGGCGTACACTTTCAAGTTGTCCGTGAAGACGTTCCACACTCATCACCGGCAGTCGGCAATGCTCCTCTTCGATGCCTGCCGAAAGATTGGAAACCGTCAAAACCGGATGCGTCAGCAACTCCTTCAGGACACCGGAAACAGTCGGCAAAGACGGCGGATTATTATACCGCTCAAGTTCCTGCCGACCGCTCTTTTCCAACTCTTGCGGTTCGAACAGCAACACCGGCGCATCAGACGGAATATAATCGAAGAACGAAGCACCGGCGGCTTCTTCCGGCAATATCTGCGTAAAAGAAATTTCGTCGACACTGTCAAGCGACCGCTGCGTTGCGATGTCGAAGCAGCGAATCGATTCAATTTCATCGCCGAAGAATTCAAGTCGCACCGGCTTGTTCCATTCGGGGGCAAACAAGTCGAGTATGAAGCCGCGCACCGCAAACTCGCCGGGCAAGTCCACCGCTGTTGTCGGATGATAACCGCCGCTGACAAGAAACCGGCGAAGCGATTCAAGAGAAACCTCTTCGCCAACTTTCAATGTATGCAAGCGTTGCCGCAGCAACTCCGGCGGCGGACAAGGATGCAGCAGCGCAGGTAATGTTGTCAATATAACTGCCGTTTCCGGCAATAAAGAAACCAACTGTTTCAAACAATGCAGCCGCTGTCCGAAACTATCATCGCCGAGAACAAAAATGCTTGACTCGGTTTCATCTTCGCCGCTTGATGCTGCCGATAAGAAATTCTTCGGCAAGTTATCCAGTGCCGGAAAGAACAGAATTCCGTTTTCCTTGTTATCTTGTTTGCCGAGAAAAAGCGTCAAGTCATCGGCGAACTGTTCGGCTTGTTCCTGTGTTGAAACAGCAATCAAGAGCGGGGCTTTCTTATGTTTCGTTTTTGCAGCACTAACAACGGAAGCGGCAAATAGAGCGTGAGAACTCCCGACCGCTCCGTCAATGGACACCGGTTTGCCGGACAGGAATGTTTCAACGGAGCGGGTTAATGGTTGATAACGAAGTAATAATTCCGGCAGCATCGCCGCCGTCAGCGTCTTGGAAAAAGACATGTTAATACGCCGGATTATAACAGATACGGACGTGTCTGTAAATGTTTTTACCGTACTTCGATTTCATACCATACCGTCTTATACTTCGGGGAAATTTCGATTTTCGTTTTGCCGTCAGCGGTTTTCACAACCGGCACCTCCGTTTTACGGCTGCCGTCCGGTGCTAATGCGAAACACTTCGTCTTGTCAACCGGTGAGGGCAAAACAATTTCTGCCTGAATACCTTCGGCTAATATCGTGCCGTTTCCCCAATCGGAAAGCGTTATGGACTGCGCACCGGTTTCCACTACTTTCATGTTTTCGTTTTCACAATAACCGGTTGCCGTTAGAAGGATATTCGATTTATTCTTACCGTCAAAGCCGGTTCCCTGCCGTGAAGTCAGCGAAACGGTAGCCCAATTCAATTTCGTTTTTCCAATGGTAAGCGAAACATTGCCGAGTGAAATCGTCCGCTCCTTCGGAAAGCCGATGAAGAATTTCGTGTTCGCGGTATTTGCCGTCCAATAAGGAGCAGCGGCATCTTCCTTGTTCCAAGTCAATTCGCCGGTATCGCTGACGATAACATCGCCTTCGATTTTTTCAACGGCATCCGGGTCAGCAGCATTTTTACCGTCAAGCGAAATTCCCGTTCGATGAATCACCGCAAGCCGTCTGTCAAACCCGTTGTTGGCTATACTATAAGCAACGGTATTGAAAGACGCTAACCGCTTCCAAAAGTCATCTTCGTTATATTTTGCGAAGACAGTTTTATTTGCCGGTTTGACATCGCCGCGAAGGAACATTGCCGCACAAGCCGGAAAATGCGCCAACACATCGGTTCGCGCTATGATACTGAAAAAGTAGGTGTTCCGCAGCGGTTCAAAGTCGCGACTGTGATTATAAGTGTATTCAAAGACACCGTCCCAATCCTGCAATGCGCCGTAAGCACGCAGGAACGGCTGTCCTTCCGCTCCGTAGAAGTTCGGGAACGGATGATTATATTCGCTGACCGTGAACGGCTTTCCCGCTACTCTTTGAGTTGCCATTCCGATGATACAGGATAAAGAGCCAACCAGCGAAGTATTCGTTATTCTCCAATCCTTGCTGACGGGACTCGGATGGCACCAATAAGCATGGTCATCGACGTAGTCCAACGCCGCTTGTATCGCCGTCGGACTATAGCCGAGTTGCGTGCCGGAAATCATCTGCTTTGCGCCGACTTCATTTCTAATATATTTCTGCATTCCTGTCCAGTAATTCATTTCGGTATCGTACAGGAACTCAACGAAGTCCCGCTTTGCCTGCGTGCTGATACCGCCGCGTGCCGGTACGTTAGGTATCGTTTCGTCTTCCAGCGAACCGGTCAGAGCAAACGCTGTTGAAACGCCGGTTTGCAGCGAAAGGTCGTCAATTTCGTAAGTCCCTTCTGTGAAACGGGTTATCTGAATCTGCGCTTTGTCAGAATCATCTGCACCTGTAAACGGAATCTCAAAGGTCTTCCAATTTTTTCCGACGGTGATTGTTTGGTGCGCTCCCAGCGATTTCCAGCCGCCTGCCGATTCAGCGACTGCTAAACCGAGAACAGCACTCTCCGGTGTTCCGGTAGTGCGGATTTTGAATTTCAATGTGTAGGTTTCATCTTTTTTAATCTTGACGCTTCGGAACAGTTTCGGGAAATACTCCTCACCTTTTTTTGCAACGGTAATTTTCAGAACACCGTTTTCAGATTTCGCATCCGCTTTTGCGGAGGACAATGCGAATATCCATTTTTTGCCGTCAATTTTGATTGGTTCATCAAAACCATTAAAACTCCCTTCTGGAACCTGTTCGTCTCGCAGCGGTTTCGATTCCCATTTCCATGCATCTTTCAAGGCGGCGGTATTCTTATATTTTTTCTTCAGCCAGTTGTTCCATTGTTTCTGTAGTTCTTTTTTATAGCGGTCAGCCAAATTGTCAATTCCTCCGCCGCGGTACATACTGAAAAGAGCGTTTTCATTATTGATTTCGATAACGGCGATAGAAGGTTCATTTTTGTAAGCAATGCCGGTGTATGGATTTACGTGCGTCAGTAATTCTTTCGCATATTCTTTTTGGAGGCGTATCATTTCCGGTTCGAAGTTATCGAGACCTTTGTCCATACCGGGTTTGGGTCCTTCAAAGCCGTCACGTTTGTCCCATCCTCTTGCAACGTGAAGGTTCATATTGATATAGATGCCCTTCTTTTTCAGGGCAGCGATGAGGTAATCCTGTTTATCCCGCTGTTTCGGGTCAAATTTTTTCTGCGTTTCGGGGTCATCGGCAATGATTCCCTGCAAATCCGGTGTCATGAAGTTGCCGTAATAGGCATCGAAGTAGTGCAGCCGGACGCAGTTGATTCCGAATCGGGCGAGGCGTTCTGCAAGTTTGTCGGATTGTTCGTGTTCAGGAAAGTTTGCCGGTCCCGTCAGGTTGGTTGCGTGAAGGCGGATTCTTCCGGCATCGTTGACGAAACTTCCGTTTTCAATTCGGACGAAACCGTCTTTGCCGGCAGGTGCGGAAAGCAGATGTTGCATGCTCGTCGCATTGTCCGCTCCGCCGTAGGAAATCAAAAACGGAAACATTACGGGTTCTTCCGCATAGAGAACCGGTGCAACAAGGAAGAGGAATGTCAGGAAGAAAGCATTTTTCATGATTTTAACTCCGAAAATGGTATTGTTAAATTAGAATGGCAAGACAAATTATGTACAATAACAGCGAAAAGTCAATATAAGCAGTCGTTATATTGCAGCGGGCTAAACAACTGGATTATCCCTCTTAAACATGATAAAATTACTCCTCGTTTTGGAACTCCACTCATATTAAACAGAAAAACAATGCTAGTACTTGAAACAAATCTTTCAGGTAAAACCCCGAAACGCGGAAAAGTCCGCGACATTTACACTTTCGACAACTGCGGCGAAAGCGGCAGCGAAGCCGTGCTGCTGGTCAGCACAGACCGAATCAGTGCCTTCGATTGGGTTCTGCCGACCGGCATTCCAGATAAAGGTAAAGTGCTGAATCAAACCGCCGAATTTTGGTTTGACTTCCTCGATGTGCCGAACCATGTTATAACCACCGATGTCCATAAAATGCCGTTTCCCGAAGGAACGGATTTGACGCAATTCGAAGGGCGTTCCACACTCGGAAAGAAATGTAAAGTCGTGCCGATTGAATGTGTGGTGCGCGGCTATTTGAGCGGCAGCAGCTGGAAAGAATATCAACATAACGGAGCCGTCTGCGGTATAAAATTACCCGCCGGTTTGAAGGAAAGCGATAAATTGCCGGAACCGATTTTCACACCGGCAACCAAAGCGGAAACCGGTCACGATGAAAACATTTCGTTTGAAGAAATGGTAAAAATTGTCGGACAAGAAACGGCGGAAACACTTCGGAAAAAATCGCTCGACATTTTCAAACGCGGGTCGGAATACGCTCTTTCCAAAGGAATTATCATTGCGGATAACAAGTTAGAATTCGGCTTTCTTGACGGCGAATTGATCTTGATTGACGAGGTCTTAACGCCGGACAGTTCCCGGTTCTGGTCAGCGCAGGAATATGAACCCGGCAAAGGACAACCGTCGTTTGATAAGCAGTTTGTGCGTGACTGGTTATTGCAGAGCGGCTGGGATAAAAACAGTGAGCCGCCGGAGTTGCCAGTCGATGTTGTCGAAAAGACCCGGCAGAAATACATCAAAGCGTTTGAGATATTAACAGGAAAAAACATCGTTTAGGACAAAATCATGAAAATCGGTCTAGTCGGATATAAGGGTTCAGGCAAAAGTTCGCTGTTTCATTGGTTAAGCGGCATTGCTCCGGATTTAGCGTTGTCTCATTCTTTGCAATCAGCGGCGGTCTCGCTGCCGGAGCCGCGTTTCAAAGCATTGATGGAGATTTACCGTCCGAAGAAGACGACTTACGCTTCCATTGAATTAGTTGACACGCCTGGCTTGAGCCGTGATGACCAGCGCAATAATCCGCAGCGTCTCGCTTTGCTGCGGGAAGCGGACGCTCTCGTTTGGGTTGTGCCGGTGTTTGAAAACAACGACCCAACGAAGGAAATCAACGCTTTCAGAGAAGATACTGTTCTTGCGGATTTGGAAATCGTTCTTAACCGAATCGAAAAAGTTGAGGAACAGAACAAGCGTCCGGTGCCGAGAGCGGAACACGAAAAATTCGCTTTTGAATTGGAAACGCTGAAGATTTTGCAGGAAGGTCTCGAGAATGGACATCCCGTTCCTGAAGAGCAACTGACGCAAGACCAGCAGCGGGTTATCCGCGGCTTTCGTTTGCTCAACGGCAAGCCGAAGATGTTCATATTTAACACTGCCGATGAAGAAACCGACTTGGAGCAGTACAAAAAATACACCGAAGAAGGAATTGCAACGGCTGCTGTCAGCGCACGGCTGGAATTGGAATTGGCGGCAATGACGGCGGAAGAAAAAACCGCGTTCCTTGACGAAATGCAGTTGCCTTGTGCGGATAAAGATACGATTTTGAAAATGCTTTTGGATACATCGGGACAGAGTACATTTTTAACTGCGGGCGAGAAGGAACTTCGTACTTGGCTTATGCCGAAGGGCGGCACGGCAATCGAAGCGGCAGGTGCGATTCACACCGACATGGTGAAGGGGTTTATTCGGGCAGAAGTGATGAAGGCGGACGATTTGATTCGTCTCGGCAGTGAAAGAGCGGTGAAAGCGGAAGGACTGGTGACCCGCGAGTCGAAGGACTACGTTGTCAAAGACGGCGATATATTGTTGTTTCATTTTAGTTAAAAGCGACACCGTTTAGCGGCGGTTCCGCGAACCGTCCGCTAAAAATACATGAAAGTATTTTACATTTCTGCAAACGCTTTTCTGGCTTTTTCATAATGTCGGTCGGCTAGAGGATCAGTTCGGACACAAACGGACGGAAACTCTTCCCCTATTTCTTCCGAAAGCCGGGCGAGTAATTTATCACCCATGATTTCGGCATATTTACCGCGCAGAGCTTTTTCATACCATTCAATTAAATCCGTTTCAGTTATTATGCTTTGAATTCTATTTTTCCAACCTATTTGTGTCAGAAGAGAAGTTATGACAGATTTCTCTGCATTTTTGCATACAATAACAATTCTGTCGCTTGAAACACCGCCAACAATTTCTTCGGCAAGTTCCTCGTCCAATGAAAGGTGCTTGACTTGTATTGCCGGTCCCCAGTTGCTGTACATATCTAAACCTCTGTCAGCAGCGTTGGTAACGCCCAATCGGTAAATTTTTGCGTCTTGAGTATAGTTAACATTAGTGGAATCAAGACACATGAGGGCTTTCGTAAAGTCCTCAAATTCTTTCAAAATGTCAGTTTTATCCTTCGGTACTTCAATTTTGACTTTCAATTCCAAGGTTTCGACAATCGTTATAAACAGTGCATAAACGATAATTTCATAAATCTTATCCAAACTGCGCTTCAGTCCTGGTTCACTCCAAAACGAGTTTATGAATTTCTCAATGTCAAAGTTTTCTCTGTTCGCACTGAGGCAAACTGACAGGGCATTCGCCATTTGTCTGCGTCTATCCATAAACTTGTTGTAAATGTATGCCTCAACTCCGCCTTTGGTTTTTCTGTTTTCCTCCCCAAGTACGGACAAAATTTGCGGAGAAACTGCGTTGAATATATCATCTTGGAATTTTACACTGCTTGTAGACACACGCCCCAGCAAAACAATACAAATTTTATCGCGCCATTGCCTACTCTTGGTGCGGTACGATTCCAAATCAGACAAGTCAATATCTTTCTTAACTCTATCTCTGAAAAGTATTTCCGCAACCTGTATCGGCTTATACAAATGGACGCGCGACTTTGTTATAACAGCATCAAGGGCGTTCTTTGCTTGTTCTACCGTTAGCATTTTCTGTTCCTTTTATGAGTTCATTTATACCCGCTGCCATCTGTTCTGCAACTGCCCGAATAACCGGAACAGCAACACTGTTGCCGGTTTGCTTCCTTATGCTTCCGTATGGTAATACAATTTTAAACGTATCGGGAAAACCTTGTATTCGCAACAGTTCTCGTTCAGTTGGACGGCGTTCATTATTAATTAGCAGATAATTTGCTGATGCACCGGCACGAAGAGCACAGGAAAAATGGTGCGGAGTAATGGAACCTAAAACATTTTCATGTGTTATGTACGGTTTCTCAATTTCTTTCTTCATTCTGTCAACACGGGAAAGACGGATGTTTTCTCTTACATAATACCGCTTGTCTACCACTTCTTCTAAAATGTCAGTTAGTTTTATATGTTTCTCCCTTGGTATAGGTTTCGGAAATTCAAAAGGAACATATTCGCTGAAACCAACAATAATAATACGCTCACGCTTCTGCGGAACACCGAAATCCAATGCATTCAGAACTTTTGTATGAACGTGGTACCCCAATGCTTCCAGATGATTCTTGATAATTTTGAAGGTTCGTCCTCCGTCATGTGCAACTAAATTTCGGACATTTTCAAGCATAAACGCCGCTGGCTGTTTATCTTTGATAATACGTTCTATGTCAAAGAAAAGTGTCCCCTGTGTTTCGTGATTAAATCCCGCCTGGTCTCCAATAATTGAAAACGGCTGGCAAGGAAAACCGGCAAGCAAGACGTTAAAATCCGGTATTTCTGATGAATTGATTTTGGTTATATCACCTGCGGGCTGTTCGCCGAAATTCGCTTTGTATGTCTGGCAGGCCTTCTCGTCCCATTCGGACGAAAACACACATTCGCCGCCGATAGATTCAAATGCCAAGCGATTGCCGCCTATACCGGCAAAAAGGTCAACAAAAGTGAAGTGAATTTTTTCCACTTGCTGACTGTACTGGCAGATTGAAAATATAGATTCTTCTGGAAAAAGAGATAGTTTTTGCTCTATGTCGCTTGTTCTTCTTATAGCAACATTCGCACCCATACATGAACCTCACTAATCATAATCAGATTAACCAATAACCTACAGTCATTATACAGGTGCTTGTTCGTAAAATCAATGCGGTACCCTATTGCCTCCACATCTGGATACGTTTTCGGATAAAAATTCGTTTGAACGTTTCTTTACCATTCAAAAATGTTCCTCTTCCGAAAACTCCATTTGGATCTTGGTCTCTTCCTCTGTTGCTTCCTAATATCTCAAACTGCCGGGGATTGTATCTGTCTAGAAACGTAATCGGTACTCCCATGCAGCCGTCCCAATCGCAGGGAATTTCCGCTAGTTTTCTTACTTCAATCGCATCGTAATTGTCATAATGCGGATACTTGTCCGGTGAGTAGCGACTGCATAAAAGCATTTCTTTGTGCCGGTATGACACGTCCAAATTGGTGTACCAACCGATATTTCCGAAATACTTGGTTTCGTTTTTATCTGTGGTGAATTGCTTTACACGTTCGTATCCCCGCCATAGTTCGTTCTCTTTTATCAGCGGAAAAATTTCCTTGTATGTAATCGCGTTATCGCTTCCGATAATCAAAAACTGTTTCCCGTGTTCCATCAGTTGCGCAACATATTCCCGAAATAGCGAGAACGGCGGATTGGTAACGACAATATCCGCCTGCTTCAGTAATTCGATACATTCTTCGCTGCGGAAATCGCCGTCGCCTTGCAGCCCATTCCATTCATTCCTTTTAATAAACGCCTCATAATCGCCGTCTTCGATAACATCATAGCGGTCTTTTCCGTCATAGATACAATAGACGGTTTGTCCGTCTTTATTTGGCGTGGACAAATCGGAATTTACGTTTTTGCAGCAGACGGAAATGATTCTTTTCAATCCGAAGCGGTAAAAATTTGTGAAAAAATAGCGGAAGAAATTACTAACCCGCGGGTCATCGCAGTTGCATAAAATCGTTTTTCCGTGAAACTGTTCCTTATAGTGTTCACATTCATGCTCAATGTCGGCAAGTTGCGTGTAAAATTCATCATTTTTCGCCGATTTTGCTTTGTTCAGTGACGTATTTGTGTTTCCTGTTTTTTTCGTCATTTTTCACATCCCGCATGTGTATCGGTTTGCCGTCTGCAAACACAGTTGCCGGTAAATACCAGATGTTAATACAAAACAACTTATGAATTGTTCATTAAAAACTTGAAATCGGACTGGACAATTCCGGCTCCGCAATGGACAATGTCCAGTCAGACACTAAATAAGTTCGTCAAATTCATTCGAGGTACGCTATGAAATCACATAGGGAAATTATAACACTGAATATACCCAATCGCATGGAATTCGTCAATATCACCCGTCGAGTCGCGGATGCCGTGAAAACAAGCGGAATCCAAGAAGGTCTTGTGCTTGTCAACGCCATGCACATCACGGCTTCAGTGTTTATCAATGATGACGAGTCGGGACTGCATCAGGACTACAAACGATGGCTGGAACAACTTGCTCCGTTTGACCCGTCGCCGAGCCGATATGCCCACAACCGAACCGGTGAAGACAACGGCGATGCTCACCACAAACGTCAGATTATGGGACGCGAAGTCGTTGTTGCAATCACCGAAGGAAAACTGGACTTCGGACCTTGGGAGCAAATCTTTTACGGAGAATTCGACGGCAGACGAAACAAACGCATTTTAATCAAAATCATCGGCGAATGATGCCGTTTTATTTTACAGGGAATACGCCGCATTTGTTGCGCGGAATGTGTGAAAGCCGGAAACAATGGAAGCGGTTGGTGCATTATGACACGAAAACACACTGTTCAAAAGATACAGCAAAACACGTTTTATACACACGACAATCTGTACATTCTTTCGGGCTTGAACAGCGGACTCGTTGACTTGATATATCTCGACCCGCCGTTCAACTCGAAACGGATGTATTCCGCTTCCGCCGGCAGTAAAGCCGCCGGTGTCAGTTTCAAGGATATGTGGACGTGGAAAGACGTGGACGAGTTCTTTCTTGATACACTTGCTGCCGAATATCCAGAGTTGACGAAGTATCTTGCAGCGGTCAGCGGTATTCACGGCAAAGCGATGACGGCGTATCTAACATACATGGCGCAGCGCATCATCGAAATGCATCGAGTATTGAAAGACACCGGCAGTTTGTATCTGCATTGCGACCCGACCGCGAGTCACTATTTGAAAAGTTTGTTAGACGGTATCTTCGGTAAGAATAATTTTCGGAACGAAATAATATGGTGCTATACCGGTCCCGGTTCTCCCGGAATGCGGCAGTTTAACCGAAAAAGCGATAATATCTTTTGGTATTCAAAAGGAAAACAGTGGACTTTTAACAAAGATGCCGTGCGGCTGCCGTACAAAGACGGAAAGGTTCATAGCGGCGGCTTTACGGAAAAAGATGGAAGCAGATTAGACCCGCAGCAATACAGCGCAGGAAAAATTCCCGAAAATTGGTGGACGGACATTGCTGTCGCCGCACGAAGCAAATATGAGCGCACCGGTTATCCCACGCAAAAACCGCTTGCACTTTTGAAGCGGATTATTTTAGCGTCGTCCAACGAAGGCGATATTGTAATGGACCCGTTCTGCGGCGGTGCTACGACTTGCGTTGCCGCTCAACAGTTAGGACGAAAATGGATTGGAATCGACATCGAAAATCAAGCAGTTGATATTTTAATTGAAAGATTAAGCGGCGATGCCGGTATCTTCAAGGATTTCATAGCAGCGGACATAATTCCAAAACGTACCGATATTAAGGAAGAGAAACCGTCGGAATCCGTCAAACAGCGGTTACACAAGGAGCAAAACGGTAAATGTAATGCTTGCGGACGTGATTTTGAAATATGGGATTTTGAACTCGACCACATTATACCGAAGGCGAAAGGCGGCGGTGATTATTACGAAAATTATCAACTGCTTTGTCCTTCGTGCAGTTCTATCAAGGGTGACAGGACGATGGAATATATACGTATGAGACACGCCGCCGCCGAAGCACTGATGAAGAATAAAATTATCTTCGGGGAATAACCTTTAACCACTCGCTACTCAAAGCGGGTGTGTAAAAGTGGGGATTTTGGCGGTGCCTTCAGGCAGCCGCCGGCAGAGTCGGAGAGCCGGGATAACTACAGTGTAAAAATTGCAGTTGGACTATTGTAATTTCCCCGCAATCTTTTATAATAAACGGAGATTTTTTGTAATTCGATTTTTTTATTTTATGTAAATGAGTACTTCGTCCGACAAAGGACAACAGGAACCGCCCTCGCTGTATGCCTTAATTGCAAATGACGACCCCGTTATTTTGAGCGTATTGACCCACGCACTGGAACAAGAGGGGTTCAAAGTCTGCACCGTGCGGGACGGAAATCAATGTCTCCAGATGGTTTTGCTGAATTGTCCCGATGTACTCATGGTAGATTGGAATACGCCGGGTATCAACGGAACGGAAATTTGCCGACAAATGCGGGATTACTATATGCAGAAAATCCTGCCGCATTACACTTATATCTTCGTTGTTTCGGAACAAAAAGACAGAAAAATAATACTCGAATGTTTAGATGCCGGTGCGGATGACTTTATCGAAATATCGCCGAATAGTTCAGCAAATTTGCATATTGAAATTAAGTCCCGTCTCAAAGCCGCGCTGCGGACCCGGAAACTTGAACAGGATTTAGAATTCGCCGCAAAATACGACTCGCTGACAACGCTTCTCAACCGCATAACCTTTTTTGAACTAGCGCAAGGCATTTGGAACCGCTCTATCCGTAATGACTTTCCGCTGTCGGCAATCATGTTCGACTGCGATTTTTTCAAACGAGTCAATGATGTCTTCGGACACAGCGCGGGCGATACCGTTCTCCGCACAATGGCAATGGTTCTCAAGGACTTTTCTAGAGCGTCGGACATCGTCTGCCGCTACGGCGGTGAAGAATTCTGCGTTCTGCTGCCGGGGTGCAACGAAAAAACCGCTTGGAATTGGGCGGAAAGAATCCGAAAACAGTTTGAAGTCAGCCCCGTTAGATATGAAAATATCGACATCAAATTCACGGTCTCTTTCGGAATAGCGCAGCGTTCTGAAGGCATGGTAACGCTGGACAAATTGATTAAATGCGCTGACCAAGCATTGATTTTTGCGAAACAGGCGGGACGCAACTGCTGTGTCCGATTTTCCGAGACGATATACAGTGGTATAGAATCAGTTTTGTCAAACGGTTTATTCAATCTGCTTTTCGAAGACGTTTCGGCAGGCGACACAATGACACCGTTTTCACTTTCACTAAACGAAAACGAGACAATTTCTGCAACTGCGGACTTTTTTCTGAATACATCCATTGAAGCACTGCCGGTTGTCAATAACGAAGGGAACTTGCTCGGCGTTGTTTCGCAAAAGAACCTGATTGCGCTCATTGGAGATATTGAGCGATGGCACGGAACGATAAGCGGGCTGGTAGAACCCAGCATTATTTCATATCCATCCGAAACACCGCTGCGGTACATTTACGATTTCTTCTGCCGGGTATCGACAAGTCAGATTTTGATTTTGGAAAATAAGAAACCGGCGGGATTTATCAGCCGCTCGTCTTTGCTTCGCTGGCTGCGAAACCAATGGGCGGCTATCAGCGGCGATTGTCAGGAAATTATCCCGACGTCTTCCGTTAACAGTTTCGGACATGAACATATAGCTGACGTAATGAAGGAACTGAGCAATGAAATTGAAAAAATTCGGGCAATTTATTCCAGTGAAAATTCAGACGAGTATATGGATGCCATGCGGGTTCAAATGGTAACTATTATTTCACAAGTGCAGGATATAATGGAGACAGTTTTGCGGGACTTTTGCGCTCAAAACACCGCAGCGGGAAATTTATCACGCCTGAAATTGAGTTGATACACAATGACAAAATATATCTTGACCTTTGGTGCCCTTTTCCTTTCCTTTATTCTTTTTGCCGATAATCAATCGGCGAAGGCGCAGCCGCCGGAGCGTCCTTCACAAGGAAATGCACCGCCGGGTATGTTTGAATACCCGCCCGGCAGCGGAAGATTTATTCCGCGGCGAGGCGGCGGCGGGGGTGGCGGAGGCGGATTCAGAGGACGCGGAATGGGCGGCGGAATGGGTCGCCCGATGATGGATCCCGGTGCATCAGGCGGCGGCGAAAGAACCGCCGCACCGCCGTCAAGCGGTGACACGCTGCTCGGCGGCACCGTTCCTGCTATTTGGGAAATCAAACCGCTCTCGCCGCAGCAGGAACTCGACGAACTGCCGCCAGCTATGAAAATGGGAACCATTGCTCCGGCTGTCCCCGTAAAAGTAGTACGTTATGCACACTGGTTTTTCCAGCAGCACGATACCAACAACGACGGCGTATTGCAGAAAGAAGAATGGAAATCGTTGCCCGGCTCACCGCAAGCAATCGATATTGACGGAGACGGCGTTATCACGGTAGAAGAACTGATTTGGTTCATCGGAAATTACGGAAAGAACAGAACAATTCATAATCCGAATCCGGTTGAGCAGTATTATTATCCTCGAATGGTTACTTCGCAATTCCAGATTTTCAAGCCGGTGACGACCGCGGTTATGCCGCCGAAACCGATGGACGAAACGGTTGACGCAGCGGCTTCAGATGAAACGACAGCAGATATCACTCAAAAGATGCTGGACGAAGAAGACGAAAACCTTGTCAGCGATGCGACTTACGAAGAGATTGTTGCAGGTAGATTGAAGACGGCAAGCAAGATGTATCATACGCCGAAGGAAAAACTCATCGGCGTTCCGGCATGGTTTATACTGCGGGACAAAGACGGCGATGGACAGGTTTCGTTATTGGAATTTGCTCCGACTCTTTCTCCTGCCGCGCTTGCCTTATTTGGAAAGTTGGACAAAGACGGCGACGGATTCATAACACCGGACGAAGTTCGCAAGCCGAAGCCGACGGTGATACCAACAACGCCGATACCGCCGGACGAAGCAATGCCGCCGCCGGAAACACCGGCCGAGGAGACAAAACCGGCGGAAACACCGCCAATGGTAGAAGCGGGGATGTCAACCCCCGCAACGGAAACACCGCCGGCAACTAATTAACAACGACATGTTTATTAGCGTAGGCGTATTTCAGAAATACAGTAATCCTACGCTAATTGAGAGAACCGCTATGAGAAAGACCTTACTCAAATCAGTAACCGTCGTAGTTTTATGCGCAGCATTGTTTTGTATTGTATTCGTCTCAAGAGAGCCGCCGACTGCGTCGGCGGTTGTTACCGGACGCTTCGTCCAGGAATCGGGCGACCCCCATTCCGAAAGTTGAGATTCTGTTTCACTGGGAAGAGGCAGGCAAAGCCCCCCTGTTTTGTCGGATAAGAATGGACAATTTTCCTTTCCGGTCAGCAAAGAGGAACGTGTGGTCGTACTTGCACGACATGAAAAATTCCGCAATTCTTTGATGTACCTCTTGAAACTTTTTATTATGTACGTTAGAATGCTGTTCTGATTGTGTTTCCGTTATTTTTCTCACTACAAGATAAGGAGAACTGTAATGCTTGAGTTTTATTCCGCTTCAGTCCGAAGTGTCAATTCCGAAAGAGCCGCCGGCGAATGTGTTGAAGTCGCATTTCCAGACGGCGTTCCAAAGGATGTCCGTGCCTTGCTTTTCAACGCAACACTCGGACACAAACTCGACAAACTTGCCGCCGCTTTCAATAAACTCCTGCCGAATGTTCCCCTTTACGGTGCTTCCGGCTGCGCCGTCACCGGTCGTGAAGGTATCGGCGAATCAATGCACGACATCGGTATCATGGCGGTCAGTGGTCCCGAAAATGAATTCGCCGCCTCTTCCGTTGCTGACATCTATGGAATCAATTCCTACGAAAAAGCATTGGAACTGGCACAGGACTTGAAAAAACAGAACGGCAATATAAACTGCATTTATCTGCTCTGTTCCGGTATTGATATTGACAATGCGCTGGTTCTAAAAGCGTTTGACGATGTTTTCGGACAAGAAGTCACAATTTTCGGCGGTACTTCCTCCGACAACATGCGGGGCGTATTCTCGTATCAGTATCACGGTGATACAATGGGCGAACACGATGCCTTTGCGGTCGGTTTTGCCGACCCAACGCTTCATAACATTACCCGTGCAACTCACGGTTTTGTCGCATATGGACAGCCGCTCATTGCAACGAAAACTGACGGCTGCAAGATTCTCGAATTCAACGGCCGCGGTGCCTGGTCGGAATTCGCTTCCCGTTTGTCAAAACCGCCGGAATCAACTTGCGGCGATACTATTCCTATCGGTGCATTAGCGGAAGAACTGCCGGAAGAACATGCAAACGAATACGGAAACAAACATATCCTGCGGGTTGTTACCAAACGTGAAGGCGAGACGATTTATTATCCCGTTACCGCTTATGACGGAATGAAGGTCTGGACTACCATCCGCGATGAGGATTTGATTTTTTCCGAACAGAGTCGTTCATTGGAATATATGACAGCGGCTATCGGCAGCGGAAAAGTTGCGGCAGTGTTTCAAACGGACTGTCTTGCCCGCGGACGTTTCCTCTTCAATCGTATTATTAAAGATGAAATTATCAGCATGATGCAGAGCGCGTTTTCCAGAGACGGCGAGATTCCGCCTTGGCTTGGCAATTACGGCTTCGGCGAATACGCCCGGCTCGGAGGCATCAATACATTTCATAATTACTCAACCGCCTTGCTGGCGTTGTACCGGAAATAAATGTCACAGGACGCAAAAGACCTAGAAATTGCCCGATTAAATGCGGAACTTGAATTCCTTTCGGATAAAGTCAGCCGCTCCGAGGTTATTGCGCAATCGCTCCGCGACATTCAGTTTCAGTTGAATTCCAGTTTAGGGCAATTTTCACGGATACACGATTACGCTCAACGGGCTTTTTCCGTCAAGCACGAAAGGGACTTATTTCCTATTATTACCGAAGGAATTATTGATTGTATTCAACTCGAACTAGGCGCAGTAATCAGGGTTGACTTCGCTTTCCAAACGCTGCGTGTTATTTCGCAAATCAACTGGGATATTGATATATCGAATTTTGCCTTATCCGGCGAATTTTGGAAAACGACACAACTATCGCAGGGGAAAGCTCTGTGGGAGTCGCCGGTGGTTTCCGCTCCCTGGGCGGAAACAAATCTGGACAGCGTTATTTTCATGCCGTTTTCCAATAAAAACAGCACCATCAATTACATTTTTCTCGGCGGAATATCCAAAGAAAGCGCAGCAATTTACGCTTTTAATCCGCAGGAACTGCTGCCGCTCTTTATGGTGTATTGCCAGCAGATGTTCGGCATTATCGACTTGGTCGATGCGGTCAGCCGGGCACAGCAGGCGGCTAAAGCAAGGGCATCCTTTTTCGCCAATCTGAGTCATGAAATCAGGACACCGATGAACGCTATCATCGGAATGGTTCAAATTGCGCAGCGGAGTTCCGACCAGGAAGAAATTGACCGCTGCATCGACCAAGTCGGAATGTCAGGCAAACATCTTCTCGGTCTGATAAACGATGTGTTAGATATTTCCAAGATTGAAGACGGCAAATTCAAACTTAATTACATTTCGTTTGACCTTCAGCCGGTCATTGAGTCCATCCGTGTTACGGTGGAACAGTTGGCGGCTGCCAAATCGCAGGAATTATCCGTAGTATATGACGGCGTGGAAAGTCCGCGTATCTTCGGAGATGATATGCGTCTCACACAGGTTCTTCTCAATCTTCTCGGCAATGCCGTGAAGTTTACGCCGGAAAAAGGAAAAATTACACTAACTATTTCCGAGTTTTCCCGCACTAATACGACAACTACTTTGAAGTTTTCTGTATCCGACACCGGCATCGGTATTATGCCGGAATTTTTAGCGCGTCTTTTCAAGCCGTTTGAACAGGCGGACTCAAGTATTTCCCGCAACTTCGGCGGTACTGGACTCGGTCTTGCCATCAGCCAGTTTATGGTTGAATTGATGGGCGGCAAAATCACAGCGGACAGCACTTACGGCAAAGGAACGACTTTTTCATTTACTATTTGTTTTGATTTAGATACGTCCAATGCTGCGCCGGAAGATTCTTCCGGGGCAATCTCGCAGGAAGACGGCGTTTTAGACCTTTCCGGACACACAATTCTCATAGTAGATGATATAAAAATCAATCGCATTATCGCTAGTTCTTTTCTGCGGGACACAAACGTCAGTATTGAAGAAGCGGTGAACGGTGCAGAAGCAGTTGAAAAAATGCTGGCAGCACCAAGCGGTTATTACACTCTGGTCTTCATGGATGTTCACATGCCGGTGATGGACGGCTGCACCGCGACAAGAACATTCCGCAATTCCGACAGTCCCGACGCACTGACGCTGCCGATTATTGCTATGACCGCCAGTGTTTTCAACGAAGATATTCAGGAAACGCTTAACGCCGGAATGAACGGACATATCAGCAAGCCGGTGGACATAAAAATTGTCCGTGATACCATTCGCAGAATCGTACAAAAAACGTAGAAAATGCGTTTTTCCGGCAGTTGACAAACGCTTTTCAAAAAACAAAATTTCGTCTTTTCGGAAAATTTTTCTTGAAATTTCTAAAATCCCTATTAAAATAATGACAGAAAAGTTGTACTTTACGCAGAGTACCAATCGTATTGATGTTAGGAGGTCAAAATTATGTCTGCTGATAATGAAAAACAGATAGTTTCGTGTGAGAAAGAAACTATTATCGGTATTCCGGTGATAGAGGATGACTACGACCCCGTGTTGGAAAATCTTAACCGCGGGTCCACCATTCGGGATTGGATTCGCGCCGCGCCGGGAATGTTCTTCAGTTTAGCCGTTCACGGAGTTATTCTCATGGTACTCGCCGTAATGTATCTGCCGACTGTTGTGAATTTCCGTCCCGACCTGACCGCTAACTTAGAAGAAATTGAGGACATCGAAGACCTCGACATCTTTGATGAGGAAGCACCGGTAGACCTCAACCTCGACAATGTTTCGGATGTGCCGATGTCAGCCGATTCTATGGACGTTGCCGGTGCGGATGCCGGTCCAGTTGAATTTGAGCAGCCGAAGATGGAAATTGCTACCGCGGACCTCGGCAGTATAATGGCACCTAGTTCGCTGGTTTCCAATATGGGAAGCATCACCGGCGATTTGAGCGGACGCAAAAACAAAGGTGCGGCAGTTGCCGGCGGCGGCGGCTCCGAAGCAAGCGAATGGGCTGTCGCAATGGGATTACAATGGATTGCCGACCATCAGTTACCGAATGGAGCGTGGGCTTATTCCCAAATGAGGAATCCCAATTGCCGCGGCAAATGCAAAGATACCCCCATGGATAAGGGAAATAAGTCGATGGTTTCCGCAACGGCGATGGCACTTCTCCCGATGCTGGGTTCCGGCATCACTCACAAAGAAGGAAAGCACCGCAAAGAAGTTAAAGCCGGTCTCGATTACATTACCAGCAACTATCAGGTGACGAAGGACGGTATCATTCTTGCCGAGAAGGGCGCGAGTCCGGTGATGTATCATCACGGCTTGACGACTATCGTTGTTGCAGAGGCAGCGGCAATGACCCGCGATAAAAACCTCGAAAAATTAGCACAGGGTGCTGTTAATTACATCGCTTTTGCACAAGACCCCGTCGGCGGCGGCTGGCGTTATTCACCGAAACAGCCCGGCGATACTTCCGGTATGGGCTGGAACTTCATGGCATTGAAATCCGCGCAAATGGGATACCTGAACATTCCAAAGCAAACGGTTGTCGGCTCGAAGCATTTCCTTGACAACGTTGTCGGCGCAAAGTGGAAAAATTATCACGGTTCCATTTACGGTTATACCAGCGGAAAAGATGCCAAGGAACGTGATGCAAAAGCATTGACCGCTATCGGTCTCCTCGGACAAATGTACATGGGCTGGAAACCGGACAATCCCGCTTTGCAGGAAGGAACCGACTATCTTGCGGAGAAGGGTCCCGATATGAACAACCTGTATTACAGTTATTACGCAACTCAAGTAATGCATCACGTAGGCGGTGTAAAATTTGAGAACTGGAATAAAAAGATGCGGGATGGTCTGTGCAATACTCAACGCAAAGATAAGGAAAAGGATAAACATGAGTTCGGTTCATGGAATCAGCAAGGCGGTCACGTAGGTGATTCCTGCGGACGCTTGGGACAGACCTCCTTTGCTGTGATGATACTCGAAGTGTATTACCGTCATCTGCCGCTTTATCGAAAGAATACAACGGTCGATGCATTCCCGCTGGATTGACACCATGTCCATCATACTGCGGTTGACAATCTTGTTTTTCTGTTCGGTGATACTAACCGGTTGCGATATGAACAACCGGTGTGCATCATCCGAACTTACTGTTGCGGTTTCTGTTGCGCCGCACGCTTTCTTGCTGGAAACAATCGGCGGAGACAGAATATCCGTCGCACTTTTGGTACCTGCCGGTAAAGAGCCGCATGAATATCAGCCGACACCGGACAAGGTTACAGCTTTTTCGCGAAGCAAAGCGTTTTTCCGTACCGGTATGCAGTTCGAAGAAACATTGCTGGAAAAATTGAAAATACTATCGGCATCGCAGAAGATAGTCGATTTGCGCACAACTATACCGCTGCGGCAGTTGGAACTACACAGTCATGAGGGGCATAATCACGGAGAGCAATGTAACCATTCTGACGGTGCTGACCCGCATATTTGGTTCGCACCGTCTGCTTTGAAAAAACAGGTCGAGGCAATCGAAAATGTGTTGTGCGAAATTGACCCCGACGGAGCGGAACATTATCGCCGGAACGCCGCCGCATTGCTGGAAGACATCGAAACAACACGGAAGAAGATTGCGGAGATGTTATCGCCGTTCAAAGGGGAGACCTTCTTCGTGTTTCACCCTTCTTACGGTTATTTCTGCGATGAATTCGAGTTAAAACAATCTGCCGTAGAATACGAAGGAAAGTCGCCAAAGCCGAAACAGTTGGCAGCATTGATTCAGGAAGCGAAAAAAGTAACGGCAGAAATGAAGCGCAAGCCGCTGGTTTTCGTTCAGCCGGAACATAATATGGAACCGGCGGAAGCATTGGCAGAAGCGGTCGGCGGAGTATTGCTGATTCATTCCTGTTTAGAATACAATGTACTGCAATCGATGGAACGCTTTGCGGAACATTACGCAGCGGACAGATAATTCTCAACAGAAGATTTGCGATGAAAAACAACAATATCACACGGCGGCAATTACTCAAGACGGCAATATGCACCGGTGTTCTAACCGGCTGTCCGGCTTGCCCTTCATTCCTGAAAGGGAACATCAGCAGTATAATTGACGAGGAAGAACCGCTGCCGATTTTTCCCGACAATCCGGCTATTCAGCACATACATTCATACTGTCTTTTCTGCGGAAGATGCCGCGACTTCTGTTATGGAGTTACATCGGTCTTCGGACACCCTGTCCCGAAAGGCGAAGAAGCGTGTATCAACTGCGGACAATGTACGCTGTTTTGTCAGCCCGGCGCGCTTGCGGAAAAGTATCACTATCCCGATTTGGCAAAAGCGTTAGACGAAAAGAAAACCGTTGTCTGTTCAATTTCACCGGCTGTTCGGGTTTCTTTCGGCGAGATATTTGGTATGCCGCTCGGCACAAATGTTGAAGGAAAAATCATATCAGCATTGAAAGCACTCGGCGTTAATTACGTTCTTGACACAACTTTTGCGGCTGACTTGACCGTTATGGAAGAAGCGGCAGAGTTGCTCAAACGCCTTGAAAATAAGGAGAAAAACAAGGAACAAAACACACCGCCGATGTTTTCGAGTTGCTGTCCCGCTTGGGTGCGGTTTGCGAAATTATATTATCCGAAGTATCTGCCGCATATCTCGACAACGAAAAGTCCCGTGATGATTCAGGGCGCAATGGTTAAATCGTATTTTGCGCAGAAGTTGAAAATTAAGCCGGAAGATATATTTCATGCTGCGCTGACACCATGCACTGCAAAGAAGGGCGAAATTCTGCTCGAAGGAATGGACGCAGCCGGTGTGTTGTGCAGCAAGCCCGATGTTCGAGATGTCGATGCGGCGTTGACTTGCCGGGAATTGGGTTATCTCCTGTTGCAGCGGAAAATCAAGTTTCGGGAAATGCCGGACGCTGGTTATGATTCCGTAATGGGAACGGGCAGCGGTGCAGGAATGATTTTCGGCAACACCGGCGGCGTGACGGAAGCGGTTTTTCGGACGGCGTATTATTTTCTCAATGGTAAGAATCCGCCGGAGAATTTTTATCATCTCGAAGGCATTCGCGGAACGGGAATGGGACGCAAGGGCGTTGTCGATTTGGGAAAATACAAGTTGAATGTTGCGGTAGTACATAGCATTGCGAATATGCGTCCGCTGCTTGCAGCGTTGGAAAAGGGCAAGGCGGACTTTGATTTTGTTGAAGTGATGGCTTGTCCGGGCGGCTGTATCGGCGGAGGCGGTCAGCCGAAGGACCTTGCTGCCGAAGGCAATGTAGTAATGGAAAAACGCCGGTCGGGTCTGTTCAAAAAGGACGCTGAAAGCAAGTTGCGTTTGAGTTATGAAAACCCTGAAGTCAAAGCGGCTTACAAAGAATTCCTTGGCAAACCGCTCGGCGAGAAGCCGGAGAATATGCTGCATGTGAAGAGATAGGAGCGGGATACTTTTGTATCCCCGGTCGGCGGCTTTGTGTTAGGCGGTTTGTTGTGGTTCGTTCGAGATATTGCACAGCGTTCTCCGCTATGATAAAATACATTCGACAATTTTCTAATCTTCGTTTTTTTCAAAAGGACAACATTATGAAACGCCGTGAATTTATCAAAACGGCTGCTGCCGCAGCCGGTTCGCTGTCAATTCCGCTCTTCGTTAAAGCCGAAACTAAAGGAGCAAATGAAAAAATCAACATCGCCCACATCGGCTGCGGCGGTCGCGGAACGGCTCTGATGAGCGGTTTTCCTTACGCCGACACCACTATCAAGGGCTTCCAGGACTTCGATGTCAACATACTCTGGTGCTGCGACCCCCGCAAAGAAAGAGCGAATAATGCCGTCAAAATTGCCGACGCAAAGTCCCCGGCAGCAAAACCAACTTACGAGATGCGGGAAGTCCTCGACGACAAAGCCGTTGATGCCGTCGTTTGTGCTTTGCCCGACCATTGGCACGCTCTCGCCGCAATCATGGCTTGCCAGGCAGGAAAAGATGTCTATACCGAAAAGCCCGCAAGCCATTCCGCTTGGGAAGGACAAAAAATGGTCGATGCCGCCCGAAAATACAAACGGGTCGTGCAGCACGGAACGCAAAATCGAAGCGCGCCTTATAATATCGCCGCAAAGAAATACATCGAAGAAGGAAAACTCGGCAGAATACATTTCTGCAAGGTCTTCAACATGAAAGAATGGAAGAACTTCAAACTCGCACCAACGGCACCGGTACCGGAAAACGTGGATTGGAATCATTGGCTCGGTCCCGCACCGGAGCGTGCTTTTTCGCCGTCTTACTTCGGCAGTTGGCATCACATTTGGGATTTTTCGTCAGGCGATATGATAAACGACGGAATACATCAACTCGATTTAGCCCGCTGGCTCATCGGAAAGGACTTGCCGAAGTCCGCTTATTGCGTCGGCGGACGATTCGATTCAACCGGCGATGCCGAAACACCGGATACGCAGATTACAACTTGGGAATATGACGACTTAACGATGACTTTCGACTTGACGCTTTACACGCCGTACATGTTGAAGACCGATGCAGTTGTTCGGCAGAGCGATATGTTTCCGCTTTGGGCGCAGAACGCAACCCGCATTGAAATTTACGGGTCGGAAGGAATGATGATAGTCGGAAGACACGGCGGCGGCTGGCAAGTGTACATTAGACCGAAAGACCGGCTGCCCGTTGTGAAGGACTTCGCACACGGAAGATTTCCCGATGACGAACACAAGGAAAATTTCTTACAATGCATCAAAACGCGGGCGTTCCCCAATTCCGATATTGAAACGGGACACCGCAGTACGCTGTTAGGACATTACGCAACGATTTCATATCGTCTCGGCGGACAAAAGTTGAACATCAACACGAAAGACGGAACGATAATTGACTGTCCCGAAGCCGCAAAGTACTTCAAGCGCACTTACCGCAGACCGTTTGAAGTACCGGAAGAGGTTTAACGGAATAAAAAATTGCGTTAATTTATTTTTACTTTACAATCAAAAGGAGCAGAATTATGGGACATGTTTATGCAGATATTACGTTATTGAACTCATTCGATGTCACAGCAGCCAATAGGGGGCTTATTCCCGAAGGAGACGTGAAGAAACTCACGGTCAATGCCATGGTTGACAGCGGTGCAATGACGTTGACCATTAACGAAGATATTGCCAAGCAACTCGACTTGGAAGTTCAGAAACAACTTGAGGTTGTGTTAGCAGATGGTTCTTACCGCAAATGCGATTATGTCGGTCCCGTTATCATCCACTTTGAAAACCGGATTGCCTGTTGTCTCGCCCTTGTTCTTCCGGGAGCAGACGAGATTTTGCTAGGTGTTATTCCGCTGGAAGAGATGGACGTGATTATCGACCCTATTGACCAACGGTTGATTGTCCATCCTGACAGACCTCACCGCGCTCAACTGAAAGTCAAATGAAACTACTTAACCCTTAACACTTAATAAAACCAATGCAAACTACATTTTTTTCCGTTTTGATTCGCAATCTTACGGTTGCGGCTCTTTTCTGTTTTACCGCAGCGGTATTTGCCGCCGAGTGCCCGCCGCTGCCGAAGCGTGATGTCATGACGCAAAAGTACTGGGACTTGTGGAACGACGAAGTTCAAAGCAAACTCGATGCGCGCATCGAAAAATACCGCAAAGCGGACGCAACTGTCGAATTGACCGATGTCAAGGCAGGCAGCGAAATTAAGGTCGAACAAATCACGCATCAATTTCTCTTCGGTGCGAATATGTTCAACTTCGGACAACTCGGTTCAAAGGAATGGGACGACAAATACAAAGCCGTCTATCACACGTTGTTCAATACGGCGGCGATTCCGTTTTACTGGAAAAAGTTTGAACGGGAACCGGGCAATCTGCATTTCAAAACGACCGAAGACGACAATCCGGAATTCTGGGCGAAGGTCTATTCAGAAAAACGAGACCCGACCCAGGAATGGTACTGGCGAAGACCCGCAACCGACCAGATGGTCGAGTATTGCGAAAAGAACGGTGTCTTTCGACATGGTCATCCAATGATTTGGGGCAACGACCGCTGGCATCATCCCGACTGGCTTCCGAAGAAGGTTGAGAACATTCCCGCAATGGAAAAAGCGTTTGAGAAAAGAATCCGTGAATTGGCGGCGCATTACAAGGGCAGAATCAACCGCTGGGACATTGTCAACGAAAGCGGCGGCGACAGATTGAATGATTCGCTTCGCCCCGACTTTGATGCGGATAATCCGAAGGGTAAATACGGAA
>Ga0123353_10001232_pt1 | contig 31347 bp, 14 predicted proteins | sample TergutLab28metaG_3_FD_92763 | JGI IMG/M metagenome (GOLD analysis project Ga0123353, IMG submission 92763) | Labiotermes labralis P3 segment gut microbial communities from Petit-Saut dam, French Guiana - Lab288 P3 | ecosystem: Host-associated > Arthropoda: Insects > Digestive system > Gut ...
AAAAAAATCTCCTACAAAATCAACCTCACTTTTTCCCCTTGGGAATACCCAACATCCCTCCAAGAAGGGAGTGAGCTTTTCGATTCCATTTTCCCACCCACACATTTAATAACTTGTTCCCCCCCCCCCCCCAATTTTGGCACTTTTGAAGACAGAGTATTATCATTACTAGTACATATAAAAACAGGTATTACTCATAATGTGGCCCAAAAACATTTTTTCTCTTGGCCCTTGTACCCAAAAGGATGCCCATCATTAGTCAAGAATGGACGCAACAGCAACATGGCAACCACACTGCAGCAATCTGACTCAGGCATAGGTGGGAGGTTAATATTAAGATGGACCCTCAGGAAGTGGGATGTGGGGACATGGAATGGATTGATCTGGCTCAGGATAGGGACAGGTGGCGGGCACTTGTGACTGTGGTAATGAAACTTTGGATTCCATAAAATGTGGGGAATTTTTTGACTAGCTGAGAACCAGTTAGCTTCTCAAGGACTCTGCTCCATGGAATAAATAAGTAAGTAAAGGTTATTTACAATCACCCACTGTAATGAGTCGGCCCAACTTGAGAGAAAGACCGTCCCACTCTCCCACTTGTTTTTGCGTTCATATAAAAATTCCCTAGGCGATGGGAGGGTTAATTTACAACAATAAGATGGGGTTTCAAAGACATGAGGGTGATCATTTACCGTACACTTTGATTATTCAAGCCATATCTCATAAGTTTATCTGCAGAACGCCTCAAATATGCACAAAATTCTTTTTAAAAAATGCATTTCCTTCCAGTTTGTTATAAAACAACTTTCCGGAGGCAGATAGACTTAGAAAAATAAACAGCAATCTAATTTATGTTATCGTGTGCAGCAGACTCGCCCTATCGACCGGCGGCAGCCAGACAGACGGACAGACACAGCCTGGACACGAACCCACGAGACATGCAATGCCACCGAAACTGGAGTGTAAATGAACCCTCTCGCCCCGGCACAAGTCAAACACTGTAAAGTGTTTATTCAGTCGTTTACGATCGTGTGTGGGAGAACAAAAAATCCATTTTTAATGGAAACTTAAAAAAAAACAATATTGAGAACCAGGGATGTTAAGAGTTTTGTAATCAAAATTAACTAGAATTTAATAACTTTATTACCAACAAATTTAACTTATTCGTAAGTGGGTAATCTTCAACATGTTTCGGCTATTATTTATAGCCATCTTCAGGTAGTACCAATACATATGTAGAACTGATTATTTATGAACGACATCAGTTTGTTGGCAGTAAACTTGTTTGTGCATATAAGTTGCACGTTAGATATACGATACGAACTAGGAAGTATTCGGGTTACATTTCAGGCGATTTTCCAACCAGTGGAAGTCGCACAGCTCGATGGGAGATACGATGTGATTATAAGCACGATACGCCAGCTGTACCTTGTGACAGAATTGCATCTGAAGTTTCCCTCCCGCAGCGAGACAGCTACACAGTGAGCCTGTTCTACACACGAAAACCGTACAAATAAACAGAGAATGGTTGACTGGAGTCACTAACATCAACTGCTGTGTTCCAGGGTTGTTGAACCAGGGAATGGGATCTGACAGGAACATGGCAAGACAAATAAAACTAAATGTTACGGGAATGTCATTTCTAGGCACATCATTTCCTTTCCTTTTTGGTTACGAATTATGACAATTATACGCGGAAAGGCGAATATAACAATTTTCAATGTGCATTTTTATCAAATTCCTCTCCACAAAACGACAGCTCCCCATACAGAAAAGTGTAAAAGGTTAGGTTTTCCCTGTCCACATTGTGAAGGCATATAGACAGTTGAGGTACAGCTCTACCCATTCTTAACCTCGTTAAGGGTCGGAGGTGAGCGGTAAAATTCATGTCAAAAGTCGCTTTATCATCGGGACAGAACCCCGAAACCTATTTAATAGGAGGCTGGGTGGGACCCAGAACCGATCTGAACGATTTGAAGAAAATAATATCTCCTATCCCTGACAGGATCCGAACCCCAGATCGTCCATCCCGTAGACACAGAAAAGTTGTAATATAATATTTTGCACTGTGAAATATTTCAACGCTGGTAACCCAACTGGGCAAAGGCCTTCAGAAGTTATGAGTATCTGAGATAATGAATAAATTATCCGAGATTAATAACAGAACCGGAAGGTATATTATCGTCAAAAACATTGTCTTCTGGTGTGTGACACCATGTAGTTTTGTAAACGTCAATATTTACCAAGAACTTACTAACTCCATCTTCAGTTCCACCCTAAAGACTGAAACTAAGTTCATCTGCAATGCATTTTAAATTTCAAATGGACTACCCGTTTTCACAGCGCGCGCGCGAGCGCACAAACACACACTAACAACATTAGTCCTAGCTGTAATAAGGTGGAAGATACAGATTTGGATAGGGGGATGGTATTGAAGGGGGTATTAAAGAAACGATATAAACGTCTAGACGCGGGATGTCCAGTGGCGGATTTTTGCGAACGTGAGACTGGCATTTCACAGCTAGGACTAACAACGTTAGTCCTAGCTGTGAAATGCCAGTATCACGTTCGCAAAAATCCGCCACTGGACGCTATCTTCCACCTTATTACTAATCTATCTTAACTCTACCTTCCGCGATCTTAGTGCCTTCAAAGTTTCAGTGTATAAAGAGATAAATATAACAGTATTTGACCTACAGGTAAGGAAACGGATAATGCCCCAAACCAGGGACGCACAAATCCCGGACGCTAGATCGTCATAGCGACTGCATTTTGTACGGTGGCGCCTGATATTTGTGAGTCACAGTAAGAAGCTTGCTTCATGTCACCACTCTGGCACCTAGAATTTTGACGTGATCCTAGATTTTGAGGAAATTTGTGCACCCCTGCCCCAGAACATTTTCTTTTAGAAATTTTCAGTAATCATAATACTTAGCTTACATCATTTTTTTAAAGGAAAACAGTATATTTTTACGACATTGCCGTGCCATATGATTGCTTCAACATTTCAACCGTTTATCTAGAACTTTCTAACGTCATAAGCCGACAGTAACACGACAGGCCCCCGCTCTGGCTGCTCTCATTTTTGTGACTGAAAACAAAGTGGCCGCTGCATACATCGATATTTCGCTTTCAGTATAATGATAACTCATGAGTTAATAGGGTTAGGCATAGTAAATCTGGTACGTAGATAGATCACAAACGTAAACGAAATTTGCATGAAATGTTATCAGTCAAGAGCTACAAACATGGCGATGATGCGAACTTTTGAGGTTATGTCCTACAAATTTAATGAAGACAGAAACGTGCTTAAACCTCTCCCAGAAAATATAATAATAATAATATGTGCTTCGCCGCATCAAATAAGCAAACTGCAATCACTTAGCAGAACACAGCCCGTCTATAAATATATATACACACACACACACACACACACACACACACACACATTGTATAGGAAACAGATTATCACGAACTGCGCATGTTCTTCACTGTGGGTGTAGTTATTCTCTGTACCTAACAGATGGTGTTAATCGTCAGAGGGCTCCAAACAAATGCACCCTCGTTTACCTGTGAGTCTTCCAATAGGTTTTTAGAAGGGCCGTTTCACTAGGATACTGAAACACAAAAAACTACTAATAAGAAAATGCACACAGCAAAATGCGGAAGACTACACCAAGGAAAGGTTCCACTTGTACATTAGCTTATGAGTCTGTAAAGGACTCGAAAACGAACGCAGACAAATTACAAAGCTTGTTTAATAAGACAAAGGTCCTGCATACCGCATTTTCGGTAGAAACACGTCTAGCTGACAAACTGATCCTGCAGTAATGTTATACAGTAAAAGTGAAGTATTCTCTGATTATCTATATACTAACAGAATGCATAATGGATGGGCAGCTAATTTACTTTTTAAACTTTATCACTGAAACGAACATTGTGTTCATAGGTACACGTAGGCATACATGTCAAATGGTCAGTTGTGTCCCAAAATACATATAGCGTTTTCTCATTTAAAGAAATAATGAGAAAACGAGAAGCCGCAGTAAAATCCCTTCATAAGCCATTGCGAAGTTTGTTATTGCATAAGACGGCAAATACAGACCTACGTTGGATTCGTTGCAATTTACGCGAATCCGTCGACGCAATAGGAGCTCAATGCTATGCATCCACAATCACGTTTAGACTGCCGAAGGGTGTTAATATAACAGTGAGAAACAAAGCACTTAGTAAAGGCGTTAAATCAGAGCTGGCGGTCCAAAGGAGCGCCGATGTGTTTAACACACTGGAAAGTGATAAAAGGTGGTTATGTAACGTGTCAAAAATTAATACAGCTTGATGTACGAGGATACGAAAAGGTCCATACATTCTGCAAATACAGAATCAATATATGACTGGAGAAAATTATATTCCATAACATTATGAATACTGCCACTGGCTGTCACGTAATCTTCATTACACGAGGTCGTGGGAATTCTGAAGAGAATATCGCTAATTAATCAAATGAAAAGCAATGGTCCAACAGTACGGCCCTGTGGAGCACAAACTGCCTTTTCGATAAGCAGCTGTTCAACAACAAGACATAATCAGAGGAAATCGAAGATTATTAATCTCGTCGGTGAATAAACTGTGTGGAATAATGCCAGAAAAACATTACTCAGCTCAAAATAAAAAGAACTGGTCTGTCCTTGAATACACTCACGTCACAGTACTATTAAGGGAAATGGTCTGCGTGGGCTAATGTTTTTGGATTAGGCCGATAACTAAAAATAATACAAACGATCATGAATAATTAATTCGAAAATTGTTACGCTATCAAAATACGTATATAATTTAATAAATTTAACTACATCGTCTTTACACAGCAACCAGAACTGTACATAAGTCAGCTGTCTATACACAATAAGTCTATTAAGCAGTCATGGTACGTGTTGGGACATGAATCGGTCATCGGGCCCTAACACGTGTACCTGCTTTTGCAAACTGCCACTCTCAAACACATAATGGTACAACAGAATATTACCTCATACCTGCTCACTTCCCGTGCTTGTTCATCGTCTCGTCTTTCAAATGGAACACACTGTTTATGAAATCAAATATGTTCCCTCCCTGAGATGACAGTCTAGGGAACCACCCACTGAGCTGGGCCCCACAGGGCAGCTATTCAATCACTGGGCTTCCTACATCACTTAGTTACCTTGATACATGAACACAAGATCAGTTTTTGCCAACGGAAATAACAGAAAATAATAATGAAATAACAATAAATATTGTGGGGATACCTGTGAATCATTCTGTATTTCCTATCTTGTTTATATATGACGAATAAAAGATAATATTAATTGCAATTCACTGAACTAAACCGCGTGAGCCCCTTCTCACTGCAAATTCGAATTGCGGTGATCGCTGTACTGCCTGCCGTCATGGAAAACGTTTTTAGAGTAGGGCGATGCGTGACTCATTTCAAAATATCCCTGTATTATATCGTAAGGGAGGAGAATATTAAAATGGATCTTCAAGGAATAAGACAGTTGGTCGTGGACTGGATTTATCTGGCTCAGGATGGGGACAAGAAGTGGGCTCTCGTCAATGTGTTAATGAACATTCGGGTTCCGTAATATGCGAGGAATTTCTTGACTAGCTGAGGAACTATCAACTTCTCAAGACGGATTCTGTTCGATGGATTATTATGTCTAGGGACACATAGCCTATGCAAAACTCCGATGCTCGCGTGAAGACTGCAAAGTTAAATCAGTTCATAAAACGCCGTAACACGGGGCTAAAATATAACGCAGGTCTGCAGTTCACGTATCAGGAAATCAGCAGCCTGTTCCCAAATGGATGCTACACTAAAGTTAAAAGTGCAAGTAATGCAAGTCAGCGCCGTTTCAGGTGGTCGTGAGGACGCTTGGTTGTTGGGGTCACTTGTTCGAAATCCGCTGAAGGCATACACGTTCGTATCTTGTGCCAGCTGAATATTGTGTAGGTAGCAGCCCCTGCGAAAAACTGATCACTCGTTCAGAGGAGTCCTACTGCGTGCGTGCGTGCGCGCGCGTGTGTGTGTGTCATATTGTGTGTGATATATAAAATGAGGCGACCTCCACCTGACTTAGCCTGTAGCGCCAATGGAATAATAATTCAAGTCAGCACTGGAATAAAAAAAAAATTGGATATGCTTGCTTACACGATTTAGGAAGGGTAAAATTCCAAGACCACCCCTCTTGGATGATTTCAGATGGTTTACATTCCTGCTGACTTCAGCAGTAGAATTAGACTGATTTAACAGACTAACAAAAACTGACGATTGGACAAGCTGTCTGAAGCAAAGGTTCGGTTGCGGTCGAGCAGTTTCTGGGACAGATCCCACAAACGAACTGATCCAAACCAGTTCACAGAATACAGTAAACAGAGGGCGAAGTAACGTTCTTCTTGTGCTTAATTAATTTTCACGCCCAGATTATATATGGGTGAGTGGAGGTGTAACTCCACACTTCTCTACCTGTCCTCATGGAACAAACCGGCCCCAGCTAGACAGATATTTGCGAGATTGTTTATATTAGGCGTTTGCATTAATGTTTTTCGAGAAAATTCAAGTTCCGTTAAAATCGCATGAGAGTGACAGGCACTTCACGTAACGGCCTGAGTATATGTATGATAATAACTTGAAGAATTCTTTCTGGAATGGTAACAGTTGTAGAGAAAATCAAAACATATTTCGTGTGAAACACAGTCATTCCGAAAAATATGCCAGTGACGGGATAATTACGAGAAATACGACAGGACAGGACAATCATCTGCAGAGATTTGTGGTGTGATGTAATAAACCAAAGACGAAGTATTCGCGTTGTAACGTCATGTTCCTACACATTTAATGATTCTCTCTTCATGCTACTGCAATAAAACATAATTAAGAAAACAAAAACATAAATTAATAAAACATATTCATCGATCATATCTAGAAATATAAAATTTGGTATGCAGATGGATTATAAATATACCTACAAATTGTATAAAAATATTCTTTGTAAGTCAGCAACTACAGACACATTTCGATGGACTGGAAATTTGAGGTTATGTATGTCCGATAACTTTAAAACAGACAAAATCAACGTGGGCGTGTTTAGTAAGCTCTTTAAACGAATGAAATAAAGAACCATGACAGAAACAACGTTATGTAATAAATGTACAATTGGAAACGAAAACAGAAAGTATGACATCAGAGAATTAAATGGCTTGCGCATCTGAGAAGGGTCCAGGGTGAAACACCCGACCGCACCTCTACGTTATGTTCATGTGTAAATTACCTTTTGTTCGCGTTATAATCTAAAGAATCGCCAGATACAATAAATCAAGCCTATTGTGCTTCGTCAGATACGAATCTGATCATGAAATCCATTAAGAGTTATTTTGCAAATATTTACCAACACACTATATGGGTCAAGCTAAACCCGACGAACTCAATGATTACCTGACAAGCAAACAAAACAGGACAAGTCCGTAAGAACGACTACTCACGCAGCGAGTTCTTTGACAGGGAAAATGAAAGAACTGTAGGCCCTAGTCTAGGCAGTCGTTCTTACAGTGGTGTGCAGGTAATGCTACATTTATAGAGAGGCTCCAGCTACTAAATACACGTGTCCACCACCTGGTCTGCAAGATACTTCAAACGAAATTGTGAAATTTTTCAATCACATTAAAAGCCTTGCCTGAAATACTCGCCTCTTTGAGGTTTCATGTGAAGAAATATGTAGTGACCATAAGCAGATGCTTCTTCATACACACGCAGGAAATCACGGGTAAGGATTTAAAATTAATTTTGCAGATGAGTCAAGAACTGCAAGTTTAAGTAACGGGTAATACTGAGTCTGGGTTCTCTCCTTGCTACGTAAAGTATTTCTGGTCACACGAAAGCACTGAACGGATCACTGCAGAGAAAATCAACCACTCCGTTCGATGCACAAAACAATGCGGATGGCATCACCATGGAGACTGGTAGATGGATTATAGGGCTTGGCCGTCATGAGACTGATATGAAAGGTTGACCATTTTTGTAGCTGTCTCAGGCGAGGGAAATGATGTTCAGGTACTTCATGCAATGAAGGAACATTTTAAAAGAACCGAAGAATAGATTCCCACTTACCTTCCGAACCTGGACCTTCACACGGAGGGAGTTCGAAATTCCGCGGCTCCTCGTGATTCTAACGTATCGTAAAGTGAAGAAGACTGTGATGTTATGAGGTCAGATGGCGTTTTGAAGGATGGCTTTTGAGAAACATTTCTTACTTATTTGTGGGTGAACAGCCATACGGAATTCCTAACCCCCCGTAAAACAATGCCACAAAATACACGATACCCTTTTCTACGACCTACTTCGTAAGGTAGGATTTTTCGTTCTGTTGAACCTGAAATTGAGCAAGAGGGGCAAGAATGAAGTCAGTTATGACATGAGATTGAATTCAACCGGACATAATTCGGCTAGTGTCTTCAAAGAAACACCGCCATTTTCGTCATTAAACAGCTGAAGAAAATACCTTATATCTGTATTAAACGGGCTGTGAAGATATCAAATGTATTAAAAAGTAAAAAATAATCGTTTACTTAAACGTTTTTAAGCCGGTATGCATATAGTTTAAATGTGGGGGGATAAATGATCTTTGAGTGTGCTCTAAAGGATTCATAAAGATGTAGAGGTACACAGATGAAGCACAGACTTCACGGAGTTGGGCAGTTATTAAGACAATGTCACGAAATCCAACCATTGGGTACCAACATTCGCTTCAAACACGCTATACGTAATGTCCGTAAATTTCAAAATTCATAAAGCAGTTCATGAACTGATGTACACGGATGGCGTACGAACATAAAGCAAACCGGTTATGAGCCAAATATACAATCTGGGGAAGTAAGTTATTTTCGTAATATTTCGCACTTTATTAACAACTGCATACCACATGCTTCCACTGCAGTATTTAATTTGCGTGACATTGCTGTTCTCAAAAATTATGCGTAAGACACACAGACGTTTAATTACTCATTACCATAACGGCACACAAAATGTTCGAAAATTCAGTAGTCAGTTTTTTGGTGAAGACAGTTAAATCGCCAAATATGTGGCCAATGTCTTTGGCCGCTCAGGTGTCTACGGACCAACTCGCAGGAACCCACATTTTAAACAGAAGAAGGAATTTCAATCTCCATGACCGGACAGCGATAATACGGAATAAGATGGTCCAGCCTCTGGCCAACGACTATCATGACTTCAGATCTTTCGCTGTTTTACATATCCTCCCCCACCACTCCACCCCCAATAGGCAGTAATACAGTAGTACCTAAACAAGACAATGTACGCATAAACTAACATTGAGGCGCTTTCGCGTTACCATTGTTGCAGTAGAAAATCAATACATATTAATTATTTTGTGTTTATGTCTGTAGTCAGTCTTCCAGCATGCAAAGTGCATGCGCCGTATTATATTGTCATCTGTGGCCTGTCTGGCTCTACCAAATTTTTCCACATTATTTCATAAACGGTCTGATTTTTTGAAAAGGTTATTGCAAATAAAATGTGTTTTTATTTTGTCTACAATTTTTGTCTCGAACATTTCTCATTTTAAGAATTCAGCGAGAAATTACAAATGTACAGATGTCTTCATGTAAAGTGCACGTTATACTCGGCAGATTCTAACGAAACTTGAATTTTCTCACCACATTTCCAAAAAAACATAATCAAATACCAAGTTTCATGAAAATCCGTTCAGTGGGAGCCGAGTTGTTCCATGCGAAGACACATGGAAGGACGGACGGACGGACGGACAGAACGATGCTAATAGTCGCTTTTCGCAATTTTGCGAACGCGCGTAAAATGATCACGACCGTTCGCGTGGTAGTTAACTACCAACCAATCATCCGACGCTTTACACTCCGAGCGTCAATAAATACATAGACAAAACCAGCAAACATCCGTCGTAAACAGAACAGCTACATGTTTCGGCTTTTTACTACGCCACCAGCACACTGTACTAGATTTGCAAGAAGGTTTTATAAGTTCTTGTGAAGCTTACAGAGCCTGCTTATGGCTTAGCTACAAGCCGAAATGCGTTAGCCTGTGAATCTCTAAAACGAACATGTGTTTATCGAATATTTACTGGTTTTTACGTAATTAGAACGGGATAAGTCACGTTAGGATAACTAAGACAGCGACGATGCTGACCGGTAGAGAGGAAAAGCACAGCCTAATGAGGAGTACAGACAATGTTTGGACTTCTGGGTGGGGGAAAGGATGGCACGAGAACAAAATGCGTACTGGATCTTGCACTGCCAGTGTTACGTCCATGGTCAATAAACACAGGTTCAATATAATAATTCGTGACAGCTCTTATGTAGAATTTCAAAGAGAAGTGAATGATAAACAATTAGTGATAAATAAAAAAAAATATGTCAATCACCAAGTGTGGGCAGAACAAGACGTTACAGAAACAAGAGAACAACAAAAAGTAAAATTAGTTAAGTTCAATTCTGTACGAATTATGGTAAATAATTTATAACAATGTGACCTGGTGATAATTGGAATATGGGTTCTTCCAGTAAGAAGGTGCAACCAACCACACTGACAATTCAATTCGTTCCTTCTGACCTGCCCGTTCACCCGATCTGACGTCATGTGCCTAACATCTATGGCCAAACTTGGAAGACAACCCATGTAAAAACAATCCACACACCAAGCAAGAAACTAAAGATATCACCATGCGGGCAGTATCGGCTATTTCTGGACAGTAATCAACCCTATGGAGCGGAGTCCTTCTTATGAAGTTAACAGTTCCTTAGCTAGTCAAGAAATTTCCCACCATTTTATATAAACCGAAGACTCGTTACCACGTTCACAAGACTCCGCCATTGGCCTATATCCTGAGTCAGAAAACTCTAGTCCTCGCCCCCACAACCGATTTAAAATCTATTTTAATATCATCCTCCCAAGCACACCGAGGTCTTCCAAGGGGTCTCTTTCCTTACATTTGCCCCAATAAAACCCTGCATGTACCTCTCCTCTTCCCAAATGTGTCTCATGCCCTGCTCATCTCAGTTTTCCTGATTTTATAACCCGGAATACATTTGGTGAAAAGTACAAACCATGAAGCTCCCCTCAATGTGCCATTTTCACTTTAAGCTGGAGAGCCTCTATAAATCACATGCTCAACACAGCAAACCAATAAAAAAATACCAAATTCTCTGAAATTAAAACATTCATGTGATGATGAAATGTTAAATGCTGTGCTCAAAAGCTCTACAGATTACATCAGTGGTCCATTAAGTTACATTTGTGACCATGTGATTGCAGTGGTTTTCCCAGAATGACAAAAATATTCAAAACTGTAACCTCTCTATAAAAAGGGGAAGTAATCTTGCATTTCCAATTACATAACAACTTCACTAACAGCATTCTTTAATATTCTGGGAAAATTATGCACAATAAAGGAAGTAATTCTTGATGTCGTAACAACATTCTTGCACATAAATAATTTGCATGCATAAAAACATCTCTCAATGGAAAAGGCTAATTACTTTTACAGAACTGTTATGTCCTCTTAATGATAAAATGCATGTTGCTGGAGCTTTCTACAACATTTAATTGTGTACATTATAAAGTACACCTATTACAACTAAGTTTTATGGAATTTGAAGTACAGATGGGTAATACTTTAAATATCATGACAGAAGGCAAAAAGCAGAAATAAATTTACCATATCCAAATTATAGCATGTCCTGAAACGGGGGCATTAAATACATAGAGTCTCTCAGTGTTCAATGCTTGGTCTTCTGATCCATCTCATGTATTGGACAAGAATTACCTGCCTCCAACCAGACATTAACCATTTTTACAATTGTATATGTAAATAATCTTTACAAAAATGTCAACAAATAGTTTAATGCCAAAACCTCAACTCAGTTTTGACACAACACAATTTTACGAAATTTTGCACTAACAACAACGTTTGTGCTTATACAGACCTGAGGTGATCAAACAAATGAAGCAGCAGGACATCTAAAGTTCTTTGTCTGCAAACTAACTACCAATTAAACTGAAAAGGATACACTGAATAGTCCTCAAATATAAAATAGGTCTACCTGAATTACTTCCATCCCATCATGCCATGCAGAATAATTGGGGAAAAACATGAAACCAAAAACATTTACAATTTTTACAATCATGGCAGGTGCTAAAGAGAGAGTCTCCTGTAGAAAATTACTTAGGAAGCTTCATTTTCTTCTGTTTACCAGTGCATACCTGTCGGTATAGTTCGCGTGTGGACTAAGGCCACGGAGTTTGTTTTGTTGTTTGTTTGTTTACCAGTGCATTCTTACTTTAGCTATTACTATATGTTGTGAAAAACAGACACAAATTCCAACCAAATTCAGGCATACACCACACAAGCACAAGGTACACACATGACCTACATGTGCCAGGCACTAATCTCTGTACCAAAAAGGAGTTTACTATACAGGACTAAGGTATTCAGTATCCTTCCACCAATCACTTAAAGTTCAAATCACAATACACATGTATTTCAGCTAACACTTAAGAGAGTATTAATCTATTATTTCACTCCTCTTACTCTACAGGAGTCTACTACAAATGAAAATTCTAATAGGGAAAATAGTAATGGCTCCATAAAAAATAGTCCTTTCACTGAAACAGTGTTTTTACTATATTTTATTCTTGTACTTGAGCCCAGTATTGTAATACTTTACTAGTTCTTATATATTTATCCTTTTATTTAAAATAAACATTGTATAGTATATATCTTGTGATGTGATCTACATCCCTGGCTTCATCACACACAGGATGTATGGAATGGAATAAATTATAGTCTAATCTCATTTTAAACAGCAGCACTGAAGAGCATAAAAACCATCCCCAATTTCACAGGCTTCTCAGCTTCATCTTGCTAATATTCTCATATTTGATACACAAATGAAATACCAGATGATTCGGTTTGATACCACCCAGAGCCCACAATTTAATTTTCATTTTACATAATACACTATCATATATATCATAAATGTTCACGTCTACTTCGGCTTATTTCATAAATACTGATGTCTACTACAGCATATTCAAGGACCCTCAGTTAATATGAGTGGCACATTTCAAAATCACGTACACAGTTCACAAATGTTTGTGTCTATTTTGTCTTATTCAGTTACTGGCACCTTCCAGGGAACATTTCAGGTACAATCTGGAGGCTACAATCATATTTCAGAGCTGCTGATATAAACTTCAACTCATTTAATAACTAACTAATTACAACTTCAAATATAAACTCAACTGTGCACCCGAGGTCCATAGCTGAGCTCTGTGTATTTGAAATTGTATTGCTTGGTTTTAAGGTTACTTCATGTTACAATGTTATGTTTCACTATCAGTGGCACATTCCCCACATTTCACAGCCATATGTGTCCAGTCTATCGCATAACATTTAGTCCACATGATGGGAAAACACAGCTTTTAGTGCTTGCAGAGCATGTTTCATGTTGACTGACATACACTCATATTCTGTAACTAATGGGGAATACTTTATAATTACTTGTAGGCCTACCTGTTTGCGCACATTCAGCGAACTGTTGAGGCATGTTATGACAGTTCACAAGTGGCACTTTTCATAACAATTGTTACGACGTACTACGGCACAATTCACAGCTGCTGGAAATTAAATGACACGGTAACAACTGTCACCCAATATGGCACATTTCACAGCTGGTGGTAATTACTGTGGAACTTACCACAATTGTCCTCGGTATCAAGGACTCAACACTTTTTTTTTTTGTGTAGATGCGAAGGACATTTTAGTACAAAACTCCAGGGAACCTAACCTCACAGTGATGGGCGTGTCCCTACCTCGACGAAGTTATCTCCCACGAAGCGTTGCACGAGGGCCGTCTTGCCGCAGCGGGAGTCTCCAACCAGCACCACCTTACATTCGACATCCTCCAGTTCCTCCGCCGCCTCCATCTTCTCCAACGCACAACCTTCGGAATTCTGAGCAGCTGGCCAAACTGCAGCCTCCATTCACGACATGTGCTGCGCCCATGTGGGCACTGCCATCACTAGTTCTACGCTCGTGCTGACATCTGAAGGCATCTAACGAAATTAGCCCACGCGAAGGAGCAGTATGTACGGCGAAACGCGCGGTGCGAAGGAACGACTTGACGTCTCCTCGGGGTATGGCGGTGAATACGTAATATCATTACACCTGACAGGAATGGAACAGCTGCCCAATCTACGTGAGGCGCCAGCCTTGTGCTTAACAGGTGTCTGTATACCTTAAATCGCAGGTTTTCAAGACTGATACCATTTATAATGGTTATGTTTGTCTCCCTACACGTCATGAAGCCACAGTGGAGAAGTAGAGGTACAGAGCCACTCATTCCCAACTTTGGCTCTAGATAGAAGTGAGCATTCAACTTCACGAACGTACCCACGGAAAGGAAACACGGTACCCAATTAACAGACGGCTGGGTGAACCCCATAACTGTCTGGGCATTTTTGAAAAGAGGAAGTCTCTTGTACCTACCGGCATTCGCACCCCGGATAGTCCTGCCTACAGCCTAGTCGCTATACCTTTGACGTTATTCGCGCTCGCCATGTTAGAAACGACAGTAGACATTGGACCTTAACGATCTCTGATTTGCACACGGTGAACTGGCATCACGATTTTCACACTCAGAAGCCTCTGATTCTTAACGAAATTTTCTACCAACGAATTACCCAGTCATGTAACTAACTAAATATCTCGTAGGCCTACATACTACTGTTCATCATGCGGCAACTTGCCAACCACACAAACCTACATATTACAATCCCACCTACAGGTAGTTGGGAATTCTGATGGATATATCTGTAGAGCTCCCGTTTCAGATGGTGCTACACGACCGTTTAGCGGCGTAAGTGGTTCGAAAATTCTTGCTCGTAGGCAAAAACTCGCAAAGCGCCACTGAATTCCCATTAAAATACTTGTAGAATTCTCATATTAGTTAGATCTCGTAACTGGACAAAAACTGGTACAGTTTAGGAAATCTGACGCGTTTAGAAGTCTGACATCATGGAGTTCTAAAGTTATGTTACAAAGACTATAACTGACCAGCATTTCTTTTTCTGCCAACTGTTTAAATTTAATGTAGATCAGTTTTTGGAGGAAGTGCAGAAGTAAAGTATGAATGATCTCTGCGATTCTCAGTGAAATTAATTTGACATTAATTAACAAAATATATTTACTTATTAAAACCATTTATGTTAATCAATATATCTTGTCGCCGATCCCAGTAGCCGCGCGGTCTAAGGCATGGTTCTGCGGCTCTCCGCTTGCTGGAACTGCGGGTTCGAATCCCACCGGGAGAATGAATGTCTGTTGTGAGTGTTGTGTGTAATTAGGTAGAGGGCTCTGCGTCGGATCAGTCACTCGTCCAGAGGAGTCCTACCGAGTGAGTGTGTGCCCAGGGAGTGTGATCGCTACGCCCCCTACGGGGAGGCCATGAAACGGAATCGGTTCGAAGCGCCACAAAAACTATATATATATATATATTCACTTAGTCCATAAAGCTTGTTGGCACCAGAACAAGAACTAGACATAAAAATGGTGGTGGTAGCCGGCAGCTGCTCTCTGTTTACACTTTGTGGGGGGTCGTCGGGATCTTCCCTCAAAGATGCATATGCATCAACTTCCGCACCATCAGGCGAAATTCTGATGTAGAAGGTTAAGGTTTCACAGTTTTTAGTTAAAGCTTTTTTCGAGTGTGGGCGTATAGGCACCTTACTTTTTCTGCCTATTGTTTTTGATTTCGCGGTAGCAGGAAGGGTAAGGCTTCATTGACTCTGCAACGAAATTTTTATCCCAGTTTAGATCGCTTTCATCAGAAGCTGCTTTTGTTGTTTCGCAATGTTGGACATTTGCGAAAGACTTCTGGTATCTAATGTTCTTACCACTGCTGCGTCTTCTGCACCAGATATTGCATCTTCATTTTTGGCCAGCAGAATGAGTTTTCATGAAAATTCGTGCAGCTGTTCTCGACTTGTGACATTAGAAAAGACTGACGACATAAGTGAATCCAATAAGCACTCCACAGGGGCGATAAGGTGCCTAAACCTTTAAATCCCTCGGTATATATATAGAAAATGTGCTCAACAAAAAGCTTATCCATGAATGTGGACGAACGCTTCGAGCATCTTCCTAGTGGAGTTACTGAGCAAATGTTACGTGAATTAGATGGCACAGGTGTAGGTGGAAAACAAATAAAACCTGTGGATATGCGAAAATACAGGCATCGAAAGCGCCTATAGCAATAAGCACCCGTAACTCACTGACTGTGTATGGTTAAAAGGTTTAGTTCAACATTACCAACACGCAGTAGGCTTACATCAACTGGAGTTTCAACGTGAGCCAAATAATTTCATTCCGCACCACGTTCCGGTTTATTAATATCCGTTTTACTATATTTTCTCACTTTCAGGTGGTCTGTGTCCAGAACGTATGTACGGAGTTCACTGTCACAAAATCAAACAGGTGGAACCATTCACAGAAGGTCATTCATACATAGGCCACAACCTCTTCCAAAGCGGATTCTGCAGAGAGTGAGATCGAGTGCTTCCTCTTTCAATTTCCGATACCTTTATCTTTTCCTAAACAGACATCCAGTACCTGCTTACGTCCCCTCCCCGTCTTCAATCCCTTATCATTCATTCAATAGCGTGTTTTAGAACGCAGTTCTACACAAGATGTGACCAATCCAGTGAGCCTTAGTTCTCTTTACTGTATGCAGGAAGTTCTTTTCTTTGTCTACTCTCAGTTATATACCTTCATTTTTCACGCGATTGGTTCAACTGATCTTATCCATCCTTCCCCAGCACCAAATTTCAAAACTTCCAAGATATTACTGATCTATTTTCTGAAATGTTCAAGTGTCAGCACCATAGAAAGCTATGATCCAAGAGAAGCATTTCGTTAATTTCTTCCTTAACTATCAGTCCAATTTGCTGACGAAAAGAATCTTTTCCTTGTTAAACGCTTCTTGTCCCATGGCGTTCTGTATTTAATGTCATGTGTACGGTTTGCATCATTTGTTATCAGGTCTTTCAAATTGTTGAAATGTTTCACATTGTCCTGTTGTTTCTGATCTATCACAAACAGAAATGGGGGCGAATGTCTTGATATTCACCAGTTTTTCCACAGTCATTTCCATTTTCATAGAGTCTTCCAACTTCAACTAGTCTACCAATCTCGCTGCCTAGTATCGTTTCTTCCTTCCCCAGTATCACAAAGTCATCTGGATATTTCACAGTGCGAATTATTTTTCCTCCTATTTTTTAGCCCCTCCACCAAGGGAAGGTAAAGATACCACTGGAGGCGCAAAATTCACTGCTACTACAAAAGTTTCTTCTTCTTCTTCTTCTTCTTCTTCTTCTTCTTCTTCTTCTTCTTCTTCTTCTTCTTCTTCCACGGACTATGACCACAAGGTACCATAAGTCATGATTGGTGTTTCCCCCCCTCCCCTAAAAAGAGGGCAACCATGAAGCAGTCATTGCTGCCAGTATATCAGTCGCTGCTATCTTCAATCCATCTCCTCCTGGCGTTACCGTACGTTCCGTTCCCACGCGGTTAAATTAGAGCGTTGTAGGTGCACTGCAAGTTAGTTTAAACCAGTTGTTCCCAAACGTTCTTGTTCGCGGACCCCTTTTGGCTTCGAAGAATAACCACGGCCTACTCAGTCTCCTATACAATGGGCAGCAGTTCAATCCCAGGGATAAAGCGGCCGTGGCTTAGCGTTAAACACCCATCCCCCATCAAGCACCGAGGTTTAAGAAAGAGTAGAGCTATACCTCTACTCCCCCTCTAGGTCTTCGTGGCAATTATAGGCAGAATTTTACTTTTACCTTTACCTCTACCTTACATCCTTCCTCGCGTAAGTATAATGTTTCCGGATGGTTTGTATCAAAAATTGAAAATGTTTATCTCAGAACTGATTTTAGATAAGTAGGAATACATACCAGGAGCATACATAACAATGCACTGCATGATTAGACCTTAATTAAAATGATTGTCGCTCGCTTTTTGGTTGCGGCAAGTTCAACTAGATATTCTACAGACCATACGAAATAAACATATCGCCAATTAAAAAAGTTCCTCGATTTTTTTTAAAGAGCATTATTTCTTTAATTTAAGAAATAAGAAAACGTCAAAGTAGCCATTAAAGAAATGTATCCTCAGATCCCCTGTGACCCAGTCGCGAAGCAAACTTTGCAAACCACCGATTTAAAAGATTCAAATCTCAGCTGCTACGTCGAATATCGTCACTTAAGTTTTCATGAGCTTTCTCTGTCCCTCTAGGCGAAGTTCGGGATAGAAGACCTTTGCTCTTCATTATTCAATGATCAACCTACCATTTGATGGTATGTATCCTATATGGTTGGTGTCCTGTCAGCGTCAGTACACAAACCATAAAAAACAACAGAACATAACGTGTCATAATCCACAAAACTTCAACCGAAATTTTCATCGATGTGAAAAGTATCGGTTTTCAATTTCCCACTTTTCTTCATGTGCAGGATTGTAGCACAATATCACCTATGACCAGAAACTGCAGGCTGAAATTGTATCAGTGATACCTAACCCAGAGACTGGCAAATTATTACTAAATGCTTTTAGTCAGAGACATTTAAATGACTGGGAACCACAGATTACCTACGAATCAGGTGCACCAACATAAAATTATTGCATCTCTGTGCATTCAGTTATTGAGCGGCATAAAAAGCGCATGCGTTACGTCAGTAACAATATGGCTTAACTCTTGGCATCCTGCAACTTACGAATTCGAGTTTATGTGTAATTTAGGTCGATATGGCAAAAGACAAAAATTAGGCGATTCCTTAAATTTTTCTCCCTTTTGGATTTTAAAGTAGAATTCCTCTGTTTGCCATTTATTTTAGTTACAACTGCTTCGTCTCCATTCTCTCTTTTTTTTTTCAATTAAGAGAAAATAGAAGAAACAAGTCAAAACATCGCGTAAGGAAGGTTCTTCTCCTCATGTTCTATTTTTGGACAGGAAAGTAAGAGGAGATTATTACAATAAAATGGAAAATTTTAGTTAAAAACACAAAAATGCATTCAACAGAAGGCCTAAGTGATCGGATAACAGCCTGACTTCTGTTTCCCCATCGCAAAGTTTGTACTGAATTTGTGAATGCATTCCTCGATTATAAATTTAATTCAGAGAAAACAAATTTTGTCAGAGGGACTTTCATAAAAAAAAAAGGGGGGGGGGGTTCTATCGGGAGCATCTATCCAATTCTCAACTCTAAAGCCAGTTTTCTTCAGGCAAAAAAAAAAAACACACACACACACCATTCTATAGCAATCAACGAAACTCATACAAGAATAACCAGCTTTGAACTACTGATTTTCACAGGCCTTCAGGATCTCGGATTTCGATCATAAGTAGGTGAAATAATTTCATTCAAGTTTCGGAGTAGATTATTTTTCCATGTTGTCTTGAACGGACTGGAATCAATACATACGCAGGCCTCCAAACGTATTTCTAAAAACATAAGCCTTTTCTAACGAAGCGGTTAAACTCGACCTCTATTCATAAAATAAAGTGCTACAACCCTGAATTACAATTGATAGTGTCCTCCAAATAAGCATCGGCTGCCAAAACAGAAATAGCTGCAGCGGGGCCCTGGCTGCGGATCCTTCTCAGTTGAGAGTTGCCAGCCTGCGGGTAAGTACATTGTGAGTGCAGTGAGATCGTGTAGCTTATAATTGTTTGGCTGCTTCAGCTAGTGAGGTCATTTAATAACAGCAGTATGAGGTATGTCTAGGAGAACAGGGAAACCCCGTGTTAACAGGTCCCTAGATAATGAAAAGCACAAAATTTAAATATTCACAGGAACAAGGAAAAAGTGTGGATTTACAGAAAAGCGATAGGGCGAGGTCCTGGCAAATTAAAAACATTTCTGTCCTGTGCTTAGATACTGACAGTTTTACAGGTCACTTTTTGCTGAATGAAGACAAGTCACCACACAAATCAATTCCGTTGTTCCGTCCAGATCCTTCCCATCTTTCATGGAGGGACATTTTTGCAAGTAAATTTGTGTGTATGCCAGCTGGAAGCGAGCCACTTCTGGAGGTATTGGTTCTCGGTTTCAGTGACAACAATGTGCGTTATCATTGGGTGACGCACCTCAACGTACATACCGAGGCAGTGCTTTCATGAACAGCATCCAGTGACAAATGAGAGAAACCAAGGTTCGTACCGCAGTGGTTGCAAAATATGATTCCGTTAATTAATGTACCTACTAACGCTTCCATTGACGGTCCCTGTCCGTTCCAGGCCGGATAATTTAACTTCTGCTTAATCACAATGGAAGATGAGCCGGGAGACGGTCTGGGGTTCGAATCCCGGTAGGGGCAAGAGGTTTTGTCTCTTCTCCAAAACTTCCACACCGGCTCTGGGGCCCACCCAGCGTCCTATTCAATGGGTACCGGGGTTTTTCCCGGGGGCTAAGGCGACCGGTTCGTGAAGTTAACCACTCACCTCCACCAAGTGCCAAGGTTAAGTATGTGTGGAGCTACACCTCTGCTCCCCCTACATGCCTTCATGACGTATACAGGGAACACTCTAACTTTTAATCGTAAAGGAAAGCCATCATGGTCAGCATGCTTTTTGCTGTAAACGAATAATATTGAATTATATCAGCATTTATAATACGTAGAAAGGCAGGATTACTCGGATGTTGTTATTTTACAGCTAAAACTGTGTGTAGGAAATAAGCCCCATACTTGTGATAAAAAGAATGACGATTAGAAGGCTTCAAATCGCAACCAAAAACGGCGCCGCAATTCTTGCACATTGTTACATTTTCGCAAAAGTACTGGTCTTCATCTAAAGACGCTGTTAACTGCAGATATCACACAGAGCTGACGATAGACGAATTAATTCGCATGAAGCACCGGCGGAGTGATGCTGGCACGGGAAAACCGAATTACTCGGAGAAAACCCTGTTCCCGTGTTAATTTGTCCACCATAAATCACATATGAATTGCCCTGGAATTGAATCCGGGCCTCCGAGATGAGAGATCCGCGAATGACCGCCCGAGCTACGGTACGGCCCAGAATAAGTACGTTGCAAATTTCGAAACATTTGTATGTGTCTCCTGATGAGTACGCAGAAAAATAAAGGAAACGGAAAACGCTGAAAGGTATATTCCTACAACATGTAAGCAACAAACGCACAATATCTTTAGTACTAAAATGTATCTGAAAAAATCCTACATGTTTCAGTGCCTCAATGCATCATTTTCAGGGAGTTCTGCTGTTATACCAGAGTTACTTTCCAGTATTCGTTTTTTAGATACAAATAATTATTAAATATATTGTGCATTTGTTGGTTATATGTTGCAAATGTATGCAAAATGCACGGCACACAAAGTTTCAAGAAAGAAATATATATTTCTATATTATGTGCTACATCATGTAACGTCACAGAGCGCAACAGTCAAACAGTAATATAGAACAGAATCTGGTGTGCCTCGAATTATTATAAAAGGTATAAATATTCGCACATCTACGTTAAGAAGACAAGTTACATTAATTGATTAAATCTAAAGTATTCAGTATTTCTCCAGATTTGTAACTTCCATATTTTCATAATCTCGTTTACCACCTCAATCCCAATTCTGCGCTTACCCATACTTTCTAAAGTTAATAGGTTATAATTTTATGATAACTTATGTATTTCTGTTTGAATTACCCTCCCCCACTCCACCCACCTAATCCTTCACCACTCGGACAAGCCGGACAGTTGGCAGGCAACCTCTCTACAATAGCACGCGTGCCGATCTTAGTACTGCGAGCAGTTCTGTGCCATGTTGACGGAACTTGAAAAACGAAAATACATCAGATATCAAAAGAAAATACAGTTCTATTGTCCCATAAAATTGTTTTCTTGTTCGCCTGTACACATCTTTACAACCATGTCTCTTTGTACCCCTCTGTCATTATTACCCGTCTTCGTACCTGAAGAAATATTAATTTACGACAAGTCATTTCCTTCTGACGCAATGCATGCCGAAGTTCGTAATATTACAAGCAGCTGTCGAACAAAATACGCGTTATACAATGTAGCTAACATTTTAGAGAGTGTGCCGGTCCCAGTGGCCGCGCGGTCTAAGGCGTAGGTCTACGGCTGTTCGCCTGCTGGGATCGTGGGTTCGAATCCCACCGGGGGCATGAACATTTGTCTGTTGTGAGTGTTGTCAGGTAGAGGTCTCTGTGACAAGCTGGCCCCTCGTCCAGGGAAACCCTACCGACTGTGGTGCGTCGTTGTGTAACTTCAAAACCTCATGAGTGAGGAGCCAGAATAAAGCAGGCTGAACCTTGGGCGACGCCTGCAGCAAATAGACAACGTATCAGTTTAGTTCAGAATAAAATACCTATTTATTCTCCAAAGACTGGGTGGTATCGTAAGAGAGGGAGAGAGAAATTTTGGAGAATCTGATCCAGCATTCGTCCGTACAATACTTCAGTTTCCTTCCTTGTTTGAAAACTAGGTAGAGTGACGATTATGAACATATATTCGCAGTATTACTTTATCTCATTTTTCGTTATACATCTGTTTGTAACTCGGACAAATTTGTATCATGTATCTTTCACCAAGCAGGCTAGTAATGAAAGTGAAATCAATGGTCCAGGAAAAAAGAAACCAAAATTAATGCGTCAGCAATCTACAGAAAAATATTTGCTACAGTCATACAGGACATGGAGTCCTGAGTGTCTTTCTCATGTGGGGAAAACATTTGGCAGAATTACGATATTTCCATTCTCACTGAAGTTACAGATAGTTACTGTGAAATTTGCAGCTTAACTTACCAATGTCTATACTGGGGAGAGCCGGCCGTCTATTTTTTGTGACCAGTAACCGATGTAATCCAGATAAAAATACATCTGGCTGAAGCGCAGTATTGTTTTGCGCGTGTGAAAAATTTCTGTTATTTTCTGCAGTATTTTATTTTGTCACAGTTGTAAACGTTTGACTTCAGGCTTTATTATATACGTAGAAAGCTAAGCCATACAGTAATAGAAACTCATGTTATCGACAGGATCTTTATGTTACCTCCATCATCGTCGCGAGTGTTAAAAGAGCCTCTAACCCAGGTGTGCAGGCCAACTGCATTCCTTGAGAAATATACGGTATATTTTACAGCACAACACTCTTCTCTGATTTGAAAGAACGTATACACCATCGGCATGAATATCGGAACACTTCCAGAGCTAATTAGAAAATAACTAAAACCAAAAGAAAAACACGATATAAGCCAAATAGTATTGATACTTTCGTGCTGGGTCCAGAATCTGACAATGAAGTCTTTAAAGGTCCTCTTTCAGCTAATATCATCATTCGCCAAAGTCAGCGGCATGTCAGGTGCCACCGAACATCGCCAACATTTCAGACACACGGTGATACCATTACGAGCAAACTCTTTTGCAGAAAGAAATTCCCACAGCGAGTTACACTGTATTACTGATCAACATATTCGCAAAAACTGACTGCCAAGTAAGGGCTAATCAGTGTCGTCACTGACGGAGCGTCATCGATGTCGGGGTCCCAGCGTCCGACTTGATAGCGAAAGGAATGGACATGAATCCGGAAGTAAGATTTGGCCACTGCTTTTTCCACCGCGAAGCCATTATTGCCAAGAATTTACCCAGTGTGCTGCAAGAAACTTACATAATTATGGATCTCATCAAATCGCGGCCTTCAGTTCACGGGCGTTTTGGTGTTGCGCCAGGAATTGCGGCGTGAACGCTAGTCATTCCTTATTCTGCAGAAATGCGGTGGTAGTCACGTATTTACGAAATTCGAGATACGAAGGGTGCATTTTGTTGACATCAGGATCACGACCGTCCACAAGCACTTAGTGAAGATGAATGAGTAGCCAAACTGGTTTAGCTTTCAGATGTGTTAAAGTTCTTAAATGAAATGAACAGAAACAAGCAGATCAAAACTAAAATATCGAGTACAGTACTGACAAAGTTCATGGACTCCGCGGTAAGGTGACGTTATGTTTGCAGTTCATTGTCAGTGGGTCAACAGTGCTTTCGTCCGGTGTAGACAAGGCCTTACTATGCTTGGCTGAGCACATTTGCGAGTCCTGAAGTAAAATTTTCGGATCATTTTGAAAGTAATATCGAAAGGTTTGGACTGATTTCGTGATCTCTTCGGTGTCTTTGGAGCATCTTCTCCGGCGGAAGCTTAAGGACTGACTTGAAGTCAGACAAAACACTTCCAGTGGAATTTCGTGAGTTTTCACTGCATATATTTTGTTTATGAGAAAACGAAAAATATCCTGTTATTTAAAAAAAGGCTCTTAGGATCCTCTGACCATTAATGACGTGGCATTTATGCGAATTCGGGGTTTTCAACGATGACGAAAAAATTAAAAAATTTAAAAAAATCTCTGAATTGAACGAAACCTGCATGTAACGTTTAACTTGTTAACTGTTATGCTCCCCTTAACGCCATCTTGCTTATGGGGGGGGGGGGGACAAGAATTTTTGTGAAATCTGCATTTTTGTTACAATGCATTCCATGAAGCGAAATTGTCTGGTGTGTTGACACGTGTTCTTGGAAAATTCGAGTGTGCAGTATATAATATGAAGATGCAAAACATTGCACCAGCTAACCCTAACATATATCTATCTACCAGGTTATGCAGCCATTCCAGACATTGAAACGTGTGGTCACACAACTAAAAAAAAATAATAACGAAAAAGACATAATGCATTCTTATGTCGAAAGTTTGATTCGTGAAATACGTAACAAGCAATGTTCAGACGCCCTCTCACAAACGACGTGGTTGCATGTTACGCCACTCACAAAACCACACGCAAGCAGAGTAATCAGGAACTAACAAATGCGCAGCAATAAAGATTTAATTAAACTCACTAGACGGAACTGAAGCAATGAGACCACGTGACAAGTTAATTTATATTACTTATTGGTAAGTAAGAACTGGAGGAATTCTGGATTCACATACACTTGGTAGGAATGGACGTAAATGGGGAACAACTTCCTTTCGTCAGTACCTGATGATGTAAATCTGGAATAATTTCATATTTCTAGGGAGGATTTGTTACGTCTCGCAACACTTCTTACTGGTAAATAACTTCTTATGTACATATATCATAAATTCATTCTAGTAAATAATCCGTGGAGCAAATTTTAAAACACTTCCTAATGGTAAAAACTCACGTTAAGTCTAGCGCAACATATTGTTGGTAACTTTTTTCTGCATCTGACCCCACTTCTTGCTGGCAAGTAATGTTCAATGTAAACCTGACACCACTTTTAATAGGTAATTAACTAAGATGCAAAACTGGCACCATTTATTCGTAAGTAACAACTGTTCAAAACTGACACCACTTACTGTTAAGTAACAATTATTTCAATCTTGCACCACTTCTTATTCGTAAGTAAATTTTTATGTAAATCTGGCACTTTCTGGAAGTTAGCTCTTGATGGCTGCACTTTTTCCGGTTGTTAACTTGCATGTAAATCCGACTCCATTTCCTATTGTTAAGTAACCTGGGACGCAAATCAGGCAGTAAACTTCTGATGTAAATCTGCATATTCCAACATACCTGCTCTAGGGTAATCCGTGTTACCTACTCTAGTCTAATTTAACTGAAGGCTGGTGGCCAGCATAGGTTAGACGGTAGAATGAAAGTTTCACCACGAAGAGGCGACTTATTTTAAGACACTGAATGTGATACGTTGTTTAGCAGGGTCATTTTGCTCGCAATCAAGTACACAGTTTCTTTATTACGACACGAGGGCCTTTGTTACGGATGCAGGCTGTTCTGGGCAACGTGCAGTCTGTGAATCAGTAATTCTAAGGAGCCAAAATACACTAACGACCTAACACGTATGAGTTAAATATGTATGTACTGAATACTATGAGTCTAAAATTACGCTAGTCGTCATTATTAGTACGTAAGTGTAAAATACACGAATTATAAATAGAAATGGCTAAGTGGCATGTCTTAGCGAAAGGCCGTAGCCACTAAACTTACGCGCCACTTGACCAAAGGACTTCAATCATATAGTGCATTTAGATATACTTTCAGGACCCAGTAATTGTAATATATTTTAATTAGACAGTGTAAAAGAAAGGTTTGTAAAATTCATAGCGAATTCAAAATACGTGTATTCTGTGAACTTTAAGTAGTAGTAGTAGTTGATAGCCGTTATTTTTCTTTACAAAGTAATGCTATTAGAAGCAGTATTACTTAAGAAACCCATTTAATTAGTGACTAAATATTCTGCTTTAAAAGTGTTCAAATCTGCTGAATATGCAGCTATTATAACATATCTAAACACACCCACGAAACGATGGTTTGTATGTGTTTGATGAATGAGTGTGCAGCCTGTACACTGATGCGAAATATCCACGCCACGAATTAAAATCGTATTTTGTAACCTATAACACACTTGGTTTCACTCTCCCTCTTGAAGAAGCAAGTGGCCGAAGTCAGGACTTCTGCAGCGATTAAATTTGTTTGTGTGTGACCTTTGATTGGGGATCCAGTTTTCTTAAACAAAAACCCGGACACTTAACAACAACATTCGGTGGCAGGCGGAGGGGGTGCGGAAAATATATTTACCCCGTCACACAATAAAAAATTGCAGTAATTTATTAATATTAATAAGAGATAATTCAGATAACAAAACCATTAAACAGACAAAAATGAAATGATGATGATAATATTAATAATAATAATAACTCAGTTCACTTGCTGATTTTTCTGCACACATCCTTTCCGCATCCTTCGTCCCCTCAGTCCAGACTCATAAATCACTAATCAACACATCTTCCTTTTCCCCTTCTATTCCTTCTTACTAGTGACAGGTTGATGGCTGTTCTACTCTTGTAGATGTTTTCTTGCACTATGAGACCAGTCAAAATCTTCGTAAGCTCCTTAAAACCCATAAAACTGTGACTGTCCCGAAAAAAACCGGAGATCCCTACCCTTGATGGAATGCAGCCTTCATAACGAAACTTAATGTCACCGATAGCAGCTTCGAAGTTTTACTCCTGACATTCTTAACGAATGGTTTTGTGAAATAACAACTGTAGTGTGTTTGTAACATGCATGCACCCGCATCCCACAATGCACTGCGCAAATATCAGCCTACAATGTGGCTGTGATATAGCAACGGTGCAACAAAAACAGCAAAGTCAGACATATCTGTGGTTAAGTACCACAGGTTTGAGTACCTTTGCAACAGACTATTTAAACGACAAATTTCTGGTGGATGAGTGAACTCTTTACAGATTTCCAACTTAAAACTCAGCAATAAACTGTTGTTATTTTAAGAAACTCTTCAGACATTCCTTGTATCTGATTAATTTGAAAACTCAACGACTCTTAGGTCTATACCACGTTAACTGTGTCCTTTGTCATTAAGATATAGCACGTCATCATATTAGGATAAGGAAATTCCCTCAAAATAGGGAGGTCAACCGCAAGGATGTTGAGAAAGCAGTCACCAGCGGCCCACACGGGTGGTATTCCTACTTGTGGTTTTGGAGGCGGTAATATCTTAAAGTGAAAAAATCAGTATGTTACTGGATGCTGCACTTTTCTTTGGATATAGACACACTATCTGGGACGACCTAACTAACGTAATATGGACATTAGTTTGGAACTCGAAATATCACGTGTCTCTACAGATCATACTCATTCAGAGAGAGAGAGAGAGTAAGAAGTGTTTTATTTAACGACGCTGTGAATTGATATGATTGTACAACGTGGGTAATAGACGAAAGAAATATGATTATGGAGCAGTGGGGGAAAGATACAGACAGGAGAACCCGAATTTACTCGGTGGGTAAAAGAAGCCTGTCTATGTGCCACTTTGTCTACCAAGGAAATTCTGCTCTTGACAAATTTTTTTGGCTGCGTCAAAGTTTACTGCACCGTACCAGTATCACTATATATTTCTAAATCGACAAACTGGAACGAGAGTTTGGATGAAATTAGTAAAGAGTATGGTGTTATGGTAGTAAAATATGTCACATCCAAAAAGCTACCAAAAGCATGATGTCCACACATCGATTACATACATTTCTGGAACTCTCCTGATGGGAAAATCGTAATCAGATTGACTGAACCATTTCTGTCGGGAAAAATCGTAATCAGATTGGTCACAGTTTAAGACAGGAGAGGGAATTCAAGGGTAGTTGACGACCCATCTGTCAGAGGAGCTGACTGCGTTATTGATTACTGTCTGGTGATAGTAAATTTCAGGGAGAGACTGTCAGTAAGAAAACGAGCTACAGAAAAGTTCAAGGTTGACGTCAAAGAGCAGAATAATTCTAAAAGTGCGAATAGCTGTGTGATTGAAAATTGTGCTTGTTGGTGATAGCAGGGATATCAATAGGGCTTGGAAAAATATTAGGCCATATCAGCGTTTTATTACGCGAAAGAGTAGGATATTACACACTGAAGTGATAGAAACTCTGGTTTGACGAAGTGTATTACAAACTATGAAACAGCATCTACAGCAATGGTTTCTGCATCAGAACCGAATGAATTGGGTTACATGAACAATGGTTGGTAAAAGTGTATCTGAAGGAGGTGGCAGCAGGTGCTTTGTAATGTTGGTATCTATGCACCAGACTATACGGTGCTACTTATTAGAAGACAGTACTCTTCGTAGACACCACCACGTTCTTCAGACCTTACACGCATATCACAGGCCCTCTACGTTCGGCACACACATAAAAATGGTTTAGGTTAATTAAAATGTGTTTAGAGGAAACATACAACAAAGCCTTCGTCGGTAACTCATTTGTCTCATGCACTTTCTGTTCAGACTAGTTAAACATGGAGAGGCTTTATCGCTATTTCTTACCAACTTGGCCTTCGAACAGGCCCGCTGAACCCGAAGTTCGTATTCAATATGCTGCCCGCGACACAACGTTATATTGCGCGCGGAGAAATTGGAAATTAGGAGATAGAACACGAAACTAATTTTGAAAATCCGTAAGAAGTTTATTTCTGGAGACATATGCGTCACCGCTAATTCATTTTGTAAAAATATGCTTAAAATATCGACAACTTGGCCTAGGTTTTTAATTGCATCTTAATAAATTTTTCCTATTGTTATCAGTATAATGAGACGGTCGAGGCATGTAGCGCGTATGGGGGAGAGGAGAGGCGTCTACAGGGTTTTGGTGGGGAAACTTGAGGGAAAGAGACCACGTGGGAGACCTAGGAATAGACTGGAGGATAATATTAAGACAAATTTTCAGGATGTGGGATGTGGAGGTAGGGACTGGATCGAGGTGGCTCAGGATAGGGACAGGTGGCAGGCACTTGTGAATGCGGTAATGAACCTTCGAGTTTCATAAAATGCGGGCAATTTCTTCACTAGCTGAAAACCGGTTAGCTTCTCAAGGAGGACTCTGCTCCACGGAGTAAATAAGTAAGTAGGTAATTGTTATCAAAATATTTATATTGCACAAGACGTATAGAAAAATACGCATGAAAATTATACGAGTACATATGTTATACGTACAACTTATTCATTCTTCATTACGTGTATTAATTTCCTGTTGCCCACATGAGGACCAGATTTCGTCGATGTGGCCGCACAACGTAAATTGCTGAGCACGCCTGATTTAGCGTATACTATTAGGAAGGTCCAAGAAAGCAGAGGGGTTTATCACTGAATGGCACACTTCAGTTTCTGGTCTAAGCTGATAATGAAAATTTTTGGACGAGAAAATAATTGCAAAATAGAGAAGCACTGAGGTTTTCTTAGAAGCTGGTAAGATTACTGACCTAGAAGGAAATACGGGGAAAACCAAGTTAACTCCGAGGTTCACATCTCGTCACGAGAATACAGACAAAATCAAACATGAAGTTCAAGAATTAAGGCAAGACATTAACAACAACACATTTCATTCGGGGAATGTTTGTTCATATTTGATGCAGAATCATTTCTTCCATTTTGGATCTAAAAACGTCAAGGCAAAAAACAAGCAAAACTATAATTTTTCCAAGCCAATCTCAGTAGCCGCGCGGTCTAATGTGTGGGTTTGCGGCCGCTCGTTTGCTGAGATTGTGAGTTCGAATCACACCGGGGCTTGGATGTCTGTCTTTTGTGATTGTTGTTTGTTACCAGGTAGAGGTCTCTGCGTCGGGCTGATCACTCGTACAGAGGAGTCCTACCGAGTGGGGTGTGTCTGAATGTGATCGTGAAACCTCGATAATGAGGAGGCTCTGGCCCACTAGGGGTTGTTGCGCTTGAAAAAGAAATAAGTTTGTCGGGTGGGTTTGTGATTGTGTATCACCTGTCAGTCAGATTAAGGCAGCGAATTTTACAACAGGGTTCTAACTAACTAACTCCATGGAGCATAGTCCCACCTGAGAAGTTAAAAGGTTCTTAGATAGTAAAGAAATTCTCCGCATTTTATGGAACCAGAAAATACATTACCGTATTCACAGGTTTCTGAGAAATATAAACCTTACAGGACTTGAAATCAGGTACTGAGAGAACTGTATAATGAAGAGATCCGTAGGGATTAATTTGTATTCCTCAATGAATATATATTATTATTATCATCATCATTATCATCATCATAAAATAAAAGGAGAATTAAGTGTATAGGATGCGTAGCATACAGGAAAGACAAGAAAAATTCATATAATTTGTTGGTCCGGAACCTCTTAAAATGACAGACTAAGAGAATTTAAACTAGCTTTATCCGCTTCAGGGGGAGGGGGGGAGGCAAAATTGACGGAACTTGAAAACATGATGATGAAATTGCACATGTCACAATATGCGAGTAATTTGTCGACTAGCTAAACAACTAACAGTTTCTGAAGAAGAAATCGTCTCTATGGAATTAGCTACTGACAACACGAATCACCCTAGTATAGAAATGTTAATTTCTTAGAACACGCTGAGCGCACTACTTCCTGAAAGTTGTGTATTCTACACAGTCCTTATAGGCCATTACGTGCCTAGGTAACATTAGCTTAGTACGTGCTGTTAATTCCGACAGTTGTCTCAGTACTGCTACTCAATAACTTGGTGTGGTCTCAGACAGACTGACTGACTCTTTGGAAATGATATAAATAGCTGATTCATGTCATTGCACACTAATTTTGTCTACGAAGTAAACTGAAATGCCAACTTGATGTAACTAGGTAATTTTATTGATGTATTCTTAGCTCGACATGTTTCGGGTACATACGCCCATCATCAGGAGCATTAGATGTTGAGTT
>Ga0123353_10001233_pt1 | contig 31344 bp, 42 predicted proteins | sample TergutLab28metaG_3_FD_92763 | JGI IMG/M metagenome (GOLD analysis project Ga0123353, IMG submission 92763) | Labiotermes labralis P3 segment gut microbial communities from Petit-Saut dam, French Guiana - Lab288 P3 | ecosystem: Host-associated > Arthropoda: Insects > Digestive system > Gut ...
CACCTCGTCGGCTACGCCGCCCACCTCGTCGGCTACGCCGCCGCCCTCAGCAAATACTACCCTTAAGGCCGGAACGGTTATACGGCTGTCTGACGCGCCGCTGTACGCGTCGTCCACGGACAAGGCCGGCGCAGGGAAAAGGTCCGGCACGTTTTACCTGTACGACGGCCAGCTCGTCAATGGGCGGCTGCGGATCACCAACAGCGCGGCCAACGTCGGCAAAACGCCGATCGCGTCATACGTGACCGGGTGGATTGACAAGGGGGATGTTAAGTGATGAGTGAAATGCTGGATTTTCGCGTGGGGAAAAACGAAAAAGACATTGAAGCCTTGTACGGGAAGGTCAACAACATTGATGTATCGCGTGCCGAAACCAGCACGAACATGCTGCACGTCATGGAGGCGCTGGGCAGGGTCGAGCAGAGCGTGGAGGACCTCAAGAACCGGCCCAGAAAGCACTGGGATTCGTTTGTCGGGGCGCTGATCGGCGCGCTGGCTTCGGGGCTTGTGGGGTTTTTGCTGGCGACTTTGTTGAGGTGACGGACATGACACACGTATTAACAATAATCTTAATGCTGATCGGCGCGGCGGTGGTCATTGCCGTAGCTCTCATAGGTCGGTCGGCGAAAAAGACGCGGGAGCAGCTGAACAACCACGAAGATCGTCATAAAGTCGATTCCATATGCGACGAGAACATGCGACGCGAGGAACGCTGGGATCACAAAGAAATCCATAGAAGGGAGCGCGCAATACAAAAAGCGTCTGACGCCCTGCTTGTTACCTCAATAATATCGCTTGCCGAAGCCGTCAAAAAAACCATCATGGGCGGCGATCACGGCGAGATTGACGCGGTGATTCAGTATCTGCGGGAGTTAGGTGAATTGGAATGACAACCGAGGATTACTGGATGCGGTTCAAAAAGCCCGAAAAGAAAAAAAGCTCGTTCTCAAAATTCTGGGTGTCGCTGATCGTCGCGCTGAATGTCATGTTCGCGGCGGCGATCATCGTTACTTTCTGGCACACTGGCACGGAACCGTCGTCGCTGGTTGTTGCGTGGTTTGCGTTCACGACCGGCGAACTGTGGATGTTGGCCGGAATCAAAAAGAAAAAAATTAAGGAAGGAGAGGAACATAGTGAGCATAGTTAACTTAATGATCGCATTGGGCGTGATCGCGCTGGTTTTTACGGCGATGATTCTGGCTGTCAAGGGCGAGCGCGGCATGATTGAGGAAATCCTGTTCAGTTACGTCACTGAGGCTGAAAAACTGTTGGGCGAAAGAAAAGGCATACTGAAAAAATCAATGGTGATCGACTGGGTACATTATTCACTGCCCGGATGGGCAAAGCCGTTTATAACTGCGCAGTGGCTTGGGGACGCGATTGAGCGGGTGCTGGAGGCGGCGGAACAAGAGTGGGCGAGTAATAAAAGGCTTGATTTGTACATACACTCATAGACAAAGTAATTGCTTTTATCATTACATTTCAAACGGCGGGATGTTTTTTTAGCGGCCTGCCGTTTTTTGTTTTTTCTATTGACAACCATCGTTACCCGTGCTATACTTTCCGTAGAATGTGGGAGAAATTTTGAGTTGATGTGTAGCGAAGTTGGAATCTTGAACGTGCCAACCGTGTGCCAAAAATAAGCATTATGGCTTGTAATCCTTGATAAACAAGGGGATTTTTAAGGCGTAAAGAGACTCTGACTCTGTTTGTCTGGGTTCAAATCCTAGATCCGCAGCCATCGAATATAAATGCGAACTTATCCCGATTTCTTTTTTGTCGGAGAGACGTTCGCATTTGTGTTATATATTTTAATAAAAGGGGAGTTTTGTGTGAAGGTAAAATTTAATTGGAAGGCTATTTTTGTCGGCGTCCTGGCGCTTTTAGTGTCAACTTTCTTGATGTTCGCTGTTGCGGATAAATTTGGAGACAGATGGAAGGACATGCCGCAGGCGACGTCCATGATGCCCGAGGATAGTCTCGACCCTGACTTCAACTTCAATGAGCTGGTTGACCCGGATGCCGCGATACGCCAGCCGTGGAACACCTTTTCCTCGCTGTATTATGTATTCGTGGGCGCTATGCTGATCTGTCTGCCGTACACGAAAAAGAGTTCCAAGATGTCCATCACGTCGAGCAAATCGCTTCGCATACTGTACGGCGCTTCGATCATCATTACGGGACTCGGGAGCGCGTTTATGCACATGTCCGCTACTTTCATCGGTCAGTTCGCGGACGTTTTGGGAATGTATCTGATATCGGTATTCATTGTGATGTATGCGCTGCGGAACATACCGAAATATAACACGGCGCTGTTTTCAATCGCCTACATAGTGATCAATGCGGCGTTGCTTTACGCGCTGTGGTTCGCGCCTAACCTGCGCAGAAATCTGTTCCTCGTCCTCATTCTCGTGGGACTTGTGCTTGAATGCTTCTGTAATAGAAAGGCAAAGGGTTTCAGTGTCGATTTGGTGCTTGCAGCCGCCAGCTCGCTGGGTCTCGCGTATGTCCTTTGGCTGCTTGACAACCGTCAGGGGATGTTCTTTGAAAGAGTCGGCTGGTTCCAGGGCCACAGCTTCTGGCATCTGTTAGGCGCGGTCGCGTGCGGTGTGCTGTATCTCCATTACAGCAAAACCTACAAGGCAGCGGTTGGCGAAGAATAGTTAGCGGTTAGTTTTAGTTGTGATATAAAGAGAAGCGCGTGAATTCCTTTTGCGGATTCACGCGCTTCTTTGTTTTTTGATTTAATCTGCTGTTACCGAAGTATTACTTGTTGTTTGTTTCGCTTGTTGATTATTACCCGCGGTTTTCTTGTACTCCCGCCGCCAGAACCAACTCGCCGTATCAAGTCTGCTTAAATCGTCGATCCGCTCAAGCTGCTCCGTGTAAAAGCTTACCGTCCACGCCTCGTCCTGCATAAGGCCGATTGGCTTGCCGTGGTCGCCGCGCATGACGGGCATCACGTTCCAGACGCCTTTTCCGATCTCCCAGATGTTCCCCTCAGGGAATTCCACGCTTTCCTCGCTGAACGGCGCTTTTGCCGAGATCGTGTTCACCAGCCCGTCGTTGGGCAGCCATTCGCTGTTGATGGGGTAATTGCTGTTTACCGTATTGCTCTTGTACGTGCCGATAATCGTGGCGACAGGTACCAAAAGCATCATCATATCGTTTGAATCGCCGACTACTCCTTTCAGCAGGAGGCCGCTATAGTTCTTTGTTCCGTCCATAGGATAGGAGAAGTAGTACGAATTTCCCAGCGTCGTGATCCTCTGGTTAATCTCATCGGCGCCTTTCAGCGTGAGGTCGTAGTACGCGCTGTCGGACTCCTTATTCAGGTCGGTCATCGCGCTGAGGTTAAGGGCGTTTTTGATCCAGTTCAAATTGTCCGAGTTAAAGACTTCGCCCGAGTTCAGTCCCAGGCCGCCTAAAATGCCCGACAGTAAGCCGTCGCCGCTGAACAGATTGTTGACGGAATTGATGGTTTTCGAGATGAGACTCGCGGGCTGCTCAAGTGCGTAGAGAAGCGTCGTGCCGTTGTGCGGCGCGGTCAGGGCGGTCACGCTGAATATCCAGTCCGCCTTTTTACCCGTGAAGAGCGGGGAGCAGCCTTCGGGCGACGCGGCTTTCTCTTCTTCGCTCCCGTTTGCCATCAGCTCCGCGAAAAGGCGGACCGTCGCGCCGCCGAAGCTGTGGCCGATGAGGTTGATTTTCCGCAGATTGTAGTCCTCGTCCTTTTCACCCCAGCCGGCGACAAGCGACTCGGTATACGTTTCGCCGTAGCGCTCGTGCCCGAATTTTTCAGAGTGGCTCTTGCCATAATCGACCCGGGTGCCGGTGATGGCCGCGTACAACTCGCAGGCCCTGTCCCAGGCGCTGCCGGCGGGCTGGCCCGAAGGCGCGCTGCACTCATAGCCTAAACCGGTGAGGACCTCCATCAGGTCGCAGGCTGTGCCGCCCCAGTAGTTTGCGCTGACGGCGGCGTCCTCGGCGTCGATAAACCCGCCCTCGCCCCAGCCGTTCAGCCCGTGGGCAAAGACGTAGGGGTACGTCGTCGGAACCGGCCAGCGCACGAGCTTTCGCAGTCCCGCGTTAAGGCTCGGCACGGTAAGTCCGAGGACGGCGGCGAGAATCAGCAGCGCCGACACGCCCATGATAATTATGTTTTTCATTTTCATTTTCATAGTAACACGTCCTAACTTGATATTATATACATATATTATAGCACGTTTCTGGCAAAATGCAACAAGAAACGGGCTTCACGGCAAACGTAGGAATGAACAAACTGTAAATATTCATGTAAGAACCTGGCATTTTGTTAACATGTTATTAAAATAATCCATACAAAAATTTCTAGCGTACCATCAAGAAAACACACTGCAAAACGTTGATATACAACGATTCTAACCTTTTTCACAAACTCAAAATCCTGTTGCGAAACTGCCCTGAAACGCCCTGATTTTTTGACGGTTGCAAACACGTTGCAAACAAATTATTTTAACATATTCACTGCCGATTTAAGCTGCGATATATCAACGTGCGTGTATACTTTGTTCGTAACCTCGCCGGACGAGTGCCCGGCCAGACGCTGGATGTCCCACTTATCAACTCCCGCCTTATGAAGCAGGCTAACAAATGTATGTCTGGTCGTGTGCGGGGTTGCCTGCTCAATCCCTAAGTGTTCAAGGGTCGGGTAATACCAGTATTTACGAAAATGCGCCGTTGTAAGCGCCGGTTCGCTTTCTTCGCGGCAAATAATCGTGTCGCCGCCTTTGCCGATCCACTTCTCAAGATAAGGCTTGATTTTCGGATGAACAGGAATAACCCTGTTTTTTCCGGCAGCCGTCTTTTTACCGCCGGTCAACGTGTCCTGCTTGGCGTCGTATGAAAATCTGGTCAGCTCAAGCAGCTCCGAAATTCTCCAGCCCGTGTAGCACATAATCAATATGACGTCCGCGTACATCACGCCATCCTGCGCCGCTTTTTCGATTTTGGCTAAGTCAAGATCGCTGAAGCGGTCTTTTTCTTTCTGCTCCGATTTCGGAAGAACAATGAAGTGCGCGTAATTTTTGTTGATAATATCATTCTGCATGGCGTAATCTTCCAACAGGCTGGCGAAAGCCTTTATCATTTCCATGGTCGCGCGGGACTTCCCCTCGCCCGCCGCTTTATCTATCACCGCCTGAAAGTGTCCCGATCTGATGTTTCTGACCGGCAGGTCGTGAAGCGCGGAAAGCCACTTCCACGCGGCGTCATAACTGCGCTGCGTACCATCCGAAACGGAAGTATATTTAATTTTCACAAACTCATCCCGGAGTTGCTTAAGCGTGATCTTGCTTCGCTCAACAGAGATCGGAACGCCGTTGTTGTGCCAGTCGGCCAACGCGTTCATAGCTTGCTCGCGTTTCTCGTAGCAACCTAAGAGCTTCCGCTCGCGCTTTAGCGTAACCGTATTCTTTTCGGCGGGCAACAAGACAGCCCAAGGCTTACGCCGAGGGCCGGAAAGTTTTTGTATGGTTCCGTATCCGTTAGGGTTTTTCATGATCATCACCGCTTTTTGTTCTTTTTTATATAAGCCTCGAATTGTCCATAAACCAACCGTTCAAGCGAACTCACCAAAAACTTATTGCGATCATACAAAATCGCCATGCGCTCCGCGCGAATCCGCGCCGCCGCCATTGAGATATCGCAAACCCGCGCGATATCATCAGCGCCGTGAAGCCCAAGTCCCCACAGCACACACGCCGGCGCAAGCAACCGGGAGGCAAACACATTCGCCTCGCTCTCATTGCGGAGCCTGTCAGTGTCGAATGTGCGCCCGTGCCGGCCGTCAACAAGCTCGTGCCCTAAAAAGATATGGCCAAGCTCGTGCGAAATGGTGAAGCGGCAACGATGCCGCGTGTTTTCATCGTCATAAACAATAAACCATTGCTGTCCGTCAAAAACGCTTATTCCGCTCTCGCTCAGCATAAGATCATCGACGGCGCTGTTTTTTACAATCTTAATTCCAGCGGCGCGGGCAACGCCCCGGACGTCGGCGGGCAAACTATCTACGCGATAATCAATTAAGCATTGCCATGCGGCGTCCCTGCTGTTTTTGTATGCGCCATATATCAAGCATTGTCACCTCATAAGGAGCGTGCCCCCTTATGAGGTTTTTATTATTTTAAAGATCGTCGTCCGATTCCGGGGCGTCCCGGAGCTTCTGGAGCCGCGCGGCGGGCATATCTACATAGCCGGGAGGGGTGTTGTCGGAGCTGCGGGCGGCACGGAACACGCGCACGGTATCGGCTTTTTTATACCGACCTGAGCTAACAAGGTCTTCCGAAAGATCGACCAACTTCTCTTGACCTTCCTCGTTGAGCGAATGAAAATTAGAAAGCAAACGCGACTCTGTGCCCGCGCCTGCATCAGTTGCCGCTGGTGTGTGGGTGAGGTCTTTATCTGCAAAATCATCAAGAGTACAACCAAGAGCGTCTGAAATTGCTCTAACCGTACTAAGGTTCGGATTAGTTGTTATCCCAGCTGTTATTTTACTCAAAGTGCCCATCGGAACTCCTGACTTTTTCGACAACTCCTCAACACTAATCCCGAGCTCCTTTCTTATTTGATTTATTTTCTCAAGTCCCATTAAAATCACCTCCCGAATAAACATATCATAAATATTCGCAAAAGTCAACACAAAAATTCCGTCAATGGAATATTTTTTTAAAAAACCTATTGACAAATTCCATTAATGGAGTTATTATGTAGACACAACTTCCACTGATGGAATAAAGGAGGTGACAAAAACAATGTATCCTAACCTTAATGCAGAGATGGCCAGGAAAGAAATATCTGTAAAAACGCTATCTGAGATCACCAGAATCAACGAGAGGGTTCTTCGAAATAAACTTAGTGGCGTAACGGATTGGAAATGGAATGAAGTTCTTAAAATCAAAAAGGTGTTTGACGATGTTGACATTTACTTTCTTTTTGAGAACAAGCAAAAAGCCGGATAGAAAAACCGCCCCGTTGGTGGCGGGGCGGCAAAAGCCAAAAGAAAAGAACCAAGCTACTCTAGGGTAAAAGTTTTCGATACTACCTTATCGGAAAAAGAAATGAGCTCGCTGACCTCGACCTCAACATCCGACTTGTCATTGAGAAGATAAGAGCGCGTGACCTCAATAGAGGCCCCCGGCTTAATATCGGCGGTATCCTTGTTGTCGTCACTCATTATGTTGGTAACATAAGACCGCTGGCACTCAATTCCGCCCTGATAAGCCTTATCAGAAAAGGCGAACGAGAATGACGTTGCTTTATCACTGTTGTTAGTCCAACTGTAAGTAACGGTTAAAATCGCCTTGCCCTCGTAATCCTTGCCTTGCTCCGCTGTCAAAATCTCGATATCGTACTTGCCTAGAGTCCCTTTTCCGTCCTGCCCCGCAACATTTGCAGCTACAGCGTTAGTTGTGACCGTTTCACCATTGTTGCTGTTGGTTGTAGTTTTTTCGTCATTACCGCCGCCTCTTGTCGCCCCGATTATGACGATTGCAACGAGAATGATGATTAGCCAGAACCACCATTTTTTGAAGATTGGCTTTTTGACTTTTGCTTGTTGATCCATGTGAAAATCCTCCTCTTTCAAAATGTACTTATAGATTACCATATTTTAGGGGAGATTGCAAGACCAATCGACAAAAAACAACCGTAACAACAAACCGACTAACAAAAACCGCCCCGTTGGTGGCGGGGCGGCTGCCAGGGTGAAGCGGATACGACTACCCAACGCACTTCTCACACGGGCCAAGACCGCGCTTAATATAAGCGCCGTCCACAGAAGGATAATAAGTACCATCGTTACAATTATTATTAAAATGATACTTTTTGCCGTATGTCGTTACATAAACGATTCTTCCGTTAATCTTATCAACTTCTCCAGTGGCGGGTAAGGTGGTTGTTGGTCGCGTTGTCGTGGTGGTAGCAGGTCTGGTTGTTGTTGAGGTCGTCGTAGGATTGGTCGTGGTGGTAGTCGTCGCAGGCTTGGTCGTGGTTGTTGTAGCGACTGTTGTTGAGGTTGTAGCAGTTGTAGTTGTTGTCGCTTTAGTGGCGCTGGTGGTAGGCTTGGTCGTTGTGCTTGTTGTTGCGGTGGTAGTGGGTTTGGTGGTGGTCGTCGTTGCCACAGTAGTGCTGGTAGTGGGTTTTGTTGTAGTCGTGGTGAGTTTGGTGATTGACACAGTCGTAGGCGCACTTTCTACCCAAATAAAAACATCGCCTGTTTCGATTTCTCCGTCAGATGTCCACGCCCATATTGTAGCAAGACCTGGCGAGACTGCTTTTATTTTACAATAAACATTAGTTAATGACGTGCTATCATATTCAAACGTAGCAACATCTTCATTTGTAGATTTAAATTCGATATCTTCAATCGAAAAATCCCCTGTTCCCTTAACCTCAAAACATACTGTTTTTTCTTCTCCTTCGATCAACTCAAATTCATCGGGCACTGAATACAACCAATTTAATGACTTAATCCCACCGAGCGCGAACTCTTCCTCCATAGACACCTCGTCCGCAGTCGTCTCACTCGCAGTGGTGGCGTAAACGTCGATATCATCGCCGGGACTGCCGCAAGCCCCCGTAATACCAATCATTAAAACTGCCAACACAATAAGAATTCCCGTTTTCTTACCTTTGCTCATTTTTTTGCATCACATCCCTCGCACATTATACCCTAAATACTACCACAAACCGACAAATTCCGCAACCGCTACATGTTGTGGTTAAAGCGGAAAGGAGCTGATTAAATGCCGCGAAAGTACACAGACGAAGATATCCTTATCATGGAAAAAGTGTCGCCAAAAGTCGCGGCATATTATTTAGGATGTTCGCCAGACAATATATACCTCGGGCTTCAGAATGGTGTGTTTCCGTTTGGCGTCGCAATACGGCATGATATCGAATGGAGCTACGACATACGACCGCGCGCGCTGGTTGAATATAACAGACACGGCAAAAAAGATTTGCTGAAAGATACCGTCAACTACATAACAGCCTGTATATTACACGAGATAAAGCAAAACCAACCAGAAGAATGTGCACGCTCCACTTCTCCAATTTCCGACACAAAATGAGAGTTATTAACAATTTCAACAGAGTTTTCAACATCTACGAAAGGAAGTCAAACATGCTCGACCTACTCTGCCCCGAGCTCATTACATTTCTCACCTTAGGCGCCGTATTCATCGCCTTTGTCGGTTGGGGCGAAGAAATACTCGAATGGGCGGCGTGTATATTTGCGCTTATCAAGAAGCGGCTCGCCGATAAGCATGAGCTCCCGCCGGTCACCCTCGACCGGCATATAGATTCAATGACTCCCAAAGAAAAGGATGGTCGGTATAAGTAAGAAACTAACTCCTGACATCTGCAAACAGTGTTTTTATCAGAGGATGACATACGTCGGCGGAAAGGGATACAAGACCTGCGACCACATTCTAATCACAGGCGAGCCGCGCGGATGCCAGCCGACCGACAATCATTGCGGCAGATTCAGGGCCAAGGGAAACACGGCGGCAAAATAAAAAAACGCCCCATCAAAGCGTAAAGAAAGGCAGGATCGGCAAGGGATATGAAAAAGCTCAAGATACCCATGCACACAGAACAACCGATATTTGAAACAGCCTTAAGACGCGCCCGAAACAACAGGCGGTTAACGGCTTCCGCTAAATTTAAAAAACTTATACAGTCATCCGTAGGCGAACAAAGAAATCAAACACCAAGGAGGCCATCACCATGAGCAACCCCGAAAAGCACGTCCACACTGCCGTATGCCCGTTTTGCGGCCAAGTAACGCAAATCGAACTTGAAACGGCCGAGCCGTCCGATCAATCGCTCGAAGCCGCTGCGGTCAAAGCCTGCGAATGCGGTGAAGCAGTTCTCCTCCGCCGCAAACAAGCCAAAATCGCGGACGCGAAAGATTGCATCACCGAAAAATTCAAGAGCGGCGTCCCGTCCTGCGTCGCGGAGTTGCTGGCTCCCGCGCTGAAATACCTATTCGACGGCGCGATCGACGAAATCAGCATCAAAATCAACCCCGAATTTACAGGCAAGGTCGCCTTTACAGGCGACAATTTCACGATTGAGCGCAAAGACGTCCTGAAAACCCGCGAAGAGATATAAAAAACGTATTCACAGGAGGTGAGAAAATGCCCGCTTATTGGACATGTCCATACTGCAACGCAAATCTTGACCCGGGCGAAAAGTGCGGCCTATGCGGAGAATCGCCCAAGTCAAGACCGCAGGCCGCAGCTTCGCCGCGCCAAAAGCCGCAGCCGCCAAAATCAAGCGGAGGGAGAATGATTTATTATGGAAGCAACAAATGCAGGATCGTCTACGACTAGCAATAAATCAAAATCGGAAATAAATTATCAGGAAATTATTGATCTTTACAACTCCATCTGCGTGTCGCTCCCAAAGGCGAAAGGCTTGATGCCAAAACGAAAAGTCGCTATAGAAAGCAACAGAAAAGCAATTGAAAGCCTAGGCGGATTTGAGCTGCTTTTCAAAAAGGCCGAAGCGTCGGACTTTATCGCCGGGCGAACCCCGCGAACAGAGGAGCATCAGGGATGGACGGCAGACCTGAACTGGCTGCTTTTTCCGCGAGCTTACATAAAAATTCTTGAGGGCAGCTTCGACAACAAGCCCAGCGGCGCGAAAAAACCGCCGACGGCGCCGACTGACCCAAGCGAGGACACTCAAATTCTCAGCGATATCTACGCGCAGTGCGAGCTGTGCGATCAGGCAATCTGGGGCGAAGATATAGAGCTGGCATTCAAGTTTGCCATCGACAAACTGTACTATTCCGAAAGCTACAAGTTAGGCGAGTCTGTTATCCCGCAGGCAAAAATCCGAAGCTACTTAAAACTGCTCGATAGCGATATACTTTCAAACGTGTATCACGTCACGGCTCAAAACGGAAACCCGGTCAAAAACACCATGCGTTACCTTACATCAGTATTGCTCAACACGCTTTTTGAAATGCAAAGCGATTTGCTTTTCATACCGTACGGAAGTATTTATTAAAACCATGATTGAAATCATCATAAAACTCACGCCCGCCAAGCATCACAACGTGATCGGGATAAAAGAATGCCTCGCGGCGGAACTGGAAGAATTCGGCGACATCGAAAACATTGACGTAAGAGAGGTTGAGCCGGAACAATTATCGTTTTATAACCCAAAGGAGATTAGCTATGAACGAAATACAAAAAGAAACGCTTGAGCTCGTCCTGCAAAAAATCACCGCCCAGCAGACCGGCAAAGAAAACACCGCCGTTTTTGTGGTTGGCGAGCAGCTCAAAGACATCTGCCGCCGCGAGCCAGACAGCGCGGCTCTCGTCCTCCGCGATCTGGATGTAAAAGGCATGTCGGTCAGCGACGCGGAGAAGAAAATCAAAAAGTATGCGGACAACCACAAAACCGGTAATTTTGCTTTTATCCCTCCCGACGCCGCCGAGGACATCATCCGCGAGTTTTACGGCCTCGGCGGCGCGAAACCAGAGGAGCCGCCGGCGCCCGCTCCCGGCATTATCAATTTAGCCGATTTTCTCTAAAAAGGGGGCCGGAATCATGAAAATCGAAGATTTAATATATCATCTCCCCGAAAAGCCGCGCAAGGGTATGCTTGACTGGGCGGTTACAAACCACAAAGAAGAGCTTGGCGGCGAGCTTGTATTGTTTAACCGGGAATCCGTCACGATCGAACCGCCCCTGATGGATGTGATGAGCGCGGAGGACTACGCCGAGCGCGAGCGCAAAATTGTGCGCCGGTGGGGCGCGCGCTGCTCCTGCACGGCCTGCGGCGAGGACTTCATCGCCGGATATATTTCGCATGGCGGATCAAAAGTCCCGTCATGCGGAGGAGGTCCTAAAATACGCGGCATACGTCTTTACCAGGGCGAGGACGGTTTACTCTATAGCGGATACTGCGGCGACGAATATGCCGGCAATCACTACAACGCGATCCAGTCAACAGAGATCGCCGAAAGCGAGGAGTTTAACTGTCCCGAGTGCGGCGAGCTCGTAAAGCTTGTACACAGCGGGGATTTGCGCAACGGGCGGACGTATCAGCTGCTCATCGCGTCGGTCGAAAACGTGCAGGGCTACACCGCTGTCGTTACCTGGCTCGTGAGCCGCCGGGCAGATCCGTACGGATACTTTGTAACGTCCGTGCGCCCGCGCGAGGCCGCCGTTGTATCCAAAAAGGCAATACGCTGTTTTACGCACGCACTCTACGGGCAATGGGGCGAAACGGACAACGAGGCCTGGCGTGCGCTCTCAAGGTTCTCTGACTCCATGCAGAAAAAGTATTACGACTGGCCGAGCGCCATGCATAAAAAAGTCGGCGGCTGGTGCTGGCCGGATGTGCCGGGCCTCGCGGGGCAAACCGGCGAAAAGACCGGCCTCGCGGAATATATCAAGGGCGGCGGGAACTGGCCGGTTACATATCTTAAGCTTTGGTCGAAGCGCCCGAACATTGAAAATATAGTTAAAGCCGGATGGGTAGACGCCCTTGAGAGCGGGATCGATGAGGCAATCACTGACACCCTTGCCTACCGGCAAATGATGTCCGACGTCGAACTCAACTGGATTAACTGGAGCGAGGTCAAGCCGCACAGGATGCTCGGCGTAACGCGGCGGGAGGTCAAGGAGGGGCGCGCCTGGCGCTGGACATGGCAGCATATGCAGCTGTTCCAAATAACGCAGGGTTATTACAGTCGCGAAATGTCCGCGACGGAATTCAACGGTTACTGCAAGCTTTTAGGCCTCGACGGCATTGACAAAATAAACAGCATGGTTAACGACGGGTATTCTAATTTTGAGCTGCCCGTTGTCGTCAGGTATCTCCAAAAGCAAAGCAACACCAGGCCTGACGAGGGTGTGCAGCTGCTTGTCGACTACCGCACAGCCGTTGACAGCAACTCGGTTGCCGGCGAACAGCTCACCCATGAGCAGCTTTGGCCGCGCGACCTGCTGGCGGCGCACGACAGGGCCACCGAAATCGAGGCCCACAAGGACGACAAAAAATATCAGGCCGGGTTTGACCGCGTTTTAGAAAAATGCGGCGCCATCGAATGGACGGACGGCGAGCTGTGCATACGTCTGCCGCGTTCTAACAGCGACCTGATCGCCGAAGGGAATAAGCTTCGCCACTGTGTCGGCGGATACGGCGCCGATCACATAGCCGGAAAGCACACCATATTTTTCATCCGTAAATACCGCCGCCCCGAACGGAGCTATTACTCCGTCGATATCAATATGACCGGGCCAAAGCCCAAAGAGACACAGCTCCACGGATACGGCAACGAGCGCCACGGCCCCAGCAAGGAGCACAGGCACAAAGTCCCGACAAAGGTGCGCGAGTTTTGCGACCGCTGGAAGGAAGAAGTTCTTGAACCGTGGTGGATCGCCGAAACGCAAAAGAAAAAAGAAACCAAACCAAAAAAGAAAGGCGGCAACGCGGCATGACAGGAAATCAGATTGCTTTCCCGGAGCGGGATATTGAAATCGTCACGAGCGAGATCAACACTCTGACAAAAAATGCCCAGTCTATGGCCCTCATGTACATCATTGAAATAGGCCGGAGGCTGACCGAAGCCAAAGAAATCCTCCCTCACGGGGAGTGGCTGGGCTGGCTCAAGGAAAAAGTGAATTACTCGAAATCCACAGCGAATAATTTTATGAAAATTTTCGAGGGGTACAGCGCGGATCAGTTCAGCCTTTTCGGCACCCCGGCAAATAGCCAAGCGCTTGGAAATTTGCCCTACACCAAGGCGCTGCAGCTGCTTGCCATCCCTGAAGATGAGCGTGAAGAGTTCGCCGCGGAACACGACGCCGAGAATATATCCACCCGTGAACTGGACCGGCTGATCAAAGAGCGCGACGAGGCGCTTAGAGAAGCGGAGCGGGCGGCAGAAATCGGCGAGGCCCTTGGTGAAGCGGAGGAGGAGCTTAAGGCCGCACGGACAGAGGTAAGGGAACTCACCGAGGAGTCGGAGGAACTCAGGAAAAACGTGGGCGTCCTGCGCGAGAGCCTTGACAAGGCCAGAGACGACGCGAAAGCCGCCGCCGCGCGGTACGACGAGCTTAAAAACAATCCTGCCGTACCCATTGAGCTGCGCGAAAAGCTCAGGGAAGAGGCCGAAGCCAAAGCAGTCCAGAAAACCGCCGCCGAGATACAGGGAAAAGTTGACGAAGCGGAGAAAAGGCTTGAAGCGGCTAACGCGGAGAAGACTGCCGCCCTCGCAAAGCTGGAGGCAATCGAAAAGGCTGAAAAGCAGGCGAAAGTCTACGAGAATCCGCTTGTCGCTAAATTTTCGTTTTACTTTGAAATGATCCAGGGAAACCTTGTAATCCTCCGGGGCGTTATCAAAAAGCTCGAAGCTGACGGTGACGCGGGCATAGCAGAAAAGCTCCGGGCGGCGCTGAAGGCGTTCGGCGAGCGGATCGCGAGCGAGGAATAACTTTATACGATAACTACTGCCCCGGCCCCGGAGCGGATAAATTTTAGGAGTGAAAAAATGCAAGGCGACACAAAGGTCATTTTTTTGACAAATCAGCAGTTCGAAAACAGGCTTAAAACAATTGCAACGAAAAATCTAAAAAAATATGGGCGCACTCCTACGGCAACAAGCCTTTCTAATTTCTATTTTCAAGAATGTATAATTTGCGTGCACGAAAGCGACGGTGACAACTGCCTGCTGGAAATCGACAAGAACAAATACAAAGAAATTCGTACACATGTTATGCTGAAATTTTCGCCGCAAGAGAGGGAAGGGCCGGATACTAATGATAACAAACACTGAAGCAGTCGAGCAAACCAACTTCTTCCGCTGGGCGGAATTCGCGAAATGCAAGCGCCCCGAATTGTCGCTCCTCTTCCACGTGCCCAACGGCGGCAGCCGGAACAAAGCCGAAGCGGCCAACCTGAAAATGCAGGGCGTCAAGTCCGGCGTGCCGGACATCTTCCTGCCTGTGCCGCGCGGGGCGCATCACGGGCTTTTTATTGAGATGAAAGTCGGCTCGAACCGGCCCACGGCGAATCAAAAGCAGTGGATCGAGGAGCTGAAGCGGCAAGGATACTTCGTCGCCGTGTGCTACGGCTGGGTGGACGCCAGGGAGATCACGGAGAGATACCTCAACGCGAAATAAAAAAAGGAGCGGGACAAAACATGGATGAGTCAAGACAAACTATCCTTTCGAGGGCGATCTACGCATACGGGGAAGAATCGCAGGTCGACATGTGCATTGAGGAAATGTCAGAGCTAGCGAAAGCGCTGTTAAAGATGCGCCGCGTGGCAAACACAGGATGCGTCACCCTGTTCCCGGAAAAAACCGAGGCTGTCCGCGAGGAGATCGCGGACGTTCAAATCATGCTCGACCAAATGCGCCTTATATTCGGGGACACCGAAACCCACGAGATAACAAAGCTGGCGCGCCTTGAACGAAAATTGAACACAAGGCAGAATATATAACATGCTAAATTCGCGCCCGCGCCCGCGATCCTCTATACATTATATATATGTAACAAAACCCCCTCCTAAAAATAATCCGGCAGCGGCGCGGCTGCCGGGCGCCCCGTAAAAACATTATATTGACAATTCCGCAATTTATTGAGCGTCCGGCCCGGGCGTTTGCAAGACTTGGTAAGTGTATTATTTTAAGGACACAGGGGATGCGATTATGCCATACGTGAAGCGTACAGTTATAGCTGGCGACACTATAGAGGTGACTAAATACTTCTCCTCCCGTTATGGTGGAAAAAAATCTCCTCGTTCCCTAAATGAAAAAGAAACGTCTGAAAAACAAAAAAAGGTCAACGAGAACCATGCCGAAGCCGCCTTAAGGCAACTTTTTAACACAAATTTCCACCCCAACGATTTCAGCCTCTCGCTTACATATCCAAACGATAGCCGACCGTCGCCGGAAGAGGCAAAAGAGAACCTTAAGCATTTCAAAAGAGAGATGCGCAAACTGTACAAAAAAAACGGAGCGGAATTAAAATATATCTGCACGACTGAGTATGAAAGAAAGAACCTCCATCATCACATGGTTTGCAACAGCGGCGCCGTCAATCTCAAAGAAATACAAGAGATTTGGGAGGAGTGCTGCGGGCGCAACATCCTGTGCAGTTTTTTATATCAAGACAAAAACTATAAAAAGCTCGCCGAATATTACATCAAGGAAACAAACAAGACCTTCAGCAACGAAGACGCGCCGAATAAAAAGCGGTGGGAGTCCAGCCGCAACCTGAAAAAGCCGGAAATCAAAAGAACCATCGTCGACAGCAACTACTGGCGCGAAAACCCGCTGCCGATCAAGGGATATTACATCGAGCCGGACAGCGTGTTCAATTCGGTCGATGAATATTTCGGCAGGCCGTATCAGCACTATATCATGCGGAGGTGCGATAAACCGAAAAAATAAAAAAGGCCGAAAGGAGAGGGCGGCGCATGACCGCAACGGAGTTTTTGCAGGAATACACCAAGGCAAAACTGCGGCTGATAGAGCTTAATATGCAGTTACAGCGCGTGCGGGCGAAAATGGAGGGCTGCAATCCCGGATTGGTGACCTTTAGCACGTCGCGGAACACATACCTGAGCGACAAGCTTCAGCAAGAGTTCGAGCAATACCAGGATTTAGAATTAAGCTTAAAAGATAAACGGGCGGCCTGCCGGAGGACCATGCGGCAAGTGCGGCTTGCCATCTCGAATGTGCCCGATCCAAGACTGCGGTCGCTGCTTGAGTACAGGTACATATTTGACAGAGACTGGAAGTGGATCGCGGAGCAGCTGCACAGCAACCCATCGACAGCAAGGGGACGACTCCATTATCAGGCTCTTAATGCATTTGAAAAAATTATTATTGACATGAAACATCGAATGTGCTAAAATGATATTGTGAACAGTTGTCTATATCAACAGCATCGCTTCGGCGGTGCTGTTTGCATTTCAGGAGGCTCCCGCATGATCATCAAGAAAATCCCCGCCGCCCACACCGCCGCACCAGAGAATACACCTCTGACACGGATAGCTTGGCTCCAGCTTTTTGCTATCCTCTTGATTTTATCATGGTCAGGGGTGTATTTCAATGGGTAATCGCGAAAATGAAAAAGATTTATTAAAGGCGGCGCTTTTCAAGCTGGCCATGGGCTACGAATACGAGGAGAAGATTGTCGAGGCTGACAAGGAAAGCAGGGTTAAAACGGTTAGAATCGTAAAGAAGTACGCACCGCCGGATTTGAAAGCGATCGAAAGGATTCAGTATCTGATGCGCAATGGAAAGTGGTGATCGTGTTCGACTACACAAGTAAACGCTGGAGGCTAATTAGGGCACGTGTGTTAAGGCGAGACAAGTACCTTTGCCGTGAAAGTTTGCGCTATGGAAAACAAGTTGAGGCACAAACGGTTCATCACATATACCCTGCATCAACGCATCCCGAATACGCATTTTGTGAATGGAACTTAATTTCATTATCTTTCGGAGAACACAACAAAATGCACAACAAAGAAAACCACACGCTAACAGATGTCGGCATCGGCTGGCAGCTTAGAAATCCTATAGCAAAAATTGAGGGAAGCAATTATGGTTAAATTAATTTGCGGGTTGCCCGGCAGCGGCAAAACGACATATGTAAAAAAACATATCAAACCCGGAGATATGGTGTATGATTTCGATGCTTTATGTAAGGCAGTAACGTACAGCGACCCGCACGATGCTATTATAAATTCAGCGGTTAAGCAAATCATAAACAGCATGATTTACTCTTTTTGCAACAACACGGGATTGTATGGCATTAGCGACGTTTACATCATACGAACCGCTCCGAATAAAAAAGAGTGGGACAAAATCAAAGACAGCGTAGATGAAATTATATACATACAAGCGCCCATTGATTTGTGTATAAAGAGACTGTCACAAAGAAAAAACAAAGAGACACTCAAAGACCTGAAAAGCATTTGCCGCCGACTTAATTTATTTTTACAAAGCAACCCCCCCACCATTCAACTGTAAAACTTTCCCCCCACAACCGGATTGCTTCCAAAGATTTTCCAATAGAGCCGGTTTTTCTAAAACTTTTTCGCGGGAGGTGATTTCCCTTGGGCCGCAAACCTACTACTAAAGAATCAATTAAAAATAAGACAACCCAAAAAATGAAAAAATTAGGGGTTTTTAAGCCCGAATATGACGACGCAATTGATATTTATTCAGACCTTTGCGAGCAGTATTACAAGCTCACAAAGCGTCTGAATATTTCTAATTTGCAATATAGCGTAGAGACCTCGGACGGCGGCGAAAAGAAATCGCCGCTGGTGTCGACGCTTGAAGCCCTGCGGAAAGATATCCTGCAATACTCCGACCGCCTTTGTCTAAATCCCCAAGCCGCAAAAAAAGAATCAAAAGGAGACAAGAAAAAAATTTCAGCTTTGGCGGAGGCGTTGGCGCAATTTGAATAAACCCAAGAAAAAGGCTGTGAAGTATAGGCATGAAGCGGCTGTCATGGAATACGCCAACAGCATAACGAACGGGGAGAAAGTAGCGTGCAGGGAGTTAAAACAGGGCGTGAAGCGGTTCCTCGACGACCTTGAAAACCCTGAGTATGATTTTAAGCCGAAAGACGCGGAATTTGTGATACAGATAATCGAATCAACGTTCTGCCATATGCAGGGCGAGCGGCTCGACGGGACGCCGCTGACCGGGACGCCGTTTTTTCTAGAGCCTTTTCACAAATTCATCATTTACAACCTTTTAGGGTTTTACCAAAAGGGCACAAGGATACGGCGGTACAAAGAGGCGTTTATTTTTATGCCGCGAAAAAACATCAAGACAACGTTTGTCGCGGCGTTGTCGTGGGCGCTGGGACTCCTTGAGCGGCGCAGCGGGACAAAAATATATATCGTGTCGGCAGCTCTTAAGCAATCGCTTGAGAGTTTTAATTTTATAAACTATAACATCAAGCGGCTGGGAGAGGAGGATCATTTCCGAATCATCGACAACAACCAAGAGCACAGCATTAGCGGCGACCTCGGCAACGGATCAATATTTATTCAGGCTCTGGCGGCCAACCCCGACAGGCAGGATAGTTTAAACTGCAATATCGCCATCGCGGACGAAATACACGCGTACAAAACCCCGAAGCAGTACAACATCATCAAGGAAGCAATGAAGGCATACACGAACAAGCTCATGATCGGGATCACCACGGCCGGGGATAACATGAACAGCTTTTGTTATCGCCGCCTGACCTACTGTAAATCCGTGCTTGATAAAACCAACAAAGACGAACAGCTGTTTATATTCATCTGCAAGGCTGACGAGGACGAAAACGGCGACATTGATTACACTAATCCCCTGATCCACGAAATGGCTAACCCTGCGTATGGCGTATCCATCCGGCCCCAGGACATTTTGAACGACAGCATTCAAGCCCAGAACGATCCGCAGCAGCGAAAGGATTTCTTTGCGAAATCGCTCAACGTTTACACGACGGCGATCAAAGCATATTTCAACATCGACGAATTCAGGAAAAGCGATCAAAAATACAACTGGACGCTTGACGAGCTCACGAAGCTTCCCGTCAAGTGGTACGGCGGTTCAGACCTGTCAAAACTGCACGACCTTACAGCCGGTTCTTTAGCCGGAACGTACGATGATGTTTTAATAATTATTCCCCACTGCTGGTTCCCGGTTATAGCGGCGCACAAAAAAGCGGACGAGGACGGAATTCCGCTCTTTGGATGGAAAGATGACGGATGGCTTGACATGTCGAACGACGCGACCGTAAATCACGCCGAGATCGTAAACTGGTTTATCGGTATGAAAAGACGGGGATTCAAGATAAAGCAGGTTGGCCATGATCGTAAGTTTTGCCGCGAATATTTTATCATGATGAAGAAAAAGGGATTTAACATCATTGATCAGCCACAGTATTATTACAAAAAGTCAGCCGGATTCAGACATATAGAAAAAAAGGCAAAAGACGGGAAGCTATACTACCTGCACGCCGATCCATTTGAGTATTGCGTACAGAACGTCAGCGCGATTGAAAAAACGGACGACATGATACAGTACGAAAAAATACGGCCCGAAATGCGCATTGACGTTTTTGACGCCGCTGTTTTCGCGGTCATCAGGATGCTCGAGGATTTGGACAGCAAGAGCGCCCTTGAAAACTGGTTTTAATTTTTTTATTGGAGGCGGTAACAATTAGCGTATTCAGAAAAAACAAATCACAGCAAGCGCGGGATGCGCCCCAGACGGCGTGCTATGTTAACTTGACGGACAGCGACTTTATCTTACCTGCCGGATACACGCCCCTCGCGAGAAACGAGGAGGTTCTTCGGTGCGTTCATATCATCGCGGACTTGGTTTCCAACATGACGATAATGCTCATGGAAAACGGAAAACATGGAGACACCCGGATAAAGAACGAGCTATCTAAAAAGCTGGACGTGTATCCGAGCGATCTCATGACGCGCAAAACGTTCATATATCGCATTGTTGCGGATTTATGCTTGACGGGAAATAAAGTCGTGATCCCAAAAGTCAACGACGATCTTATTGAAAATCTGATCCTTTGTCCAACCGGGAGGGTCAGCTTCACGAGCAAGACGGACACGTCGTATAAAATCAGCTATGATAAACAGATATTCGATCCAGACGAGGTCTTGCACTTTGTTCTCAATCCCGACAGTAATTATCAATATATCGGGACAGGTTTTACGCCGCTTGTAAAAAAGACCGTCGAAAACATTTTACAGGCGAACGCAACGAAGACCGCGTTTTTGAAGTCGAAGTGGAAACCGTCGATGATCGTGTCGATCGCCGCCGACGTTGAGGAGTTGAGGGATCCCGTGAAGCGAAATAAAATCCTCGGCAGCTATACGGAAACCACCGAAGAGGGCGAACCCTGGCTTATTCCCTCCGGCGAGATAGACGTCAAGACAATAAGCCCGCTGACCTTAAACGATCTCGCGATACAGGATAGCATAACCCTTGATATCCGATCGATCGCCAGCGCGTTCGGCGTGCCGCCTTTTTTGGTGGGAGTCGGCGACTTCAATAAGAACGCGTATAATAATTTCATCAGCCGTACAATCATGTCCGTCGCGATCGCCATCCAGCAGGAGTTGACGCGCAAGATTTTATACTCCCCCGCGCTGTACTGGAAATTCAACCCTAAAAGCCTCATGCAGTACAGCCTTGATGAACAAAACTCGTATGTCAAGAATATGGTGGGCGGCGGACTTATGACACGGAACGAGGGACGGAACGATTTTGACTTGTCGCCGGTCGACGACGAGGGCATGAATGAGTTTATTGTCCTTGAGAACTTTATTCCGGTCTCTAAGGTTGGCGACCAGAAAAAGCTTGACAATTTGAAACAGAAAGGAGATGAGGAGGATGCCTGATGAGAGGGTGAAGCGGCAGTCTCGCAGCGGCCCGGTTACCTTCAAGACCCGCGACGACGACGGCGGCAGCAAGAAATATATAAGCGGTCACTTCGCGGTATTCAACAGGAATTACGAACTTTGGCCGGGCGCTTCGGAAAGCATCGCCAACACAGCCTTTGACGGCGCGCTTGACGATGACATCCGGGCGCTGATCAACCACGACACGCGTCTGGTGCTTGGCCGGAATAAATCCGGGACGCTTAAGCTCAGTGTCGACAGCGTAGGCTTGTTCGGCGAAGTCGAAGTAAACCAAAATGACACTGACGCGATGAACCTTTACGCCCGCGTCCAGCGCGGGGACGTAAGTCAATGCTCTTTCGGCTTTGATATTCTTGATGAAGAAACCAGCTACAAGAATGACGGAAGCGTACACTGGACAATAAAGCGGGTAAAGCTTTATGAGGTCACGGTCGCCACGTTCCCGGCCTATGAGGACACCGGCGTTACCGCGCGAAAAGCGGATTATGAAAACATACAGGCCCGGAAGCGCGACGAGCGGAAACTCAAAATAAAAGAAAAACTGGAGGTACTGAAACATGGCACTTAAGCAGTTGTTGCTTCGCTCCTCGCTGAAGCGGAAAAAGGAAGAGCTCGCGGCTCTCCTTGAACAAAAGAGCGTGTTTGACAGGCGAACCGCCGAGCTTGAAGCGGCCCTAGAGGAAGCCGAGACCGACGAGGATTTCGCGGCTGTTGAAGAAAACACAAACGCGCTTGATGCGGAAATCAATGAGGCCGATGTCGAAAGCAAGGCGACAGCCCTGGAGGGTGAGATCGCGGGCATTGAGGGCGAGCTTCGGGAGCTTGATGAAAAAACATCCAACGCGGGGCAGGAAGCCAGCTCTGGCGATCCGGCGTCGCAAACAGAAGAAAGAGAGGTAATAACGTTTATGAGCAAAAGAACCATATGGGGCGGTTTGTCCCCTGATCGCCGTTCGGCAATCATGGCCCGCGACGACACGCGTGAATTTTTGGAGCGCGCTTGCAGGCTTAGTTCCGAAAACCGCAGCGTCACCGGCGCTGACCTTTTGATCCCTGAAACGTTGCTCGCGCTGATCCGTAACGACCTTAATAAATACGGCAAGCTCGCGAGCAAGGTGAACGTTAAGGTTGTCAGGGGAACATCGCGCCAGCCTATCAGCGGCGACATCCCTGAGGCCGTCTGGACAGAAATGGTCGCCAGCTTTAACGAGATGTCGATCAGCTTCAGCCAGATCGAGTGTGACGGGTACAAGGTCGCGGGCTACATAGCCGTACCCAACAGCACGCTCACGGACGGCGGCGAGATGCTGTTAAGCGAGATACTTGACAATATCGCGCAGTCAATCGGATACGCGCTGGACAAGGCGATCCTGTACGGCACCGGCGTTAAGATGCCGGTAGGTATTGTTACCCGTTTAGCGCAGACGTCTAAACCTTCAGCATGGGGCGCGAATGCCCCCGAGTGGACGGATTTACACACAACAAACATTATCGCGGCGAACATTGAGAGCCTCGACGACGCTAAATTTTTCGCCGCGCTCATCCTTAAGCTGGGCATCGCAAAGTCGAAACGCAGCAACGGAGAAAAATTTTGGTGCATGAACGAAAACACCAAGATGAAGATCCTTTCGAAGGCAGTCACGTTCAGCGCGAGCGGCTCGCTTGTGGCCAGCGTGAACAATACCATGCCGATCATCGGCGGCGAAATCGTCGAGCTTGACTTCCTGAAGGACGGCGACATCGTCGGCGGGTACGGTTCCCTGTACCTGCTTGTTGAAAGGGAGGGCGCGTCCCTGAGATCATCCGAGCACAATAGGTTCATTCAGGATCAGACCGTGTTTGCGGGATCGGCCCGTTATGACGGTCAGCCTGTGTTTGGTGAGGCGTTTGTGGCCATCAATCTCGGTTCGGCGTCACCCGCTAAGACTATGGATTTCGCCGAGGATACAGCCAATAAGCCGCCTGAACCGCCTGATGAAATTGAAACCTGAGTAAATACCGCAGGGACATACGCGCCCTGCCTGGGAGGGATAGCGCGTGCATGATGTATTGATGTTATTAAAGCTTAACCTCGGCATCAAAAGCACAAGCAAGGACGACTATTTTATAAGCCGGATCGAAGCGGCAATCGAGGAGCTTATGAGCAGAGGCGTTGATGTTAATCTCGGCGCCTCTGCTGACAAAATGCTTCTGGCTGATTTTGTGGCGTGGGATCACCGAAAGATCGAGACCGGGGCTCCCATGCCAAAAAATATTGAAATCAGGATCATAAACCGCAAAGCGAAAGGCCGGTGCGGATAATGGACGATGATTTATATTTAATCAAGCAAAAAGAAATCGGTCAGAACGAAGACGGATACCCGATAAAGAAAGAGGCGTGCAGGGAGGTTTTCGCCGAGGCGCGCGACCCGACGACGCGTGAAAGCTTCCGGGCGAACCGGGAGGGCGTGGACGTGTCAATTGTGTTCCGCATGAACTCAATTGATTACGAGGGTGAGCGGCTCGTCAAACACGAGGGCAAACGCTACGCCGTGGAACAAACCTCCGTGCCGAACGCTCGGGAAATCTTTTTGTACTGCTCTGATGTGAAGGTGAGTTAAATGGGCAGATTCGATTTTGAGATTCCGCAGGATTTTATAAACCAGCTCGGGAAGCTTGCGGATATGGACAGGGTTGCCCCTCAAATGCTTAATACGGCCGCGCCTATATTGGTAAGAAACCTTAAAGCGGCGCTGGCAAAGCATCGACAGACAGGCGATCTCGAAAAATCCGTGCGAAGAACAGGGGCAAAGAAAAACAGATACGGACACTTTGTAACGGTTCGCCCGACAGGGACATCTTCAAACTACATTTCATCGGATGGCACAAAAAAGAAAATGGAGGTGCATGTTGCCAACATGCAAAAATTTATGCACCTTGAGCTAGGCACGTCAAACCAACCAGCCAGGCCCGTTCTAGCCAAGGTTCTCAAAGACAGTGAGGCCGAATGCCTGCGAATCATGCAAGAGGTTTTCGACCGGGAGATGACGAAATGAATGTAAACCCCATTCTGATGAAGCGCCTGAAGCCTATGCGTATGCCGGTGCACCCGGAATTTCACGAAGGCAAGGGAGAGGAATATATCACTTTCAACTACGCCGACGAGCGGCCTGTGCTCTACGCCGACAACGCCGACCTGTACGATTCAACCGTAGTCCACGTCCATCTATACACAAGGGAAAATCCGCAGAATTACAAGAAGCGGCTCAGGCGTTATCTTCGCAAGGGCGGCTTTATGATTCTAGCCACGGTTCAGCAATACGAAGAAAACACAAAATACAATCACATCACCGTCGAGGTTGAAATCGAAGGTGTGATTGATGATGAAATGGAGGATTAGTTTATGGCAAAAATAGGAGCTAACTGCCCGGTATTCGCCCCGGTCGAAACGGACACATCCGAGGGCATATCTTACGGCGCAGGCGTTATTCTCGGCAAGTTTATCAATTGTGACATAAATCACAACTTCGCTGAAGGATCCCTGTTTGGAGACAACGTGTTATGCGAATACGTCAAAGAATATAGGGATACTGACATCACGCTCGGCGTGACGTATTTACCGACCGAAGCCGACATTGTTGTATTCGGAAAAACGGTAAACGGAAACGAAACCACGTCCAACATAGAGGACGAACCTGCGGAAGGTGGATTTGGGTATATAACCAAAGAATTGCGCGACAGCGTGGCCTTTTGGATTGTTTTTTGGCAGTACCGCACAAAGTTCTCGACACCCAACCGTTCAGGCGCGACAAAGGCCGATAACATCACGTTCAACACCCCCAGCATAACGGGAAAAGGCAAGGCGAACGCGAACGGCGACTATGAAAGTAAGTGGGAATTCTCCACGCCTGAAGCGGCTCTCGCCAAGCTTTTCGAGCTTGCGAACATAGAGAGCGATCCCGTCGTCAACGCTCCGATTATATTCCCGCTCGCGTCGAAGATATCCGCGAGCACCCAGATTCAGCTGGCGTGCGCCACCAAGGACGCGAAAATCTATTACACCACTGACGGAGCGATCCCGGACACATCCGCCCAGGAATACACCGCGCCATTTACCTTGTCGGCGACCGCGACGGTTAAGGCCGTTGCCGTAGTCGGCGGGGTTTCGTCAAAAGTAAAAACAATGAGATACACAATAATTTAATAAGGAGGCAGGGGCGGCCGCGAGGTCGCCCCAAGTTATTTTATGAACGCGAGAATTAAAGAAAGCACGACGCCGTTTGAGTTAAACGGAACAAAATACAACCTTGTCATGAATTTCAACGTAATCGAGGCGATTCAGGAGGAATACGGTGATTTTGACGCCATTACAGAAAGATTTCATGAGATAAAGGTTTTAAAATTTTTACTTACCGCCATGATAAATGAAGCGGTCGACATTCACAACGACACGCACGAAGACAAGCTGCGCAAGGTTACAGCGCCCTATGTCGGCCGTTACCTTGACAATGACGCTATCACGCGTGCATTCAACGTAATGACACAGGCTATGACTAAAAACATGCCGCAGGGTCAGCCGGAAAATGAATCGGAAAGGCCCAGCGAGGAAATCGCGGAGATATTCCCCGCCGATTTGCTCCCGGATATGCCTGACGACACATCAAAAAACACGACAGCCGAGGATCCATTGACATAGACGGGTGGTATTTTTATGCGGTGGTCGTCCTCGGCTTTTCGGAAAAAGAATTTTGGCGCATGAGTTTGAAAAAGCTTCATGCGCTTATGTGTTCATACTGGAAATTCAAACAGCTAGAAGGTGGAATGCTTGGCGGGTAAGTCAAAAATTGGGGCCTCTTTAGCTCTTGACGGTGAAAAGGAATTTAAAGATGCTGTTAGTGATATAAACAAATCATTAAAAGTCTTGGAATCTGAGATGCAACTGGTTTCATCCCAGTTTGACAAAAACGATAAATCCGTCGAGGCTGTTACTACCCGGAACAAGGTTCTTAACCGTGAGATCGACGAGCAAAAAAACAAAATCACAACACTTAAATCCGCGCTTGATCATGCCAGCGACTCCTTTGGTGAAAATGACAAGCGGACTCAAGACTGGCAGATCAAACTTAACAAGGCGCAATCTGCGCTTAATGGCATGGAGCGCGAGCTCAAGACAAACGACGCGCTTCTCGCGGATTTCGCGAAACAAAGCAAGGCCGCCGGAGACGCCCAGGAGGACGTCGCGGCCAGTGCGAAACGCGCTCACGCCGGGTTTTCGGAGCTCGGTTCGCTGCTCAAGGGAAATGTTGTGCAGACCGTCGCGGAGGTCAAAGACAGCATCGCCGACACCGCGCACAAGGTCGTGGATGGCGCGAAGGAGATGGGCGGCTCCATCGTCCAATTCGCGAAAGATACCGTTACCGGCGAAAACAATGTCAAGGCCTTGGGCGACGCCCTGCGGGAAAAGCTGGAGGCGCGGTTGCGGGGTGCGTCCGGCGAAACGGATGATCTCACAAAATCCCTCGACAAGGCCGGGGACGAGCTCGGCGATACCGGCAAGGAAACAAAAAAACTCGGCGATGAAATGGACGATGCCGGAAAAAAGACGTCCGTCTTTGGCGATGTTCTGAAAGCCAACCTCGCGGCCGATGCGATAAAGGCCGGTGTAGGCGCAATTGTCGACATGGTCAAAGAGGTCGGCGCGGCGGTAAAAGGCTATGTGGACGAAAGTTCACAGATGGCAAGAGATGCCGCGCAGAGTCAGACGTTGCTTGCTCAGGTGATGCAAAACACAATCGGAGCAAGCGATGAGGAAGTGCAGAGCCTGATAAAGCTCGCCGAAGCGCAGGAAAAGGTTGGCGTTGTATCTAAAACCGCCCAAACCACAGCCCTGGCTGAGCTGGCATCTTTCGTTGAGCGCAAGGAATCGCTGGAAGATATGCTTCCGGTTATGAATGATTACATTGCCTACCAGTATGGAGCAACCGCCTCGGAAGAACAGGCTCGGAACGTGGCAACCGCCCTGGGTAAGGCCATCGATGGAAATGTTGACGGGTTATCCAAACAAGGTTTTAAGCTTACAAAGAATGAAAAAGAGTGGTTCAAATACGCAAGCGAAGCCGAGCGAACCGCCTTTGTTATTGATATGGTCAGCGAAAGCATGGATGGTGTAAACGAGGCCCTCGCGCAGACCGACCCAGGAAAAATGGAGCGCCTAAAGACCGTTTCAAACAACACAAAAATAGCGGTCGGCAGTTTAGCAAATGACTTTAAGTCTCAGATTTTAGGACAGATGCTGCCATCGATTTCGTCGCTGTCGGACGCGTTCTTAGGCGTGTTGCACGGCGAAGGCTCTGTCGAGGATATGGCAGCAACCTTTGATAGTGTATTTGAACAAATCACTGGCACTATAGATGAGTTTCTACCGCAGATTATTAAAATCGGCAGCTCTGTTTTAACGGCAATTGTGCAGGGTATTTCAAACAATATAGATACTCTCGTACAGGGAGCGCAACAAATTATTGAAATGCTGGCTACTACGCTGGTTGACCTGCTCCCGTCCATCGTGGAGGCAGGCGTTGGGCTGCTGATGGGATTAGTTGACGGAATCATCGGGATACTTCCGACTTTGGTGGATGCCGCCGCAAAAATTATAGAGGAATTAGCAAAAGGTATCTCCGACGCGCTGCCTGCGCTGATTCCCGCCGCCGTTCAGGCCGTAACGTCCATTGTCAAAGGCTTGGTTGACAATATGCCGATAATCCTTGACGCCGCGCTGCAACTGATTCTTGGTCTGGCGGACGGCCTGCTGGCAGCGCTGCCTCAACTGATTCAGAAACTGCCCTCCATTATCAAAGGCATTGTAGATTTTTTGATTGGGGCCATTCCGACTATTGTGGACGCTGGATTTCAGCTGTTGATGGGGATAGTCAGCGCGCTGCCGCAAATCTTCAGCGCGCTGGCGGACGCGATCCCGCAAATCATTGACGCCGTTGTCAAGGCGATTCCCTTGATCGTCAACGGCATCGTTGAAGCTTTGCCAACGCTCATCCCCGCGCTCCTGAACGGCGTCATAAGCCTGGTTGGAAGCTTGCTGTCCAATGCCGGTAAAATTGTTGAAGCCGTCGTGAAAGCTCTGCCTGAAATCATCGGCGCCGTATGGAATTCAGCGGTTGCCCTCGTCAAGAGCTTCGGAAACCTGCTTTCGGTTTTCTTTGAGGGAAATGAGGCAAAGCGGGAGGCGTCGAAGCAGGCAAAGGAGGCGCAAAAAGCAGCCAACGAAGCCGTAAAAGAGGAGCAGCGAAAAGCACGGGAGGAAGAAAAGTCACGCCGTGCGCGGGAACGGCAGGAGGATTGGGACGCCTTCAAGCAGTATTTCGCTGACTTGGCTAAAAACATAGCCGGATGGTTCTCTGACGTGTGGAGCAATGTAGCCGAATGGTTCTCCGGCGTGGGGAGCAACGTAGCCGAATGGCTCTCTGATGCGTGGAGCAACATAGCCGCGTGGTTTTCCAAATTACCGCAGAAGCTGTCGGAAGCCGCCGAAACCGCCAGGCAGTGGCTCGGTGAGCTTCCCGAAAAAATCGGGTATTTCATTGGCTTTATAGCGGGAAAGATTGCTAGATTTTTTGTTGATATGAAAAATACCATAACCGAATTTTTCACCGAAAAACTGCCGCAGGCATGGGACAATTTTATGGCGTGGCTGGCAGGTATCCCCGGAGCGATAGCTGAATGGTTTGATTCTGTGGCGGAAAAGGCTGCTGACTTTTTCTTGAAGCTAAAGGACGGCCTGATAAAATTCAAGAACGACGCCATAGCGGGAATTGTTGAGTTTTTCACCATAACCATTCCAGGCATATGGAGCTCTTTTGCGGCGTGGCTGGCGGGTATTCCCGGAGCGATAGCTGAATGGTTTGATTCTGTGGCGGAAACGGCTACTGATTTTTTCTTGAGGCTAAAGGACAGCCTGATAAAATTCAAGAACGACGCCATGGCGAGCATTGTTGAGTTTTTCACTATAACCATTCCAACCATATGGAGCACTTTTGCGGCATGGCTAGCGGGTATCCCCGGAGTAATAGCTGAATGGTTTATCGGAATTAAAGATCGTGTCGCCAAGTTTTTATCCGACATTATTGAGTCCATCGCAAACTTTTTCACTAAGACGATACCTGAAAAATGGTCGGATTTCAAGAGTTGGCTGGGCGGATTATGGAAAGATATCAAACAATCGTGGGACGATCTAAAGGCCAGGCTCAGCGAGTGGTGGAAAGATTTGATTGCATGGTTCAAAGAGCTTCCGAAGCAAATCACCGAGGTAGGCAAAAACATAGTAGATGGCTTATGGGAGGGCATCGTCTCAAAGGCGCTGTGGCTAAAAAACAAGATCAGTGAATTTATTGACGGGATAAAGCGCGGCTTCCAAGATGGCTTTGACACACATTCCCCATCGAGATGGTTCCGGAATGAGATCGGCGCAAATCTCGCTCTCGGCCTCAGCGAAGGCTTTGAATCCACCATGAAGGGCTTGTCGGAGGATATGATCAAGTCCGTCCCGACGAATTTTGAAACGAGCATCGAATCCACGCAACGGATCAACCGCACATACTCCTATGCGTCCGACGCGGATGCCGGGGCCTTGAATTTACACGCCGTCCTCGAAATGCTTGAAATGATTGCAAATATCTTAATGAGCGGAATCCCTGTGGACATAGAGGATAACAAGGGTTTCGTCCGAAGGGTGAGGAAAGCTGTTGCAAATTAGTTACGTGACTCACAAAGGGACAGCGGTTGACCTGCTGTCCCGCCCATATTACATTGAGGACGCGTCGCCGCTCTTCAGCTACGCCTGGAACGCCGACATCTCCTACAACCGCATAACCGGATTCAACCGCGCGGGCGTTGTGTCAAAATCAATCCCCATCGGCGTGGCCGGAGGCTCGGCATCCGCCATCGCCGCCGCGAAAAACGCGCTGCACGACATCTTCGAAACCGACATCGTGGCTAGTAGTCCCGGCCGGCTGCACGTCAACGGCTATTATCTTGACTGCTACATCATGGCCGAGGACTTAGGCACGAATATGCGGCAAATGAAAAAATCAATGTACAAAATCGCGGCGGACAACCCCGTTTGGATTCGGGAAGCGCAAACGATCAGCTTTTCCCCCGCCGGTCAGGACGACACCATCTGGGGCAATCAATTTTCCGTGACGGAAGCAAAAGAGTACCCGTACGGATACGACTACGGCTACCCGAACCCCAGCGAGATACACCGCTTTGTCAATCAATCCGCCGTCCCGTGTAATTTCCGGCTCATCATTCAAGGCCCGTGGGCCGATCCGTCTATCACCATAGCCGGTCACGTCTACAACGTCAACGTGACCTTGGCGGGCGGCGAGCAGCTGATCATCGACAGCATGAAGCGCGAGATCGTCAAGGTGTCAAACGGCGAGAGGATCAACGCTTTTCCGTTTCGCAACCGTGAGCCGGACAAATCGCCCTTTGAAAAAATCCCGCCCGGCATGAACGAGGTCACATGGATAGGCGAGCACAGTTTCTTCCTGACTTTGATTGAGGAAAGGAGCGCCCCAAAATGGCAAACCTGATTTACACCGACGGCAAGTACAACGATGTCGGATACCTGAGCGGCTTTTCGCTGGACTGCGAGAACGGCGACGAAAACAGCTTTGACCTTGAAATGTCGCTTTCAAAAGCCGCAATGCTGTCCCCTGGTTGCTTGATTTACTCGGAGGCCGACAGCGAATTCGGCGGCATTGTAACAAAAAGGTTCGTGAATACCGACAGTAAAAAGATAGTTTTCAAAGGTCACACTTGGCGGGGGATTTTGAGCACAAAGATTGTCGTCCCTCCTGTCGGCGAGGCGTTCAGAAAATATGAA
>Ga0123353_10001234_pt1 | contig 31341 bp, 28 predicted proteins | sample TergutLab28metaG_3_FD_92763 | JGI IMG/M metagenome (GOLD analysis project Ga0123353, IMG submission 92763) | Labiotermes labralis P3 segment gut microbial communities from Petit-Saut dam, French Guiana - Lab288 P3 | ecosystem: Host-associated > Arthropoda: Insects > Digestive system > Gut ...
ACATCGGCAACGAGATAATAACAAGGTCTGCATGAAATGTAAAATAATCTGAAAGATCCGTTCAATTATATGGAAGAAGTTATGATAATCGGATCTTTGAGGGCATCTGCGCCGGAATACACAACATATCCTTCTGATACGTAAGAGATCGTTTCTGATACTTGTTCCGTTTCATTTATCCTCGGTACGGCGTTAAAATGAGCGTATCCTTTATCATCTTGAACCTCTTCGCCCTTCCTCAGCGGAAATAGCCTTCAAAACGGGGGAGTGACAAATTGAACAAGATCAGAATGCAGAACGGCGAGGAAATACCGCTTGAGATGCATAAAGTCAAAATCGTACAGAAGTTGGAATTGAAGTCGGTGGATCAAAGGTTGCAGGCGATTGACGAAGCGGGCAACAACACTTTCCTGCTGAAAAACCGTGATGTGTTCCTGGACATGCTGACCGACAGCGGCGTCAACGCGATGAGCAACCTCCAACAGGCGGCGATGCTGACGGCCGATGATTGTTACGCGGGAAGCGAAAGTTTTTACAGACTTGAGGCGGAACTCAAAAAAGTTTTCAAGAAAAAATATTTCCTGCCCGCACACCAGGGCAGAGCGTGTGAACACCTTTTGTCACGAGTACTCGTCAAAGAAGGCAGCATCATTCCGATGAACTATCACTTCACCACAACGAAAGCGCATATCCGTCTGCAGGGCGGAGACATCCTGGAAATTCCGGTCGATGAAGCTCTCGTTCCGGAATCGGACTGTCTGTTCAAAGGGAACATTGATGTCGTTAAACTGAAGAAAGCGTTCGAAGAGTTCGGAAAAAGGATACCTTTCGTGCGTCTTGAAGCCGGTACCAACCTCATCGGCGGTCAGCCGATATCGATGCAGAATATCAAAGAAACTCACGCTCTCTGCAAACAGTACGGAGTTCCGCTCATGCTCGACACAAGCTTGCTTCAGGACAACCTGTATTTCATGAAAACGCGTGAGGAAGGTTGCAAGGACATGGCAATAATCGACATCTGCAATGAAGTGGCGGCCAACGTTGACATCATTTACTTTTCAGCGAGGAAATTCGGGTGCGCCAAAGGCGGAGGAATGTGTCTCGATGATGACAAGATCTTTGAACAGTTACGTGAGATCGTTCCTTTGTTCGAAGGATTCCTTACATACGGCGGTATGAGTGACAAGGAAATGGAAGCGATCGCGGTCGGCATAAGAGAAGTTTCGGATTTCGATGTCATATCACAAGGTCCGCAGTTCATCAAATACATGGTCGGGGAACTCAAAAAGGAAGGCGTTCCCGTTGTAACGCCTGCCGGAGGGCTGGGGTGCCATATCAACGCGAAGGCGTTTTTGTCACATCTGAAAGATGAGGATTTTCAGGCTGCCAGTTTATCATCCGCATTGTATATTGTTTCCGGCATAAGGGGAATGGAACGCGGTACGATGGCAGAGGAACGGAATTCCGACGGTTCGGAATGTTATGCGGCGATAGAGTTGCTGAGACTGGCACTTCCCAGAAGGGTATTCACAATGAGCCAGATCAAGTATGCGGTCGACAGGATAACGTGGCTCTACAAGAACAGGGAACTGGTAGGTGGCTGCAGGTGGAAGGAAGAACCCCGAATACTTCGTTTCTTCTTCGGTAAGTTGCAACCTGTCAGCGATTGGCAGATAAAGCTCGCCGAGAAGTTCAAACAGGATTTCCCGTACGGTTATTGAACCGTGCGGAAAACCATTTCCCGCTTTTGAAAAAGCGTTTGCTCGCAGAACCGTGATATTCTGTACCGAAGTCGGAGTGAAACATGACCGAAAGAAAGGAAACGGAGAACGATGGCATCAGGATATCATATCTCAAAGAATATCGAAGCAACGGTGTACCGATAATATTATTGCACGGGAACGGCGAGGACAGTTCTCTTTATTCCGATCTCATCGGTATGTTGTCGGATGACGGTTTTTCCGTGTATGCCGTCGATTCGAGAGGGCACGGAATGTCCGATGATACTGACAGATTGAGATACGAGGACATGGCGGATGATGTTATTCATGTTATACGCCATGAAAAATTGGAAAGACCGATCCTCTTCGGATTTTCCGACGGCGGAATTACGGGACTGTTACTGGCCATCAAATATCCCGGCGCATTGAGCCGCCTGATCGTCGCCGGAATCAATCTCTCTCCCGACGGCGTAACATGGGGAGCAAGATTGCTTATGCGTTTGATCTTCACGTTCAAACGATCGGATAAACTGCGTCTTATGCTTACTCAGCCGGATATCGGACCGGAGCAGCTTCGCAAAATAGATGTTCCGACGGTCGTATTTCATGCGGAAAGAGATGTTGTCAAATTGTTGCATTCCGAGATGGTCGTCAGTAACGTAAGGAACGGGAAACTTATACGGTTGAAAGATGAGACGCATTGCAGTTATGTCAATGACAACGCAAAACTGTACGGGTTGCTTGCGGAACACGTACGGGAAAGTGACGCGTTCGTGTTTTGATCCGTGCCGGATCTGAGCGCATATAAGGTCACGGTTTGATTGTTACCGCGGTCCCGCATGTGTCGCTGAGCGGGAAGTACCTGATGTTGTTCTCCGCGCAGAACTTTCTTACGGCTTCTTTTGCACCCCTGTATACGTCATTGTTGTAATCGTGTACGAATATTGTGCCTCCGCTTTCCAGGTTCCCGTAAAAGAACACGAGTCCGTTGTAGATCGGTTCATACAGATCCGCATCTATGCTGACGAACACAAAGGTCTCATCCACATCCTTTGCGGTATCCGGGAAATATCCTTTTTTTACTATGCAGTTCTCGGGATATTTCATTTTTGAAATTACCAGTTCCGCGTTGGTCTCGGAAAAATCCTGATCTCCCTCGGAAAAACCCTTTTCTCTTTCAATTATCGCATCTCTGTCATCGAAACCTTCGAATGTATCGAACAGGTACAATTTCCGATCCGGGAACGCTTCATTGATGAGACGTGCGTAATCACCTCGATACACGCCGAGTTCCGCAACCGCCTCCTTTCTTCTGTTACTTCCCTCCCCCTGCTCCTGCATCCTTCTCTCATTCTCGTATATTTCATCGGCAATGAGTTCAAGAGAAGAGATTCTCACATAGTCCGCCGTCTTCTGCACAAACGGTTTCCTTTCCCGTCCGATATACTTCATCGCGCGGACCAAGGCAAAGGACCCGGGCAAAGTGTTCGTCAAGATCTTAGATATTATTTCATCCAGTATTTTTCCCATTTGTAATCACTTGCACATGCGTCCCGTATTGTTTCCTTGTACGGTCAGCACGGAGTATGGCATCTTTTACATATATACACGTCGCTTTCTGCTTTTGAAAGGTTGTCGGGACCGTCGATTACCGGAAACCGTCGGGACTTGTCCTGAATGAATTCCGTTCCGTCAAAAGTTGTTTTCGTTTCGTTGTTTTACGGTAAGATATATATTTAATTGACGTTTTATATATTTGCGAGGGTTTACAACGAATGAATCATGCGGTCATCGATCTCGGATCCAATACGGTACATCTTTTGGTCTACGGTCTTGAGAATGATGAAGCTGTCAAAATATTCAGTGAAAAGGAGACCGCGGGACTCATAGGATACGTTTCCGGCGGCGTAATGAGTGATGACGGCATACGTAAAGCCTGCGAGACCGTGAACCGGTTGAAGGATATTGCACTCGATACCGTCGATCTTTCGAACATTCATTTGTTTGCTACCGCTTCTCTCCGAGAGATAAAGAACAGGGACGAAGCGGTAAATATCATAAAGACTGAAACTTCACTTCTGCCGGATGTGCTGAGCGGCGATGATGAAGCCATGCTCGGATTCATCGGAGCATCGGGTAACATCGATTGCGATGACGGCATAATGATCGATATAGGCGGCGCGAGCACCGAGCTTGTCCTGTTCGGGAACGGAGTTGCATTGAACGTATCCAGTATGCCCGTCGGTTCTTTGAATCTGTACAACGAACATGTCCGCGGGACAGTTCCTACAAACGAAGAAAAAAAGCGCATAAAACAGGCAACGGATGAACATCTTTCCCGTATCGATTGGGCGGAAGGTGTTGCGTGCGAAAATATGATCGGAATAGGCGGTACCGTCAGAGCTTTTCTGAAATTGCTGCGCTTCGTTATTGAACTTGAGGATAAACAGCGCACCGTTTGCTCGAGTCACGTGAAACAAATGCTGAAAAAGATGAGCGATCACGAGAACAATGACATTTATGACATTGTTCAAAAAACAATACCGGAACGTGTTCTGACTATCTTTCCCGGACTCGTGATATTGCAACGTGTCATGGAAAAATTCGGATGCGAAACGTTGACCGTGAGCAAACGGGGCATACGTGACGGTTACATGCTGGACAGGGTGTTGAGGAAAAATGACTAATCAAACCTTTGCGGAGAACGAATTCGAAAAATGCATGCAGAATCGCGAGATATCGTGGCTGAAGTTCAACGAACGTGTTCTTGAAGAGTCCGTCTTCGAAGGAAACTTCCCGCTGGAACGTCTTAAGTTCATATCCATCTTCTGCAGCAACCTTGATGAATTCTATATGATAAGAGTGGGCAGTCTGACCGATTACATGCTGTTTGCACCGGATTATCTGGATAATAAAACGGGAATGACCGCCGAGAAGCAATTGGATGAGATATACGCTCACACATCATCGCTTTACACGCGCATGGAACACCATTTCACAAAGGTCACAAAGGATCTGAGAAGCCGCGGACTTTATCTTCTGCGGATGCACGACCTTTGTCCGGAAGAAGGCAAATCCGTTGAAAAGGAATTTGTGAAGAATATCCTGCCTCTTCTTTCCCCTTCAATAATAGACAGCCGCCATCCGTTCCCTCATATTGACAACAAAAGGTTGCATGTCGGTGTCACGATCGAACATAAGGAGAAATCAATGTTCGGATTGATCGCCGTACCGAAAACACTTGATCGCATATTGTTTCTGGACGGGAAACACAGATTCGTTCTCCTTGAAGACCTGATATGCCATTTTGCACATCTGGTGTTTGCCCCTTACACGGTACGGGAAAGGACCGTTTTCGCGGTTACCAGAAACGCCGACATAAGCATGGAGGGGAATTGGACGGATGCGGATGCCGATTACTGTTCGTTCATAAAGAAACTGCTGAAAAAGCGCAGGAAGCTTGCACCGGTGCGTTTGGAACTGCAGAACGGTGTCAGTAAAGATTTCAAATCGACTCTGGCGAAAAAACTTGACCTGAAGGAAAAGCAGACGTTCATCACCTCCGTTCCGCCGGACCTCTCTTTCTGTTTTGAGCTTGAAGAACTTGTGGACGCCGATGTCAGGGAGAGACTTGTGAGGCCCGTGCACATTCCCGTCAACGTTGACGTGATCGACAAAAAAGGCGGAAGCCTGATGAAACGTGCTCAGAAAAAGGATGTTCTTCTTTCATATCCGTTTGAAAGCGTATCTCCGTTCATCGAGATGATGAGACAGGCCGCCGAAGATCCTGAGGTTATGTCGATAAAGATCACACTGTATCGGCTGGATAAACGGTCGAGGCTTGCGGAATCATTGATACGTGCGGCGGAGAACGGCAAAGAGGTCATCGTGCTCATGGAGTTGCGCGCAAGATTCGATGAAAGCAACAACATCGAATGGGCGCAACGCCTCGATGAAGCGGGATGTCGCGTGATCTACGGCCTTCCCGGATATAAAGTACATTCCAAAATATGCCTCATAACGAGAAAGGAACACGGAAAGATAAGTTACGTTACACAAGTCGGCACAGGCAATTATAATGAAAAGACTGCGAAGATCTATACCGACCTTTCGCTGATAACCGCAGACCGGAATATCGGAAATGATGCCGTCAGATTCTTCAACGACCTTATGATAGGCAACCTTGAAGGCGAATACGATCATTTCTGGGTTGCGCCGAACAGTCTCAAAAGGAGTGTTCTTGATCACATTGACGAAGAAATGAGGAAAGCAAAGAACGGAAGAATGACAATAAAATGCAACTCGCTTGCGGATAAGGAAATAATTGTAAAACTGATTGAAGCATCCCGGAACGGAGTGAAGATCTCATTAATCGTCCGCGGGATCTGTTGCCTGATACCGGGCATTCCCGGGTTTACGGATAATATCTCCGTGATAAGCATCATCGGACGTTTTCTTGAACATTCCAGGATCTTCTGTTTCGGTGACGGCGATGATATGAAGATGTTCATGTCCTCGGCCGATCTCATGGCGCGCAACACCGAATGCCGCATTGAGATCGCCTGTCCCATATACGATGCGGATCTGAGACACAGGATAGGCGGGATGCTTGACATAATGCTCCGGGACAATACGAAGGCGTGGGATCTTTTGCCCGACGGAAGATATGTTCTGCGTCACCCGGGTGCGGATGAGGTTGTCAATTCTCAGGAGATGTTCGCCAATACCGTCAGTATCCATAACGATGTCGCGACGAAGGAAAAGAGTATTGATAACGACGGAACTTCCAAGCTGAAAGCATGCTTTTCGAGACATACAAAATGATAAATGAGGCAATCCATAAAACATATACCTGATATATAAAAAGAGTCTTTTTTTCGGTTCGATAAAAAGCACTTATATAATATGACCGTATGGAACCCGATATAATGCCCGAAACCATCTCTCCCGATATGCTTTTCAGCGCATTGATGATCGTTGCGCTGTTCCTGATAATACTGTCGGTGCCGACAATAATACTGGCCGTCAGAGCATCATCAAAACTTCTGAACAGATATAAGACCTTGCGATCCGTGGATGATCTGGAAGAGGGCGATGTATCCAAACAGGCATTGGAAGAATGGAACGTTGTCAGAAATCCTCTGGGCTATACCGCATTACTGAGCGATGAGATCGAAAGATTGGGAGCGTTGAGGCAGGCGATGCTTCATTCGGAGATCGCCATCGTCGTACTGATATTCCTTGCCATATATCCCGGATATGAGATGGGCGTCCTGATCGCGGTGATCGCCATTGTCTCGGCGGTGCTGTTCGTTGTCCTCTACGGAAGGATGAATTTAAGAGGATACATACACGAATACGTGGATGCGTTGACGGAAATCAACGTGAACGGCGATGAGGCCGTATCCAGAATATACGGATGATGGGAAAACGGTATTTATTGCCATGTGTATACGGACTCATGGCAAAAGTGAAACTGCGCACGAACGCGGGCGATATTGTCATCGCTCTTTACGATGACATGCCGATAACAACGGGAAACTTCAAAGACCTCGTGAAAAAGGGATTCTATGACAAAACGATATTTCACAGAGTGATCGGCGGATTCATGATACAGGGCGGCTGCCCCGACGGTAACGGGACGGGCGGCCCAGGATACACGATAAAGGATGAGTTCGTGAAAGGACATTCAAACGTAACAGGAACGATATCGATGGCAAACACGGGCAGACCGAATTCCGGCGGGAGCCAGTTCTTCATTAATCTTGTTGACAACACATACCTCGACTGGGATGATTCAAAAACTCCCAGTGCCCACCCGGTGTTCGGCGAGGTCACGGAAGGGATGGACGTTGTTTATGACATAGGAAAAACGAAGACGGGCAGGAATGACAGGCCGGTGAATGACATCATCATCATAAAAGCCGAGGTCGTGGAATAATGACGAGACACGTCATGGAAGCACTCGGTAAGTCACGTGTGGTCATCGAAAACGGTAAAGTCGTTGAGATAGGTGAGCCGGCGGTCAAATATTGCCCTCTCTTCAAAAAATACCGTAATATCGATGAATTCAACGAAGAGACAATAAGAGAGAACATCGAATACCGGATATCTCATTTCGGTATGTGTACGCCGTCCCGCAGGGTAAGGATGAACGACTTCCTGAGCTTCGGGATCTCCGAGCTTCTCAGCATGGCAATCTGCGAAAATATCATTGATGCCGCGGTCATCGCCGCCGACGGCACGGGAACATGCGTGATCAGCGACCCGGAGATAGTACAGGGACTCGGCGGCCGCATATCGGGGATAATCGAAACGGAACCGATAGCACCCGTTATGGACGCGATCGGCAGAGATCGCATCCTCGACCCGGAGAAGGCGAAGATAGACCAGTTCGCCGGTGTGGCGAAAGCCTTCGGAATGAATTTCAAAAAGGTGGGCGTCACGATAACAAAAGCGGATGATGCTTCACTCATACGCAGCACGTTCGGCCGTGATGTGATCATTTTCGCCGTGCACACAACGGGCACATCGATGAACGATGCGGAAAAGATGTTCGATTCCTGTGATGTCATAACCGCGTGCGCGTCCGAGAACATAAGAAAAGTTGCCAAAGAGCGCGCTTTGCTTCAGGCGGGTACGAAAATACCGGTGTTCGCGTCAAGCGTTCTCGGCAAAGATATAATCCTTTCAAAACTGGAAGAATTGGGAAAGGGTCCGGCGACCGGTGAAGAAGATCGGCCGTCGCCGCTCAACTGATCGTTTCCAGAACGAGATGTGTGCTTGACCGCAAATATATGATCGGTATCCTTTGCGACCTCAGCCGCCTTCTCAATTCTTTGTCATTCGTCAGAACATACGCGCCGAGTCTTACGGCAACGTCGACAATCGCGTCATCGCCCGTTTCATCGGTTTGAATTATTTCGTATTTTCTCGCCAACGCAAGCGCCGCTTTGGCATTCTTGTTGTCGAGTTTCTTAAGCTCACCGACCATCGGCCCGGGTACGACCATGCGGACATCCCCGAGCAGTGTCCTTACGGCAAGATCAAGATTTATGCGGATCTCGAACGGCATCAGCAAAGCATTCGTATCTAAAACAACGGACTGCATGTTCACTGCTCTATTATCCCGTAACCGATGAGTCTCCATTTGCCGACGATCCTTCTGGAAATGGCAACCCTCTGTCCTTTTACAACGCAGACCGGAATCTTAAGGACAACTTCCGCGGACTCGTTCCTTGCACTTTTCACGACACCGACCGTTGTTGCCGTTCCGATGCTGAGCATCAGAGGCTCATTGCTTTTGATGTCCTCCACTTTTAAATCGGACGCGGTACCGACAACGCGATCCAAAAGTATCGTTTTCATTTTGAAATCGTGCACCACACTCGGAAGGTATGCCGGAGTTCCGATCATCCTTCCCGTAAGTCCGTCGGACTTCGTTATTGCGGGATCGAGACTTGTGCCTATTGCTATCAGGCCGCCGGGGAAAACATTGTTCGCCTTCTTGCCTCCGGCCTGCAGCGAGACTATCTTCGTTGTTATGCGTTCCCACGATTGTTTGCCTGCCGCCTCGACCTTCCTTCCCGGGACTATCTCAATTTCGTCACCGACTTTCAGTGTCCCCTGGATAAGCGATCCTCCGATGACCCCTCCTTTGACCTCATTCGGCGATGCGCCCGGAGAATTGATGTCAAAAGAACGGGCAACGTGCATCAGCGGCGGTGCATCTTTGTCTCTGTGTATTTCCGATATTATATGCTTCTCTATGGCCTCCACGAGTTTGTCTATGTTCACGTCGTGGTGCGCCGACACAGGTATTATCGGTGCATTCTCGGCTATCGTCCCTTTTACGAACTCTTTGATCTGTTTGTAATTCTCAAGTGCCTGGTCACGTGTCACGATATCGATCTTGTTCTGAACTATGATTATCCTTTCAATACCGACTATGGACAATGCCATCAGATGTTCCTTTGTCTGCGGTTGCGGACATTTCTCATTCGCCGCCACCAAAAGCAAAGCACCATCCATGAGTGCTGCGCCGGACAACATTGTTGCCATGAGCGTTTCGTGACCCGGCGCATCAACGAATGAGACCGATCTGACATATTCGGTCTCGGAATCACAGTTGCAATTTTCGGCGGTGCCGAATTCGCCGCATCCTTTGCATTTGTAAAACGCAACATCGGCATACCCGAGTTTTATCGAGATTCCTCTCTTAACTTCTTCGGAATGTTTATCGGTCCACTCACCGCTCAACGCTTTCGTAAGCGTCGTCTTACCGTGGTCGACGTGCCCGATCATTCCTATGTTGACCTCGGGCTGCTTGGGAACTTTCATTTGTTCTCCTCAGCCGGAGGAGGAGACAACATCTCCTCAATGGATTTCGGTCCATACTCGGCAACGGACATGTTGATCTGTACGATCTCGTTTGAGACCATGGTACCGCGGATCGCTTTGCGCCGTCTCTCTCCGGGATATGTCTCATGGAATCCCAAACCGTCCGACAGAAGGATCTTTCTCCTTTTGTTTCCCGGGAGGTCTTTTCGCATCGGCGTTCCGTTACCGTCGCTTCCGCCCGTTATTTTCAATTTGTATCCCGGAAGGCCGACGAATATCCCGTCGATGACCTCCCCTATGTTCTTCCCCACGAGGGAGTTCGCATGATGTCCCGACACCTTCACGTTGTGTGACTTGCCTGTTTTGACATCTCCTACGACAACTTTAAAGTCGACCATATATACACCTGTAATTAGCGCCTTATTAGAGAAAGCCTTATAATACTTTTGGTAACGGCGGTGCCCGATGGCCCCTCTCCGCTGTCATTTGTCCCGTTTGCCCGTCGTTCACGGTTTTGTTTCTTTCGTTCCTGCACACGAATACGAAAAAACACGTTTTCCGTGCGTTCGACCGGCGACGGTCATCTTCACGAGTTCAGTATCGCATCCGCCGCATCACCGAAGGTGAATTTCTCATCCACTTTGATCGGCGTGCAGCCCAACCTTTTACCGAATTCCGTGTCCGAATCACTGTTGCCTATCATGAAGGACGCTTTCACATTGATCTTGTGCTTTGATATCGCTTCAACGCCCATCCCCGTCATCGGTTTCCTGCATCCGCATCCGTCGTCGGGATGGTGAGGACAGATGAATATGTCATCTATCCTTCCTCCTCCTTTCTTTATCTCGTTCATCATCTTTTTGTGGATGGCATCAAGCGTACTCTCGGAGAATTTACCTCTGGAGATGCCCGATTGGTTCGTAACCAGTATCACGAGATATCCGGCATCATTCAGTCTTTTTATTGCTCCGGGAACGTTGTCGTAAAGAACGAACTTGGACGGATCATCACAATACGGAACATCTTTTGCGATCGTATCGTCCCGGTCTATGAAGACCGCCTTTTTGCCGAACACGTTCCTTTCCACGAGGCCGCATATTATGTGTCCTGCCACAAAATACCCTTCCTGTATCCTCGGCGTCTCCGAGGACTGTATCACCAATGCGTGATCGACCATGTCTTTGATTACGCCTCCCGATCCGGTGAACGATATCGTCACCGCACCGATCTCTTTGGCCGCCTTCAGTGCTTCCACGATGTTCTTGGAATTTCCGGATGTGCTTATGCCTACTACGGCATCGCCTTTCCCCGCGTGTGCCAGCACCTGTCTTTTGAATACGAGATCGAACGAATAATCATTTCCTATCGCGGACATCGGAGCCACGGCCGAAAGGGATATGGCCGACATGGGCGGCCTGTCAAAAAGATATTTTCCGGTGAATTCAGCGGCTATATGTTGCGCATCGGCGGATGAACCTCCGTTGCCCATGAATATTATTCTTTTTCCGCTTTTGACCACGTCCGTCAGAACATCCGCAATCCTGTTAACCATTTCCGGATCTGTTTTCTTAATGACATCCGCACTCTCTTTGAGTTCGGACGAGATAATGTCATTCATCGGTATACCTGTCTCCGAAACCGCGCCCGAGATATATAATTCTGCGTACTCTGGCTGATGGCCTGTGCGTTTCTTGTTCCCGACGAGTCGAAATTTATAGGTTGCATCACCGGTATGCGGATCGGTAAAAAGATCCGAAAACCGTACCGAGCGATAATTTCATAATTTTAAGACACTCTCCGTATATAACGGAAGAACCATGAAACAAAAAGAACTCGACTTTATGGCGAGAGAAATGTGGGAAGATGAATTAAAATTCAGGAAGGATCCGAAAAATGCTTATGTAGTGCAACTGGAAAAAGAATTCTTTGAAGAGTTGAATTCATTGGGATATGACTTCTGCCGGAGAATGCAATTCTGCTCCGGTATTTTTAATGAAAAAGACAGTGCGATTATACCCGTATTCATTAAATATCTTAAAAAATCGGAACACGAAGGCTTTAAGCAGCATTTCGTAGGTTGTTTGGGAGTCAAAGGATTCTATGATGCAACCGAATATCTTTTGAACGAATATGAGAAGTATTCGACACCGACACAAAATAGTTCGACGCTTAGTTATGTAGTACAGGCGATAGCAGGGATTCAAGATCCGAGATATATAGGCACATATATCAGCTTCATAGAACCTGAGAGAATGACCTTGGTAGCATGGCACATCATCAGAATGCTCGGGAACATGAAAGTCGAAAAGGCCATACCGCATTTGATAAAGTTACTGGACGGTGAAAATAAAATAGATGACGGCTACCACGGAACCGTTCTTGAATATCACAAATACCTTTTTTCACAGGAGGCGATTCGTGCATTGAGCCGATTCAAAAATCCTGAGCACATCGAACACATCAGAAAATTCCTTGAGCCGGAAAAAATACCGTGGATAAAATATCCGGATACGAAAGAAGGGCGCAGTTTGTTGAAAAATACTTACGCCGAATACAGAAAAATTACACAAAGGGCGATTAAGAAAATGGGCGGAAGCGTATGATATAATCACGAACAATCGGAAACGTTCGAGTGAATTTTGTGCGCGGGGATTCGGAGAACATTGAAAGTGTTCATGGCACATTCCTGAGATAAGAAATAACTCGGCGGATCCGAGAGATGTATCAAGTCTTCTCATCCCTTTCATCGGTATCTTCGTTCACGCTCGCGGCTTTCTTTTTGAATATGAAATATTTGCTGAATATCCAGTTAAGTACGATCTCCACGAAACTGGTTACCATTCTGGCAGGGAATCCGTCTATTCCGAAAAGACTTCCGTCCATTCCCACGCTGTACAATATCGGGAACGCCGTTATCGCTATGACTCCGGTAAATATTCTGGCACTGAAGAATGAACTTAACTCTTTGAATACCGTTTTGGCCTCCAGCGACCTGCTTGAGAACACGATCATCTTGTTGACCACGAATGCGAACGATACGCCGCATACCCATGATAACCCGTTGCTTAAGAACAGGTTTCCCGTGAGGATGACGAAGAGCGCGTAAGAACCCCACGTGACAAGAGTTGTGAAACCGCCGCAAATCACGTAAAGTATGGCCTCTCTGTGTTCGCTGAAGAACTTTCGGTCCGTTCTCATCTGAATCTTGTGAGAGTTTCAACGTTTAATAACTTGACGGGACAATGGTCTTTACCGATACGAGTAAACATCGAATCATCTCGTCGTTGCGTCTATGTTCTTCTTACCCAGACGTATATCGGATACTATCTCGTCCACTGTGCGCCTGCCGAGTATCACCCATGCGATCGCTCCCATGATCGCCGCGCCGAGCAGATCCGCCGACAGGTTGAAAAGAGTGTGTGTGGCACCGTACGACATGTAATCCGTCCCCGTCAGGATCTCGGTGAATCCTTCCATTATTTCCCATACCACGCCGAAACAGAAGGTCGCCAATACGAGTACGGCAACGATCCCTCCCCTCGATCCGAGGGAAAGATGCGGCGGAGAGTGTGACTGCATAAGGCACAACGCCATCAGTATGATCGCACCGACCACCGCCGAAGACACTATATGCGTGAAGTTCGCCCACCACCAGACATCGAAATACATTCCGTGGCAGAGAGAGATCACATACATGTACATGTTGAAATACAATATCGCCGAGAACCAGTACGGAAGCGTCACCATTCGGGTAAGCCTGAGAATCGGAATGATGACCATGATGATCGCCCACAGCAGGCATGTCATCTGAAGATATTCCACCGGATGTCCGGCCGCAAGTCCCTGAGCGTGACCGAGCGTGACATAAGCGAACATCGCCGACATGGAAAGAGGACAGAGAATGAGCATCGCCCACGCGACATGCCTTTCCTTGGTCTCGTTCACTTCATTACCTCCAATCCTTTGTCGTTTATGAGATAGTTGTTTTTCCTGAGCACGTGACGTAATATCAGAGAGAACGCTATGAACATCAGAAGATTGATGAGCATCCCGATGACGAGAGTCGTGTTGGTGATCATGCCGTCGCTCATGCTCTCATACAAATCCGCTCTTTGAACGAAGAGTATCGTCACATACATCGGAAGCAATATTCCCATACCGATTGCCCAGCTGAGAACGGGAGCGGTCACACGGTTGTATGACGCTTTGAAAACGGCGGCTGCCACGAAGAAGAACATCATGATCATCGGGATCACGGCAAATCCGCGTATTATCGCGGAAACGTATGTCCACGTATATTCCGATGCCGATCCCGCCGCGACGAGTGAATCATATGAAGCCACCGTTACCGTGAGTGTCGTGCACAGAAGCACCGTCACGGACATTATAAACGAGTACGTGTGAACATGTTCGGAACAGTACACGAAGGACAGTATCGAAAAAAGGACTGCCGTGGCGGACAGAGCCATCATGCTCCCGTCCTGTTTCCATGTCCCGAGGGCAAGAGAAACGAAGGATATGATGATACCCGCGAGTGCCCGTGTCCTGTCCATAATCCGTTAACTGAAAGAATGATATTTGTATCTTTTGTCACCCCTGCCGAAGGAAGATCATCCGTTTGATATGATTGAGTGATATATGCATCGAATGTTTCCGAGCCGCGGTCACCCTGCCGAATAATGTGATTTCACCGAATGATCGTTATAACGGTGCATGCGTTAATCGGACGTATGCGCATCCGCGTCTTTCCCGATCGCGATACGGTCACGGATCGATTTGATTACCATGTACAAAAGGACTATTACCGCAATGTTACGCAGAAGTATGAGCGACATACCCAAAGCGTTGATGTTTGATCCTCCGCCGAGATAACCTATGTTGTAGAAGAATTGTATCTGAGTTATCACAAGGATTATGACCAAAAGCCGGAAGATCGTGCATTTCAATACATGATTCTCCGTCAGCATCAGTATAAAGATCACCGGAGTTATTATCCACAAAAGGAATTGTGAGGAGAACACTTTCCCGATCAGGATGAACATCATTATCGAAATGAGTATCGCGCCGCCCATGAGAAGGATGCGGTTGTGTTCATCATCCTTCTTTTCCGCCTTCATTTTTCCGAGCGTGAATGCATACACGGCATAGACCGTTATCACTGACAACAGCATCAGCGGCGTCAGCAACGCTGCCGCCGCATCCGGCCACGGTCCGATCAGATTGTCGGAACCGTAACCGAACATTGTCTGCATTTCCGTCAACCCGAACACGGAAAGCGGATAAAGGAATGATGCCGCAACGGATTCTATCTGCAACGGACGGTCCGTATGATAGCCGATGAAATATGTCAGCATGTCAAGATTTAACAGCATTATCGGCAGTACTATGATAAACGACGTGATCGCAAATACGGCCGTGCCTTTTATCGCCTCTTTCCAATCCCGGTCCGCGAGGAACGGTATGATGAATATCGGGAACAGTATGGCAGGATACAGCTTCGTCATCGTGGCAATCGATAACAGCGCAAAAGCCCACACGTACCTTTTCGTTATGTAACAGTAAACGGAAGCAAGCGTGAGGACAACGGGAATTATGTCAAATCTGTCCAAAACGAACGGGAGCATCAGCAACATCGGTATCGTGTATCCGAGCATTGCTTTCTTCCCGTCCGCATCGAGCTTCTCGGCCATCTTGCGCATAAGCAGGAGGCCGATGACGAAGAACGCGAACATCTCGATGACAAATCCGATATTATACCAGAACACCGCCGATGTGAATACCCTCGGTATAAGCATCAATGCCAATGCGAACGGCGGATATTCCAGATTGGGCATTTTGCCGTTGAACACATCGTTGGCATTATCGAAAAGGTTGACGGCCGTGTCCGTGTTTATGTTCAGAGTGAATACGGCAATCAGATAGCCGATGCAGGCGATACCGAAAACGGCACTGAGCATCAACTGATATTTTTTTACGCAGTCCGTTTTCACGCATGTTCATCATTCTTGACGATATATACCGTTTGTGTATGTGCGGACGGCCGATATGACCGTTATGCTTACGAACCGTCGGAACGGACATTATCCGTTTTCCGCTATCTTTTCCAATTCCCCGACTATTTTTTTAAGAGGCCGTTTTTCGATGATCGCCGCGAACCCGTCCGGTCCCGCTTCCGTGAAACCTTTGATGCCGACGGGTAACCGAATGAACACCATTATTATCACGACGTCGAATGCGTAACGGGCGATGACATTGTGAAACGACAGCATCTTTCTTTTCTGCCATACAAGTTCACCGTCGGCATCCGCGATCTCAAATCCTTTTTCCGAAAAGAACAGTCTGATATTATCCCTCAGCCCTTGAGGCACCCCGTCGGATCGTGGATTCGCATGTTCGAGGAAACGGCGATGATCATTTCATAGTATGAAACTTCGGGTCAACGTTGACCGGGCGCATGAGTTCCGCTGATATCGATGCTTTCGGAGCGGATCTCATCCGCACCGGAAATCGGACATTGCCGATGCGGAGTGTGCATGCCGCGCTCCTGCATTCGGTGTGCGCTTTTCTTCACTCCGTTTCCGGATCGCCGTCGCAAACCTCTTCGGCTTCTTCGGTCGGCGTATCGATCATCTCGTAATATTCCGGTAAATCCGGGCGTTTGACGCCGGTTGAATGGTCGTATCCGAGATGAATCTCGTTACCCATCACGAAACCGTCGTGTATCCGTCTGAATACCTTTCCTTCCTGTGCTTTTACCATTTGTATCATTCAAAGACCTCCGGGCAGTTGCGATATCGGGAAAATTCTCCACGCTTCACGTATCCAGTTCGTTGCCGTTTTGTAATCATCGACCGATGCATCCGGTACGAATATTTTTGTAAACGGGTCTGCCGTCAGACCCAAAAATGCCAGTGAAGGAGGATTTGCGGACAAAAATACTATCTCCTCGACTGAGGTATTACTCAATACGGATCCTCTTATTCTGTTCACGGCAGCGGGGAACGTTATTCTCCGATGCAGATTTCGACAATTGTTTAAGAACGAGGTCGGAATTTCAGTCAGATCATTCGGTAATCTTATTCTTTTCAGACCGTTGAATCCGGAGAATGAGGCAATACCTGACGGATTGGAATCATTTACGGACACTTTATGAATTACGCCGCCGTGAGGTGTTGCAATGACTTCGGAGTTTGGAGGATGTACCCATCTTTCCAGATTAAGAGTGTCGGTAAAATTTCCCATGGGTCCTCTGTGTGTTACAGGAAATGAGATAAACCTGAGTTTGTACAGGTTCTGCTGAGAGGCTGTCGATACACTTGTTGTGCCCAGCGGAAACACCAGATATGACAGAGAACTGTTGTCTCTGAAACATCTGGTACCGAATGTGTTGTTCGCATGTCGGGGAAGCGATACCGTCTCCAAATTTTGCATACCGTCGAATGTTGAACCCTGTACAGCCGATCCGTTACCGAAAAATATACGTTTTACGGCCGCGGCTCCGGATGTGTTGCCCGTGAGTGCACTGTTGTGCAACAGAGTCCTTGACCCGGCATCTATTGTTATTACCTTATCGCCGGGTGCCGCATACGTTTTGTTGGATGTTCCGTTCGAACTCATGATCGTCGTGGTTCCGTCTCCCCAGTCTATTGTCGCATTTCCGACTCCCGGAACCAAAGTTGCATTGATACCCGTATTCCCTCCGGTCGCTTCATTCAGCGTGAGATATATGTACGTCTTACCGTCCGAAGGCATATATTCCGCACCGATTATCATATCCTGCCGAATATTCGTCAGATCCGAGGGATCGTAATTCCATCCGATGAAAGCGAGCTTCGGATTCTTTCCCGCATTCGCCTGAACGTCTCCCGCATCAACGGGCGGCACGGCGGTGCCGCCGAACGGTACGTTTACCTCAATGTGCTTCTCTTCCCCCGTTATTCTGTCTCTCCATATCCATAAAACAACGGGCAGATCTTCGTTGACGTTTGACAATCCCGCGTGTATGTTCCGTATGCTGTTCGGAAAGTCAACGAAATGTATCGGTGCCGTACCGCCGGTCTTTTCTCTGACGGCATCGGCAATATCCTTGGCCACGCTTTTGAGAGTAACGGTCATCAGAACGCCCCGTTGAGAATTTCGTCCACCTTTCCGACGACCGCATTCAATGCATCGGACAATGCATTCATTGATGCCGTGTTCATCAGATCTTTCGCTTCTCCGAGACCGAACGGCGGAATGATCCATATTTCGCCGTTTGCTTTTGTGATCACTTGGGTCTCCGCCGGCTTTGCTTCGGGAAGATTGTTGTCATCTCTTGCCCTGAATGATAAACTGTCATCGTCTCTCCAATTCCCTTTGTTGAGATTGTCCGCACTGACGGGAGTGCCTTCCGTATAAATGGTGCCTTCATCTTTGACGATATTCACAATTATCGGAACTTCACCGACGATCGGTATATTGTTCTCGTCAACCTTTATCAATTTCTTTTTTCCGGGAAACTGTGTCTCTCTGTTTGTGAACTTCATTTCTTCCACTCCTTTTGTTTGTTGCCTTTCGGTTCGGGATTCGATGGATCCGGCTTGACGGAGCTGAGAGCATTTGAGAGTATATCTATAATCAGTTCGTGAAGCGATTCAAGAGCAAAAACACAGATTTTTCAATGAAAAGCGTGAAAAATGACGCATGATGAAAAGATCGCCGAATTTACCGCATATGATTCCGTGACAGCCGGCGATAACCTCAAATTAGCGGCATGATCTCCGTCCGTGACCGAAATACGATATTTTTGCTGTTCGCTTACATCCTATTGTGTTGCCGGTATTCGTAAACCGAGCGATATCATATCTTCGTTCTTACGACAATTCCGTTGTGTCCCGTACGGTTTGCAAACAACGCTTCGGCGCAGCACGATGATCAATGAAAATCAACAAAAAAACGGCGAAGCGGTTCACGAACTGATTATAGATATACTCTCAAACGCTCTCAATTCGTCAAGCCGGATCCATCAAATCCTGAGCCGAAAAGGCAGTAAAGTAAAAAGGCGGAGATATTCATGAAAAACAGTAAATACGAATCATTCGGCGCCGGACGGGCGGGACAGGGGCAGATCGATCTCCGAAACGGAGAGATTGTTTTCGTTCACGATGACACGAGTTCGGACAGTAATATTCTGCCGATAAGCGTCTCGCACGTTTACGGTACGTCATCCGCCCTGAATCACGACGAATCCTCAGTTTGCGGAAAAGGATTCAGATTGAATCTTCATCAGAAACTGCGGAAGACGAACGATGATCCGAATGACACGTCGTACATACTGACGGATGCGGCAGGCAAGGAATACGATTTCAAAAAATTGTATTATTATCTGAATTCCGAAGGAAAGAGAGTGTATCATAAAACGATCAACGGAAAAGAAGTGAAACTTGTTCCGGAAGACATATCGATCGATTTTGACAGAAGGCTCACTTATCACGACGGAACGGAAAAGCATGAAATCTTCACGGAACTTAAGACAGACAGCGGATTGGTGTTGATCACGGAACTCAAAGGTTTCATCAACGCCGAAAAAATTGAAACGAGACATGAAGAATTATTGCAAATTGAAGAAGAGGTCAAAAGTCTCGAACGGAGCATAGAGGACCTTGAATTCTCAATGGAGGAATATGGAAGGATTCACTGCGCAGATTATTTGAACTTGAAAAAATTGCAGACGGACCTGCAGGACCTCTCCATCCGCATGGAGAGTAAGAATCAGGATGCCTTCGAAGAACTCGTCGATTGTCAGGATGAACTTCTCCGACTGAATTCATCGTACAACGATCTTATCAAAAAAGGATTTCATAATATCGGCGGGTTAAAAATAAAAGACGGAACCGATGAAATCTCGGAAGAAGATGTGGTAAACAACAACAAAAACGAAGTGCGGGTAAACTATGATTTTAATTTCGATCCGGTGAAATCCCGTTTCACATATGCGGATTCGGTCGGAAGGGAAATGGAGAAATTGTCGCTCTTGGCATCTTACGGTGAAGGATACGCGGACGATCATTACGGCAGTGCGGCCGCTTCCGATAATTCAAAGCGCATTAAACGCGTCATTCAGTTCCTTCAGGAAAGATTCAACGAGAAACTTGAGACGGAATCGCAGAACATACGTGAGAAATCTTTTGAACTGGATGAAAAAAGATGGGAAGATCAGAAAGCTCTTATGGAGCTGAAAGAAGAAATGCTCGAACTGCAGACCGAGTTCGGGGAGGCGAAAGACAAGTATGATGATGTTGAAGAGCAAAGAACGGAAGAACGTTACAATATTCTGACAGAGCGCGCTGAGATCGACATTTTCGTTGCCAAAAATATGCTTGAGTACCGAAGATTCATACTCAGACAATACGAAGAACGGACATCCGTCAATTTCATTTCCGACAATAACGGTTTAACATACGGTTTCAACAGAGCGGGCGATCTTGTCGTTATATGGGACAGATATGAAAATTATGCGTCCCTCATCTACGAAAACGGAAAACTCATCGGGATCACGGATGCGGAAGAGAAAGAAACGGTGTTCGAATACATCGATGAAAAACTGTCCGCGATCATTGATACGCTTGACAGGCGTACGGAATTCGTTTACGCCGAAGAATATCTTGAAAAAATAATTTATCCGAACGGTGATGAATCTTCTTTTGCGTATCATAACGGTCTGCTGTGCGATATGATGCCGCCGATCGGGATCGGAACGCGACTGAAGTATGACCTCCGAAACAGACCCGTTAAGATCGTCAGCGTAACGACGGTCGGGAGCATAACATCCGACGGCATCACGAAAAGCGATGAAACGGAAATCGAAGATGTTGTTGAGATCGAATACAAAGCGAACGAAGCGTCAACCGACGTAACGGATCCGAAAACAAATTACAGAACGACTTATCTGTTCAATTCCGAAGGAGACTGCGTAACGGAATACGCTAAACTGGATGATGTCATGAAGATCATCAGGACGCACGACGTCGGCCGCAGGAGATGTTATTTCTCAATGCAACAAACCGACTTCGACAACAATCTGTTCGATCGCGCAACCGCGTCCGAACAAAATAATCCGAATGTGATCCGTTTGCCGGACGGCGATGTGATTATACGCGGCAACGTACACAGCTTTGACCTTCCGGCGCATGTGATGTCGAATCGTTTCACGGAGTGGTATATCGATCCGGATCATTTGCCGGAACATGCGACCGACCTCATACTTTCGGGATTTGCGACGGCCGACTCCGATGAAACGACGGACCGCAGAAAGACGGAATATTGCGACCATTCTGAACCTGATGATCCTCACACGCCGTCGGTTACCGATCCCGCGGTGAAGAACCGCAGGTTTGAACTCAGGGCGGAGATAACATATCACGATGAATCAACGAATGAAAGCGAAGTGAAAACATTCATCGCAAGCTACGACTGGAGAACCGGGACGAAACAATTCGCAGCCGTTCCGATCACTTTGAACGAGAACGAAAAAGGTGAACCGATCAAACCTCTTTCAATAAAGATAACGGCCGACTATTCGCACAACAGGAATGTCTGCCGTTTCTCGGAGCTGTCTTTGGCGGACGGCGACTGGGCATATACGGAAACCGATGATGAACACAGAAAAATATTCGAGTGCGGCAGCCGAAACATAACCGACAGAACTGTTGACGGCGTCAAGGTCGGTAAATTCATTTCCCGCGGAGAATCATTTTTCGAATATGACGGAAAAGGCAATCTTGTGAGAGAAAGAACCGTGTTGACGAAAGACGGCATCTCGAAAGCATACGTGACGAAGCACGAATACAATAAGCGGTCAAAGCTTATTCGGACAACGTCACCGAACGGCATTGTAAGCGAAACCGTCTATGACAAAAGAGGTATCGCGGTCAGATCGTTCGCATACCATAAGAGCAACCCGGCAAACAGATTCGTTCAGGAGAACGAACACGATGAGAACGGCAGGGTAACGGCGGAGATCGACGCACGCGGTGAAAATAAAACGATCTTCGAATACCTGAACGGTACGAACATCATAAAGGGAAGCGTTGCACCCGACGGACAGAAATTTTCAATCGGAACGGATCCGCATACCGACGAGTTATTGGCAATATCGGCAAGCGTTCACGGCGAACCCAACGGAACCGAATTCGGTTACACCAAAGGTTTCCTGACGCATTTGGTAAGCGGCGGAACCCGATACGATTACGGTTACGACAATCGGGGCCGCAAAACCGCGATAAGCATTGACGGAACACCTCACGTTCAGTTTGCGTTCGAAACGGACGGAAACAGCGGTAGCGATGGTAGTGACAACAATAGCGGAAACAATAACGGCGGCGGTAACGATGACGGAAACAGCGACAGAAACGCCGGCAATGAGATCGCCGTGACAGCATACGCAAACGGCGAAAGGTATCAGACCGTTACGGACAAATTCGGCAAATTACTGACGGTCCATCGCATAATTGACGGAATCAAAACAATTTTGATAACAAACCATTACGACAAAGACGGTATACTTACCGGAACGACCGACCATCTTGCCGCAAAAGCTGCAAGATTCGTGTACAACGATGACGGAAGCCTTAACACCGAAGCAAACGGAAATGTTCGAACAGTAAGAGATTACAACATCGAAGGAAGCGTCAGGAAGGTAAGATACGTTTTCAATGAAGGTATTGACGATCAGGTCTACGAGAACATATACGACAACGAAGGCAGAGTCACGCAGATCACACTACCCGGCGACAGATCGGAAATAATCGAATACGACGGTCTCGGACGCATAAGCACAATAAACCATCCGGTACACAGAGAAAGGATCAATTATTATCAGAACGGGGACAATGCAACAAGTCTCATAACAAGCATTGAACACGACAACGGAAGAACGAAGTACGCATACGATAAAAACGGGAACATAAGCGAGATACGCGAGAACGGACGCTTATCCGTAAGATACGATTACGACGGCCTGAACAGAATCGTACGTGAAGATAATGTACGTCTGAACAGGAGCGTAACATTCGATTACGATACCAACGGTAACATACTGTCGAAGAACACATATCCGCTCAGTAATTCAATTGATCTCATATCAGGCGAGGAAATACGTTACGGTTACGCGGGAACCGGTAATCGCGATCGTTTAACGTCATTCAACGGAGAAACATTCGAATACGATGTTCTCGGAAATCCGACCGTATACAGGAACAACGATCTCAAATGGGACAATCTGAAGGATCTCGTTCAATACAATGACGTGAAATTCGAATACGATGCCTTCGGCTTACGTCAGAGAAAAATACACAACGGAACGGAAACAGAATTCTGTTGGTCAGGATCCAAGCTGATCGCCGAGAAACGTATATCCGCGAAAAACGAAGATCTTGAACTGAACGATCATCTTACGGATGGTAATCTTACGGATGGTCATCTTGCGGACGATCACCTTACCGACGATCCGTCATATTCAAACGCAACGATCGTGAACATATCATATCTTCAGGGAACGGGAGGACTCGCCGGATTCACGATATCAAAGAACGGAGGAACATGTGAAAGAACGTACTACTACAGGAAGAACATCCGAGGCGACATAACCCATATATTCGACAACGACGGGAATATCAAAGCCGAATATATTTACGACGCGTGGGGCAACCACAAGGTTCTGGATGCCGACGGAAATGAGAATACGGATACGGACTTCATAGGAAACCTCAACCCGTACAGATACCGCGGCTATTACCATGACATCGAAACCGGCCTCTATTATCTGCGAACAAGATATTACGATCCGCTAACGGGCAGATTCGTCAACGCCGACAGCGTCGCAGTATTCGATGAAACGAAGACGGACATCAACGGCCTCAATCTTTATGCATACTGTGCAAACAATCCGATAATGTTCGTCGATCCGACCGGGCAATTATTCGATTTGTTCAATAACACTTTCATTCGCCCCGTAGGGGACGCACTCGGTGCGGCCGCCGACTGGGCCAAGGACAACTGGGGCCTGATAGTCACGGCGGTGATCATCGTTGCATCGGTGGCGCTCATAGCCACCGGAATCGGAGCGCCCTTGGGAGCATTAGCGTTAATAAAAGTCGGGATGGGAGTCGGCGGTCTGCTCGGTATCGGCGTAAGTGCCGCAAGCCAATGGTTAACAACCGGGAGCATCAACTTCGAAGTGGTCGCCATTGACGGTTTGGTAGGAATGGTAACCGGTGCAATAGGGGCTTCGGGAGCGAATTTATTACTGATGGCAGGGATTGGTTTTTCACTCAGCGCTTTTGGAAGCATTTTAGGTGATTTGGTAGAGAACAACTGGGATTTGAATCAAGTAAATCTGGGAAAAGCGTTAGTGGCGGGAGGGCTTGGAGCGACTCCGTTCCTCAGAAAAAAATGGTTAACATCCACGAATCAGACTTCCAAGAAACAGCACAAAATTATAATCAAAATAAGAGAGATGAGTGAGATGCGGTCAGGGACCTTGGAATCAGGAGTCATGGCAGGCGTAAGCTTAATTCCCGGCATGTGGTTCGGAATGAAATAGATTACAGGTGATTGTTATGGCAGAAAATAAAAACTATAAGGAAATCGGTCGTTTGTTTTTGATAGTGTGTCTTGTAACGTTGGTTCTCACGGCTTCATTTTTGACAATTGGTATACTTCTGGGAGGAAGCGTGATCCTTTTTCAACTGTCTGCCATCTGCTTCGTACCGTCGGTCATATCCGGATTTTGTTTCGCGTTGTTTAATGTGTTATGGCGAGAAGAGGAATTCAAAAGGACAGGACAGTTGCCTCCTTTGGAAGGATTCCGTTCAATGTTAACCAAGAGAAAATGAATCGATAATATAGTGGTAAAAATATGGACAAAAATAAAGACTACAGAAAGATTGCTCGTTTGTTTTTTATCGTGATGACCGTAACGTTGACTCCTTCGATGTCATTTTTGGCAATTGGAGCACTCGTGGAAAATGTTATCTTACTACAGCTGTCGGCAGTCTGCTTCGTACCTGCGTTCATATCCGCGTTCGGTTTCGTGATATCCCTCGCGATATATAGTGACAAGGAATTCGAAAGGACGGGAGTAAGACCTCCCTTTGAGACTATACGTTCCTTGTTATTCAATAAAAATCTTCAAGAAAAAATGGTTAATATCCGCGAATCAGACTTCCAAGAAACAGCACAGGATCATGACCAAAATAAGAGAAATGAGTAAGATACGGTCAGGGACCTTGGAATCAGGAGTCATGGCAGGTACTGTGTCCGATGACGGAAAGCTTAATGAAAATGGACCTGCAGTATAAAGTAGGATACAAAATGGAGTATCGGATGGAAATGAACGGGTACACATTCCGATTTGTTTTAGTCAATTGCTGTTCCGGCAGTTCTCATTGCCTGATCAATTCAAGATATTCGTTCTGTATCCTGACCACTTCCGCGCTGTCCTTTGCGTTTGCGTATTCATCAAGCATCTCTCCGTTTATCCTTACGAATTCTTCGCCCCAATTGAATCTTTTTTTGAATTCCTCGGCCTGTTCCCGTTCTCCGAGTATTATGAGCGATGCAAGTACCGCTTCGGCACTGTTCAGTTCCATCGGCCTTCCCCAGTTCACCGGATTCGACGCTATCAGGAAGGGAAGGGCGCGTTCATTCATGCCGTTCAGCCGAGGAAATTCATCTATGTTCGTCCACGTGACATCCATCACCGTAATACCGCTTTTCTCCGCATATCGGCGATCTGCGGGAGAAAGCGCCTGATCGGCGAACGGCGAAAGAACAACGGAACCGCGCGGTATCAACGATACATCGGTATTCTTGGCAAGACCGAACTTTATCATTCGTTTCGCGGTGCACTTCTTCGGGTCGCATTGACACTTATCGTGCACGAACACCCGCATCATTGGATTACCGATCTTTCCAGGTTATCGGGAGATGAGAATGTTTCCTTCACCCATTCTTTGACGTTTTCCGTCAGAACCGAATACCATTCCGCAAGTTCGCGGTCGTCGGTTGCTTTGCAGTCTGCCTTTTTTCCGAAATCCTTCAGTATGTGTTTTCCGGTGAACGGTATTATTTCGTGTATCCGGTCGTACGTTTCTTTCTGCAGGAAGACTATGTAATCATACGGTATCATATTGTTCGCGTTGAAATCTTTGGACGTTGCGCGCCTCATATCGTATCCGTTGTGATACATCACCGCAACAAGTTCGCAGTCAACGTGATCGTGCTTCGGTCCGGCACTCCGTACTTCATAAGCATCAGGATACATCTCGGTAAGGAAATGCTCGGCTATCTGCGACTGAAGATCGTTCATCTCGTCAACGAAGAGAATTGCCGTTTTGCCGCTTTCTGCCGCAATCTCCTTCTTTTTCTTCCTTCCAAACATTTTTCTCGTACGTGCATCACCCATCAAGGTTAAACGTTTTCTTGCAAAACCGTTATTATAATGCACACATATCAGCGAACGCCACGATGATGATCGTTATTGTGCTGAACGTTGATGATAGACGGGCGAGCTGAGTGGCCTTTCCTCGTACTGCTGAGAAAAGTTTTAGACTCGCGGCGTGATTGACCATATATGTGGCCGGTCTTGCAGGTTGCCCTTGACCTCATGCATTTGAAAAGAGGCATTGAAATAGCACGTGAAGCCGTTGTCGGCGGAGTCGATTGGATAGAGGTCGGTACGCCTCTCATAAAAAGTGAAGGTGCCGAATCGATCCGCATAATGCGCCGTAACTTTCCCGATAAAAAAATTGTCGCCGACACCAAGACCATGGATGTCGGTTCCTTTGAAGTCGAGATCGCGGCGAAGGCGGGTGCCGATGTCATCACGGTCATGGGACTTGCCGACGATTCGACAATATCGGAAGCGGTCATGGCCGCGAGGAAATATGGTGCCGAGATCATGGTTGATATGCTGAACGTTCCGAATGTCACGGAACGTTCCGAGAATGTCGTTCCGTTGGGCGTTTCTTACATCTGTCTGCATATCGGCGTTGACCAACAGATGCGCGGATCCGGAACTCCGGTCGATTTGCTGAAAGAGGTTGTTGCATCGGTGTCCGTGCCGATAGCCGTTGCCGGCGGAATTACGACGGAAACCGCCGGCGAATACATCAAAGCGGGTGCTTCAATTCTGATAGTCGGCGGCGGTATCATTAAAGCGGAGAATGTCACGGGTGCCGCGTCGAATATGAAGAAGGCCATGGAAGGCGTGAAAATAGAGAACTGTCTCGCAAAAAAGTATAATGAGACGGAATTGTTCGAAGCATTCTCGATGGTATCGACACCAAACATATCCGATGCATACCATAAGCAGGGAGTGATCAAAGGCCTTACTCCGCATTTGTGTCCCGGACAAAGGATGGTCGGCCGTGCTCTTACCGTGCAAACGGCCAATGGCGACTGGGCAAAGCCCGTCGAAGCGATCGACCGTGCAAAAGACGGTGATGTCATCGTAATCTCGGTCGGCGGAGGGGATGTTGCGGTCTGGGGAGAACTTGCAACGGAATCCGCCAAGCTTGCGGGCGTGCGCGGTGTCGTGATCGACGGAGCGATACGCGACATCGATGACATCCGGGCGATCGGATTTCCGTCCTTTTCGAAATACGTCGTTCCGAACGCCGGTGAGCCGAAAGGATACGGCGGCATCGGAATTGAAGTGACCGTATGCAACGAAACCGTAAGAACGGGCGACTGGATCGTCGGCGACGAGAACGGTTTGATGGTAATTCCCAAAGAGAATGCCGTGGAAGTTGCCAACAGATCGCTTGATGTCAGGGAACGTGAGAACCGGACACGCGAAGAGATACGCCGCGGTTCCACTCTTTCCAAAGTGAACGAATTGGAAAAATGGGAATCGATAAAATAATCAAAAAAATAAAAAGTTTGACCGGCGGGAGTTCCCGCCGTAATTGTTTTTATTCCTGCTGAGGAACGGGCCTGCCGGGATTGGCCATGCTGTTCGTTTCTTTCATCTCGGCATCCATTATCCTGTCGAGATTTTCCATCTGCTCCCTGATCTCCTCGGCTTTCGGTATCGGTCCGAGTATATCGTCAGGTTCGCCTATGCCGCATGACGCTTCCTTAATGTCCGCAATGTGCCTCTCCGGTATCGTGGACGCGGATCCCATGTACTGCGATATGCCGTCCACCAGTCTCGTAAGCTCGAGCGGGAAGAAGAACTTCGTAGACTCTCCCTCACCGACACTCTTCAATGTTTCCATCGAGAGCACGGACATCGCCTTTGCGTCCAGGGCGGCGGCGCCGACTGCCATTATGCGGAGTCTCTGCGCATCTCCCTGACCTTCCAGTATGACCGCGAGCCTTTTACCCTCGGCTTCGAGGATCATTGACTGCCTGAGACCTTCCGCCTCGAGGATCATTGACTTCTTCTTTCCTTCGGCTTCAAGGATCGCGGCCCTCTTGAGACCGTCCGCCTGAAGAATCGCGGCACGCCTTCTCCTTTCGGATGACGTCTGCTCTTCCATTGCGTCCTTGACTCTCTTTGCCGGGTCAAGCTCTCTGATCTCAACCGCCTCGACCTTCACACCCCACTTGTCGGTGCTCTCGTCGAGGATGTCCCTGAGCTGAATGTTTATCTTCTCACGGTTTGAAAGGATCTCGTCGAGCTCCATCTCACCTACAACGGATCTCAGCGTTGTCTGTGCCAGATACACGGTCGCCATCCTGTAGTTCGTGACCTCGAAGAACGCGTTCTTCGGATCGGTGACCTTGATATATATTATGGCATCGACATTCACCGGAGAGTTATCTCTTGTGATAACTTCCTGGCTGGGAACGTCAAGTACCTGCGTACGAAGGTCAAGTTTTACCACTCTGTTGACCAGAGGGAACACCATGTTAAGACCTTGATTCAGGACCTTGACGAACTTACCGAGACGCATGTATATCGCCTGTTCGTAAGGCTGAACTATCTTTACTCCGTCGACCAATATGACGATTACCACGATTATGGCAAAAGCCGCAAGGCCGAACATCAGAAATTCACTCATTTGTTTTCACCCCTTTTTCTTTGTGTTATGTTTTGTGAGTTGTATTATTTGCGGGCAACCGTCACATGGACGCCCTGACTGTTCACCACTATGACTTCGGTTCCCGCTTCGATCGGCTCACCGGATGTTGCACTCCATGTGTCCGTATCTATCCTTACTTTTCCTTTGATGTTCTCCGGAGTCGTCTTCACGGTGACGACGCCGCTTCTTCCCAGCAGGGATTCGGCCACGGTCGTCGTCGGAGGTTCCGGTACCGCCAGAAAAGCGTACATCTTTATGGTACCGATCGTCACGGGGACCGCTATCCCGATCGCAAGTACGGGAGACCACGGGCTGTACAGGAAGTCCGGATAAAGGAAACCCACCACACCGAGAATCACCAGAACCGTTCCCGGTATTATCAGGAACACGCCCGGCGAAAGTGCCTCGACCGTTATCAGTATTGCGCCTATGATTATGATTATTGCGGCCAATGTCTGTGCTTCTACCATTCGTGTCCCTCCTCAGTAATCTCTACCCGCCATCTTGTTCAGCCTTCTTATCCTTTCCTCTATCGGAGGGTGGGTGCTGAACATCTTCGATCCCTTTTTCCCGCCGAGCGGGCTTGCAATCCACATGTGTGCGCTTGACGGATTCTCACCGGCCATCGGTCTTGCGATGTTTCCTTTTTCAAGCTTGTTCAATGCGCTCGCAAGTGCCAGCGGGTTGTTTATCATTTTCGCGCCCGTCTCATCCGCTTTGTACTCACGGTTTCTGGATATTCCGAGCTGTATGATCATTGCCGCGATCGGCAGTGTCAGGTAAATGAGAATTCCTATCGCCAGTGATGCCATGTCCCTCGATCTCCAGAGCGAGGACCAGAAAGCGAACTTTGCCACTATGGATATGGCACCGGCTATCGTTGCCGCGATGGACATGACCAATATGTCACGGTTCTTCACGTGTGCCAGCTCATGCGCCATCACTCCTCTCAATTCATCATCGTTCAGAAGTTCGAGCAGGCCGGTCGTTGCAACGACGGCCGCATTTCTCGGCCCTCTGCCTGTTGCGAACGCGTTCGGTGTCGGCGTGTTCGTGATACCGACCTGCGGCATCGGAAGTCCCGCCTGCATTGCTATGGTCTCCACGATGTTGTACAGGCGCGGATTGTTCTCCCTCTGTATCAGTTTGACCTTGTGCGCCCTCAGCACGATCTTCTTGGAAAAGAAGTACGTGAACATGTTGATCACCACAGCGATTATCAGGAACGCAGCCATTATCGTTATCATGCTGTCCTGCGTACCGTCGAACATGAAGTAACCCAGAACGGCACCTATGCCCACGAACAGAAGTGTCAGTACGAGAAACAGTGATGCGGTCCTTGCCATATAACTCATTTTATTACCTCTCTAGTTACTTGTCGAAGCTATTACGTCTCGGTATTTAGAATTGACCGTGCGCGCCGTTTCAGAAGTGTATCTCGGTGCCCACGTAAAATTCATTCACTCCCTTCAGTCCGAGCCTTTCCCTGAGATACATTCTTTGGTTATATCCGGTGCAGTGATTCATGTACAGCGCGGGCGTTCCTCTTTCCGTCATCATATCGGCTGTCGCGTGGATGTCGCTTCTTTTCATTTTGTTCATGTGAAGGCCGCCTATTATTGCGGATATACTTTTGTTTGTTTTCTCTTCAACGTATGACATCAGCGGCCCTATGCCGTGATGGCAACATCCGCATATCGCCGCCATTCCGTTCTTTGTTGTCAGAATGAGCGAATTTTCATTTACGGCGGCGGGATGTCCGTCGCCTGCGATGTTCCCGGTTATGAAAAGGCTGCCGCTCAGCCGTGTCCATTCGTTTATCGTGATGACATTCATCTTTGCGTGTGTTTCATCGGACATCTTCGGCATTCCCCTGTTTTTGCCGGATTGAAACAATCCGGTCTCGACATGCACGTGCGGCGGCGTTATTACGTCTATCTTTTCACTTCTGTTTTCAAGGAATGTTTCAAGTCCGCCCGTGTGATTTTTGTGCGTATGCGATATAACGATACGGTCAACGGAGTCCGGTTCCACGCCGAGCAGGCCGGCGAGCGTGGCGGCCAAGTCGGGGGCGAGGTGGAGCTCCGCTTGAGCCAGCAGCGACTGCCGGTCGCCCTCTGCCAACCGCTTGGCCCGCTTGCCGATCAGCTTCACCGCACGTTCTTGGAGATCGGCGGCCTGCGCGCCGAAGGCGGTGCCGATGTGGCCGG
>Ga0123353_10001235_pt1 | contig 31332 bp, 25 predicted proteins | sample TergutLab28metaG_3_FD_92763 | JGI IMG/M metagenome (GOLD analysis project Ga0123353, IMG submission 92763) | Labiotermes labralis P3 segment gut microbial communities from Petit-Saut dam, French Guiana - Lab288 P3 | ecosystem: Host-associated > Arthropoda: Insects > Digestive system > Gut ...
CAGGCTATTACCCGCGCTATCGCTGATCAAGCGCGTACGATTCGTATCCCTGTACACATGGTAGAAACTATTAATAAACTCATCCGTGTTTCTCGTCAGTTACTGCAGGAACTGGGGCGTGAACCGCTTCCGGAAGAAATCGCTAAAGTGATGGGTATCACCGAGAACAAAGTGCGCGAAATCATTAAAATAGCTCAAGAACCGGTTTCGCTTGAAACACCCATAGGAGAGGAAGAGGATAGTCATCTGGGAGATTTTATTCCTGATGAGGACGCTCCTGCACCGGCAGAAGCGGCATCGTTTGCCCTTATGAAAGAACAGCTTTTAGATGTACTGGACACATTAACGCCACGGGAGGAAAAGGTACTGCGCTTACGATTCGGATTGGATGACGGGCGTTCACGCACATTGGAAGAAGTAGGGCGTGAATTTAGCGTCACAAGAGAGCGTATTCGGCAAATAGAAGCGAAAGCTTTGCGTAAACTTCGTCATCCAAGCCGTTCCAAGAAATTGAAAGACTATCTGGATTAATTGTTACAGCCTTTTTTTCGGGCTTTGATGCCTGTTATTCTGCTATTTAAAGATACAGGACGTTATGATATAATTCGTATAAGTCGATTCGTTTTGTACCCTGTTTGGACAAGGATGGGAGTGCCGCACGTCACTTGAGTGCCTATCAAAGAAAAAGACTTCTTAACATCGGTTTTGGCAATATGATTGCCGCTGATAGAGTAACTGCTATTATCACCAGTGATTCCGCGCCTGTTAAAAGAATGATATCTGACGCGCGTTCAGATAACCGTTTGGCGGACGCCACCTGTGGAAGACGTGTACGCGCCGTGTTGGTGATGGATAGCGGTCAAATTGTTTTGTCTTCCATTCAACCTGAAACGCTCGCAGGACGGTTTAACGGAAGAGGTGCAGCGCTTTCGGATGTGGAAGGGGGGGAATGACTAAAATGCCTTCTAAACAAAGAGGAATTCTATTCATCGTATCGGGTCCGTCCGGTGCCGGTAAAGGTACCTTGTGCGCAAAGCTGCTCAAAGAAAACTCAAACATTCATTTCTCCGTTAGTGCAACAACGCGGCCGTGCCGTGAAAATGAGATACCGGGAAAAAGTTATCATTTCATCTCAGATTCAGAATATGAAACCTTACTTCAATCCGATGCCTTTTTAGAACATGCGTATGTTCACAAGCATCGATACGGGACACTCAAAGCCGAGGTCTGCGGGTACCTGGATAAAGGCATGCATGTGTTATTAGATATTGATACCGTAGGCGCTTTGAACATCATGAGTCATGATATTGATTGTGTTTCCGTTTTCATGCTTCCACCCAGCTATGCTGCCCTCAGAGAGAGGCTTTTGGCAAGAAACACAGATAATTCCGATGATATCGCGCTCCGGATTAACAATGCCCAAGCGGAAATCGATAAGATAGACCGTTACCATTACGTTATTATCAACGATGATGTAGACTTGGCTTATCATGCGCTTAAAGCCATTGTAACGGCAGAACAGCATAGCACGAAGCGATATCTTCCGATGGTACCTAATATATAAAGGGGGAACTAACTTGTCCATTATTGAACCGACCATCGTCGAACTCGCTTCAAAAGCGGATTGCCGGTACACCTTGGTTATAGAAACGGCAAAACGCGCCAGACAAATACTTGAAGGCGCGCAACCGCTTATTGATGCGAAAGACATGAAACCCATCAAACAAGCCGTTGAAGAGATTAACCGAGGGCTTATTGAGTATATCCGTTATGACGACGAGTTCGCCTAGGCAATTCCCTTTAAAGGGGTTTGATGTTGTCATAGGTATAACGGGCAGTATAGCCGCGTATAAATCCGCTGAAATCATTTCGCGTTTAAAAAAATACGGCGCGAATGTTTTTGCTGTCATGACACATAGCGCATGCGAGTTTATTTCTTCTTTAACAATTGAATCGATATCAGGTAACCCTGTTGCCACAAACTTATTTAAAAGAAGTGGCGATTGGGAAGTGGAGCATATCGCATTAGCTAATCGTGCTTCTCTCTTTCTAATAGCACCTGCTACTGCCAATGTACTGGCGAAAATGGCATATGGTATTGCGGATGATATGTTAACTTCCACGGTGCTGGCAACAAAGGCGCCGATTGTCATTGCACCTGCTATGAATACCGGAATGTGGACAGCACCCGCTACAGCAGAGAACATTCAAATTCTTGTAAAGCGCGGTGTTCATATAATTGGGCCGGATAAGGGCTTATTAGCATGCGGTGATGTAGGACTTGGCCGTATGAGCGAACCCCATGATATTACGGACAGGGTTGTAGCCTTACTCTGTCAAGAAAAGCAACATGATTTTTACGGCGTAAAAATTTTGGTCACTGCCGGTCCAACACGTGAACGTATCGATCCTGTACGTTATTTGACGAACGACTCATCCGGAAAAATGGGATATGCCATTGCCGATGCCGCTATAAAACGCGGTGCGGATGTAACACTTGTTTCAGGACCGGTTCATCTCCCGCCGCCTGTTGGTGTACGGTTATTGCCGGTGTCGTCAACTTCGGATTTACTCAATATCATGCTTCGTGAGTCACCTGCGCATGATATTGTTGTACAAGCGGCAGCTCCGGCAGATTTTACCACGACGGCTCATCAGCAAAAAATTAAAATGACCGGAAGTCATTCGTGGACCCTGCCATTAACAAGAACGCCCGATGTCGCTAAAGCCATTGGAGATATCAAACGGCCGAATCAGGTGTTCGTGGGGTTCGCGGCGGAGACGGAGCATTTAACCGATAACGCGAGAACCAAGCTGAAAGAAAAAAAATTGGATATCATCATTGCCAATGATGTGACTCAACCGGGCGCAGGTTTTAATGCTGATACAAACATCGTAACCCTACTGTCCGAAACGAGTACGGAAGAAATACCTATAATAAAAAAAGAAAAACTTGCGTATCTGCTGCTGGATAGAATCAAAGCTTTATATGAAGAAAAGCGTTTGCATGATTAATTTACAGGCGAGAGTTCTATTTTATATATAACCATTAGGATTGTTTTTAGCAAATTTCCATGCGTCTACGCACATATCCGATAATGATTTCTCGGCCTGCCAACCGAGTAGTTTTTTAGCTTTTTGCGGATTGGCATAACTCGCATCCGTGTCACCTGGCCGGCGCGAGGTGATAGTATAGGGGATGGAAAGGGCGTTGACTTGATTAAAGGTGTTAAACAGTTCAAAGACGCTGTGCCCTATTCCCGTACCCAGATTGACAATTTCCAAGCCGGTATGATTACTAGTGTATTCGCATGCATGGGTGTGTCCCTTGGCCAGGTCCATCACGTGGATATAATCTCTTACACAAGTGCCGTCATGCGTTTGATAATCGTTCCCGAAAACACGAAAGCCTTCCGTCTTCCCTAATGCGGCATTAATTAATATTGGCATGATATTATTTGGCATACTGCATGGATTGTCTCCAATTAAACCGCTTTCATGAGCGCCAACCGGATTAAAATAACGCAGGATCATAATAGACCATTCATTGTCGGACGTAAAAACACTTTCTAATATTCTTTCAATAGTGTACTTCGTCCAGCCATAGGGATTGATACAAGGTTTACAAGGCATATCCTCACTCAACGGAAGCGCGTCAGGCGTTCCGTATACGGTGGCGGAAGAAGAAAAGATTATTTTTTTTACATGAAACGAACGCATCGTTTCTAGCAGCGTGAGTGTTGAATCGATATTGTTTCTAAAGTATTCAAGCGGTTTATAAACGGATTCGCCAACGGCCTTTAAACCGGCAAAATGAATAACAGCGTCTATATGATTTTCCGAAAAGACATGCTGCAAGGCCTTAGCGTCACAAACATCAATCTTGTATACTTTAATACTCTCTTTGATAATACATTCGGTTTGCGTGATGGCTTTAGGGGAAGAGTTGACAAAGTTATCCGCTACGATAAAGGAATGCCCGGCTTGATGCAGCGAAACAATTGTATGGGTTGCGATGAACCCCGATCCGCCGGTTAAAAGAAGACGCATGATACCACCTCAAAAAAACCGTTCCGGATAAACTGATTGATTGTGTAAACATAACAGCTTTTGTTGAACGACGGGTTTATCATCAGGATATGTTACGCCAAACCACTCAGTATCACAGTGGAGAACACGCACCTGCAAACATCCGGAGCATATAAGCTGATCGACAGAGTTTGGCAATAAACACTCAGATTTCAAGTCGTCTGCAGGCAGACCTGATAAAAAGTTATGAAACACTTCTTCCATTAAGGGAAAGATATCCGGAGAGAAACCCCAGATATTCATAGATACGGGCGTGTTGGGATCCAATACTATTTCATTATTCAGAGAAGAGCAATCACGGATAACACCATCTTCGAAGCGCTTTATTTGGTGGACTTCCCGAATTCGGTTTAGCGTCTCATCCGCGTTCAGTTCACAAACCCCGCGCGTGACAGACCCATACAGTGAAAGCGTATTATACAGTGAGTAAGCTACCATTGCCGCAAAGGGGGTATATGTATGCTGTTGAAAGGAATCGCTGAGTACCTGGAAAGCTTTTCGACCGTAAAAATCATCTGCATTTATCACTGCGAATGAATCTGATATGACATTTTTTGCGCACAAAACGGCATGTGCCGTACCGTATGGCTTGACACGCTCTTTCGGAACTTTAAAAAACATTGGAAGTGTAGAATATTCTTGAAAGGCGTAAGCAACTTCTGCCCGTTTAGCTATTTTCACACCGACTTGCTCATGAAATGCTTGATACATCGATTCTCTGATGACAAAAACGATTCTGTTGAAACCTGATTGCACCGCATCGTATATAGAATATTCCATCAAGGTTTCACCGAACGGACCCATGCCATCCGTTTGTTTACTGCCGCCATACCGTGAACCTTGACCCGCGGCCATGACAAGAAGTGTCAGTGACATGTGTATTCCTCCAGGATAAAAATAAGTATAATCGTTACCAAACGCATCATATCAGATTGCTTTTGACATGTCTACATATCATTGTTTATGCTATCGGTACCTTGTCAAATATACGAAATGAAGGTATACTCAACAGGCTCGGATTCGGCGTTAGGTATGGTTGAAGTTAGGCGAAGATCTGCAGCAATATATACAGTTAATAATTTTTAGGAGGAAGAATAAATGCGGAAACAGTATGTCTACTTATTCAAAGAGGGCGACGCCGGTATGAAAAATCTACTGGGGGGAAAGGGCGCTAACCTGGCAGAAATGACAAAACTGGGTATGCCCGTTCCACAGGGCTTCACAGTGTCAACCGAAGCCTGTATGCGTTATTATCAAGACAACGAAGTAATCGATCAGGATATCGAGTCGCAAATATATGAAGCCTTGGAAAAAACAGAACTCGAAAACGGCAAGAAATTTGGGGACATTAACGATCCTTTTTTGGTATCCGTGCGTTCAGGAGCCCGCGCTTCTATGCCGGGCATGATGGATACCATTTTGAATCTTGGGCTCAACGATGTATCGGTGCTCGGTTTAGCGCGGTTGACCGGTAATGAGCGGTTTGCTTATGACAGTTACCGTCGCTTCATTCAAATGTTTTCTGATGTCGTTATGGAAATAAGCAAATCTCATTTTGAGGAGCAGCTTAACAAAATAAAAGCGGAAAAAGAGGCTAAATACGATACGGATTTGACCGCCGATGACATGAAGGAAGTTGTTGCGCGATTTAAGCAAGTTTATAAAACTAAAAAGGGTGAAGATTTCCCTCAGGATCCGCGTATGCAGTTAATGGAATCGATTAAAGCGGTATTCCGTTCCTGGAATAACGCACGTGCGGTTTATTACAGGCGCATGAACGATATCCCGGGTGATTGGGGCACAGCGGTAAACGTACAAGGAATGGTCTTCGGCAACATGGGGAATGATTCCGGAACAGGCGTTGCCTTTACACGCAATCCCTCCACAGGAGAAAAAGCATTGTACGGCGAGTACTTAATCAACGCGCAGGGTGAGGATGTTGTAGCGGGTATCCGCACCCCCCAGCCCATTTCAACATTGGAAAAAGCTATGCCGGAAGTGTTTAAACAGTTCACGGATATAGCGGAAAAACTTGAAAACCATTATCATGATATGCAAGATATGGAGTTCACGATAGAACGCGGAAAGCTGTATATGCTGCAAACTCGCAACGGAAAACGTACGGCAGCTGCTGCTTTGAAAATTGCGGTCGATTTGGTCGCTGAAGGCCAGTTAACCGAAAAAGAAGCAGTTTTAAAGGTAGATCCCAAACAGTTAGATACGCTTTTACATCCAAACTTCGACGCGAACGAACTTAAAAAAGCTAAACTTATTGCAAAGGGATTGCCTGCATCACCGGGGGCTGCCGCAGGCGCTGTATACTTTACCGCGGAGGCAGCTGCTGAAGCCGGGAAAGCCGGAAAGCCCGCCATTTTAGTCAGGGAGGAGACTACGCCTGAGGATATAGAAGGCATGGACTTTTCCAAAGGTATTTTAACAGCCAGGGGCGGTATGACATCACATGCCGCTGTTGTTGCCCGGGGAATGGGGCGCCCTGCGGTCGTCGGATGCGGAGAACTTAACATTAATGAACATGCAGGCGTCATGACCGTGGGCGATATTGTCATCAAAGAAGGCGATATGCTGTCATTGGACGGCGCGGCGGGAGCGGTATATCTTGGACTGGTAAAAACCGTTGAAACCACTGTGACCGGTGACTTTTCTACCCTTATGGCCTGGGCTAATGCCAATAGAAAATTGGGTGTCAGAACGAATGCCGATACGCCGCGTGATACACAAAAGGCTGTCGAGTTCGGTGCGGAAGGGATCGGCTTGTGCCGTACCGAGCACATGTTCTTTGAAACAGACCGTATTGCGGCGGTACGCGAAATGATATTATCAGACACGGAAGAGCAGCGGCGTGTGGCTCTGGCTAAAATTTTACCGATGCAACAGTGCGATTTTGAAGAAATGTATAAGGCTTTAGAAGGCCGGCCGATGACGATTCGTTATTTAGATCCTCCCTTGCATGAGTTTTTACCGCAGCCTCACATGAAACAGGAAATAGACGCGTTGGCTGCCGAGTTGAACACGACTGCGGAAAACGTAATTAATAAAATTGACTCCCTGCACGAGTTTAACCCCATGATGGGTCATCGTGGATGCCGTCTGGCTGTTACCTATCCCGAAATAGCCGAGATGCAGACAAGAGCGGTGCTGCAAGCCGCCATTAAGGTGAGACGTGAAACGGGACTTGATATTGTACCTGAAATCATGGTTCCGCTCGTTGGCGGCAAGAAAGAGTTAGCTTTTGTCAAGAAAATCATCACGGATACAGCCGAAAAGGTGTTTATCGAGCAAGGCGAATCAATCCTTTATCATGTTGGTACCATGATAGAAATACCGCGCGCTGCGCTTATAGCCGATGAGATTGCCGAGGAAGCCGAGTTCTTCTCGTTTGGAACAAACGATTTAACTCAAATGACCTTCGGGTTCAGCCGTGATGACGCCGTGAAGTTCTTGGATGATTATTATCGCACAAAAATTATTGAATCTGATCCGTTTGCCAGGCTGGATATTGAGGGCGTCGGCAAGTTGGTGGAAATGTCTGTGAAATTAGGGCGTAAAGGACGTCCGAATCTTAAATTGGGAATATGCGGTGAACATGGCGGAGATCCTTCCACAATTCGATTCTGCCATGAGATGGGGCTGGACTATGTATCCTGCTCACCATTCCGTGTGCCAATAGCTTGCCTGGCCGCGGCGCAAGCAGCTATCGAAGCTGATATGGATGGAGAAAAGGTCATCCACGGATAAGCGTCAAACCATCTGTGTTGTCGGGTTGTCTATAAAGACTTCATATACGCCACATAATGGGGGAAGGCAATTTCCGGTTCGCACAGCGTGGGAACCCACATCTTCTCCCATTCGAATGACAAAAATCCGTGATAGTGGTTGTTGTTTAGTACATGTATGACTTCTTTAATGGGAAGAACTCCCTCACCTGTGAGACACAGCGTTCTGTCTTGATGGGCATCCTTTATATGAACATGCTTGATGGCAGAGCCCAGGAAATCATATGTTTCGGAAGGCGTTTCACCCGATTTAAACGTATGATGAATATCCCACAGGATGCCTAACCCGTCACTGTTTATTTTGCCGAGTAAGTCTTTAGCCAGTTTCCCGGCGCTCATGGTATCATGCGTCTCCATCAGCACCATGACGCCTCGTGACAACGCGTATTCACAAGATGCTCGCAAAGCGGATATCCCATAGAGGCTGATTCTGCCTGAATCAGCCTCACCCATATAAGCCCGTACATAGGGAGAACCGATATCACATGCCAAATCGATATTACGGTTCAAGATGGCTTGCTGTTCGTCCAACATTATTTTATTATCGCCGGCGGCTCGCGAATAGCCGCTGATGGAGGCTATAGCCAATCCCGCCGTTTCAATAATACTTTTAACATGAGCGCGTTCGGACGGTGGCATATCCGTATCGATGTGCTGCTGTCCGCCGACACGCAGTTCTACGGATTCAAAACCGTATTTTATGGCATTTTCAACTATTTCTTGGATAGACCAATCCGGGCATCCCAAAGTGGCGAAACATAACCGCATCTTTCCTCACCCATTCCTTTCAATGTTAAGTTTCATAAGTGTGCCGATAAGGACACTCTAGCACACTGCTCGCCAAACGGCAATATTTGCATTAAACAAGCCGATACGATATAATAATTATATGGTTCGTTACTGGTGTACGCCGTGTTCTGACAGAAGGAGGCGTGAAAAGTGAAACTAATTGTCGCGATTGTCCAAGATGAGGACGCGTCCCGATTAATCAACCAATTGATGGCTGCCGGATACAGTGCGACGAAGCTGGCCACGACCGGTGGGTTTTTACGGGCGGGTAATACCACGTTGCTTGCCGGCGTAGAAGATGACAAGTTCCAGGGCGCAATGGATGTGATAGAAAAAGTTTGCAAGTCCAGAAAGCAAGTAACCGCCTCACCCGTGTCTATGGCGGGTGTCTCCGGTGCGTACTCGCCCTATCCCATTGAAGTAATTGTAGGCGGCGCTACAGTTTTTGTCCTGACTGTCGATCAGTTTATTAAGCTGTAACTATTAACCGATCCCGAAAGGTTGTTATGATTGACTGATAATGAGAACGCCTCTTTCAAAGCGGCGCTTGTTCTTGAAGATTTTAAGTGTCAAAACACGGTCTACAATGTGATTGAAAATGATTTTATTAAAGGGAATGCGATTCACGCATACCTGATATACGGACAAACCGGAATGGGTGCAAAAGTTTTAGCCGCATTAGCGGCTAAGGCGCTCTTATGCACGGGAGACAGAGCCCCATGTGATCAATGCGGCGCTTGTTACCGTTGCAACCATAGGAGTCATCTGGATCTTGTTTACTTGGAACCCGAAAAAGGCAGAAAGATAATTGGTGTCGAACCCGTAAGAGAGTTAAAGAAAAGGGTTTACAGGCATCCTTTCGAAGGCAAAAAAAATATTGTCATCATAGAAAAGGCGGAAAACCTGTCGCCGGAAGCACAGAACGCGTTGCTTCATGTTTTGGAAGAACCACCCTCGGATACGGTTTTTTTTCTGATTGCCGAAAAAACAACAGATTTATTGACGACCATTGTATCTCGATGTCGTATGCTGCGTCTTAACGATTGGGATGAGTTATCCATCTGTCGTATATTACAACGTTGCGGCGTGAATGATTTTACCGCTATAAAAGTTTCACAGACGGCTCGCGGCAATATTGGAGAAGCCTTTAAAACGGCTGCAGGTGACGTAAACGATTCCGTAAGTGAGGCAGTTCAGCGCTTCTTTCTTTCCGAAATGAGTTTAAAAAGCGCCTATCAGCTGCTGCCCGTTTTCAGAGACACTAAAGAACAAGCGGATTTGGTTTTATCACAGACAGAAGATATTTTACGCAATCTTTTGATATTCAAAGCAAACGTGCCGAAATTACACGGTCAATTCACTTTTTCGGATAAATGGGTGGCACTGGCCGCCATGCTTTCATATGATGCTTTTTATAGACTTTTTCATACAGTGCATAAGACGAGGATATGTCTGGAAAGTTATATAAGCTGGAATATCGTTTCGGAACGGTTTGTTCTAACCATCCAAAAGGAGTTGGGTTCATGTCAAGGGTAATTGGTGTTCAATTTAAAGATAAGGAAAAAGCTTTTTATTTAGAGCCCGATGATTTGATGCTTTCTCACGGCGATCAGGTCATTGTTGAAACATCGCGCGGCATCGAGATGGGGAAAATCATCAGCGGTCCGCAGGATGTAAACACCGGCAGGTTCACCATGCCTTTAAAAGATATCATTCGTCCTGCAAATGAAGAAGATAGACAACATGCGTTTGACAACGAAGAAAAAGAAAAGGAAGCTTTTATAATCTGTCAGAAAAAAATTGTCGAACACGGATTGGATATGAAGCTCATCCATGTACAGTACTATTTTGACAATAGCAAGATTCAATTTAGCTTCACTTCCGGAGGCCGCGTTGATTTCAGGATGCTGGTAAAAGATTTAGCTTCCATTTTCAAGATGCGTATTGATCTGAGGCAAATAGGGGTCCGTGATGAGGCGAAAATGCTGGGTGGGTTAGGTCCATGCGGCCGCACAATATGCTGCGGGAGTTTCCTTGATGATTTTCAACCTGTTTCGATTAAAATGGCGAAAGAACAGAACTTGTCTTTAAATCCAACTAAACTATCCGGTGTTTGCGGCAGGTTAATGTGTTGCTTGAAATATGAGCAGGAACAATACGAGTGTATGAGACGAAAAATGCCAAAACCCGGAACGGAAGTGAATACTCCGGATGGCAAGGGGATAGTTTGGGAGATAAACATCGTTAAAGAAACAATAAAGGTTAAAATACATCACGGTGATTCAGGTGATATTAAAGAATACCCATTTGAAACAATCGGCTGCCAGTGCCCTGTTAAAGCAGATAAAGACTCCAATCAAACTATCAATGAAAACCTAAGCGAGGTAACCAATAAGCATCCGCTTGAACCATCTCCAGATACTACATGGAAAAAAGCCGTGGATTTAGCTTTGCAAGCCATTGAGAACGACCGCGATTATAAAGCTGAAAACGAGCATACAGAGTAGCCATAGTTATATTAACACAACAGGCAAAATTTCGTTTTTATACGCAATTTTACTTGTAAATCAATAACCGATATGCTACACTCGATACGTTCTTGGTAGTATTGTTATCGAAAGAAGGGTTTGGTTGTAAAGAGTGGGGATTGCTTGAGGTATCAAGTGCCGCTCATGCGTAAGGGCTTGATGCTTCCGTAAGCAGTTTCAGCACTCTTTTTCTATGCCTAAATAAAGAATCGGAGAACTCATGACGAACAAGAAGCTTTCAGAACAGTTTAACACAGCAACACAAACCCTGGCAGAACGTATGGGTTATGAAATCGTTGATATAACACTTGATAAGCAGCGGCAGGAGAAGTATCTTCGTTTCTATATCGATAAACCGGGCGGCATCTCACTGGATGATTGCGAAAAATACCATCGAGCAATATTGCCCTTAACGGAGGATATTGAATTTGATTATTTGGAGGTTTCCTCGCCGGGCGCGGATCGCCCTTTGAAAAACGACCATGAGTTATTGAAATACCGTGGCTGTAATGTTGATTTAAGTTTCTATACTCCGGTGGATGGTATAAAAAAAATGAAAGGGCAGCTCATTTCAAATGACACACAAACGCTAACCGTCCTATCCGGAGACGTATATAAAACGCTTATACGACAAAATATTGCAATTGTTCGATTAGCGGTAGACGATGAACCCATTGGTATATAGCGCGATGAAAAAGATATCGGAAAGGATACATGATTAAATGAAAAGCGACATCATCGAAGCCATTACATTACTGGCTCAGGAGAAGGATATAAGTGAGGAAATGCTTTTTAATGCTATTGAGGAAGCATTAAAGGCCGCATACAAGAAAAACCTTCCCAAACAGTCCAGTGTTCCGTCAAACTTAGCCGTTAGCATTAATCGAATGACGGGGCAAGTACAAGTTTTTGCCCGCAAACTGGTTGTAGATGAACCGGAAGATGAAGGCAACCAGATTACCCTAGCGAATGCGCTGTTCATCAGCCCGAATTATCAAGTGGGTGATATCGCGGAAGTCGACGTAACGCCGCAAGGTTTTCTGCGTGTTGCGGCTCAAACAGCCAAGCAGGTTATTATGCAGCGTATTCGCGAGGCGGAACGCGGCAAGGTATATGATGAATACATCGAAAAAGAAAATGAAATTCTCACGGCTGTTGTACAACGGGTTGAACCAAAAGTGGTTTATGTAGAGTTAGGCAGAACGGAGGGTGTACTAGAGTATAACGAGTTTATTCCCGGTGAGGAATATCATATAGACGACCATTTAAAAGTATATATTCTGGAAGTGCATCGTTCCGGTCATGAAGGTCCAAGAGGCCCTCAGGTTCGTGTAAGCCGTGTTCATCCGGGATTGGTCAAACGTTTGTTTGAAATGGAAGTGCCTGAAATCACCTCCGGTGTTGTACAAATAAAGTCAATAGCACGTGAGGCTGGTAGTCGTACTAAAATGGCGGTTTATTCCATAGAACCCATTGTGGATCCGGTTGGCGCGTGTGTAGGTCAACGTGGAAGCCGTGTTGATAAAGTGGTCGAAGAATTGAAAAACGAAAAGATTGATATCATTAAATGGTCTCAAGATCCGGCTGAGTTTATAGCAAACGCGCTTAATCCCGCACATGTTCTCAGCGTGTTTATCGCCGAGAATGAAAAGGCGTGCCGTGTAGTAGTCCCTGATAATCAATTATCTCTGGCAATAGGCAAGGAAGGCCAGAACGCTCGTCTCGCCGCGAAACTGACGGGTTGGAAAATTGATATTAAATCACAAAGTCAAGCGGCTGAGTTATTAGGGTATATGGATGATATCATGGGTGTCACGGAAGAACCGGAACCGACGGAACCTGTAGAGTACATTACGGGCGATTTACAAGATCCGATGTTTTATCCCTCAGAAGATGACGACACGCTGTAAATTTAACAAGGAGAATGGCTTTGAAGCAACGAAAAATCCCTTTAAGAATGTGCGTCGGATGCCGACAGATGAAAGCAAAAAAAGAAATGCTGCGTATCGTTAAGTCACCTGCAGATGGCACCCTATCACTTGATATGCAGGGTAAAAAACCGGGACGCGGCGCTTACTTATGCGGAGAAATACAATGCTTTAAGCATGCTGTTAAAACAAAGCAGCTTGAACGTATCTTTGGCGTCGGCCTCGATCCGGCCGTGTTTGATTTATTGCAGTCTGCCATGACGAGTATACAACAAAACAAAGCGGAGCGTGGTTAGTTGGATAAGAAAGCGTTATCCGGACTCATTGGGCTAAGTCGTAAGGCCCGACATCTGGAAATTGGTGAAGATCGTTGCTTAATGATGATAAGGGATGGGAGAGCGTCATTGGTACTCATTGATGAAGCAATAAGTGAAAATGGGAAGAAAAGGTATACCAACGCATGTACCTTTTACAATGTGAGCTTGGAATCGCTTCCCGCGAACTTTCTAAGCAGCGCCTTAGGAAAAACACGGTGTATGGCAGCTGCGTTTGTACCAAACCATCTGACAGATAAAATCAAAGCCGTTTTACAGACAGAAATGTCGTAACCATAAAGTTAGCCATTTTTTATGGGGGTGTACAGCATAGTATGACAAAGGTGAAATTACAAAATGCAACAAAAGAGCTGGCATTAGATGCCGGAAGGGTTCTTGAAGAAACATCACGCATTAAGAACATGGCAGATGCTTTACTTCAAACATTGCGTCAGCTTGAGAATAGGTTGAGCAAAGAAGAAGAACTTCTTCAAATGCAATTACGGATGGAAGAACAACAAAGAATCATCGATCAGCAGCAAAGGGCTTGGACGATGCCCGATGAAGAAGATGAAACGGAATATAAACAAACAGACATCCAAACGCAAGATGATAACCGGTCAAGCGCTGTAACAGAAGTTGAAGATTCGCAAACAATTCTGTTAAGCGAAACAGATAAACCAAGAGATAGCCATACAAACATGATGTCTGAAGAGGGGGACATGCCGGCAATAACATCGGCCTTGCCGGAGAGTGCCATAGCGAATAAAAGTAATGAGCTAACAAACGAGCCCGCACCGATAATCAAACAACCTTCCTCCGGAATGGGAACGCCTACCGGTGTGACAGGTTCATTAAATAGTACGCCGCGTCCAACACCGTCTCCGGAAAGACCTGTTTCACCAAGGTACTCACAATCTTATCCGCATGATCCGACAAGGGGAGCAAGACCTAATCAAACGATGCCTCCCGTTCGAACCCAAGGTACATATGCAAGACCCGGTATTGCTGCCACTACCAACTCATCATATGGCAGACAACCCTTTAATCCCAATCAACCACGTCCAATGGGATATCCGCCAAATCAGCAAGGCATACAAAGACCGTACGGTCGCCCGGTTCAACAAGGAGTATACGGACGCCCGGCGAATCCCGCGCAAGCTAATCAAGCAAGACCGTCCGGATTTGTACCGCGTACGCAACAGCAACCATTCCCGGGGCGCACTCCTGCCGGAGGACGTCCTGCGCCGGGCGGACCTAGGATGAAACCTGCCGATTTAGCGCCTGTACTAGAAAAAGAACGTGTTTCAAATTATGACCCGAACAAGAAGAGCTATATACGCCAGCACGACCCCGAGCGTGTGGCAAAAACAAAGAAACAGCTTTCAAAAGAACAGCGCAACTTAAGCGGATACGATGATGACGTTATTCGGAGCGGGAAGAAGACGAGAAGGAAGTTATCCGCGCAACAGTTAATGGCTCCGATTAAAATAGAAAAAGCTTTCATGACCGCTCAGACGATTACTGTGAAAGACTTAACAGAGCGTATAGGGAAGTCCGCGGGTGAAATCATCAAGAAGCTTCTATTATTGGGTATCATGGCTACCATAAACTCAGAACTGGATTTTGATACAGCTTCTTTGGTATGTGATGAGTTTGGGGTAGGCTTGGAAATGAAACTTGACAAAACAGCGGAAGATTTCTTGTCTGATGAGAATGTAACGGATACCGAAGAACAACTTCAAATTCGGCCGCCTGTCATCACTATCATGGGTCATGTCGATCACGGAAAAACATCACTGTTGGATTATATTCGAAAAACACATGTCGTATCTTCAGAAGCAGGCGGGATAACCCAGCATATCGGAGCTTACACAGCAAGAATACAAGACAGGCAAATTACATTCTTAGACACACCGGGACACGAGGCGTTTACCGCAATGAGAGCCAGAGGCGCGCAAGCTACTGATATTGCCATTCTTGTGGTTGCAGCGGATGATGGTGTCATGCCGCAAACCGTCGAGGCAATTAATCACGCGAAAGCAGCCGAGGTACCCATTATAGTGGCAATTAACAAAATAGATAAAGAATCTGCTAATCCCGAACGAATAAAAACGGATCTGACTGCTTATAACATGGTATCTGAAGAATGGGGCGGCGATACAACTATGGTACCGGTCAGCGCGGTAACTGGTGAAGGTATCGATATGCTTCTTGAAATGATTTTGTTGCAAGCTGATGTCTTACAGCTTCGCGCCAATCCCAATAGGCTTGCCAGAGGAGTCATCATAGAAGCGAAACTCGATAAGTCACGCGGTCCTGTCGCCACGGTACTGGTGCAAAACGGAACATTACGAGTAGGGGATAACATTGTTGCAGGAACGGCTTCCGGACGTGTTAGGTCAATGCTATCCGATAGGGGAGATCGCCTGGAATACGCAGAGCCGTCTACACCGGTGGAGGTCTCCGGCTTTACGGATGTTCCTTTCGCGGGAGACGAAATGATGTCGGTTGGTGACGATCATCTATCCAAGCAGGTGGCTCAGGAACGCCGCGATAAAGTGAAGGCTTCACGGTCACAAGCGGGCGCGAAATTGTCTTTGGATAATCTGTTTAGTAATATGGAGCAAAACAAAAAAATCAACCTCAACTTAGTCGTTAAAGCGGATGTTCAGGGATCTGTTGAAGCTGTTAAGCAAGCTCTCGAAAAACTATCCGATGATGATGTTCATGTCCGCATATTACACAGCGCTGTCGGTGCGATTACCAAAGATGATGTGAATTTAGCTTCGGCTTTTAATGCAATAATCATCGGGTTTAACATTCGTCCGGATAACAGCGCGCGTGATACGGCTGAAAAGGAAAGTGTAGATATTCGGTTATACCGCGTTATCTACCAAGCAGTTGATGATATTGAAAAGGCTATGAAGGGCTTGCTAGCGCCAATGTATAAAGAAACCTTACTGGGACATGCTCAAGTTCGTTCAATATTCAGGATAACTGGGGTAGGGACTATCGCTGGTTGCTATATAACAGATGGTAAAGTCCAGAGAAATGCTTTAGTACGTCTATTACGTGATAATGTCGTAATCTTCGAGAGCAAGTTATCGTCACTTAAACGATTTAAGGACGATGCGCGTGAGGTGACCGCCGGTTATGAATGCGGCATCGGTCTGGAAAACTACAACGATCTCAAGGAGAATGATGTTATCGAGTGCTATATGCAAGAACAAGTTGAAAGATAAAGACACACATATAGCCATAACGTTTTAAGCACAGAAAGGTCATTTGATGCAAAAGTATAATAGAATTGATAGGATTTCTGAGGAAATAAGGGATACAATTGACCGCATTATAAGAGAAAGCTTGAAAGACCCACGAATCAGCGGCACATTTTCGGTAATGCGTTGTGATGTTTCCCGTGATTTAAGGTCCGCAAAGATTTATATATCAAATTACAACGACGAAAAGCGAGCCCCTATGATAGAAGCTCTCAACAGTGCTTCCGGATTTATTAAAAAAGAGTTAGGACATCGTGCTCGTTTAAGAAGCATTCCGACGCTCATTTTCTTGGATGATTCAAATATTAAGTATGGTATACACATGACAGAGTTTATTAACGAAACAATTAATAAAGATACGGGAAACCCATGATACATCATTCTGAAGATTATTTTTTTAGTACTTTTCTGGATACTATTCGCATGTCTGACAGAATACTTCTCTTCTGTCATACCGCACCGGATGGCGACACACTGGGAAGTGCGCTGGCATTGCAGCTTGCCTTGCAAAAAATACATATCGAGGCGGACATTGTTTGCGCGGATGCTGTCCCGCCTATGTATACTTTTATGAAAAACGCCGAGAAAATATTAAGACATCATGAAGTTGAGTCCACGTCTTATCAATTGTATATAGCGTTGGATGCGTCGGAACCGTACCGCTTAGGCATACTCGAAGGTATCTTTTCGCAAGGCTCTCCAACATGCTTGATCGATCATCATTTAGCAGGTTTCCCTTTCGCGGCTTTAAATGTTGTAAACAGCCAAGCGTGCGCAACGGGCATTTTAGTATATAAGCTTATACGAGAATTGAATATTCAAATGGATGCAGATATTGCAGCCCACCTTTTTATAGCAATTAGTACGGATACAGGCAATTTCTCACTCGATAACACAAATGCAGAAGCATTCGCTGTAGCTACCGAGTTAATGGCATATCCTTTTAATTTAGCTTCAATATGCCGTTTACTGTATAAACAGTATTCCAGCGAGCAACTCAAGCTTCAAGCATGCGCGTTTAAAAGTTTGAAAATTTACCAAAACGGAATAGCCGGCATGACGCTAAGGCTTAAGGATTTTGAGAAGACTGCTGCCAGACCTGATCAAACAGAGGCCATCATTGGCTACGGTATCGGATTAATTGGTATAAATGCAGCGTTTTTAGCAATGGAAACAACAGATAAACGCATCAAGTTCTCTTTTCGGGGCAAGCCACCTGTAGATGTCGCAGAAGTTGCTGTCAATTTAGGAGGCGGCGGTCATAAACTTGCGGCGGGATGTATCATAGATGGTCCTATGGCACATGCTGTTAATCAAGTAATTGCCTTATTATCAAAACAAGTCACTTTGTGCAACTATGAACGGGTTCATTAATGTCTTAAAGCCTCCGGGTATGTCCTCAGCGACAGTGGTCGCTTTTATCAAGAGGCGTGTTCATGGTATAAAAGTTGGGCATGCAGGAACACTCGATCCGGAAGCCGCAGGGGTACTGCCGGTTATGATTGGGAAAGCGACCCGTTTATTTGATTATATTATTGACACACAAAAGACATACTTAGCGGAAATTGCGTTTGGTAAGGCGACAGATACACATGACGCGTTTGGCAGTATCGTCGCTCATAAAACGGGAGTTCCCGATATAGACGTTGTGAAGCGTGTTTTACCTGGCTTTATCGGAAATATAAAACAGATACCGCCCATTTACAGCGCGCTAAAATGCCAAGGTAAACCACTGTATCAATATGCACGCAACCGGCAAAGCGTGTTGCTTGAACCACGAATGATTACCATACATTCCATAGATATACTAAAAAAGGTTTCACCCGATAGCTTCATGTTACGCGTTTGTTGCGGTAAAGGCACATATATCCGCACATTATGCGATGAAATAGGTAAGCGGTTGGATTGCCCGGCACATATGCGGTTTTTGCTTCGTACAAGCACCGGTGTATTCTCAATAGATAACGCCTTAATACCGGAATACATTGATAGTTTGTTCTTATGTAACCGTGTTCATGATGTTTTAAGTGCATTAGATTATCCTCTGACGTACTTACCACGTGTTGACATAAAGGAACACCTCATTACCGCTATTAAAAACAATGGAAGGATCCCTCTTGCATCTCCTGTAAACATGCCCGGGATGTTACAAAGAGTCTATATTCAAAATCATTTTATTGGGATAGCAAATCACCAAAACAATGAACTGGTTTTTCGTATCATGATGTTCGAGGAATAATATGCGGCTAGTCGTGTCTGTTAAAAAGAATAAACCGTGTATACTGGTTTTAGGTATGTTTGACGGGCTTCATCGCGGCCATATGGCTTTAATAAACCAGGCTATTGCCTTAAGAAAAAAGACCGGGTTGCCCATAACTGTCTTAACCTTTGATAAACACCCGCTTCAAATTATTTCACCGAGTACCTGCCCAAAACTACTAACAACGGTTCATGAACGTGCTAGAATTTTGTCTTTAAAGAAAATTGAAATGATGAATGTGATACCCTTTACTCAAAGCATAATGCATATGAGTAAATATAATTTCTTAAAGTGGATAATCAGTATGTTTAAACCGCGGCATATTATAGTTGGGTACAATTATACATTTGGCTTGAGCGGTGAGGGAAATAATGAATTTCTCAGGGAGCAATCCGGTCAATACGGTTATAATTTGTCCATTTTGGAACCCGTCAGAATTAACTCCGATCCGGTATCCTCTTCAAGGGTTCGTAGTTTAATCGAGTTAGGCAACATCACCGATGCCGGAATTCTCTTATCAAGACCTTACGAATTCGCTGGTATAGTGGAAAAAGGAAGGAAAATTGGCCGTAAAATAGGCTATCCAACCGCTAACATTTGTTTTCCTTCTTCAAAAGTAGTTCCTTGTTTAGGTGTTTATACCGCTTTAGCTTTGTTGGATAATCATTCCTACCCTTGTGTAGTCAATATTGGATACCATCCGACTTTTGAGACGAGCGTCCTTTTAGCAGAGGTGCATATACTATACAAGCATGTTAATATTTATCAAAAAAAACTGCGTGTCAAACTACTGGCTTTTTTAAGGACAGAACATCAATTTGCATCAAAAGAAGAACTGGCCCTACAAATCAAGAACGATGTCATTGCTTGTAATCGTTTTTTTATCAGATACAGATAAAGGGGGCTCATTATGTTTCGTTCATTAACCGTGACACAAAAAGCTGATTTGTTTCAAATGTTCATGAAGGTTTTGACACATATATTGCTTGCTTGTATTTTTTTCTTAATCATGTCTTTTAATAATCCTCAAATCATCATACCTTCTCGAACAATGGCTGTTACAATACTGATGTATATTTCCATGATGTTAGTTATGAATGTGGTCTATGGCGGATATACGCTGGGAAAAAGAAATGATAAATCGGTTATATCATCCTTAATCATTGCCGCAGTTATTACGTGCGCGATGACATATCTACAGTTGCAAATCATGAATGTGAATGAAGACAACAAGCCATATCTTATACTTTTAGGGCAGGACTTTCTGTTGTTATTAGCCATAATATGCGCCCAATCATTTCTAATCGCTGGCATGGTGAAACTTGGTAATAAACTATATTATATAATCGCACCTCCTTCGAATTGCTGTGTGATAATATATAAGCAAAACGATATAACAGAAGCGATAATCAAGAAGGTTAAAACTTATTCGCGGAACTATAAAATTAATGACATCGTGGTTGTCGGAGATGCGGACTTGTCACAAGTTATGGAACGCAATGAAACCGTTTTTTTATGCGGTATCCCGACTAATGAACGAATTGAAATCATCCTTCAATGTTATCGCTTAAGAAAAACCATAGCATATTTACCGGAACTCGAGGATGTAATCGTCTCAAACGCCAAGCAGTTAGTCATTGATGACGCCCTTTTCCTATTGATTGATAATCGTACCATGACATATACACAGCGTATTATTAAACGTTTAATGGATATTTCGTTATCGTTTATAGGGTTGATAATAAGCTCCCCATTTCTCTTGCTGGCAGCGATTGCTATAAAGATTTATGATGGTGGTCATGTGTTATATAAACAAGAAAGACTCACCATCAATGCAAAGCAATTCACATTAATCAAATTAAGGACTATGTCTGAAAATGCTCAGGGAAACAATGTAAAGTGTGGCTCTGCAAGGGTATCCGATCAACGTATTACGCCTGTTGGTAGAATTCTCAGACGTTTTAGATTAGATGAGGTTCCGCAGCTGCTTAATATCATTAAAGGTGAAATGTCCATTGTCGGTCCGCGTCCGGAGATGATTGAGAATATTAAAACTTATAAAAAAGAAGTGCCAACTTTCACATACAGAGAACGTATGAAGGCAGGTTTAACGGGATACGCTCAGGTTGAAGGAAAGTATAATACATCCCCGCAAGATAAGCTTGTGTTGGACTTAGTCTATATAGAAAGTTTTACTATATGGCTTGATATAAAAATCATCTTACGTACATTAACCGTTCTATTTAAAAAAGAAAGCACTGAAGGTTTTAGTCCAAGTGAGAATCAATACTCTTGAGCAATAATCCCCAGCAGTCCGGGACCTGTATGAATGGCTAGAACGGGACTTACGGAAGCGATATAAGAATCAACAATCGTCAATTTTCCTTTTAACCGCTCCAGAATTTTTTCTGCTTCATCCCTTGCTTGTCCATGTACAATAGCTAAGCGTATTTTCATATCTTTATATCGAAAGTATACTTCATCCAGCATAACATCTATAGCGGCAGTGAATCCTCTGGCTTTAACTAATGTTTGGTAAACACCGTTTGGATTGACGAAAATAACAGGCTTGATTTGTAAAAGAGCACCCATCGCTCCCTCTACCAAGCCGATACGCCCGCCTTTACGGAGGTATTCGAGTGTCTTGATGACAAAGCATCCCAGCTGAGACTCGCGAATTCGCGTTATTTGTTCCATAGCTGCCAATGGGTCACCGGTTTTTTTAAGAACACGGCAAGCTTCCATGACAAGGAGTCCCAATCCGGCTGACAGTGTTTTTGAATCGTATACAAACACCCGCACCTTGTCCCTAAACTCATCGGCAACCAAACTGGTCATACCATAAGTACCGCTTAAACCGGAAGAGATGCAAATATGTAAAATGTCAGTGCACCCTTGTTGAATAAGACGATTATAAAGCGAACCAATATCTTCCGCGAAAGGAAGGCTCGATTTCGGCAACTCACGCTTAAGCATGGTGTAAACCTCATCGCTAGTAATTTCTAAGCGATCGCGAAACTCCCCTCTTTGACAAATGACATTTAAGCTAACCATATATATCCCATAACTATCAATTAGTTCATCCGTTAAATCCGATGAGGTATCGGTTATCACGGCTATTTTCTTATCTTCGTATATAATCATATAAAAATCCTCCTTAACGCACGTAAAATTCCACATCAACACTATAACACATACCATGCGAATTAAATATGATTATTTTCATAGTATTGTTGCATATTTGCACATTTTAATTTTAACACATAAACTAACTTAAATGAATGGCAATAATTGACATTTTTTTTTGTTTATCATACCATGTTATCTATCAAGAAGATGCTGTATTGGATACGGTTTGCGGAGGATACGGATGACTACATTCCGTTCAGGTAAAAAAATCAGCTATTTGGTAGTTCTAGTTGTTTTATATATAAGTATTTTTGTTTTACCTGCCATATCTGAAACACCTTTTTCAATAGATTTCTTTACCTTGGAACATATCATGGATTTAGGGTGGCAGCCCTTTCCCGCTAATTACACATTCGAGATATATGACGAATATAATCATTTCATTTCGAATATCACTTCCTTTATCACGGATGATCAAATAAGGGAAGGGTTCTTATCACAGGTCAGTTTACCGAATGATGTTAAGAGGTTGATTATCAAACCCGTGCAACCAGAATTGCAAGAACTCTATCAAATGGATGCGTTATATGATATAGATTTAAGTAATCTTAATAATGATCATTTTTCTCTGTATGCCTATACGAGGAAGGGATACTTCTCAGTATCGTGTTATTTTGAGGATGGACGTCCTTGTGCCGGCACTGAGTTCATCATGACTCATAACGGAAATGGTACCCAAATACAGTTTGTAACGAATGAAAACGGCTTTTTTCAACCATCAAGCGCTGTTCCCGCAGGGGAGTATACGCTCAAAAATACAAAAGAGCCGATAGGCGGAGTTCGCTTGGAAAAAGAAACCCTATTAACTGTTCCGATTTATGATCGGGAGCAGGTTATTCAAGAAGCATCTCTTGCTTTTAACAGTATCACCGCGGAAAACAGCGTATTATCTGCGCCTTTTGTGACAGCTTTAAATCCCGTACCTTCCTTACTGTCCGGAGATCAAGAAGTGACACTTCAACTTAAAGGTTTTGGGTTGGGTGCCAATACGCTTCCTATATCAACTTATTCAATATGCTTGTATGATATATTATTAACAGACACGCTCAATCAAATGCTGTCTGTGGATAACGCTTTCGTGCTACATGCTGTCACATACCAAAATAATTCTAATCAATATATGCTTCGCGCTGAATTTTATAACTGCGAGGGAGCATGGTTGGATGATGCAGTCATCGGACCAATGGAAGAGTATGCGTCTGTACCGCCCGACACCGTTTTTGTGATTCTCTCCTATGAAAACGCACTCTCGCCGCTTTCAGACTTAGGTATCGGGTTTGACGGAGGAACCATTGCGTTGCATTTAACCTGCTCGGAAACCAACGCCGATATCTTAGAACACGAAGCACAGGGTGTTTCACTTAAGGCATCGGTTTCATGGATGTTCAAAGGTTCTGATACTATATATGGTGGAGAGGAGCAATACCTACACGCCGATCACGTATTATTACCCGGTATAGCGGATTTGTCGGCCGTTTGTCATATGAGTAAACCCGGCAGGTTAGAGGTTTTTCTGTCAAATAACGGGGGCGTTCCCATGCCGGTATCTACATATGATTTGCTATTACCCAAGGGATGGCGCGCTGTCACATACCAACCTGATATCCTTATATATAAAATGACTAATTCTGACTTATTACGGATAAATATCGATGAGCCTATCAATCCGGGTCAAACAGCCATCTTCTCTATTGACATGGCAGAGATGTCCAATGAAACCGATGCAATAATATGGGTTGAAAATGAACGCATTTTGCCGCCTACAGCCGATAATCCTTTGGGGTTTATCATCCGTTCCGATTCACTGCATGTCAATCCGCGGGTAGGTAGCGCTACAGGAAGCTTATATGTACAAATCCCGTTATTATGTGAAACACCGTCTTATAACAATGACAGTACGCCTATCAAGACATTATCCGGTAGGGTTTTCAACGATAAAAACGGAAACGGTATTCTGGATTTAAATGAAGCCGGAATCGCAGGGATAACTGTTCAAATAACGGAACGGGAGGGTCATCCTATCTTTTTATCCGTTTCGGATGAGAATGGTTTTTTCATCATTCCATATGACGATGAATCTGATTTATTAAGATTGCATGTTTTATTACCGGATTACATGCAAGTCATCTTACTAGATATGGATGAGCGTGGCTATCTTCTTCCTGAAGGAATGCAGATACCTGTATCAGTATCCCGCTCTATATCGGGAGTAGTAGGGTTTGGAGATATAGGCATGCCCAATATCATTGTGTCGTTATATAAAGAAGAAAGTTTAATCGATGATGTGCTTGTCACCTCCGTTCGTTCGGATGTTAACGGGACATATCGTGTAACACACCTTACACCGGGTGTATACCGTGTCGTTTTTTCGCTGCCGTCGGAGTATGAGGATCAATACTATATCCCTTTAGCGGATCAATATACTAGTGTAGATTTGTCCGGAGATAATAATGAATGCATCGTTTCTACAGCCATACAGTTATACGGGTCGTTAAGCGTTCAAGCAGTTATAACGAGTTGGAATGAAGACATAGTGGTATTTGACTTACAGAACGATCAAGGCTCGCACATTCGTACCATGACAGCCGACTCTAACGGCACCGCCGTTTTTTCAGGGTTAATGCCCGGAGATTACATAGTAAAGATACACCTGCCGGGCAGTCTTCTCATGAGCGGGGGAATGCCCGATGTTACCATGACATCAATACAAAATGGTATGGATACAAAAGTAGAATTTAACGTTATTCAAGCGTCACGAGTCATCGGTGAGGTGTTATACAATACGGAATCTGTTTCTGTAACCCTTAATGGAGATGACTTAATAATAGAAAACATCACTACGGGTGAGTTTGATTTTACAAGTTTATATGAAGGTGTTTTTACTGTTACAGTTAAAATCCCGGACAAAGTCAATGTTGAGATGGCGGAGAACACTTGGGAGAGATCCGATGGAGTAGCAGTTTTCAATTCATATATTGCACAAGGTGAAACATTGCGTCTCCCATCACTCACATTTTACAATAGCGGCAGCATAAGCGGAACCATCCTGAATGAAAGCTCATTGGATGATGATTTTCCTACTAACAACACAGGCTGTGCAAATATTCGGATTGCCCTTCACAAGAGGGAAGGCAATGTGTATATATATGTCACAGAAACATATACGGATATAAACGGTTTATATACTTTTCACGGTTTAAAACCCGGTTTGTATCGCCTTGAAGCCTTTGCCGATCCGGATAAATCCTTCTTGTCGCTTGACAATCAATTCTCTATTATGCCGTCAGGATGGACAAATGATTTAGAGTTAACCGACGGCTTGCACTTGAATACTGTCAACGGACTCGTTAGCCTTCATGTATCTTTAAAAGCTGCTGTTTTTCTGGACAGTAATGAAAATGGTATCCGAGGTATTTATGAAAGACCTGTACCGGAGGTATTGGTTGAGGTATTGTTTCCGTATGATGATTCGGTGATAGCAAGCGGGATTACAGATAAAGAAGGTTTTGTTTTGTTTACTTCCCTAACAAGAGGTGAATGCCGTGTAAGATTCTCTTTACCTGAACGTTATGGATTTACAAAAAAAGAAGACGGTTTTTCGCTAACCACAAGTGCTGTCACCAACAATGAATCTTCAGTAGCTGTGACGGATGTATTATCACTTCAACACGGCAGCATTAACGAAGTAGCAGCTGGTGTTACGGAGTTTGGCACAGTTATGGGAAGGGCTTGGTACGATGAAAATGGTAACGGTATCATGGAAGCCCATGAATCGGGTCAAGCCGGAATAACCGTTGCATTAGTTCCGAAGCGGTCTACCGGAACCACCTATACGGTCACAACAGGTGCAGATGGGTATTATCTCTTTAATAATGTCCGTGAAGGGAGTTATGATTTAGTTGTCAACACGCCTGAGGGGTTGATGTTTACACGCTTTAGTTCGACCGGACGCGATAAAAGATCCATTTTTACGGGTGAAGGAAAAACATATGGAGCGAAGCTTATCGATGTTTTGAAAAGAAAAACACTGTCTGATTTAAACATTGGGTTCATCGGTGAGGCTTTTATTGTAGGTAAAGTTTTCAAAGATGAAACCGGCATGGGCTTATATAACGGTGAAGAGGAAGGCCTGGCGGGTGTTAGGGTCACAGTTGAAAAAGCAGCGAACAACGCAGAGTTAGGAACATATTATTCCGAGGCGGACGGAGTTTTCAGGATAAGTTCCTTAAGAGGTGGGGAGTACAGGCTACGAATACTCCTTCCGGAGGACGGATCTGTCTTTACTAAAACAGTTCATAACGGAGTAGTGGGAAACAGTGTGCCGTATCGAGCCGGCCGACGTGACGGAGTACTGGATAACATTAGCATTAAAGATGGCACGCAGAGCCATGTTTATATAGGTGTTACCTATTATGGCAGTTTAACGGGGAGTGTATATTTTGATGCCGATTATTCCGGTGACAGGCAAACAACAGAAGCACCGGTCGCAGGTGTCGAGGTGCGTCTTTACGATGAATTTGGCATTCAGGTCAAACGAACGAATACATCAGAAAACGGTTTATATAGTTTTTACGGTTTGATGCCGGGTGCGTATTATGTTGAAATGTCAACCTTAATGGGTTATACATATGTCGTCAAAGAAGGCGTTAGTGTCATATCCTCTACAAATAATTTATACGGGAAAACCAAGTTGCTTACTGTTTTACCAAACCAAGAAACAAGTGGGATTGACGGCGGATTAATCATACCCGGTATCGTTCGTGGTGCAGCTTTTCTGGATGATAACGATAACGGGATAAAGGATAATGAAGAAAAGGGATTCCCCGGTATCCAAATAAAACTTGTAGATCAGATGCATCTTCTGCCGGACACTTCTGCCATAACCGACTCGTCAGGCGCGTATAGCTTCTCCTCTGTCATGCCCGGCACTTATTTTATTCAATGTGAAGCTTTAGAAAACGCGCGTTTTTCTTCTAATTTCAGTCATATCATTCAAAGTCAAGCTTTTATTGTCAGTTCCGGACAAATCGTAGACCTTCCGGATTTAGGGGTGATACTACCCAGTATTATAAACGGTGTTGTTTTCTTTGAACAAGACGATGAAAGCCGGATATCCAATGCTCCCGTCATTCCGTTTACAGACGCTGAAGTGATGTTAATTCCAAGTGATAATAAGGAATCATATACCGCAAGCGTCGCGCAGGATGGTTCATTTCAAATCGCCGATATTCGTCCGGGTGAATACACGTTCAAATTATCTTTTATTGATGGAAAAGTACTCTCTTATGCTTCCACCCCTCTTTTTCATGAATTCAGGGGTCAGGCGCAAATCAATGTTCCGTTCATTGTCGAAAATGGAATGGAACCGTATCATATCCGTTTTGGCGTAGCAGTCCCCTCAACATTATCCGGCGTGCTGTTCATAGATAGTAATAATAATGGTGTACAAGATGAAGATGAGGGAGGTACCCAAGGATTGGTTCTTGAACTGCTGGATGAAAAAACCGGCAAGATAGAAGCGCGTACATCTCCCTTGCAGGATGGTTCCTTTTCCTTTACGGGAGTCTTACCCTCTGTTTATACGGTTTCCGTAGTAATACCGCGGGATTATATCTTGCTTACAGGAAATGCATTCCTGTTTCATATACTTGATGAAGGCGTAATTGGTGCAAATAACATAAAGATTCGATCGGATAGCGCTTATGATGGATTGATCGCTGGCCTTATTCAATCGACTTCGCTGGGTGGTTTTGTCTTGGCGGAAAGTGGAGATCAACATATCGCTGTGCCCGATTTAGTTATTAATCTTTTGTCCGAAAACGGAATTGTTAGCCAAACAGTCATGACAGATGAGGATGGTGGTTATATATTTGAAGGCGTAATGCCGGGTAAGTATTATTTATCTACCGGTTTACCGGATGGATATCTACTAGTAGATTTTGATGACAACACTCAGGAACGCTTACAAACCGTCATTCGCGCTGAAAATTCCGGCAAGGGACGTAGTGAAGAAATAGATGTTTTAATGGGTATCAATCGATACGATTTAGATATTATAGCCGTGCAACCCGGTGGGTTAGGGGACAAAGCCTGGTTTGATGAGAATGGTAATGGCTTACAGGATACGGGTGAGCGTCCGATTTCCGGTGTGCTAATTGAAGTCATAAAAGATAATCGCGTCATTAAAAGCACTCAGACGAACGCCTCCGGTTATTACCTAATAGAAGACATATATCTGGGGGTCTATGATATCCGCGTTACCATTCCCATAGGATTACTCCCGACAGTTAGACGTATGGATATACCGCTGCTCGTTTCAGTGTTATCTGATGCTCAAGACGGTATTGCCGTTGTCCGGAACACCGAGATTCCATCCGGTGTTATCAACAGGAATTTTGATTTCGGTTTTATTCTTGAAAATAAAAATTTCGTTCCGGACGCAATCGTTGAAATAACAAGGCAAGTCTGGCAATAATCTGAAGGGCATCACCGTAAAATGGTGTAAGGCTTTGACAGATAGCTTTGTGTAAAACTCATTTATCTGAAAGAAAATCATTACGAAGAGGCAAGTTGTATTCCAATGCAATGGCTCTCATATTTTCGTCAGTAATGCTTTGAAGAATTGGCTGTCCTGTAGCAAGTATTTTTAAATAAATATCAGCTGCTTTTTCAAGCGTTTCCATCAGGCCAAACGCCGTGTCAAAATCGGGACCTGCACAAAAAGTTCCGTGATGGGCCCATATAACAGCGTCATAAACTTTCATTTTGTCGCATGATGCGTAGGCTATCTCTTTTCCGCCGGGCATCATCCAGGGAATGATACCGACACCTTGGGGAAAAACAATAGGACATTCTGTTTCGCTTTGCCATAAAATGCGGGTTACATCGTTATCATTTAATCGTATAAGATAAGATAATGCAACAATTGCCGAGGTATGTGCGTGGTAAATAACACGGCATGCACCCGCTGTCGCCTTCAAACGCGTAGCATGATTTAGAAAGTGGGTTTGAAACTCACTGGTAGGAGACCCTCCTTTTTCAAGCCCCCATACAATACGATAACTGTCTCCGATATCGTTTATTTCAAGTATACAAATATTCTGTTCCGGATCGCGTGCGATATTCCGAAAGTGCTTCCCTGCGCAAGTTACAAGAAAATACTCACCCGACAAATCAACCGCACTGACACCGATTGGCACCCAAGATTTTGGCTCGCGGGAAAAGAAGGAGCGACATGCATCCACCTCATCCTCTCGCATCCGATAGGATAGATTCCCGGCATTACGCTCATGAAAACCCAGGCGCCACCCATCTTTACAAATTTGAATAAAAGCCTTTACTGCACTCGTATCAGAAATTTTCATTTAGCCGGATCCATCCTTTCTTGTCGCTTTTCTAGCGTTTCCGTCTCATATGTTAGTATGGTTTTTAGCCATTCATCCGTAGGCGGCACATTACATTCCTGACAAAAAGCTTCCCAAACTGTGCCAAACGGTAATGTCTTGAGTTCTTCTTGTAAAACAAGAAGTTCCGTATCTTTACCGGAATTTTGTAATTCTGAGAATCTTTTATGCGGCGTAAGCAAGGCATACAGCATTGCTTTATATATATTCCGGGCACCCATGACCCATGCGGCGATACGGTTTACGGAAGCATCGAAGAAATCCATGCCGATATACGTTTTATCAAGTGCATTATGGCAGGCGATAATCGAAAATATATCTCTCGTATCATCATTAAAACGGGCGATGTGGTCGCTGTCCCAACGTATTCCATGAGAAATGTGTAATGGTATTTTATCAAAAAAGCACAGTAACGATGCGATTTTATCTCCAATGGTTTCAGTAGGGTGGAAATGCCCTGAGTCCAATAACGGATAGACTCCGGAATGTGAGGCGGCATAACTTAAGTAGAATTCGTGACTGCCAACTGTATATGATTCCAAGCCAATACCAAACAATTTACCTTCAACGGAATCAATGACACCCTCCAGTTTCTCCGCATATATCATATCTAAACTCTCTTTAAGTAAAAGTCTTGGTGACATACGGTCAGCCGGCGGATTTTTACATCCATCAGGAACCCAAATATTCAATAGAGAATAAGTATCCAACTCTTGAGCAAAAAAAGCAGATATACGGCGGCAAGCAATGGCGTGACGAACCCAAAACAAGCGGATGCGCTCTTGCACATGAGAAAGGGTCATGCCATCGGAGAGTTTATGGCTAAAAAAGGTAGGATTCAAGTCTAGTCCGATACCTTGCTCCTTGGCAAAATGGAGCCATGGTATAAAGTGTTCAGGTTGAATACTATCACGGTCTACCCATTTCCCGCTGGGAAATACCGTATAACTTGCGTGTAAATTTAAGCGATGACTACCGGGAATAAAAGAAAAAGCTTTTCGAATATCACAAGACAATTCATCAAAGTTCCTGGCTTTATACGGGTATGAACCTGTCACCTGTATCCCTCCGGTTAGGGATTGAGCGGATTGATCAAATCCGGTTATATCGTCCCCTTGCCAGCAATGTAAACTTAAGGGAATCTGCTTAAGTTTTTGGATTGATTCCGAAATATCGATGCCAAAATCCGCATACCGTTTCTCGGCATGACTAAACGGGAATAGACTCATAAAATACCTCCTTGTGGTTTATATTCGTTTATTTTAAAGCTCCTTCGTATGGATTCACGAGCTTCTTTAAGCGAAGAAATTTGCCCATATGATTGCATTTGCACCATTAAATTACCGAGTGCCGATCCCTCTGTAGGCCCTGCATATATGGGAATTCCTGTATGATCTGCTATAAGCTGATTAAGCACAGCGTTTTGGCAGCCGCCTCCGACGATATTAATGGAGGAAAAAGTTTTTCCGGTGATAGCCGATAGGGATTCAATAGAATGATTGTAATAATAAGCCAGACTGTTAAAAATCGCATAAAGCAACTCTGCCTCGTTGCCGGGAACGGGATAACCACGTTGAAACAAGGCTCTATTTATTTCCTCAACCATACTCACCGGAGAAAAGAATCGCTCGTCATTTACATCAAACACCCCGGGATAGTGGTAGCCTGCATGAGCTAAAGAAGAAAGTGTTTCATAAGAATACCGGTAATCCCATTCTTTTCGGACGGATTGTAAAATCCATAAACCCATGATGTTC
>Ga0123353_10001236_pt1 | contig 31329 bp, 17 predicted proteins | sample TergutLab28metaG_3_FD_92763 | JGI IMG/M metagenome (GOLD analysis project Ga0123353, IMG submission 92763) | Labiotermes labralis P3 segment gut microbial communities from Petit-Saut dam, French Guiana - Lab288 P3 | ecosystem: Host-associated > Arthropoda: Insects > Digestive system > Gut ...
AAGAACCTTTTCTGCAGGATTAGAAGTTGGATTGCGATACAAATTAGGCGGATCTAACAGAAAAACCAAACAGGACATGATCCGAGAAAGAGAAGAACAGAAAGAAAAAGAAGCGGCACAGGCGCAAACAGTAGCACAGGCGCAAACAGCAGCACAAAGAGCTGAAGACGCAGAGCAAAGAGCGGCCACAGCATCAGAACGCGAAGCCGAAGCAAACGAAAGAGCAGAAAAACTTGCCCAAAGCCTTAAACGAATAGAAGACCTATTGGCCTCAACATTAGCAAGAGATGGAAAAGTAGACAGAGTGACAGGAGAAGGCGGAAAGGAAGCCCTCAAAGTAGACCTCGATGGAGATATACTCTTTGCAACAGACCGAAGCAACCTCTCGAAAAACTCAATGAACGTGCTGGTACCCCTGGTGCAAATATTGCAGGAAAACCCACAAACAACCATCGATATTTTCGGACATACAGACAATGTAGGATCGTTGAGACACAACCAGAAACTCTCTACCGATAGAGCAAATTCTGTGGCGAATTTCCTCACGGAGATGGGCGTAGACAGAAGACAAATCAGAAGAATAGTGGGTAGAAACTACTCCGAACCCGTAGATGATAACGGCACCGAGGAAGGTAGAGCAAAAAACAGAAGAGTAGAAGTATGGGTGTATGTCGATAGAGACTAATCGAAAATCCAAAACTAATAAAAAAAGTTCAAGATTAGAATAGCATACAGATCCCTCCCTCGTTACACTCGGTCGAAATGACGGACACTTATTGGAGGAGGGCTGGGAAAGCAGCGACGGCGTAAACGTTGCTGCTTTTCCATTTATCTCGTGTGCGAAAAATCGTCATCCCGAACGAAACATAGTGAAGCGAGGAATCTGTTTGCTATTCTAATCTTGAACCTGAAAAAAATCGAAACAACTTGGTATTTCGGTTTTTTTTGTCGTATTTTTTTCGTACTTTTGTAAAAAATTTCTGTAATGAACTTTATCGACGAACTAAAATGGCGCGGCATGATCCAAGACATCACGCCCGGAACGGAAGAGCAAACCAACAAAGAATTAACCACCGCTTACGTGGGTATCGACCCAACAGCAGATTCCTTGCATATCGGGCATTTGGTGGGTGTGATGATGCTCAAACATTTTCAAAATTGCGGACATAAACCACTCGCTTTGGTGGGTGGCGCAACGGGTATGATTGGCGATCCGTCCGGAAAATCCACCGAACGTAATATGCTCGACGAAAAAACGCTTCGTCACAATCAAGAGTGCATCAAAAATCAACTGCGAAAATTTTTAGATTTCGACAGCGGAAAACCTAATTCCGCTGAGATGGTGAATAATTATGATTGGATGAAAGATTACACGTTTTTGAATTTCATTCGAGACATTGGTAAACACATTACTGTCAACTATATGATGTCGAAAGACAGCGTAAAAAAACGCTTTTCGGGCGAAGGCGAAGGCATGTCGTTTACCGAATTTACGTATCAATTGGTTCAGGGATTTGACTATTTGTATCTGTATCAAAATAAAAACTGCAAATTGCAAATGGGCGGAAGTGACCAGTGGGGAAATATCACCACAGGCACAGAATTAATTCGCAGAAAGTGTGGTGGAGAAGCGTTTGCCTTAGTTTGTCCGCTCATCACCAAAGCCGATGGCGGAAAATTCGGAAAAACCGAAAGCGGAAATATTTGGCTTGATGCCGAAAAAACATCGCCTTATCGTTTTTATCAATTTTGGTTGAATTGTTCGGATGTCGATTCGGAAAAATATATCAAAATTTTCACCATGTTTCCCAAAGAAGTAGTTGAGGAATTAATTTCCGAACATACGCAAACCCCACATTTGCGCATCTTACAGAAAGCGTTAGCAAATGATTTGACGATTCGTGTTCACGGCGAAGAAGCCTATCAAAAAGCCGTTGATGCCACCGAAATTTTGTTTGGAAAAGCCACAAAAGAAGCGCTTTCAAATCTTGATGAACAAACGTTTTTAGACGTTTTCGAAGGTGTTGAAACGTTTGAAATTTCGAAAAAAGATATTTCCTCATTTATTTCCGAAGGAGATGAACTTTCAATTGTAGATTTTTTAGCCGAAAAAACAAAAATCTACGCCAGCAAAGGCGAAGCACGGCGTGCATTGAAAGAAAATGGGGTCTCTATCAACAAAGAAAAAGTGGCTGAACAAACGGTTATCACACCTGAATTTTGTTTGAATGGCAAATATATTTTAGTTCAAAAAGGGAAAAAGCAATATTATTTGGTAAACGTTGTGGATAAACCGTAATATCTATGAAAATCGAAGTTAAAAAAAACCAATCCTTACTAGAGCTTTTGGGCGAAGTGTTTCCCGAAAGTAGTAAAACGCATTTGAAAAAAGTCATCAAATATGGTTTCATTTCTCGCGGAGACATGATTTTGAAAAATCCGGAAACCCCTGTAAAAAAAGGCGAAACCCTAAATTACAAAAAATACAACGGCGCAGAAGCAAAGAAAAAGAAAGAAAAAGTACCGTTTCAAATTGTTTTTGAAGACGATTATTTAATCGCTGTTTTAAAACCTGCCGGTATTCTAACCGTTGGCACAACTACAGAAACCAAAAAATCCATGTACAAAATGGTGTTAGATTATGTGGTAAAAACCGAAGCACGTAGTGCGAGCTCAGCAAAGCTAAAATCCAAACACAAAGAAAAGGTTTTTGTTGTACACCGTTTGGATAGAGAGGTTTCAGGACTTTTACTGTTTGCAAAATCGGAAATTGTAAAAAAATCGTTGATCGAAAATTGGACTGATAATGAAAAATTATACTGGGCTTTGGTCGAAGGAAAACCACAAAAAGCAAGCGACACCATCAAATCGTATGTGATGGAAGGCCCGAAACAGAAAATGATTGTTGTGGCTTCGAGTACGTTCAGCCACCGTAACACGGTCGTTGAGCGTACTCGAAACGCCCGTGAAATTGATTCGCCCAAAATCCCACAATTAGCAACCTTAAAATACAAAACCCTATCCCATCACAACGACTATACTTTGCTCGAAATCCATTTAGAAACGGGTCGAAAAAATCAAATTAGAGTGCAGTTGTCAAGTATGGGCTGCCCCATTGTAGGCGACCGCAAATATGGAGCAGACGCAACTTACATTCGTCAAATTCGATTGTTTGCCTTTTCATTTTCGTTCAAACATCCGATTACAAAAAAACGTGTAACCCTTTCGCTACCTATGCCAAAAACGTTTTTAAATGTTGGTCATGGGGATGAAAAATATTAACGTGTTGGGGTGTATTACATACGCCCTTGTTGGCATTTGTCACAATCGTCAATGGGGGCGTATGCAATACGCCCCTACGGTTCAAAATTGCATCGGTTTCCTTCGACACAACTCCAAATAATCGCAATATCTACAATTCGCAAGAATTTCCGTAGCACTAAATTCTGTATTCGGATTAAATATGTCTTGCAATAAATCCGTTAAATAAGTTTCGAATTCCTGTGAAATTTCGTTGAAATCATTTGGCAAAAATGTAGGCAAATAATCGGGTTTGTGCGCTTCATGAACGTGTAGCAAACATGGTAAAACACGACGGTTTCCAGCGGTTTTAGAAATTAGAAAACTATACATTAAAGCTTGCAAATAATTTCTATTTTCCGTAATCTTTTTTTCGTCGAATAAGTCTTGTATTTTGTCGGTTTTAAGCATTTTCAAACGTCCGCCCGTTTTGTAATCCACTACGCGCAAATAGCCGTCAATATTATCTATTCTATCTATATAGCCACCGATTTTTACAATCATATCTCCGATAGTTAATACTTCTGATATCTTTTTTTCCATGGCTAAAAGTGTGAATGGGGCTTTCTGAATATCCAATGAAATTAGGCGTTTCAGATTATCGCTCAACAATCGGCGGATGATTAATTCTTCGCCGGAATAGCAAGGGGATTCCTCGACTTCGCGTACTCCGTATGCTTCGCTCGGAATGACGGTGTTTTGCTTAGGGAGAAGATTGGAGGATTGGGCGGCTTTGCCGCCCAATCCTCCAATCCCTTCTTCCATTCTCTTAGCGTCGTCATGTCGAGCGGAGCGAAGCGAAGTCGAGACATCCCCCTGCTTAATGGACTTTTCGTAAATAAACGCCATATCTACAAGTTTTTCACGCTTTCCATCATCCAAATAAATTCTCAAATCATCAGCATTAATTAGGCTTTCGGTAAACTCAACAAATTTATGATTTTCATCAAATTTCAGTTGATTGGAAACTGTCCGATACAAAATTTCCGCGCTCCGATGAAACCACGTGCCGATTGTAGCAGCATCCATGTCCGCAATATCAGACTTTTTCGCTTCCAAACCTATCACATAGTGCAAATAAAATTTCAGTTTGCACGTCAAAAACGTATTAATTGCCGACGGTGATAAACCCAGACTGTCTGCGTCTTTGTTGTATTTTTCCAACAAAACGTTTCGGATTTCGGATGTTTTAGGAATATTTATTTTTCGTGGTTGTTGAAGTTCTACAGCAGAAGTTGACAACGTTTTGTGTTCAATTTCAAAGCCATTTTCAATCATTAGTTGCAACATAAATCGACTCATTTCTCCACGATTTAAACCTTCGGTCGCCGTATTGTAAACCAACGCCACATGTTCCGCACGTTGCATCAGACGGAAAAAGTAATACGCATAAACGGCGGTTTTATGTTCGGGAATCGTCATTCCAAATGCTTTTCGCAAGGTGTATGGAATGAATGAGCCGTCATTCGCAGACTTCGGCAACATACCCTCGTTTACCGAAAGCATAATTAAATTCTTAAAATCTAAATTCCGTGTTTCCAAAACGCCCATAATCTGCGTACCCAAAACGGGTTCGCCCAAAAACGGGACGGTCAAAGTGCTCAACATTTGATCTATCAACCGTTGTAGGCTCGGCATCGTCAATTCTAATTGATGATTTTGCATTAAATCCACTATTCTATTCAACTGTAAAACAACGCGAAATGTTGTTTCTTGATACAATTGATCGATTGTTGTTGTATCGAATTTTAATTCGGATTTCAGCATTTCAATAAGTTCAAGCAGTACGTCTTTTGGCGGCTTTGCAGCGTTTGCATGTGAAGTTAAAAAATGTCGCACGTTGCCAACAATTGGTGTTTGTTTTACAGGATAACCCATGGTGATATTGGCAACATCTTCATCAGAAAGTGCTGAAATCAGAGGCATTAAAAGTTGTTCGTTACAAAGTACAATTGCATTTTTAGAGGTTTCTGTTTCGGAATTATCAACTGTTTTCAGCCATTCGTCGGCATAGCGTGTTTGTGCGTTTTCGGTTGGAGAAGCTACAAAGGTGATGCGTTTGGTTTTTTGTGATGTTTCGAAACTATTGAAAACAACGGGATTGCTTAAAGCATTATCGAAATTTTGCAAATTGCGTTTGATAAAAATTCCGGCTTCATGATTGGGGTTTTTGAAAAAACTTTCGTCGTAATCCCAGTAAAATAAGGAATTTTGTGTATTTTTGAAAATTTTAAACAGAGTTTCTTCTGCTGTATTCAACACATTGAAACCAACAAAAACATAATTTTTATACGGCAAATCTAACGTTTTTTTCTCCAATTTATTTTCAATCACATCTCGCATCAACAGCCCTTCATACGCCAAATTCTGCGATTTCAAAACGTCAGAAAACTGTTCATAAATATCATTCAACACCGACCAAATTTGAATAAATCGCTCTTTCAATTGACTGCTTTTTTGCGGATCAAAATTCACAAAAAATTGATTTAAAACTTGGATCTGTTCCTCTGTCAGATATTGCAACGGATTTTCCATTGCTTTAATGCTTTGAACATTTTGAAACAATTGTCGTGCATCCACCAAATGTTTGTCCAAATCATCAAAATCTCGCAACAATAATTCACCCCAAAAATAAAATTCGTCGAAACTTTCATCGGTTTGCAAAAAACGATTATAAATCTTGTGTAACGTAACATTCAATAAAATCGGATCGGCAATTTGCAACGCCGAAAACTGCGACCAAAGTTCGTTAATCGCAATGTAATTTGGCGACCAAAACGGGCGCTGTAAACTAGCGTAAAGATGGTTGTCGAAAAACACCGAAGCACGTTTGTTCGGAAAGATAATTGCTGTTTCGGATAAATCCAATCCGCGTGCAATTAAATCTTCGGCAACATATTTTAGGAATGGTTTCATAATTCGACGGGTTCAATTTCGTTTGTGTCCAAATACCATAAAAATCCGGTGATTTCGGGATTTTTTGTTGGCACGGATTGCAAATCCGTGCCAGCGGGTACGGACATATTTTTTAACAACGTTGCATATTCCTGAATTTGCTCGTGATGTTTTGGGTATTTTTGTCCGGTTTTGAAATCTACTAAAATTAAATTTCCATTTTCGTCCTGCATTACTCTGTCCGGACGACGTTGTTCCAAATGCCCTCGAACAGTGCGATTGACAATCTTACATTCGTTGAAAATTCGATAGTTTTTAACTTCGTTGAGCTCGCACTTCGTGCTTCGGTTCGAAAACCAATCTTGTGCAATCGGATTTTTTAATAAGTTTCGAATAGTTGTTGCGATTGTTATTTTTTCGTTTTCCGAAATAAATCCGTTGAATACAAATTTTTCGATGGTGGTTTCGATGTCTTCGGAATAGCGAATTTCGGCCAATATTCGGTGATATAACAGGCCTTTTGCTAATGGGTTGTTTCGTAGAGACACACGGCCGTGCGTCTCTACATTAGGTTGATTTTGCATTTCGCAATACCATTTTATTGCATCTTTCGAGAGGTAAAATGTGGGTTGTTTTTGTGCGATTGAAAATGGCACTTCAATCGTTTTTAACGGCATTCTGAATACATTGCCGTCAAATGTTTCTTCGTGTTTTTCTACAGACGGGATTAATTTCCCTTCTTGAAAAACGCTGTCGATTAAAGGATTTACCACATTATGCAGCAAATTCGACACACGTAATTTCTCGGATTTTTTCGGTAATGCTTCCGCTAAAATCAATAAATTGTGTTTCGGACGAGTTAAGGCAACATACAATAAATTCAAATTATCGACCCAAAGTTTCAAGGTTTCGTTTTGAAAATCGGTAACAAAATATGAGTGTTTGAGCGTTTTTCCGTAATTCAACGGAATTAACGGCATTTGTTCGAATATGTGGTGGTTGATGCGATCGGACGTTTCGACTTCGCTCAACAGCCGATCCCTGAGCGGAGTCAAATGGATTGCTGGTGATTCATGCCAAACCAGCTGGTCGAAACGTGTTTCATCCATCTCCCATTCGCAAAACGGCACAACAACGGTGTGAAATTCCAAACCTTTCGACTTGTGAATGGTCAAAATTCGAACGCCCGAAACTTGAGCATTAATCGCAATGGTTTTGTTTTGCAATTCGTCTATCCAATATTCAAGAAAGTCCTCGATATTACTGCTGTTTTGAGAAACAAACGTATTCACACAATCCAAAAAATCATATAAAAAAGCATGTTGATTTTTTTGTTCGAACAAACCGAAAATTGCAATGATTTTTTCGGTTAATTCGTATAGCGGTAATTTTCGTAAGGTACGATACTCATATATGAATTTTTCGGGCAAGTAATCCTGAAAATGCTTCACTGGTGCAGACCTGTAGTCCGTGCCGTTCCCTTCGACTCCGCTCAGGGGTCGGCCGTTGGGCGAAGTCGAAACGGACGTCCGTACCGACACAAAAGAATTGAAAAAATCAAAGAGTTGCTGATCGAAGTTTGGTTGTTTTTGCGATTGAAATGTATAAGCCAATTGTGCAAAGGCAAGCGGATCGTTATAGTTTGACAACGTTCGCAAAGCATCTATAATCAGGCAAACTGCGGATGATGACGAAAATTTAAACGCCTCGTCCGACACTAATTTGAAATAATTTTTGGTGTCTTCTTCTAAATCCGGATTTGCGGAAAGATAAGCCTCAAACGCTTCAGAAATTTTGGAAATATTACTTTTGTTTCGCACCAAAATCATGATGTCCTCCGGTTTGATTTTCGCTTCTTGCAATCTCAACATCGTGTCTACAACGGTTTTCGCTTGCTGTGATTTTCGTCCGTCTTTTTCCACAAATCGAACTTCGACAAACCCTTTTGTTTCCGTACGTTTCGGTGTTTGACAAACATCTGCATAAGCTTTGCTTAAAATCTCAATCAAATCTTGACGACTATTGCTAATTTCCGCCTCAAACCGCTGTTTCAAACACGCAACCGCTTTTTGAAACACAGCATTATTGAAATTCACAACGGTTGAATCGGTGCGATAATTGATGTTTAATGTGTTTACCTCTGTTGCTCCTTCGTAAAATTCGTTTTCTATAGAGTTCAACGTTTCCCAATTGCTGTTTCGCCACCGATAAATGGCTTGCTTCACATCTCCAACAATGAGGTTTGAATAGCCCTTTGAGAGATTCTCCAAAAACAATAACTTAAAATTTTTCCATTGCAAATCCGATGTATCTTGAAATTCATCTATCAAAATATGGTTTAAATTTGCACCTATTTTTTCGTATAAAAACGAGGTGTCATTTTCGCCAATTAATTGGCTGAGTAAGGCAGAGGTATCTGCCAACAAAAACCGATTTTGTTCGTGGTTAAGTATTGCCAAATGTTTGGAAATATCGCTCAACAAACCCATATTTCGCAAATGTTTTAGCACTAAATCGCAGGAATTGATTTCTAGTTCGAGTTGGTCCTTTTCATTTTGGGCGTTTCGACTACGCTCAACGTCCAAGATTTTTTCAAACTTGTGTTTTGCTTCTTTTCTGCGTGAGTAAAGGGTATTAATATATTCGTCGACACGTTTTTTGTCTTGAAAAAACGTGTCTGTTTCGGTTTGATGACGTTTAAATACTTCCTCAAAAATTTGTTTTCCGGTTGCAATCAAATCTTTTTCGATAGATTTGCTGTATTTTTCATTCGCTGCATCATCCTCAATAATTTTGCAAATCCACTGCAACGCTTCCGTATCGGTTGATAAACTTTGTATTAACGCACGCACCGCTTCTTTCAGCGCTTTTTGATTATCCAATTCAATATTGAAATATGCGCCTAAACCGAGTTCTTTCGCCATGTTTCGCAACACACGCTGATAAAAACTATCTATTGTTTCTATGTTGAAAAATCCGTAATCGTGCAAAATTTTATTTAAGGCTTTGGCCGATTTTTTACGAATTTCTTCCTCTGAAAGCCCTGTTTCTTTTAACAAAATTTCCAAATACACATTCGAACTTTCACAATGGTGGGCCATCCCATAAAGTTCACCCAAAATGCGCTGTTTCATCTCACCTGTGGCTTTATTGGTAAATGAAACGGCTAAAATATTTCGATGCGCATTGGGTTTTGAAAGCAAAAGTTTCAAATATTCCAACGCCAAACGGAAGGTTTTTCCGGAACCTGCGGAGGCTTTATACACATGGATTTTTTCCATTGTGCAAAGATACAAATTTTTTATGAATTGTAGGGGCGTGGTTTGCACGCCCCTACAGATGGGCGCGCAAACCGCGCCCCTACGTGTTATTGTCCCATTCCGCCACCTTGTCCGCCATCTCCGCCACCACCACCACGTGCGGCTTCCTCTGCTGCGGCATCTCGCATTCGACGAGTTTGAACATTACCTTTTCCAAAACGGTAACTCAATCGCACCGAAATCGAACGACTTGGCCAAATATATTCTCGATAATCGCGTTGTCCGGTCGGGAGTTCTGTGTCATTTGTCCATTTGTTCGCGGTGTTGAAAATATCGTTCAAGCTCAATGTTGCGGTTAATTTTCTGTCAAAAAAACTTTTTCTCAATCCTATATTTACAGAATACAGTCCGGCATGCTTTGTAAACAAGCGTTTTTGCGGAAACATACCCCAACTGTTGATATCCATACTCATGGTTTTTGAAAGCGTGATATCGTTGGAAACATAATAACTGGCTCGGAAAAAATCTCTTGTTTCAGAAATAGAAGTAAGAGGATCACCAACAACAGTATCATATTTGAAATGCGATCTTGAATATTCACCACCACCTGTTATCAGTAAACGCCATTTGTCAAAAAACGTCCGTTGAAACATTAAGTTAAAGCCGAAAGCATCATTTGTTCCAAGATTTTCGGGACGATTCTCCACTGTATCTCCACGAAAACGCGTGATGCGACGAATCTCTCCATCCGTACGTGCATAAGACAGTCGAACAATTGGCACATGATTGTATGTGTAAGCCAATCTGACAATATGCGAATATTCAGGATTCAAATTCGGATTACCTTCATTGAATTCGTACGCGAGATTTCTGGTTATAAGTGGATTCAAATTCGCGTAATGCGGACGTGTTAAACGATAACTGTATGAAAAATTAAGTCCGGTTTTTTCGGTTAATTTCTGATTGGCGTTCAACGAAGGAAACAGTCCGAAATAATTGCCGTCAACTTTTTCAAAAGATTTCCCGTCAATAATAGATCTGCTATTACCTTTCCAAGCGGTGTATTCTCCTCTCAATCCGGCTTCCACACTTGTTTTTTCCGAAAATTTGTGATTAATCATACCGTAAAAAGCTGTGATATTTTCGGTGTAAACAAAACGATCAGACATGTTCAGATTCAAAACACCTTCGTTCTCATATCGTTGCTTATTATCATTGTTTACATAGCTGTATCTTGCTCCGGTTTCTATTTTAGTTTCCTTATTTAACGGATATTCCAAATCTGTTTTTATGGAAAAGATATTGGAAGGTAATCGTACATCAAGTTCATACGGATCTCTACCAATTTGAGTAGAAAAATCGCCCAACCAATAGGTAACTTCACTGTTTCCTCCACCGGAGTGCATATTTCTGACCCAACTTGCATCAATGAAGAATTGACGATTATTGGCCGAATCAAAAATGTTTTGATAATTCAAGTTGAGATTTTGATTTCCCCATTCATTTTTCATTTTGAATCCTTGACGAAACGATGATTGAATTATGTCATCCGGTGTAAATTGTCGAGTATTTGTATAGCCGGACACTTTACTTTGTCCATCTTGAAGTCGATAAGAGAGCGATAAGATATTTCGAGGATTGATATAATAGTCAAACCCGGCTCGTCCTGATATAAAGCGATTATTTTGGTTCGTAGTCCAATCCTCATCTTTACCTTTGTTCATTTCCCAGCGAGATCCGCCCGGAAAGTTAGTGAATCCGGTCATTCCCGAAGGACTGTTGCTATTCGACATATTCAAATTTGCAAATACGGTGAATTTGTTAGTTCTAAAATTCAAATCAAATCCTTGGTCGTGATTAAATTTTTCGTGATACCGTGCACCTGCGTGAACGGTTCCGCTGTAGCCCATCATTCGGGTGCGTTTGGTTCGGATGTTCAAAATTCCGCCAATACCTTCTGCTTCGTATCGTGCCGGAGGATTATCAATGGCTTCGATTCTGTCAATGTCTGATGATGGCAAACTTTTTAGCAAATTCGCTAATTGTTGACCCGACAAGTGTGTCGGACGGCCATCAATCATTACCAAAACACTGGAATTTCCGTTCAACGAGATATTGTCATCGTTATCAACCGTAACACCGGGGAACTTTTTCAATGTTTCCAACGCATTATCGCCAACGCTTGTGGTGGATTCGGCAACATTAAACACTAATTTTCCGGCTTGTTGTTCGAGAACCGGACGTGTGGCTACAATCTCTACTCCTGTGAGTTGTGTGGTGCTTGGGTTGATAAAAAATGAACCTAAATCCAAACGATTGTTACCTCTCCTCAGTTCAATGGGGTGGACATACGTATGATATCCAATACTGCTAACTCTCAAACGATATTCTCCATCACGTAAATTTTCTAACAAAAAACGCCCGTCTTCATCAGTTGTAATTCCGGTTACCAAACTGCTGTCCGCAGCTTTAAGCAACGCTACACTTGCAAAAGGTATCGGTTCTCTCGTTTGCGAACAAAATATGCGACCTCTTAAAAATCCGTTCGTTCCGCCCAATTGGTCATTCGAACGCGTTAGATTCAACGGAAAAGACATACCCATTTGTTTGAAATTTCCGGTTATGGTGTTATCTTTCAATTCGCCGGTATATTCTGCCGGTGGAGTTTGCGGGATGCTGATTGCCATTCTGATTTTGTTATCCTCTAGCGTTACGGAACTCACAGGAAGGCCATTTGCACCTTGGTCAGGGCTGTCCATCGTGGCTTTGTAGGTATCGCCGTCTTTGGAAATATGAAATACGATTCGTAGGTTGTGACCTTGAACGGAGAGCGTGCCGTTCCACGTGCCGACGATGTCTTGGCTTTTCAGCGAAAATACGAGGAAAATCGCAATGGATGATAAGAGAATTTTTTTCATAGGGTTTTATTAGGGTTTTTATTTTGGATGCAAAGATACGAAAAAAAAATGAATTTTGTAAGGAGGGTCGCCCGCCGGCAATTATTTTTCATAATCACCACAATAAAGGGGCGGGTAACCCCGCCCCTACCAGTCGAAACAACAAATCCAATATCGACCAATTACACGCCTAACGTAATTCCGAACGAGAATGGTTTCAATTCCGGGCCTTTATCTTTCAAAAACATTTCGGTCAAACTATACGTTGCAAAGAATCCCACATTCTTGTAGCCAAAACGCAGCTCTGTATCAACACGGAATGCATTGAGGTAAAAATTATCTCTCGTTCTGTCGCGTTTTCTGCCATTGAAGTTATAGACTTGCACAGAACTCGCGCCTAATCTTACATTGCCAACAACTCCGGCCGTTGCAAAAAATTCATTTTTTTGGTAATTCAGATATAGCGGAACTTTTAGCCACGAGGATTGCAATTTACTTCGTCTGTATTTTCGATCTTCCGGTCCATCGTAAGGTTCTACTACAAATATACCAAGGTCTCTATCTCTACTGGGAATTATAGATTCATCCAAAAATTTATAGATATTCCAACCGATACCCATTCCGACTCCAATGCCGACCGGACTATTTCTGCCTCCTAAACGAACACCGTATTGAAGTATATTCAAATTGATAGCAAACGATGTGTTTTGCTTAAGTTGCATATTTTCGTAGCCTTCCGGCAAGGTGTTTCTGAAAAAATCTTGTCCGTAACCGCTAAATCCGAAGTCGAAAAATCCGTATGAAGGACTAAATCTTTTTGATGTTTTACTTTTTCTTTGACCTGGTGTATGGATTTTGATGTTTATACCATTATCTTCGAACCAATCATTTATGTCTTCAACCCGGTCGTCTATTTCTATGTTTGTGGAATTTTGAGTAGAGCTTTGTCTCACAGATACTACTCGGGGAGTTACTCGGGGAGTTCGATATGATACCTGATTGTCCGCTTCGGGGTTGAAATGCAATGTGCTTGCTCCGGAAATACTTCCGGTTGCTGTTTTTGTGTTTAGTCTCGCGTGTGACGCACCGGATAAAACAACATTTATTTCTTGTGTTTCGAGTTGTTCGGCGCTAATTGAAACAGCACCGGAACCTTGAATGCTTAGTGTTTGAGCTGCTCCGGATAAATTTAATTGCGATGCTCCTGAACTTTGAACGCTTAGCACATTGGCTTGTTCTAATAATTTCAAATTTAAATGTGATGCACCGGATGCTCTTAATAAAATATCATCATACGCTAAAATCAATCTTGTATGACTTGATCCCGAAAGTTCAAGTTTTAACTCATCACCGACTATTTTGTCTTCCGATGAAACTCTCGCAATACCTGAAACAACTAAGTTGTTCAACGATTGAAAAAGAATAATAATAGGTTCTTCTTCTCTTTTTTGGTTTGATCGTGTATCCGGACCGAAAATTCTTAATGTGCCGTTGTTGCTCACTTCGAATATATCGCTTACACCATCGGGAATAATGATTTCACAACGATCTGTTTGAATCAATTGTACATGATGGGTTTGCCCAATGCTGATTCTTGTAAATTCTCCCACATTTCGAGTGCGAGATGGTTGTGCTGTTAAAAAGTTTGTAAATAAAACAAACAATGCGGTAGTAAATAATAAACGTTTCATGGCTTTATTTTTTTTAAAGAGTTAATAGATATTTATTGACGTTTCGCGGATGAAGCACCACTTGTTTTAACATTGCTTTCGTTCCAGTTTCCTCTCAAAGAACTGGCTCCCGAAACGCTTCCTTTTACTTTTCGAGTTGAAATTCTTGCTGATGAAGCCCCCGAAATTTGAACATCGGTTTGTTGGGCTTGTAGGTCTTTCGATCTCGCTTTTGATGCACCGGAAATATTGAGTTTATGTGTATTGGTCTTTCCTGTCAAAGTCAAGTCCGACGCACCGCTCAACATTGTCATGAGTTGAGTAACCTCCACGTCAAGTTTCGCATTACTTGCTCCCGAAAGTTTAAGTGTTAATGAACTTCCTTTTATTGGTTTTTCCGATTTGGCGTTCACAGCACCTGATAAATCTAGGGATTCCAAAGATTTAAAATAAACCCTAATCAGAGGTTGTTTTTTATTTATCCGATGATTATTTTTTCTCCGGTAATTTTCAGGAATGCCAATAGTCAACGTGCCTTTGCTAACTTTAACGATGTCTTTTGGTGTTAGGCCATCCGGAAGTTCCAAATCTTTTGGAATCACTATTTCGCATTTATTCGATGGAACTAAGACAACATTAAATGCGTTTCTAACTTCGATTTCTTTGAAGTCAGCAGTGGGAATACGGTCTTGGGCGGTCAAAAAACCAGTCATCAAGACAAACAGGGGGGTGAATAATAAATGTTTCATGATTATAATTTTTTGGTGTTTTATCAGTATGACGAACACCCCCTGCAAAAAGTTACACCCATTCGAAAAAAATAGGGGCGAGGCATGCCCCGCCCCTATGGCGATATTTATTGTTTTACAATTTTTATCGGTACAACCGCTGTAGCCGTGTGGACTCGAACAATGTAATGCCCAGTTGGGAGAGATTGTAAGTCGATGGTTTTATTATTGCCTTGCAACTGCATCATCACTTTACCGGTCAGGTCTAAAACAAAAATTTGTTTGATCACTTGTTCGGTTTGGATATGCAATATGTCGCTTACCGGATTAGGATAAACGGTTAATGTGCCTTCGCCGACAGGTATGACGATTGGAGTTATCAATTCAAATGTAGCAGAAATGATGACATGATCATCCAATACATGGGTATGCGCTTCATCTGTGCCACCGTGCCACCATTCAACAAATCTGTAGCCTTGGTCAGCCGTTGCTATCAAAGCCAGCTCTATATTCTCATCTAACTCTGTACCACAGAATATTTCTTCAGATCCTGCCATTACAATAATTGTGCCGTTTATCGGAGGTGTAATGTTCACCATATAGGCAAAACTTGTTGTAGCAACCAAAGGTTCTGATACTGCACCGGCAGCGAAATTGTTATTGGCTTTCGAGCGAGCAAAGATGTAGTATTGCGTACTATGGTTTAATCCACTAAACGTTAAACCATCTTGCCAATTAGATGCGGGCGCTGCTACCAGGCTAATGCTATATTCTACGGTTTGTCCGTTTGTCGGTGCAGTTACAGGAAGAATGGTAATGCTGGTTCTTGTTACACCTTCTACATCATCTAATACAGGTGTTGCAACGATAGCTCCGGCTGGTTTTTGAACGCCGGTAATGGAAATATTATCCAAGTGAATACCGTATCCCCAACTTACTTCCCCTTCAAAGGCAATATAATAATCGCCTGAAGGGTTTGGAAGTGGAATACTGCGTTCTGTCCAAGTCGTAATGCTGGTTGTGTATGCCTGCAAAAGTGTCCAATCGTCGGAAGCAGAAGCTTTATAAAAAACTCTCAACCTATCCTGGTCACCACTCCATACGGCTTGTGCATGCCAAAATTTCAATACGGGTTCGTCTATTCCGGAAAGGTCGAAAGCAGGAGGGATTAATTTTGTTTTATCGCCGGTACGTGCAGTGTTTAACATACGTGCTCTATAACTACCACTCTGTGGTGCATTCGGAGTTCCGCCTGATCCAAAAACTACCCAATCTACACTTCCTGTAACTCGTTCTTGTGTCCAGCATACCGGAAAATTTGTTCCATTGCCTTCAAAGCCTTCGTTCCATGGAAATACAGTAACAAGCGGGCAGAAATATGCGGAATTCGATGTTGCATTTCCACCTTCACCTGCAATATTTTTAGCTACTACGCGGTAAGAAAATTCTCCCGGTGTACCGATTATTTCAGAGAATGTTCGTGTTGTTTGTCCTGTCGCAACTTGTATGTTGCCGGGCATACGAAATACGTCATACACCAAGCCTGTTGTAAAATGTCCACCGTTCAAACCTGCTGTTGGAGCATCCCACGAAAGTGAAGCTGTCATGTCGTTTTTTGCAAGAACCACATTAGCCGGAGCAATCGGAGCATCATGTCCAATCCACACAGGCGTAGAGTTTACAGGTCTGCCTTCACCTGCAGTGTTAGCTGCTGCTACTTTAAATCTGTATGAACCTGAAGAGGTTGCTGTATATGTCCAAGATCCTGCTCCACCAACGGTTGGATTTGGAATGGCATGAACCGGTGTAGCTTCGCCGTTCACGTAGATATTTACCGCTGTTAAGCTTGTGAGCGGTGCATCATCCAAATTTGTGGTAGGATTAGTCCAGTTGATAGCTGCTGTTAAAGCGCCGTTTGCGCCCGGAATAACTGTTAAGCCCGTAACCGCATTCGGAGCATCGGGAATAGCCGGAATAATGGATATGGTAGAGATATAAGGCACACGGTTTTTCGCTGTAACAACTAATTTGGCTTCTCCGAGTTCAAGAAAATCATCAAATATAAGGGTGATTTGTCCCGTAGCATCTGCCGTTCCACCTCCAAGAAGGACACCGTCCATTGTGAAACCAACATAAGCATAAGGTATAGTTTGAATTAAAAACTCATCATCCGCAGCTGTGATAGCATCAAGGTGAGTAACCGTTAGCGGTTGCGGTACAATGTGAGGGTGTTTATACGACGGATCGCCGAATACCATGTAAATTTCCCAATAATACCGTCTCATGCTAGGATAGTAACTTCCACCGGAACCGCCTGCTGTGGATAATTCTACAGCAAGATTACCTCCCCAAATTTTTTCATACGTAGTATGTGCCCACTCGCTTTGTGTCCAATTGCTGTTCCATTGTTCGCCATGAAGATGCCACGAACGGTCATAACTACCTAAACCCGCATGGCTGTATAAAATTCCGCCCGGAGCAGGAGTGATACCACTCGGAGTACCCGGCTGGGTGCTTCTAATTCCCACAGACCAGAAAAAATCTTCCCACCAATATGAGTTATTAGTGGTTCCGATATAGGCTACAGCACCTTTTTTTTCCGCTTTGAGCAAAGCCTCGCCTAAACAATCGTTGGCATTATCGAATTTTCCGGAAAGACAGCAGTTGCCAATCATTAAAGGATATTTATCCAAATTAGTAAAACTTGCCACATGGCTCACTAAAAGATCAGGTGTTGACCAGCCGTTTTGATTGCAATGAGCGGTGTAGTTCAGATAACCGGCACCTGCACTGATATAATTCCGAATAGTTTGAGATTGGCTCAAAGAAGCCGGATAATTGAGCATAGTCACATCAACACCATTTGCCGCATTCCAATAATAGTAACTGGCATAGTTTATTTGACCATTTGAAAGATTTTGCCAATAGCTGTCATCTCCGGCAACAAACATGGCTTTGTTGAGAAAATCTATTGAAGGAATGGTTAATTTTTCCATCGCCAACATTTTTTCAACTTGATTCATGATGTGTTGTGGCGTTGTTCCGGACAATCGTCCATATTGAACATCCGGAAGATAATCGCCTGTATATTCGGCATAATAAAGGTCGGTAACGTGTCCAGTCATTGAACTTGGACTTGTAATAACTGTTGGGAATGCAGGAATTTCCACATGACTACCTACTAACAAAAGAAAATCGGCACGAGTTGCAGGGTTATTATAAACGCCTTGCAAATAGGTTTTAATATTGTTTCGGAGAGTAGCACCCGTTCCACCACCAACTTGGTCGGTATAAAGAACTCTAACATTAAACCCCATTTCAGTTTTCCAAGTAATAAATGGAGCTAAAGCGGCTTCAAATTTTCGGTCGGAAACAATTTGATAGTTTTTTGGTGTCGCAAGATTTTTCTCAGCTTTTGGAGTGCCGCCAACGTAAATAACTTCAAATTCTATGTCGTGATACACACGAATGATATTTTGTGAAGGCAGGTATTGCACCGGACAAATGTTGAGGCGTGCAAGCTGTTGGTCTTTGGCAATTCCGATATTTACAACATCCACAATATCGCGAGCATTGAAGGATTTTTGGTTGTAAGCAGCTACGTTTTTTACCAATTCTGGTTCTCCAACAGCACTTTTGCTTCTCGGAGGTTGAACCGGAAACAAGAAATCCGTAAACCCTTTTTGAGAAAGTTGTATGTCGGTATACTTATTCGACAAAATGTTGATTTGAATTTCAGCACCCATAGGAACATTCAAAAGCTTTGTTTTTGCAGGGAGTTTGGCTTCTCCGATTTCGCCATGATGCACATAGCCGTCAAGAGACAAAGTCGTGAAATTTTGTCCTTGAACAGTAATTTTTTCTACATCCATTTCGGAAATGGTGTTGGTGAAAACAATTATGTTTTCGGTAGAATTAACGGTTTTCAAGCCGGTCGAAGCCGACGAAAACGTGATTTTTTCGGCAAACATGATGTTCGCAATTAAAATCAAAACAATAGTAATAAGTTTTTTCATATTTAGTTTTGTTTGGTATTGTTAAAAAGCAAAGATTCAAAATTAGAAAATAACAGTAACGGCAATCTTTTTCGAACAGTTTTTTGTTTGATTTAAGTTGATTGTTTTTTATATTGATTTTACAAAGTTAGTTATTATTTTTGATTTAAGCAAATTTAATTTTCAAGAAGCATTTCTGAATACTTGTGCAGGTGTTTTGTAGCCAATGGATTAGAGTTTTTTTTTAGTTTGGGTGTTCCATAAATATGGGTCGTCTGTGTGGATTTTATCTAAGCATTCATAAGATCAAGTCGCTGTTGAGAAGTACGTTCTAAAAAATAATTTTCAAAATTTGTCTAAATATCATTTTTTTTTTGTATTTTTGCAAAAGAAAATCAACATCACAAATTATGGGCAAAGATTTAGAAACACTCAGTTCTTACAACATTATCAGCACCGGAACCGTTATCAAAGGCGAGTTTTACACACCCGGAAATATTCGTATCGACGGCAGTTTTGAAGGCAATATCACTACTAAAGGCAGACTTATCGTGGGTCAAGCCGGAACCATCACCGGAGCCATCATTTGCCAAAATGGCGAAATTGAAGGACAAATCAACGCAACTGTCGAAGTCGAACAACATTTGGCCTTAAAATCTACAGCCCAACTCGTTGGCGATGTGAAAACCAACACGATCTCCATCGAAACTGGTGCCATATTCCATGGTCATTGTAAAATGAACCTCAACAAAGACGAAAATCCTTCTGAAACATAAACAAATCAAATCATCATGTCAACTTCCCCTTTAAAAAAGTACACGACCAGGCTCATTATTACAGGCGTATTATTAGCCATCGCTTCTTCATTTGGACAATATTTTTGGTCGAAACACGTTCATCCTCTGTGGTTTATAATATTGCTATTTGTTATCATAATACAATGGCTTGTGTTTGCTTTCGTGGTAAAATTCGGACAACACAAAACCCAAACTCTACTCAGACAGTACCAAATCGCCAAATACGCCAAATTATTCATCTACTTGGTTGCTCTATCCATTTACGTATTTACCGTGAAAGAAAAAGCTTTGGTTTTTGCATTCTTGATTTCTTTTATCGTGTATTACTTGGTTTTCACCGTTTTGGAAGCCATGTCTTTTCACCGTTGGATGAATAAGCTACCAACGACAAAACAATACAACCAAGACAAACTGAAACACTCCCCGCCTCCTCCGACAAGTCACGAAAATGAAAAGTAAGGGTGCAAAAACAACGTTTTTTTGCAAAAATTGCGGTGCACAATCTGCAAAATGGATTGGTAAATGTCCGTCATGCAACGAATGGAATACCTATATTGAGGAGGTTGTTCAACGTGAGGAAAAATCGGCTTGGAAAAAATCTGTTGGATTTACGAAAGTGCAAAAACCGCAGTTGGTTGCAGAAATCAGTGCCGATCAACAAGCACGTATCAACACACACAATGGCGAATTCAATCGCGTGTTGGGCGGTGGATTGGTGAGTGGTTCGTTAGTTTTGGTGGGTGGCGAGCCGGGTATCGGAAAATCAACATTGATGTTGCAAGTGGCGTTGCAAATGAAAAACCAGAAAGTGCTTTATGTAAGCGGCGAGGAAAGCGAACAACAACTCAAAATGCGTGCCGATCGCTTGGGTTTGACCAACGCACCATGTTACATTTTGAACGAAACTTCGACCTCCAATATTTTTACGCAAATCGCCGAACTATCCCCAAGTATGGTGGTGATTGACTCCATTCAAACATTGCACACGGACAGCATTGATTCGTCGGCAGGCAGCATTTCGCAAATCAAGGAGTGCGCCGCCGAATTGCAAAAATACGCCAAACAATCGAATGTGCCCGTTTTCATCATCGGACACATCACAAAAGACGGCAGTATTGCAGGCCCGAAACTCTTGGAACACATGGTGGATACCGTGTTACAGTTCGAAGGCGACCGCAATCACGGTTATCGGATTTTACGTTCAATCAAAAATCGTTTTGGTTCAACGTCCGAATTGGGAATTTACGAAATGCAAAGCACGGGATTGCGTGAAGTTCCTAATCCTTCCGAGATTTTGCTTTCGCAACGCGACGAGCAATTCAGTGGAACGGCGATTGCTGCAACAATTGAAGGCGCGCGTCCAATGCTGATTGAAATTCAGGCTTTGGTGAGTTCGGCAGCCTACGGCACGCCGCAACGTTTGGCAACAGGCTTTGATTTGAGACGATTAAACATGTTGTTGGCCGTGCTCGAAAAGCGTTGTGGATTCAAGCTTTCTGCAAAAGATGTGTTTTTGAATATTGCCGGGGGGATTCGTGTAGACGATCCTGCGATAGATTTGGCAGTGGTTGCAGCAATTTTATCATCGAACAGTGATATCGCCGTTTCGCCGAGAGATTGTTTTGCTGCGGAAGTGGGTTTGACGGGCGAAATTCGTCCTGTAACCCGCATTGAGCAACGTTTAGCAGAAGCCGAAAAATTAGGATTCGAACGGATTTTTATTTCGAAATATAATTTGAAAGGCCCTTCGACTCCACTCAGGACATTGGATGTCGAGCGGAGTCGAGACGCATCCGCTCCAGCCAATTCGAAAATCAAAATCGTTCCCGTTTCCGGAATGTATGAAGTCTTTTCGGAATTATTTGGATAACTACAATTCGAGATAATCCCTGATTAAATCGAACGTTTCCCGATCAATTAATGCGAGTTTCAAAATATCGGCAATGTTTTCGTAAAACCCTTGTTGGTCGCGGGTTTGGACGATTGCTTTCGCTTGGTAATAATCCAAATATGGATGATTTTGTAACTCTCTAATGGATGCTGTGTTGATGTTGAGTTTGCGGATATTTTTTTTATCAATGATGAACGCAGATTCTATTTGCACGTATCTTGCGGAATCAATACCCCAAACTTCCAATAATTGTTCTTTACGAACAAATCCACCGAGTTGCTCTCTGTACCTGATAATACGCTTGGAAATTGTTGAGCCGATACCTCTAATTTGTTGTAAATCTAAGGTATCGCAGGTATTTGCCTGAACGGTAAATGGTTTTTTTTCGCGAACCGGTTGAAAACTGCGTTGAGGATTTTGTTGGGATGATTGTTGGGACGGTTTGGGCGAATGTAGGGGTGTAAAATCTTGCGCCTCTACGGTTGTATCATTGCCAGTATTCGAACGATCATCATTTGCAATTGGCAAATCATACGATTTCGAATAATACGGCATCACTTGAATACCCATCATTAAGACCACCAAAATACCCAAAAGAGCAACGATACCACGGCGTTCGCTTTTGTTGAAGCCGAAAAAATTTGTGAAGGATGTGAAAAGTTTTTTCATTTTGTTTGTGTTTTATGCTGTCATGTCGAGCGTAGTCGAGAAACCCCGAAGGGCTCGGCGAAGCCAATCCCCTACTATGGGATGTCTCGACTACGCTTGACATGACGAACTGGTTCATATATATAACGCTCGAACTTCTATTTTCGTATATTTTTTTGCAAAAAAACATCATTTTGTTAATAAATTGTCGAGTTATTAACATTTTTTCCGTATTTTTGCAAAATGATTACCATTTTAGGACCTACCGCTTGCGGAAAAACGCATTACGCCACACGATTGGCTGCAAAAATCGACGGGGAAATTATTTCTGCCGATTCGCGGCAAGTATTTCGGAATATGGATATTGGAACAGGCAAGGATTTGAGCGAATATGTGGTGGATGGAAAATTGATTCCCTACCATTTGATTGACATTCGAAATCCGGGCGAAGAATACAGTGTGTTTGATTTTGTTTCGGATTTTCACAACGCGTATAACACTATTGTTTCACGAAGAAAAACACCGATTTTATGTGGCGGAACAGGGCTTTATTTATCTGCGATTTTGCAACATTACGAATTCTCTAAAGTCCCTGTATATAGGGATTTTCACGAGGAAATGAATGCCTTTGAACATGCCGATTTAATTACGCGATTGCAAGTCTTAAAATCGGTACACAACACAACAGATTTTAAAACCAAACAACGTACAATCCGTGCTTTGGAAATTGCACTTTATGAAAAAAATCAACCTGTTTCAAACTTTCCGAAAATTGAGTATGAAACTGTTTTTGCAATTTTTCCTCCTCGAAATGTGGTTCGCCATCGCATCACACAACGTTTGAAAACCCGCTTAAACACCGGACTTATCGAAGAAGTTGAAAGCTTAATTCAGCAAGGTGTTCCAACCGAACGTCTATTATCTTATGGATTGGAATATAAATTTGTTACCCAATATTTACTCGGAAACATTAGTAAAGACGAACTTCTGAAGCATTTAAATATTGCTATCCATCAATTCTCCAAACGTCAAATGACATGGTTTCGAAAAATGCAACGTGAAGGTGTAGAGATGACTATCGTCGAACCACTTTCTTAGATACAAGCCCTTTTTCGGTATGTAGCAACAGAATATAAATTCCGGATTGTTCGGGCAAAGTGATTGAAAACTGTGTGCTTCTAATTGTTCTATGCGACAATCTTTTGCCGTTCAGATCATAGATTTCATAGATATTTACAACGTTTTCCGAAGATTCTACAAAAATTGTTCCATCGCTCGGATTTGGATATACGTTTATGTTTTCCATCGTCATGTCTTTTTCACAAAAGCCCGTTGGTGTTGATGTTCCGAATATCGGACGTATCATTGCCGCGCCATAATAAAGCACCGGATACCATTCATTTTGGCGTATAGTTCGATAAAACATACGATTTTCGGCATTATTATTTTGATCGAACCCAATGTTTAAAAAAGCATCGCTTTGTTGTTGAAAGCCTATAAAAAACGAACCTTGCTGCAAAATTACCGGCTCACTCAAAGCATAAGTTTGATAACCTACTATATCGTTGTTCGGAGCTGTAAGCCTCTCTCCCGTATATCTCGGCGTATCTGAAGGTGTGCTATCGTTTTTTGCATCCCAAACCGCAAGATTGAAAAAAGCGCGACTCATGTCGTCCAACGTGGGATTGAACCAAACTTGTATCGCCACCAACGTATCAAGAACTCTTAGCGGAAAGTGATATGCAAATTGACCGGTTCTCACATTATCGCCTTCAAATCCGAAGCCCATTTCCGGCGTTCCGTCATCGTAGGCATAAAAATTACCAAAATGAACGAAGTGTTCCATAGTATCATTCGTCGGACAAACATCTTGACGCTCTCCTGTTGGTTCTAAAATATGTTGAATGGTAAAGGTTTGAGGGTTAGTGATACCCGAAAAATTATAGACTAATTGTGGTGTAAAATCAATATCGGAGGCATTGAAACCATGTGTATAAAAAGGTTCAATATTGGGCGTCGCTACCGTACTTTGCCAAACAATTTCTCCCGCTTGATTAAAAATTCGATATCGGTAATCGGCTGTGATCAATTCGTTATATAAATTTCGATAGACTAATGGAATTCTATTAACCAAATCGGTAGTCGGCTGAAACTGCTTAATCGGCATGGCTTGAAAATCTTTCAACACGCGTTGAGCACGGTCAACAAAAGCAATATCGTCCGAAAACACATCGTTTACATTGCGAAACGGCGCCAAACGAATATAATCCAAATGCCATTGTCCGGCAGCTGAACCTCGAGGGTCAAGAGAACTTATGTTTCGAAATCGAAATTGAAACCCATCGTAAAAATAATTTTGTCCGAGGCTATCCATCATTTTGGCAACCGAAATCATCACTTGCTTGAAAAATGTTTTTTCTTGATCCGGCACTGTATCTACCGGACACTGTGGACAAAACTCTTTCAATGTTTGACCATTCGCACTCCAAACCTGATCCCAACGACCGGTATCGCCTCGAAATTCCAAAATAAATTCATCGTTTCTTGCAGGAGCACGACCACGTACTGTGCTTTCCCAGGTATCACCAAATCCACCTCCGGGTTGGTAGTAAAAACTGAAATATACCGAATCACCCGGTGTTAATTGCTGCGGAATTGGACTGAAAATTGAATCCATTCGAATGGGTCGCGAAGTCAGAGTGTCGGCAGGAAACGAATAGACCGAAGCTTGTTCGTATAATCGTCCGTTAGCATCTAATGCATCAAATGTTGCAACGCCAATAGTTGGTGGAAAAAGGGGAAAGTTAACATTGATAAAAACCATATTATCTTGCCACAACGAATCATTCGGGAAAGGTGAATGAAGCGATGAAAAATCCTCAAAAAACGGCAAGAGTAAGGGTTTTGTCGATTTTGAGGGAGAGATCAAAATCGTTTTTTTAGTATCAATTAATTTTGTATTTACTTGCAAATCTCGAAGTGCAACACCATCTTGTGCTATGATTTGATGCGTGAATCCTATCAAAAGCGCAAGTATGCAACAACCTAATTTCATTTTTTTTTCCATGTTTTTAATCTTCTTCTTCTTCGAACAGTATATCTTCGTTTTCTTCTTCCTGATAACCTTGTCCTGTACCGGAAACAATGAGGTTAATATAGGTTCCTTTTCGCACTCTTTCACCCGGAGGGATATGTTGTCCGCGATAGATTTGATCAAGGACAGCGTTTTGGAAATAGCCGGATTGGTAGATAATTGCTCCTACAAAAAGACCTCTTGATTCGAGTAATGAAGTGGCTTGACGAAGCGACAAATCTATCAAATTTGGCATCACAACCATATCCGGCATTGACGATACTAAAGTAACGTAAAATTTTCGTCCTCGCTTCACTGTTGCATTGGGTGCCGGGTCATGTCTCAACACCGTTCAGGGCGGTTGTGTTTGATCAAAAACGGAATCAATAATTTCAAATTCAAAGCCATATTCTTTTTGCAAATAGCCGAGTTGGTTAATGCTAAGTCCTGTAAAATCAGGCACTATAAACGATTGACCGTGTCTCGTAAATATCCTCAACGACAACAATGTCAAAATCACAATGAGTAAACTCAGTCCCATCATAAGGACGATGGTTCTCCAAAATTGACGAGTTTTCCAAAAAATTTTCATCGGTTTTGAGTATAAATATTATGCAAAGATACAAAAAAAATCTGAACCACGATTATTTCAAGATTAAAAAGATTATCAAGATTAGAAAAAATCTTGGAAATCTTGCCAATCTTATTAAAATCAAGGTTCAGACTTGTTTTTGCATTTTTTAGATTTTTTTCGTATCTTTGCAGAAAAAAAATCTTCGTGAAAAGACATATTTTTGTGTTATATATGTTTTTGACCTGTTCTCCACTATCTCGTGGGCAAGAACCTTCAAGTGCCGTGCGCTTAAATTCAGGCAGAAAAGTTACAAATGCAATTATTTACCAAAATTCAGGACACAACCCACTTTCGGATGGTGTTTTGGGACATTATTCGGCATCAGATTCGGTGTTGTCGGGAATAAATAATATTCGTCTTACAACCAATCCGTTTGTGAATTTATTTCGAATTGACGCAAACAGTCCTGTTTTTAACAGCGGAACAACCTATGGATTGCGGGATTCGGACACCTTGGATTTGGATAAAAATCCGCGTTTGAGTTGTTGTAATATTGATATGGGCGCTTTCGAATTTTACGATTTACCGACAACCATTATTCAGCAACCTCGGGATATTCGAACTGTGCAAGGCGCACAGCCTGTTTTGCTCACTGTGGCAGCAGAAGGAACCCATCTTCAATATCAATGGCAACACAGCGGGTTTGACCTTCCTGAACAAACGTCTAATACGCTTCATCTTAGCGGAAATTGGTCAGATACAGGCATTTATCAGGTAATGATTTATGGTGTTTGTTGCAACGATACATCGATTGAAGTTAACGTAAAATACGATCCTTGGTCTCTCGAAAGTGGCGGTGAATGCCCCGGAGAAGAGAGTTGGGCAAAAATTTGGGTAGGTGGGCCTGGTTATTTCTTTTTGTGGAACAACGGTTCGAGAGATAGTATTATTAAAGGGCTTCAGACCGGCACTTACCAAGTTCGAATAACGGATTTTGAAGGTCGATTCCTCGATGTGGATTCTTTTTTCATCAAACATTTGCCGATTGAAATAACACATTCGATTGCGGAACCCAACAATATCACTTGCGACAACGGAAGGATTGAAATCACAGTTTCAGATTCGGACTATACTTATCGTTTTTATTGGGAGCACAACGGTATTTATTTTGATACAATTAAAGACTTGAATAATGCACCTGTTGGCGATTTTAAACTTTGGATAGAACGGCATGATTATCATTTTTGTCCTTCCGACACGTTTAATTTTTCTCTTTTGACATGTCGATACAAACACCGAATGGCAACTACCTATCTGTCTCCAAACGGCGACGGACTCAACGATTATTTGGATATTCTAAACATTGAACATTACCCCGAAAACACGGTTACAATCATCAATTCCTACGGTGAAAAAGTATTCAGCGCAAAAAATTACAACAACACGGATGTGGTTTGGGACGGGCGCAATCGTCGTGGTCAACTTATTCCCGACGGTGTGTATTACTACATTGTAGAGGTGAAAGGTCTTGAAGTTATGGCAGGGTGGGTGCTTATGAAAATATCAACAGTAGATTAGAATTGGTAAAAAGAAAAAAATACACGTCATGTCGAGCGAAGCAAAGCGTAGTCGAGACATCCCATAGCGAGGGGATTGGCTTCGCCGAGCCCTTCGGGGTTCCTCGACTACGCTCGGAATGACGACAAAAAATATGAAAAAACAAATCTTTATATTAGTTTTCATCGTTAGTTTTTGTGTGAAAAGTTTTGCACAGTTAGGTATGCCTATGGTGCAATATTCGGGCAACCAATTGCTGTTTAATCCGGCGTGTATAGGTTTTGATGATATATTGGCGATAAATTTGAGTGTACGCAAACAATGGATACAACTTCCGGGCTCGCCGAGTTTGATTAATTTCAATGCTCACGCGCCTACAAAAAATCACAAACATGCTTTGGGCGTGATTCTTCAACGTGAGGAATGGGGGCCGTTAGCCGGAAATTTCGGTTATGTCAACTATGCTTACAAAATCTATTTTAGTAGAAATGTATTGAGTTTGGGGTTGCAAGCCGGATTTTACAACAGTGTGCTGGATTGGACTAAAATCGAACATATCAAAGATCCTACTGATCCCACATTGAGAAAAGATCAGCAATCCAATACTAACTTGGACGTTAATTTTGGAATGTATTGGCTGGCACACAACTATTATTTGGGGTTTTCGGCGAAACATCTGATGCCTCCGAAATTGGATTTTGCAAGAGATACATTTTCCAATAAAGGGTGGTATCCGCACATGAGCACGCAGTTTTTTCTGATGGGTGGATATGCCATCCCGTTGCAAAACGAATGGTCGTTGCGACCGGAAGGGTTTATACGTTATGTTCACCATACGCCGCTTACGGTGAATGTTGGGTTGCATGCCGTATATGACAATCGTTATTTTTTGGGAACAAACGTGCAAACCGGACAAAACACCATCAGTTTTTCGCTCAAAGGATTTGTTACGGATTGGTTGCGAATAGGCTATTCCTACAGTGTGTATTTTGGTGCAATTCAGTCGGCACAACAAGGTTCGCACGAGATTTCGATAAATTATCAACGGAATAATTTGTGGAGAAAAAAGAGAACAGTAGGTTTATTATGGTTGTAAAAAATTTGAAAATTGAAAATGGAGAATTGAAAATTATGAAACGCCTGAGTTTATTGATAATTTTAATGTTTGCAATGTTTACTGCATTTGCACAAAAAGTGGTTTACGTTCGCGTAGATGGCACAGGAAACGGCACATCATGGGCAAATGCAAGCAGTTTGGAACAAGCGATGGCATTGGCAATATTAGGCGATGAAGTATGGGTACAACAAGGCTTATATTATCCTTCCGCAACTTTGCAAGTGCCTGCCGGAGTGCTGATGTACGGCGGATTTTTTGGAAATGAAACGATTTTATCGCAACGTAATTATGCCGAAAACAGAACGATTATTGACGGGCAAAAAAGACGTGTTGTACGTTTGGGTAATGGTGCGGTGTTGGACGGTTTTGCAATCATCAACGGACATGCTCATATTGATTTTTTAGGACCTCGCGGTGGTGGCGTTTGGATGGAACAAAACGCTCGTGTGGAAAATTGTTATATTTTGGATAATACAGCCAGCGAATACGGTGGAGGAATTCATGCTGTTGGCGACGGGTTGGTGTATAACACACTGTTTAGCGGAAATGTAGCAGGAATTGATGGCTTGGCAATTTATGGTACGACGCTTGAAGTGCGAAATGTAACCATTTCTCAAAACAGCCGTTTGGGCGATCTTGCAACTGTGGATACGTTTCACTGCAATATCGCAACACCAGCTTGGATTATTGTCGGCACACAAAGTTTTTTCACGGATAGCGTTTGGCTCACGGATACGCTGCTTTGGTCGGACGCGGTGAGTTTTACAACTTGTAACAAAACAACATTTAATGGTGGTTCTTTTTCGGTGGTGGAGCCTCCGGTATTTCATTCCGATTGCCGATCAAATCCCGATTATAAAGGCGATTTGTTTTCGTGGTGTGCGGTGAAACGTTTTGGTGACGAACTTTGTCCTGCGCCTTGGCGAGTGCCTGATACCGTTGATTTCAGAACATTGGATATTGCACTTGGAGGAACGGGCTCATCAACTACCAACTCAATCCTGCGCAACAAATATCTTGATGATTGGGGCGGCTTTTATGGTGGTCGGAGCAGTGCGACCGGAACGTTAGAAGTTCAAGGCTCATCTGCAAATTATTGGTCGCAGGCGGAAGAGGATATCACGCGTGCACGCGGCTTGAACTTCGGCACAAATGGCAACATCTTTCCACAAGCTGCGAACCTGAAATATTTTGGATTTACGCTTCGCTGCGTTTACACCTGTCCTCGCATTATTCTTAATCTTACAAGTGGTGAAAACACACGCACACAGGCCGTGTGCCAAAATTCGCCAATTGCGCCCGTTACACACTCTTGGAGTGGCGCAGCAGCAAACGCAACGCTCATGTGGGATGTTGTTCCCGCCGGTATCACAGGCGATGCCGCATCTTTTTCGGGAACACTTACAACACCGGGTGTTTATAAATGGACGATTACCGTAGATCACAACGACAATATGTGTCCACCAAAAATAAGTACAGGTTCTATTACGGTTCACGCTTTGCCGACAACAGTTGTCGTGACGGGAATAACACCTGCCTGCGATTCGGCTATTCTCAACGCATCAAACGGAAATGATGGTACCATTTATTGGCAAAATACCACTTCTAACGGTACAGACACAACAACCGCCTCCACTTCTCAAACCGTGAATATCGATGGCACATACTATTTCCGTGCGCGTTCCAACGAAGGTTGTTGGGGGGAGCAAGGAAGTCGTGTAGTAATTATTAGTACTGTTCCTACAATCAATATACATCCTGATACAACAGAGCGGAATATTGTTGAGGGACATGGTAATTTTTCTGCGCTTTCAGTAAATGCAACAAGTACACTTTCGCTTTCTTATCAATGGTATCGGAACACCACTAATAGTAATATTGGAGGAGCTCTTATTTCCGGCGCAACAAGCGCAACATATACGCCGTCAAATACAGTTGGCACTTTTTATTATTACTGTAGAATTTCCAACTCTTGCGGAATTGCAACCTCTAATGTGAGTGGTAAACATATAGTCGAGCCTTTACCTGGAGGCTGCAACGGTAACACCCCTGGTTGGGGTGCAAGTCTCGGCACGGTATCTTTCGCAACAAGCCAAGTTTGGGTAATTAAAAGTCAAGTTTGGTCGGATGCCGTACAAGCCACGAATTGTAGCAATAGAAATGTCTTCAATGGTGGCGTTTCCAGCAATTTCAATGCTGATTGTCGTTCCAATCTAGGGCGAAAAGGAGATTTTTTTTCGTGGTGTGCGGTTGCGCGTTACAAAGACCAACTTTGTCCTACACCTTGGCGTGTTCCAACAATTCAAGAGTTTATAAACTTGGATATAGCCCTAGGTGGTACAGGAAGTGGGCAATATGGGGAAACAACATTAGCATTAGTTAATATATACCGCAGTATATGGGGTGGCACCTATCCTGGCCAATGTACTGAAACAGGTACACTTCTTCCGAGTACGAATGCATACTATCAAACATTTACTGCGACAGATGCAGATTATGCCTATAATTTGTTCTATAGTTCCATTCTTTTCGGATCTGTATTTATCGGATCTGTAGATCCAGAACGTCTCGTTCTCAAGAATCGCGGCTTTTCCCTCCGCTGCGTCCGCGATACCACACCGCCTCCACCGCCAGCAGGCTGTAATGGTAACATCCCCGGTTGGGGCGGGTCTCTCGGCACAGTATCATTCGCCACAGATAGCATTTGGGTTATTGGCACTCAAGTTTGGTCGGATGCAGTGCAAGCCACCAATTGCAGCAGTCGAACATCTTACAACGGAGGCTCAGCAGGTAATTTTAATGCAGATTGTCGTTCCAAACCTGACTACAAAGGAGATTTCTTTTCGTGGTGTGCCGTTGTTCGTTTCCAAAACGAGCTTTGTCCAGGAAATTGGCGTGTGCCGACTATGCAGGATTTTATTGATTTG
>Ga0123353_10001237_pt1 | contig 31283 bp, 19 predicted proteins | sample TergutLab28metaG_3_FD_92763 | JGI IMG/M metagenome (GOLD analysis project Ga0123353, IMG submission 92763) | Labiotermes labralis P3 segment gut microbial communities from Petit-Saut dam, French Guiana - Lab288 P3 | ecosystem: Host-associated > Arthropoda: Insects > Digestive system > Gut ...
GGGCCGCCATGACCTCCTTCTGGCGCAGGGTGAGGCCCTGGCCGCTGTAGGCCAGGTCGGTATAACGATCATCGAGAACGGTGAGCTCGAAGACCTCCACGCCCCTGTCGATGAGCATGGCGATGGTCCCCCCGGCGGCTATCTGGTTGTCGTCCGGGTGGGGCTGGATGAACAGCGCGCGCTGGATGCCCTCGAGCTTGGGGGCGGCCATGAGCTGCTCGGCCAGGGGCGAGACGGCGCGGATGGCGCTGCGCTGTATGCGCAGCCTGGCGCTGGCTTTTTTCTTGTTGGGCATGGGATCACTCTTCTTTCTAGTTGCGATTTCTATTTGCATATGCTATACTTGTTTCAGCCATTTTAAATTTTGGGAGGACATGACATGAGAAAAATTCTGGTTCTCGCGATGGCGGCGACGCTGTTATTTTCCCTGGCCGCCTGCGGCGAGAAAACACCCGTGCCCGCGCCCACAACCACCGCCGAACCCACCACTGCCCCCGGCCCCGCCGCCCCCGGCGAATATTCCTATGTAATCCGCCCAACCTACGACTCCTCTCCCCCCGGCGTGGGAAATCCGCTCTTTCAGTTCACCCGGCCTTTTTTCCAGGCAACATCTGAACTGGCGAACGCCGCCAACGACGTGTACAGCAAAATGGAGGCCGAGTTTACAGCCAAAATGGAGGAGGCAAAGGCCGGTTACGGCAATGAGCCGGGCAGCAAAGACTATATTTATACCGAGCTGACCGAGCGCAGCTACGAAAAAGACGGCGTGGTCTCTTTTGTCACGAAAAGCGAATGGTTCATGGGCGGGGTGAGCAACGCCTGGATCACCGGGCACACCTTCGATTTCAACCTGGGCCGTGAGCTGAAAATCGCCGACGTGCTGCACGGAGACGACGCGGAGATCGCGCAAGCGCTGGAGAGCAGGTTCTACGCCTGGTATGCGGGCGAGGGCGAAGACCCGGCGCAGCTTGCGGATTTCGAGCGGACGGGCATTGCGGAGCAGTCCGGCCCGGACGCGAATTTCTACCTGGCCGGGGACGGCGTGCACGTGTTCTTCGAGCCCTACACCGTGCCCGCGACTCAGAGCGGGATAGACATTTTGATCCCCTGGGGAGATGAGCTGGTGAAGTTTGCCGGATAGATCACGGGCTTTGCACCTGCGCCGACCTGTTCATAGCCTCCTCGGCGTCCGCGCCTGCGTAAATAACATAGGCCTGATCTAGTTTCCAGTCTTTCGTTTCGGGGTGGTAGAAGCGCAGGTCGTCCCAGGGGAGGAGCTCGCGCACTTCGATGGATTCGCCCGGGGCAAGCTCCACGCGCCGGAAGCCCTTGAGCTGCTTGACGGGCCTGTCGTCCTGCGCGCCTGTGGAGCCCGCGTAGAATTGCGCCACGGTGCTGCCGACGCAGGAGCCGGTGTTGGTGACGGTCAGACTGGCATAGACGCCATCTTCCCCGGCTTCAACTTGGAGATTGTCGTAGGCGAAGCTGGTGTAGCTCAGGCCGAAGCCGAAGGGGTAGCGCGCCTTTTTGCCCTGCTTATCGAACAGGGTGTAGCCGTGGTAGTAGCCGTATTCGATCTCCAGGGAGTTGTCCTCAAAACGCAGGAAGGGCGGGTAGTCGTGCTCCTCCACAGCCACGGTGAAGGGCAGGCGGCCGCCGGGGTTCACACGGCCACTGAGAATATCCGCCAGGGCGTTGCCGCCCTCCAGGCCCGCGTAGAAGCCCATGAGGATGGCAGCCGGATTGGCCTGGAGAATGTCCTCGAGCACGTAGGCGCTGCCGCCCATGACATAGACAATCACTTTTTTGCCGGTCTTGCACAGGGCCTTTACCAGGGCGACGTCCTCCGGCGGCAGGCGCAGGGAGGCCCTGTCGCCGCCGGAGCCGAGGGCCTTGGCGGTGGCGCTCCCGGCGGGCGCGAGGTATTCGCCCTCCTGCGTGTGGTCGCTGCCCACGCAGACCACCAGATAGTCGCTGTCGTGGGAGGCCTTGTGAGCTTTCGTGGTATCGCAGCCGGTGTAGCAGGCGACTTTTGCGTCCGGAAAGCCAGCCGCAATCCCCTGGTAGGGCGTGACGCACCAGGGGCTGTAGACGGCGCTGGAGCCGTGGTCGCCCCAGTTTTTCTTATCGGCGTAGCGGCCCAGCACGGCGATGCGGGGATTCTTCTCCGTGATTGGAAGCGCACCGTCGTTCTTGAGCAGCACCGTGCCCTTCTGCGCGGCCTCCCGGGCCAGGGCCACGTGCGCCTCGCAGACGATGACGTCCTTGCTCTGGGGCTTTATTCTGGGCGCGGTGCGCAGCAGTGCGGAGATCGCGCGGCCTGCCGCCAGGTCGATGTCCTCCATGGTGATCCCGCCTTTGCGCAGCAGGCTTGGCAGCATGTAGTAGTGGATTGTGTAGGGCATCTCCACGTCGAGGCCCGCCGTGAGGGCCTTTTTGGCCTTGTAGATGCCGAAGAAGAAGTCCGAGATCGTCACGCCGTCGAAGCCCATCTCGCCGCGCAGGATGTCCGTGAGGAGGGTCTTGTTCTCGCAGCAGTACGCCCCGTTGAGCTTGTTGTAGGCCCCCATCATCGACAGCGCGCCCGCCTCCACGCATTTTTTGAAGTGCGGCAGGTAGACCTCGCGTAAAGTGCGGTCGTCTGCTTTCACATCGACGGAGAAGCGCAGGTTCTCGATGCTGTTGCAGGCGTAGTGCTTCGGGCAGGCCATGACGCCGTAGCTCTGCACGGCCTTCGTGAGGGCCGCGCCCATGCGCCCGAGCAGGTAGCTGTCCTCGCCGTAGGTCTCCTGGGCGCGGCCCCAGGCGGGGTGGCGCAGCAGGTTGATGCACACCCCCGCGAAGAAGTTCGCGCCGCCCGCGATGGCCTCCTTCGCGATGGCCCCGCCGATGCGGTGCTCCAGGTCGTCGTCGAATGCCGCGCCGCGCGCCATGGACACAGGGAAGCAGGTGCTCTTGCCCATCACCACGCCCCGCGGGCCGTCGGTGAACCGCAGCGGCGGAATGCCCAGGCGCTTGCAGCCCCCCGCCGCGTAGGGCGTGGCGTTGTATTTGCGCCCGTACATGGCGAGGTTGGCGAAGGTCGTCCCCACCGCGCGCCCCGAAAGCAAATATATCTTCTCCTTCGGGGTCATCTGCTGGAGGAGCGCCTGGGTGACGTCGTTCAGTGTTTCGCGGGTCGGGTTTTCGGCGTAGTGGGCCGCGGCTTGTGTGAAATTCATGGTGAGTCCTCCCCTATTTTAATGCTGAATGCTGAATTATGAATGCTGAATTGTCGCTCCGCGGACACCCTCACCCGCTGCGGCGGGAGCTCCCTCTAAAGAGGGAGCCGAGGTATTATCCTCCATGCATTCTCATGCTCCCGGAAACAAAAGCCCAGGCTCCCTCTTTAGAGGGAGCTCCCGCCGCAGCGGGTGAGGGTGTCCGCGCTTCACGGCAGCGTATTCCCCGCGGCCAGCCACAGGGCGTACCAGTCCTCCCGGGAAAGTACAATCTCAGCAGCCCTTGCGCAGGAGGCCAGGCGATTGACATTCATCGTGCCGACGATGGGCTGCAGCCTCGCCGGGTGGCGCAGCAGCCAGGCCAGGGCGATGGCCGTGCTGTCGGCGTTGTACTGCTTCGCGAGCTCGCCCAGCTTGGCCTCCAGGGCCTTATAGCGCTTATCGCCGAAGAACACGCCGCGGATCGGCCCGTATTGGAAGGGCGACCATGGCTGCACGGTGATGCCGTGCAGGCGGCAGTAGTCCAACGCGCCGCCGTCGCGGTTCACGCCGCCCTCGTCGAGCATGTTCACGTGCATCCCCTGCGTCGCCAGGGAGGCGTGGGCCAGCCCGAACTGCAGCTGGTCGGCCACCAGGGGCTGCTTGACGACTTTCTGCAATAGTTGCATCTGCATGGGATTCTGGTTCGACACGCCGAAGTGCCTGACTTTTCCAGTTGAGTGCAGGATGTAAAAGGCCTCCGCCACCTCCTCGGGCTCCATGAGGGCGTCGGGTCTGTGAAGAAGCAGCACGTCAAGATAATCTGTCTTGAGCCTGCTCAAACTGCCGTCCACTGCTGACAGGATGTGCTCTTTGGAGAAGTCATAGTGGCCTTTTCGGATGCCGCACTTGGACTGCAAGAAAATCGCGTCGCGCGGGCCCTGGTAGGCCCTGCCGAAGATGCTCTCGCACTCGCCGCCGCCGTAGATGTCCGCGTGGTCGAAGAAGTTCAGGCCGAGGTCCAGGGCCGCCTGCACGAAGCGCTGCGCTCCGGCGGGGTCCAGGGACTTCATGCGCATACAGCCCACGGCGATCGTGGGGACTTGCAGGCCGGATTGGCCCAGTGGGATGGTTCTCATGTGTGTCCTCCTTACATCTCAAGCAGCGCACGGATGGAGCCGCCGTCGGCACGGAATTGCTGCGCCACCCGGCCTGACCAGTAGTTGTGCTGCATCCCCCTGCACTCGTCGTAGCCAAAGATGATCCTGCCGTTGACCATGAGCTTGGCGGCGGCCCAGAAGGCCACGCCATCGGGCATATCGGTCTGGAAGACGTATTTCTTCGTCTCCCCCGCGCCGACGTCGACTTTTAACGTGCGCGGGCTGATACTGCCCAGGGCGCTTCTGTTGTGCAGGCCGTATTGCCAGGTCTCATAGGGCGTGGCGATGCTCAGCTCGCCGTTCAGGCGCTCTGTGGTGCGGTTGGTCACCTCGGCTGTGATCGTATCGCCGCCGATGCGCAGGGAGAGCTCCGGCACGAAGCCGCCGAACTCGTAGATGTCCTCGAAGTCCTGGCTGTCATCTGATGTCAGCAGGCGCAGAATGCCCTGGGCCTGCGCTGACGGCTTGGTAACGGTGACGGCGAACTTTTGCAGGCCACGGGGTTCAACATCGTAGTCAAAGCTGGTCATATCTGCCGTGAAGCCCTTGGGCAAAACGAGCCTGGCCGTGCCCGTGACGCTTGCATCCGGGTGGTTGTTGGCGAAGAAGACCGTGAATTTATACGCCGTGTCGCTCAGCTGCTCCACCCGGCGGCCTATGGCCCCCACGAATTCCATGTAGCCCATGGGCATGGTGCCCAGATCGTGCTCCCAGGGGCGCAGGTACACCGGCTGCACGGGCTCGGCGTTCAATCCAAGCTCTGCGCTGCCGATTTTCTCGAACGTGTCGGGGATTTCGACCTGGTAAGTTTCTATTGAGTGCGCGGGGATGCCTGCCGTGAAACTCTGCTTCGCGCTCTTCACGGGGACGGCGTTTTCGTCGAGCAAATCTGTGCTCTGCACTTTGCCTATAGCAAAATCAAACTTGAACCGCGCGCGGGTATCCAGGCCGTGGGCCTCGAAGCCCCGGATGGTGAGGCCGCGTTCAAATATGCTGCCGTGATTGGCCTTCATCTGCGCCATGGGATAGCCCCCAGCTTTGATTGTCGTAACGACGAAGTCCTCCGGGCACCTGATGAAGCTCTTCTTCTCCGGCAGGAAAGCGTTCTTGACCGGCTTGATATTTGCGCAGGCGATGAGCTCGTTGTTGAACTCGTAGGCCTTCGTGAACACCTTGGCCTGCCGGAAATCGCCCCGGTGGGGGTAGAGGGCGTAGGTGAAGCAGTGGGTCTTCTGCTCGGGGATCATCTGTTCGCCGCCGGTGACGTTGCCCGCGTTGCCGTAGAAATTCGCCGTGTGGAAGAGCATCATGTTCATGAGATTGCCGGGTTCCACGGAGCAGCAGATCGTGCCCTTGTTGAAGATGCTTACTCCGTAATCTTCGGCGAAGCCCGGCGCCTCGGCCAGGACGGCGTTTTTGACGGTCAGCACGCTGCCCGCAGCCAGCTCGTCCGCGATTTTGTCCAGCCAGGCGTTCAGCTTATCCTGGCTCTGCGCCTTGATGAGCAGCACGTCCATGGGCTTCTTCCACAGGTTGTCGCTGTCGCGCGCGAAGAGGACCGCCACGCCGTTTTTCGCCAGATTCCCTTCGAATTTTGCTTTGAGATTGGGCTTTATCTCACTGAGCAGCTTTTCTTCGTATTCGTTCGCGATGCCATTCACAGAGAGCACGAAGCGCGTGTCAACAGTGCGCAGGTCCTCGTTGAAGTGCACGAGCTTGGCGTGGCGTCCCGGTGTGTGGACGTCGTTGTAGGGCGTGACGGGGATCGCCTTTTTCGCCAGGGCCTTCAGCAGGGCGTTCGCTGATTTTATCATCTCTTTTGTCTCGGGCCGAATCAGCGCCGCCTGGCCGATGTTTATATCGCCGAGATTGGTGTTGCCTCTCGCGAACGCCAGCTTGACAGTGGGGCCGAGCTCCATCCAGTTCACGGCCGGGGCCAGGGTGCTGTGGGAGAACATGGCCCACTGGTGGGTCTGGAAGCTCATCTTTTTCCTGCCCGCCCCGCACACGTGGGGGGCGTAGCGGTCTTCATAGATGGGCTTCGCGCCATGGGCGTTCACCGGGAAGGTGAGGGTGAAGAGATCGTCCCTGCTTTGATAATCTTCAATCACCGTCTTCATGTCGATGCGATCGATGCCTTTGTAAAGCATGATCTCCTGGCGCAGGCCCGCCACGATGTCCAGCTGGGCCTGTATGACCAAGCGCTGGTAGGCCTGGGTTTTCTCGCAGGTGATTTCGGCAGGGTAGTCGCCGGAAACCAGCTTGTGACCCGTTGTGTATATCTCGTGCTGCTCCTCTGACCTGTCGGGCACCTCCCTCAAAACAGTGATCATGTTCGCGGGGCCGTCCTTGCCGAGATTAATTACTTCGCGCTTATTCTTCTTGTCATAGATGGACGTGATGCCGCCGCCCTGCGCGCCGTCGACCGTGATTTTGAAAAATTCATTTTCAACCACATTGTCGCCGCCGGTGATAATCTCGTTTTTCTCCGGGTAGGCCACCGTATAGCCCAAAGCGGGCACCTCAACAGTAAAGACAGTCTTGTTGCCGTCGGGCAGCAGGGCCTCGCAGACATCCACCCTGTCGTGGGTCAGGGGGTTAAACACGAACACGGGCTTCTTTTCCCCGGAAACTTTCACCCCCGAGGCCAGGAATGCAATCGCCCTGTCGACGATGTCGGCGGCCAACTCTACCGCTTCGCGATACTCGATCATCAGATCGACGAAGGAGATTTCATTATTTGTGCCGGTGACGGAATCGTGGTGCTGCGCGCAGAGAATTTGCCGCCAGGCCTTGTCCAGGGCCTTTTCGGGATACCGCGCGCCGTACATCGCGGCGATGGCGGAGAATTTTTCCGCTGTGACAAGCAGGTTTTCAGCCAGTCTGTTGGCTTGTTTAAAATCCGTCCTGGTGAGCAGCACGCCCGCGTGGTGGCAGGTGAGGTCGCGGGCAGAGTGCTCGATGTTCTCCACGCCGTTTTCTTCCAATGCACGTTTATCATCGGCGAGCACGCCGTCCATCATCTCAGAGAAAACAGAGAACTGCGCTTTGTTCACGGTGTCCTTCATCCAGTCCGTGTCGCCGGAGCGGGTGTAGGCCTCCATATGGTTCCTCGTCCAGCCGTGGTCGGAGAAATGCGTAAGCCCGAGGCGCTTTGCGCTGTCACAGCCCACGCCCTTGGTCTGCAAAAAGCCCACGCCGTCCGGGGAGACGTGGTGGAACAGGGCGTCCACGCCCAAAACGTGCTTGCCCCAGTGGGCGCTGGTGCAGCCGCCCTTGCGGCAGATCTGCGACATCTGGTTCGGGTGGCCGAAAACGTCCCCCGGGGCGAACACGGGCGTGATTCTCCCAAGCACATCCCTATGATAGAGCTGCCCATAGATGAGATTGCGCGTAAAGCCCTCGCCGGAGGAGGTCAGGTCATTGGGCTGGTTGTAGAAGCAGTCGGCCTCCGCGCGGCCCGCTAGGAACATCTCCCGCAGGGCTTCTCTATACTCCGGGTACATCGAATAGAAGGGGTGCAGATAATCGACCTCTGATAAAATTGCTTTAAAATTCGGGTCAGCGGCCATGCGCTCCATCATCTGCGCGGTGATGTGCAGCGCCCCCATGGCGTAGGTGCGCTGCTCCTGGTGGTACGTAGTATCGAAATGAAAATCAGAAAATACATGCTCTGTGCCCTCCACGCCGTGATGGGGGGTGGTCTGTACTTCAAATACGCCCTTCACGCCCGGGGGCCCCGGCGAAACCGCAGTTTCGTTGGGGTGGTTATCGAGAGAGAACGCGATCTTCTCTTTCCCGGCCTCCTGCACCGGCACGGAGAGGCGCAGGACCTCGCAGCTGCCGTTCGCAATGGCGGGGATGGCAATATTCTCTTTAAAGCCGCAAGCGCTATAATGCAGCGCGCCGCCTTCGGCATCCCCGAAGGCCCCGGCCAGCACGGGGAATATCTGCCTGGGGGCGTCCACCGTGCCGAAGTAGGCCCCCGTGGGGAAGGGGTATGTAATGCCCAGATTCCCGGCTGACGCCGCCACGGGGAAGATGGCGCAGAAGACGGCCATGTCCAGGCCGTCGGCGATATAGCCCACCCGAACTTTGAACATCAGCAGGTTGCGGCCCTTGTGGAGAGTCACCGCCACGCTGCGGCCCATGGTGTCCAGGCCCTTGACCCGGCCGTAGGGCGCGGCATCGATGCGCTCGCCGTTCAAATAGAGGTAGCAGCCGGAGGAGATGTAGTTCACCACGGCGCGGCTGTCTTTTTCACAGTCGATATAGAGCGCGGCGTAGGTGACGCAGTTGCGCTGCTCGGTGGAGAACAGGGCCTTCTCGTATTCGCTGCCCGCGCCCTCGCGGATGCGCACGCTGCCGTTGTCGTTGGCGCCCACCTGGCGCCACCTGAGGAAGTCCGCGCCGTAGTAGTCGTTGCGCACGGCCTGCCCCGTGAAGGGCGCCTGTGCCCCCTCGCCGCCGCTGCTTGCCAGGTAGTCGATGTCCAGTATCTTTTCGCGCTCGTAGAAGTATTCGGTCTCGAAGGCCCCGCCGGTCTGCTGCACAAAGGGCCCGAGCACCATCCAGCTTTGGATCCTCGCCTCCGGCCTGCCGGGAACGGGGATGAAGGACTCGTATTTGAGCGCCGCCGCGTTGTTCCCCAGGGACTGCCCGTAGTCTGCCGCCATGCTGTATCCTCCGAATCGTATTCTTTTTGGATTATTATATCACATGGTTTGGGGCTTGGCAATATTTAATGTACAAAATTAATTTCATTGGTTTGGCGGGCATAAAATTTTCTCCGGCCCTTGCTTTTTTCGGCGAAGTGTTTCTGCGTAGTGTTTGACGATGCAGCAACATGAGACAGAAGCGCTCAGTTTCGAGCGCTTCTGTGTGCTTTAGGGCGCAGAGGGTATCAAGCCCGCCAGATGCGCCAGATGGGGTCGATGAAGCCGCGCGGGCCGTAGGCGTAGTAGAAGGCGTCGCTGAGGAAGCGGGCGGCCCGCTCCAGGGCCCGGTCGCGGAAGGAGGGCGGCTGCGGGGCGCTCCACACGCCGAGCTTCACCATGATGTCGGTAAAGCGCTGCCGGACGGCCTCCTCCTGCGCCGGGACGACGATGGAGGCCTCGGCCAGCTCTTCCAGCGCGGCGTAGGCGGCGATGAACTCCGCGCGGTCCGCCTCGTCCTCAATGGTCAGGCCAAAATCTTTGTAATTGGCGAGGTTGCTGGTCAGCCAGCGGCCGTCGCGGCCGTAGTTGAACTGGGGCCAGGTATCCGCCAGGGTGTGGACGCTGATATTTTCCTCGGCGCTGCAGGCCAGGCGCATGGTCAGGCGCATGATCACGTCGCTGCGGCCGGTGCGCTCGTGGTCCTGGTCCTTGAAATACCAGGTGTGGTCGGGCAGGGCGCCGGTGGAGGCGTCCACGATGCGGCAGGGGGACATATAGCCCGGCGTTTCCGGCACGTAATCCGCCGGGAGGGGGGTATTGATGTAGCCGTAGGTGGCCCCCATGGAGGGGGAATCCAGGTGGAGCAGGACGTCGGAGTTCTCGGTGAAGGCGGAGGCGACGAAGGGGTACAGGGGGATGTTGAACTCCGCTATGGCGTAGGTGTTGACCCCCGCCGCCCGCAGGGCCAGGATGTTCTTCCGGGCGTTGGCCTGGGCGTTGTGATATTTGTCCGTCTGGGCCTTGACCCCGGCCATTTTGGGATCGCCCAGCCACATGGCCGCCGCCGTTTCGTAGTCCTTCTGGGGCACCAGCGCCCAGAGCATGGTGATATACCCGACGACGTCTCCCACCAGGCCCTCCAGCACGGCGTCCAGGATGGAGAGCACCAGGCGCTTGGGCAGCAGGCGCAGCACGATGTTGAGCAGGTAGCCCGCCGGGCCCTCCACCAGGGAGGGCAGCAAATTTTTATAGAGGTTTACGTTGTCGGCGGCGAAGCGGCCGGTGAACAGGTCGCCCGCGAGGGCCGAGCCATCCAGGGCGGCGATGACGTACACCACGTTCTTCAGCTGCGCGGCGATGTTCGCATCTTTGTAATACTCCACCAAGGCGTTCATGATGGTGCCGCCCAGGCTGATGGGGATGACGCTGACCTTATCCGTCCCGTGCTTCTCCAGGATGTCCTGTATAGTGATATACAGGTCGTCCACGATGTCGCCGAGGTTGCCCAGGCTGTCGTAGGCGAAGTAGTAGACGTTCTCCTCGCCGACGATCCCCGCCATATCCTGCACGGGGATGTTGCCGTAGACGCCGCGCTTCGCGGCCTCGTCCAGCTCGGCGAGGCTCGTGGGGGCGCTGTTCCCGCCATTCCAGCGGTGCGTCTTCGCCACGCGCAGGTTCTGTACGGGGCGGGCCGTTTCGTCCATCCCGTACAGGGAGAAGACCTCCCCCGGCAGGCCCCGGATGGCTTTCGTGAGGCCGAGGTCGCTCTGCAGCAGGAGGCTGCCCAGCAGGGGGAAAATCAGCCCGGGGATCAGCGCGTTGATGTCGACCTCCACCGGCCAGCCCCGCACGGGCCTGCCGTCGGCGCCGAGGACAGGGGTGGCATTGTCCTCCTCATAGAGATACACCTCCGACTGGAAAATGCCGTGCACGATGATCACCGGGTGCTCGCGGTCCACCGCCCAGCCGGGGTCGTCATACGCGGCGGCAGGGATTGCCGGGACGCCCAGCGCCAGTGCCAATGCCAGCAGGAGCGCCGCCAATTGCTTGATGTGCTTCATAAATCGTCCTCCTCGTATGTGTTTTGGCCTTATTATAGCATGAAGTGTGTGCCAAAACAAGCCCGGCGAAAAAAATACTTGCCGGGGGGAATCAGCCGACAATATTTTGTAGTTAATATCACACCTCAAACCCCGCAAACTCCGCGCTCACGCCCTCCTCCCCCAGGCCCGGCGCGCCGAAGGCCGCGCCCTCGCCGAGGACATCCCCCATGTGCTTGCCGGGGTTTTGGTACAGCAGATTGAGCAGCTCCACGAAGTCGCGGATGACCTCGCGCGGGGTGATGTGGATGCCCGCCCCCACGCGGCCGAACTCGGCCTTCAAAAAGGCCAGGTACTCCTCCGGCGCGATGGCGCACTCGTAGCAGAACAGCCCGGCGTGCAGGGCGGCCAGCTTTTCGATCAGCACCATCATCTCCTCATACGTAAGGGGCTCCAGGCGCAGCACGGGGGCTAGCAAATCCCGCGCGCCGGATGCCGAGAACCGCCCCTCCGCCAGCCGCGAGCGCAGGGCGTCGTAGCTGTAGACGCCCTTGTCGGGGTCCTCCAGGCACTGGGGCGTGGCGCACATCAAAATGCCGATGTGCTTGGCCTTCCCCTGCAGGGCGTCGTTGTACATCGCCAGGATCTTCTCGTAATTGTATTGCCTCGTGACCCGGTGGGGGATTCTGTAAATATTCACGAGCTCGTCGATCATGATCACCATGCCCGCGTAGCCGGCGCGAACAAGAAAGGCCGAAATGAGCTTTAGATAGTCGTACCAGTTGTCGTCCGTGATAATCGAGCCTACGCCTATGGCCTGCCGCGCTTCCGTTTTTGTCGTATATTCCCCCCGCAGCCAGCGCAGGACTTTGGCCTTGCCCTCGTCGTCGTTCTCGAGGGAGGCCTGGCGGTAGCGCCCCAGCGCCAGCCCAAAGTCGAAGCCGTTGACCATGTCCTCCATGGCGTGGATGACGGCGTGTATTCTTTTCTGCACCTGCGCCCCAAAGTCCGGCAAATCCGGCGAAACGCCCTCCTGCACCACCTCGCTTTGGATGGACGACAGCCACTTCTCCAGCACCAGCGGCAGCGCGCCGCCCTCGGGCCGCGCGCGTACGGAAAGGTTGCGCACCAGCTCCCGGTAAGCGGCCAGGCCCTGCCCGCGCGTGCCGCAGAAGCGCCGCTCGGGGGAGAGGTCGCAGTCCAGCACGGCGAAGCGCTTCTCCATCACGTGGTTGCGTATGGTTTGCAGCAGGAAGCTCTTGCCCGCGCCGTAGCGCCCCACAATAAACCTGAAGGAAGCCCCGCCCCCCGCCACGAGCTCCATGTCCCGCAGCAGGGCCTCTATTTCCGCCCCGCGCCCCACGGTGATGTACTCCAGCCCCACGCGCGGCACAACCCCGCCCTTCAGCGAGTTGAGCACCGCCGCGGCGATTCTGTTGGGGGCTTTTCGTTCGGTCATTTATAGCTCCTTCCAATTCTCCCTATATTCCTCGATCACCCGCGCCCTGCCGTCCCCGTCCGCCTCAATCAAAGTATCCCCCATAAATTCCAGCGCAACCTCGTTGATGGCTTCGATCGTGATCTCGTCCATCGCCAGGGGGACGCCCTCGCCGGTACACAGGTGCTCGATGGCGGCGATTTGCGCGGGGCTGAGAGAGGCAAGCAGACCTGTAGGGGTGGCATTCTTGCCACCCGAATTTGCGGCCTTGCCGCCCGAATCAATGGCATTCCTGCCACCCGAATTTGCGTCAAGCCGCTCGGGCGGCAAGAAGCCCCCCTCCGGTTGTGTCGCCATACGGCGAACCCCTACAGGTTCGTTGTCTTCCACAATCAAAATTTCTGTCAATTTTTCAGCCTCGCGGCGAATTTTGGGCAGCAAAGAAAAATCGATTTCAACAGGCGGCGGCGGGGGCTCGGGCGCTGGGAGCGGGGGCGGGGGCTTCTTTTTCGGCGCGTAGCGCTTGCCGCCCGCCAGGGGCGTTAGGTCATTTTCGCGGGCGAAGGCGTCCACGGCGGCGTCAATTGCGCTCGTGAGCGCCCCGGAGGCCACGAACGCGCGCAGCCTGCTGCGGCCCAGCGCGGTTCCGGCCATCTGGATGGGGTCGGCCTTGATGGCGTAGGGGTAGTGCGCCTTCTCGCGCAGCTTTTGCTCCATGCGCTTGAGCAGAAAGCCCGCCAGCGCGGGCGCGTAGGGGGCCCGCATGGCCTTCTGCAGGCTGAAGCCCGCCTTTTTGAAGGCCTTTTGCGCGGCGCGCAGCACTTCATCGAAGCACGCATTGAAAAGGGCCGCCTGTACGGGCTTATAGAATTTGCTGTTGGTCAGCTTGTAAGACGAGAGCCTGTCGAACACCGGCAGCTGCTCGCAATCGCCGAACAAAAACAGCGCCGGGAACCAGGCCTGCGCGCCCTGCTCGGTGAGCAGCTTCGGCAGGTTCACCTGTTTTGCGCGCGCAAGGGCTTCGATTTTCGCAGGGAGTACACGGGCGATGTTCCTGTCAATCGGCGCGTAATAGCGCAAAAAAGCACACAGGGCCCGCAGGGGGTCGGATGTGCCAATCGCACTTTCCAGCTCCCGTATATACAGCAGCGCGTAGGGCGTATCGATTTTTTCAAAAGCGCCCCGGCGGATTTTCGTGCGCCAGGTGAGGTAGCAGCGCAGCTGCTCGCAGGACATCTCGGCGTAGCAGGGCGCGTGGTTGAAATTATAGTAGTTGGCCGTTTCGGCAAAATTGTCCTCCAGCAACGCGAGGCTTTTTCCCTGTTTCACGAAGCCCGCTATGCTGCGCAGGGAGAGGATCGTGCGCAGGGGCTCCTGCCGCAGCGCGCGGGCGAGGGTCTCCGTCACCGGCATGGGCGCGCCCGGTTCAAGCGCCGCTCCGGCTGATTCGGCCAGGATCGCGGCCAGGCGCGGGTCCTCCGCCAGTTCGAAGGCTTCGGGCTCGCCCTGTATCCAGCGCTCCAGCAGGGAGCTCCCCTCCGGGTCGCTCCAGGGCGCGGTGAAGCCCGTGAGGCGGCGCAGCTCGCCCTCCAGGCGCTTGACGCAGTAGCCCACGGCGTGGCTGGGCGGCCGGAAGGCGTCCTCCATGGCGCGGCTCCACGCGCCGCCCCGCAATCGATAGATCTCATTGCGCGAGACCCGCACCTCCCGCGCGCCGGAGGCGGCGGGCGGCTGCGCGGCGGCGTCCCGGTAGAGCTCATGGAAGCTGAAGCGCGCGGGCTTCATGAAGAAGGTCTCCTCCTGGTTCACCCCGTGCAGCGTGAACAGCGGCGCGAGGTTTTTGATCGCGGCGTCTATGGCTGTTTCGAGAGTGGACATATATTCCGGCCGCTCCCGGAAAAACCGGCTGCTGCCCGCCGGATAACTGGATAGCCCCAGCAGGCTGCTCCTCTGGGATGGCTCCGGGAAGAACCCGCTCAAGCCTAAATTTGCCACGAGCGCGCCGAAGGGCAGCGAAAATTCATGGCTGACATAATAGTCTTTCAGCCACTGGGGCAGCTTCGCGTCCAGCTTGGGGTGATACTCTCTCATTTCAAGCCAGCAAGCAGCCAGCTGCATCGCGATTTTCTCAGGATTGTCATGGATGCCCAGCAGTTCATAAAGATACAGCAGCACATACGAATATGCGATTTCGCGCCAGATGCCTTGCTTCGTTTCCGTGCGCCATGAAAAATAACAGCGCAGTTGGGCCAGGCTCATGTCGGCATAGGTGGGCATGGCGTCGCCGAAGGGTATCTCCTTCGGGTAGCTGTCCTCGAAGTCCCGCATGTATTCGGCCTGCCGGGCGAACTGCTCCAAATCCTTGGCCCCATACAGCCGCGCGAAGCCGCCGCTGCCCCGGATTTTCCGCATGGCGTGTATGCGCTCCACGGGGTTCTCGGGCTTGTCCTCCGGAATAAACACATCCTCCGGCGCGGTGTTCGTCTCCGCGCCGGGGAAGATTTTACTGAGCAGGTCTTTCCAGGGGTTCAAAAAGAAACTCCTTACAACAGATCGTTTGCGCTGACCTCAGGATGGTGATACTGCCCTTTCAGCATGCGGCTCATACGGCTTTTGATTGCGTACTGCGGGCACCAGTTCGCGCAAGCGGTGCAGGCGATGCAATTATCGCCTCTGACGGCTTTTTTATCATGTAGCTCAATGTTATTCGCAGGGCAAAGCTTGCAGCATAAACCGCAGCCATTGCATTTTTCCGTAACGGTCAGGCGGGTAAGTGGCTTATACAAAAACGACAGCTTGGTGAAATCCTTAGGCAGCGCGGTTGCACCCTGCGGCGTGTAGTTTTCATGCCTGCTTTCTATCGCCCCGGCAATTTCCGCGGCAGCTCCAGGCACCGCGCTAAGAATGGATTCCATATCGGCCCTTGCCTGGAATGCGCTGGGCATTTTGACGTCATAGGCCAGGGCCAGTCTCGCATGATGCTGCGCCAAGGCGATGTCAATATTTTTGAACCCGTTTTTGTTCTCGCCGCTGCCCGATGTCAGCACCGCGAACACGTATGGAGCATTTGAGAAAGACAGCCTTAAAAGGAACTCTTTGACCACCTTGGGAATATCGTTCATGTAGACCGGCGCAACGATACCGACACGCGAAGCAGTGACTTCAACGGGGTCTATATCTTTGTAGCGCGTCATGAGCTCCGGCTTCACGGAGAAATGCCTGCCGATTCCTTTTGCAATCGCGTAGGAGTTGCCCGTTCCCGAAAAACAGAAGATGATGGTTTCTTCCATAATGGCCTCCAATTCATATTTGTCACGCCGCCACCCTCTCGAACTGGCTGTTGTATATCTTCGCGTAAAACCCGTCCCGTGCCAGCAATTCCTCATGCGTGCCCTGCTCCACGATATCGCCGTGGTCAAGGCACAAAATTAGGTCGGCGTTGCGCACGGTGCTCAGGCGGTGCGCGATGATGAAGCTTGTGCGGCCCTCCATGAGCCTGTCCATGGCCTTTTGAATGAGTATTTCCGTTCGCGTGTCCACAGAACTGGTGGCCTCGTCTAAAATCAAAATGCGATTGTCGGCCAAAACGGCCCTGGCGATAGTCAGCAGCTGCTTTTGCCCCTGGGATATATTATTGGCCTCCTCGTTGATGACCATGCCATAGCCCTCCGGCAGGGCGCGGATGAAGCCGTGGGCCTGGGCGGCCCTGGCGGCGGCCTTCACCTGGTCGTCGGTGGCGTCCAGCTTGCCGTAGCGGATGTTGTCGGCCACGCTGGCGTTGGTGAGCCAGGTATCCTGGAGCACCATGCCCATGGCGCGGCGCACGTTGTGCCGGGGATACCGCGCGATGTCGTGGCCATCAATATAAATCTTGCCTTGACTTAAGTCATGGAAGCGCATAAGCAGCTTGACCAGGGTGGTCTTCCCCGCGCCGGTGGGGCCCACGATGGCGACCTTCTGCCCGGCCTTGATTTCAGCCGAGAAGTCGTGGATGACGATCTCGTCGCTGTCCTCGTAGCCGAATTTCACGTGCTCGAAGGCGATGTTGCCCTCCACAGGCGGCAGGGGCTCGTTCAGGGGGGCGAGGGCCTCCTCCGGCTCATCCAGAAACTCGAACACGCGCTCGGCGGCGGCGGCGGTCTGCTGGAAGATGTTCATGATCTGCGCCAGCTGCATAATCGGCTGGTTGAACTGCCGGATGTAGAGCAAAAACTCGGCGATGGTGCCGATCTGGAACGTGCCTTTCGCCACGAGATAGGCCCCCAGCACCACCATGGCCACATAATCCAGGTTGCCGAAGAAGTTCGCCAGGGGGTGCATCACGCCGGAGAGGAACTGTGCGCGCCAGTTGGCGTGGTAGAGCTTCTCGTTGTGCTCGTCGAACTCCTTAATGACTTTGTCTTCCCCGCCGAAGGCCTTCACGATCGTATGCCCGGCATACACCTCCTCCACGTGGCCGTTGACGGCCCCCAGGAATTTCTGCTGGTTCTTGAAGTACTTCTGGGATTTGCGTATGATCAGCAGGCTGCCGCCCAGCATCAGCGGCAGGACGCCTATGGCGACCGAGGCCATCTGCCAGCTGGAGAGGAACATCATGATCATGATGCCGATAATCATCGCCCCGGAGCTGAACACCTGGGAGATGCCCTGGTTCAGGCTGTGGCTGAGGGTGTCCACGTCGTTGGTGATGCGCGAGAGCACGTCGCCATGGCTGCTGTTGTTGAAGTAGGCGATGGGCATCCTGTTGATCTTCTTCAGGATGGCGTTGCGCAGCGCGTAGCCCGCCTCGGTGGCGACTTTCGCGAGCATGAAGCCGCTCAGCCAGGAGAACAGGTAGCTCACGCCGTAGATGCCCATCAGCCGGGCCATCAACCCGGCCAAAGCGGAGAAATCGATCCCCGCGCCGCCGGTCACCTTGCCCATCACGCCCGCGGCGAGGATGTCGGTGGCGTTGCCCACCTGCCGCGGCCCCAAAATCGTCGCCACCGTGGCCAAGATGGTCAGCGCCAGCGCCAGCACCAGCGTCACCCTATAGGGCTTCAAAAATTTCAGCAGGCGCAGCGTGGCCGCCTTGGCGTCCTTGGCCTTCTCGGCCTTCATCATGCGGCCCGGCCCGCCAAAGCCCATCCCGCCGCCTCGCCTCTGCCTTTGAGGAGGTCTGGATTGATTGTTCTGGTTGTTCTGGTTGTTCTCGGCCATTATTCAAGCTCCTCCTTGTTCAGCTGGCTCTCCGCAATCTCCCTATATACCTCGCAGGATTGCAGCAGCTCCCTGTGCGTGCCCATGCCCACGATCTTTCCCTCGTCCAGCACGACGATCTGCTCCGCGTGGAGAATGGTGCTCACCCGCTGCGCCACGATGAACACCGTGGCGTCCGCCGTGCGCTGCTTCAGGGCGCGGCGCAGGGCGTGGTCGGTCACGTAGTCCAGGGCCGAGAAGCTGTCGTCGAAGATATACACGCCGGGCCTCGGCGCCAGGGCCCGCGCGATGGACAGCCGCTGCTTTTGCCCGCCGGAGAAATTCACGCCGCCCTGTGCCACGTGGGCCTCGAGGCCCTCTTCCATTTCTGACACAAAATCTTCGGCCTGCGCCGTCTTCAGTGCTTCAAACACGGCCTCGTCCGTGATGGGATGGGTCTCGTCGTAGTTCACGTTGGAGCGTATGTCCCCGGAGAACAGCACGGCGCTCTGGGGAACGAAGCCGATCTTTGCTCTCAGTTGTGCCTGCGGAACGTCCCGGATATCGACGCCATTGAACAATATCCCGCCCCCGGTGACGTCATAAAATCTTTCGATGAGATTGACCAGGGTGCTCTTGCCCGCGCCTGTCGCGCCTATGAACGCTGTCGTCTCGCCGGGCTTTGCGATAAAGCTTATATCGGACAGGACGTCCTCCTCAGCACCTGCATAGCGAAAATCGACATTCCTGAACTCGACCCGCACGGGCCCTGCGGGGATTGTCTTTGCCTCAGGCAGGTCGTTCACGGTAATGTCTGTTTCAAGTACCTCCCGCACGCGCCCGGCGGAGACCATGGCCCGCGGCAGCATGACGAACATCATGCCCACGAACACGAAGCTGAACACGATGTTCATGGCGTACTGGATGAAGGCCATCAGGTCGCCGATTTGCAAGGAGGCGTTCTCTATGGCCCTGCCGCCGAACCAGACAACCATCATGCTCAGGCCATTCATCAGCAGCATCATCATGGGCATGAGCAGCGCCATGGAGCGGTTGAGGAAGCGCTCTGTTTTCGCCAGGTCGTGCGCGGCGGCCTCGAAGCGCGCCTCCTCGTGGGCCTCGTTGCCGAAGGCGCGCACCACCATGAGCCCCGTGAGGTTCTCGCGGCTCACGAGGTTGAGCTTGTCGATGAGCTTCTGCAGCACCTTGAAGCGGGGCATCACGATGATGAGCACCAAAATCAGCGCGCAGATCATGAGCCCCAGCGCCACGATGAGGATCCAGCTGAGGTTCAGTGCCTTGCGGATCGCCATCACCGTGCCGCCCACGCCCATGATGGGCGCGAACACCATCATGCGTATGCCCATCAGGATAAACATCTGCACGTGCTGCACGTCATTCGTGCTGCGGGTGATGAGCGACGCGATGGAGAATTTGTCTATCTCAGCTTTTGAGAAGTTCTGCACCTTGGTGAAAACAGCGCGCCGCAGATTGCGCGAGAAGCCCGCAGCCGTGCGCGCCGAGAGCAGCCCCACGCACACCGCCGAGAGCGCCGTGCCCAGGGTGAGCAGCATCATCATGGCCCCGGTTCTGTATATGTAGTCCCTCTGGATTTTCACGGTGTCCAGCCCCGCGTCCCGGTAGAACAGGGGGATCATCGCCTTGCCCGCCTGCGCGGCGATTTGGCTGTCGAGGTCCGTTGCGGCGAACGCGCGCAGCTCGTCCCGCAGGTTTGGGGCCATGACCAGCATTTGCCCCATCTGAAAGACCATCGCGGGCTCGATGTCCGCCAGGCGGGGCTCCCCCTGGGTTTGCCCCCCCGAGACCTGTCCGCCCTGGGGCAGGCCCATCTGCCCTATCATTCCCATGGCCTTCTGCACGAAGAAGAACATCGTGCGGTTGTAGATGTCCGCGCGCCTGCCGTCCGCCGTGTCGTTGAATTCCAGCGCCTCGTACAGCCCATCGCCGCCGCCCTCGTAGGCCCTTCGGAAAAAATCTGCGTCCTCCAGCGTCATGAACGACGTCAAAAACGCCATGCCCTCCGGCGTGAGCGTTTTCGGCACGCTCTCCGCGATGCCGCCGCCCTGCAGGCCCACGTTGACGATGTCGCTCATCAAATTGGGCATGGCGAGGTCGGCGGCGGCCTGGGCGACCAGCAGGGCCATAGCCAGCGCCACCAGCAGCGCGAAGGGCTTGAGGTACTTGAGAAAGATTTTCATGCGTCACCTCCAGAAACAGAACGTTGCGAAATATATTTTTAGGGGACGGCATCCCCGGCCAAAAGCCTTGCAAAACTGTCAACTGTCAACTGTCAACTGTCAACCGCTCCGCCGCCCGCACCCCCGCCATGGCGTCGGCGCAGTAGGCGTGCGCGCCGATGCGTTCGGCGTAGTCCCGCGTGAGCGCCGCGCCGCCCACTATCACCCGGCACCGGGGGGCCTGCGCGCGCAGCAGCGCGATGCACTCCTCCATGGCCGGAACCGTCGTGGTCATCAGCGCGGAAAGCCCGCACAGCGGCGCTTTATGAGCAATCACTGCGTCAACGATCTCCTGGCTCGGCACGTCCTTCCCTAAGTCGATCACCGTGAAGTGCCAGGTCTCCAGCATGGTCTTCACGATGTTCTTGCCTATGTCGTGGATGTCCCCGCGCACCGTGGCCAGGACAATCGTGCCTTTACTCTCATGAAGCCCGCCGGTTTTTTTGATTTCCTCCTGTAGCAGCGTCAAAGCCGCCTGGGCCGCGCCCGCGCACTGCAGAAGCTGCGGCAGGAACATGCTCCCCGCCGCGAAGCGCCTGCCCGCCTCGTCAAGCGCGGGCACGACGCTGCTTTGGATGACCTCCATCGGCGGCAGCGCCTGCAAAGCCTGTTCGGCCAAACGGCGCGAGCTCTCCTCCCGGCCCAGCAGGATGGCGTCATACAGGGTGTTCGCGATGGCCTGCGGCGTTTCGTTCTCGGCGAAGGCTAAATACGAAACGCAATTCGCGTCCATGCCATTGAGCAATAAAAAACTGCGATACGCGCCCATCATCGCGGCGCTTTTGGGGTTGAGGATCGCCGCGCTCAGGCCCTTTTGCAGGGCCATGGTCAGAAATGCCGCGTTGACAATATCTCTCTGGGGCAGCCCGAAGGACACGTTCGACACCCCGAGGATCGTCAATCCCCCCTGCGCGTGGATGCGCGCGAGGGTCTCCAGGGTGACAGCGACGCCCTCCGGCGCGGCGCTCACGGTGAGGGTCAGCGCGTCGATGAGAATATCTTTTTTCGCAATGCCATATTCATTTGCCCGCGCGTAAATTTTATCGGCAACGGCCATGCGGCCCTCGACCGTCCCGGGGATGCCGTGCTCGTCCAGCAGCAGGGCCACCACCATGCCGCCGTATTTCTTCACCAGCGGGAAGACGGCGTCCATGCTGCTCTGTTTGCCATTCACGGAGTTGATCAGCGCTTTGCCCGCATAGCGCCGCAGGGCGGCCTCCAGAACCGCCGGATTCGCGCTGTCGATCTGCAGCGGCAGCGTGACCGCGCGCTGCACGCGCACCACGGCCCGGAGCATGGCCCGCTTTTCGTCCAGGCCCGGCAGGCCCACGTTGACGTCCAGCACATCCGCGCCCGCCTGCGCCTGGGAGACCGCCTCATCGAGCACATAGTCCCAGTTCCCCGCCCGCAGGCTTTTTTGGAAGGCGGGCTTCCCCGTGGGGTTGATGCGCTCACCAATAATCACAGGCCTCCCGCCGAAGCGCACGATTTCAGTCAACGAGCAAACGCAGGCCAAGCCCCCCTCTTTAGAGGGGGGTGGCGCGCAGCGCCGGGGGGTGCCCAGGGCGGCCAGCGCCGCAATATGCGCCGGCGTAGTTCCGCAGCAGCCACCGAGGACAGAAGCGCCCATGGCATACAACTCGGCCATCTGTATCGCAAAATCTTCCGGAGACAAATCAAAGCAGGTCACGCCGTCAACCACGCGGGGCAGCCCGGCGTTGGGCATGGCGATAATGGGCAGGCGCGTCGCCGCCAGCAACGCCGGCAAAACGGCCTTGATGCGCCCCGGCCCGGCCCCGCAGTTGATCCCCAGGGCCGCCGCTCCAAGCCCTTCCAGCATCACGGCCACGGCCCCAGGCGCGGCCCCGGTAAGCATCCGCCCGTTCCCCTCGATGGTGAAGCAGGCGAACACAGGCACCTGCGGCGCGGCCTCCTTGAGGCCCAGCATGGCCGCCTTGAGCTCCATGGGGTCGGTCATGGTCTGGATGATAAACAGGTCCGCCCCGGCTCGTGCGCCGATCACGCCGATTTCGTGATACATGGCGATGGCGTCCTCGCAGTCCAAATCGCCCATGGGGGCGAGCAACCTGCCGGTGGGGCCAATATCCATGGCGGCGATGTCCGCGCCAGCCTCTTTCACATGCGCGATGCCCGCCGCGATCACGTCCTCCAGCGCAAATTCCCCGCCTTCGGGGAAATTCAACCGATTCGCGCCGAGGGTGTTCGTCACCAGGGCCCGCGCGCCGGCGGCGCGGTACTGCCGGTGGGTCTCCCGCATAAAATCGGGGTGGGTGAGGTTCCAGGTCTCGGGGCGCGCGCCGGGGGCCAGGCCCGCCGCCTGCAGCCGCGTGCCCAGGGCCCCGCCAAACAGGAGGGGCGCGCCGGAGGGGAAGAGATCAAGCATTGGATACCTCGGCCTGTAGGGGGCGGCGTCCCCGACGCCCCGAATGCGACGAATTTTGTGCCCGGGACGTCCGGAGGCCGTCCCCTGCCTACAGTAGTTCTTTAATATTCTCCAGTATCGCCTTTGCCACGTCCGGCTTGTTCATGGAGTACACGTGCACCGCGCGCCAGCCGCCGGAGAGCAGGCCGACGATCTGCTCGCAGGCGTAGATGATCCCGGCCTGGCGCATGGCGGGGGGCGAAGCGCCGTATTTGTCCAAGATGGCCAAAAACCGCGCGGGCAAATGCGCGCCCGAGACGCGGCAGATGCGCTCGATCTGGCGGCCGTTGGTCACCGGCATGACGCCGACGACCAGGGGGACGGATACCCCGAGCTCTCGAATTTGCCAGGCGAATTTATAGAGCAAATCGTTGTCAAAGCACATCTGCGTGACGAGGAAATCCACCCCGGCGTCCACTTTTTGCTTGAGATGCAGGCGGTCCAGGGCGGCACCGGGGCACTCCACATGGCCCTCGGGGTAGCAGGCGGCCCCCACGCAAAAATCGCCGTATGCTTTGATTTCCCGGACAAGCTCGACAGCATACGCATAATCGCCATCGGGAAAATCCAGGCCCTCGGGGATGTCACCGCGCAGGGCGAGGACATTTTCTATGCCCGCGTCTCTCAAAGCGGAAAGCTGCGCCAGCACGCCCTCCCGCGAGGCCCCGACGCAGGTGAGATGCGCCAGCGCGGGCACGCCCATCTGTTCAATCTCCCGCGCGATGGCCAGTGTGTTGCTGTCGGTGCTCCCCCCCGCGCCGCAGGTCACGCTGACGAAGCCCGGCCGCAGCGCGGCCACGGCCATGGCCGCGCGGGCGATTTTGCCCGCGTTTTCGTCCCGCTTCGGCGGGAACACCTCAAAGGAAAGGCAGGGCTTTTCCCCGGCGAAAATGGAGGAGACGCGCATGGAAAGCTCCTTTCAATGCATCTTAAAATTATACCACCCCCCGTTTTATTTGTCAAACGGAAAGTGATAAATATAACAAATCATTCATAATTTAGCGTCGCTTTTCGCGCATTGCAGCAGCGCCTCGCGTTGATTTTCCAGCCGCCCTTCCAGCACCTCCTCCAGTAAGAAATCCAGCATATGTCCGAGTTCCGGGCCCCGCAGCCCCAGGGCCATCAAATCCCGCCCGTTGACGGCCAGCTGCGCCTTCGTGACGCAGGGTTTTTCGCTTATCAGGGCGAGGATTGACGCGCGCATGGGTTCGTAACCCTCCAGACGATAGAGTTTCTCCGGGGCCTGGGCCAGGACGTCCGCCCGGGTGAGCTCCAGCAGGCCTAGGAGGGTCTCGGGGCCCAGCTCGCCCAGCAGGCGGCGCAGACTGGCGGGCTTCGGGGGCGCCTCCAGCAGGCGCAGCTCATGGTGCCGGATGAGCGCCGTGACCTGCGAGATCATTTTTTTCGGGCATCTGAGCGTGTTCAGCATCTCGCGGGCCATGCTCTCGCTGACCTGCGCGTGCCCGTGGAAGTGCCCCGTGCCGTCCCGCGTAAAGAAACAGGGCGGCTTGCCGCAGTCGTGCAGCAGCGCGGCCCAACGCAGAACAGGTTTGGGCGGGATTGCCTCCACGGCGGCGCAGCTGTGCTCCCAGACGTCGCAGCAGTGCCAGGGCGTGCGCTGGTCGAAGCCACTCATGGGCTGTAACTGAGGGAGAACAGCGAAGATGACTTCGCGGTAGTCCAGCAAGATGTGGCGCGCGTTTTTGCCGCACAACAGCTTGGTCAGCTCAGCTTGGACGCGCTCCTTGGCCACGTGTTCCAGGGTTTCCTTCAGCTCGAACAGGGCTCTGCTTGTATTTTCTTCTATCGCGAAGCCCAGCGCGGAGGCGAAGCGCAGGCAGCGCAGGATGCGCAGGGCGTCCTCCCCGAAGCGCCTTTCCGGCTCTCCAACGCAGCGCAGCAGCCCGGTTTGAAGATCGTTTTGCCCATGGAAGGGATCGATCAGCCCCTTCTCGGGATGCCAGGCCATGGCGTTGATCGTAAAATCCCGGCGGCTCAGGTCGGCGGTCAGGTCGCCCGTGAAAATGACGATGTCCGGCCTGCGATGGTCGGAGTAATCCCCGTCAAGCCGGAAGGTCGTGATCTCATAGGGCCTGTGATCGATCACGGCAGTGACCGTGCCGTGCTGCAGGCCGGTTTCGAGGGTCTTGATGCCCTGGCTTCGCAGGGCTTCCAGCATCTGTTGGGGCTTTGCGGAGGTGCACAGGTCCCAATCCTCAGGCGCTTGCCCCAGCAGGGAATCCCGTACGCAGCCCCCCACGGCATAGGCGGCGTGCCCCGCCGCCTCCAGCAGGGATATGAGGTGCTGCGGGGCGGGGGGGAGGACTAAAACAGTTCCATTTTTAAACACTGCTCCGCGATCTCCTCCAGCTGTTCAATACTCTCAATGCCAACCACAGCCCGGCGCAGCGCAGCGCCGCCGCGCAGGCCCTTCAGGTACCAGGCCGCATGCTTGCGGGCCTCCATCATGCCGATTCGCTGCCCCTTGTAGTCGCAAAGCAGCCGCACATGCCGCAGCATGGTCTCCAGCCGCTCCTCAATCTCCGGCTCGGGCAGGACAGTACCGTCTTTTAGGTACGCACAGATCAGTTGGAAAACCCAAGGGCGTCCCATGGCGCCGCGGCCCACCATCACGCCGTCGCAGCCGGTGGTTTCCAGCATGTGGTCTGCGCTTGGGCCATCTATGACATCCCCGTTTCCAATCACGGGTATGCGCACGGCCTGTTTTACCTCGCAGATGATGTCAAGATCGACAGGGGGAGCGTACATCTGCGCGCGTAAACGCCCGTGCACCGTGAGCCGCGCGGCCCCCGCCTGCTCGCAGATTTTCGCGATTTCCACGGCGTTGCGCGTGTTCCCGTCCCAGCCCGCGCGGATTTTCACGCTCACGGGAACCTCGCCCGCCACGGCTTTCACCGTCTCCTCCACGATTTTTCGGGCGAGATCGGTCGATTTCATCAGCGCGGCCCCGCCGCCGTGCCCGGCGACCTTGTGGGCCGGGCAGCCCATGTTCAAATCTATAAAAGCCGGGCTGTGCCGCAGCGCGGCCTCCACGGCCTTTGGGAACGTGTGCGACTCCTTGCCGAACAGCTGCAAACCGCAGGGCCGCTCGGCCTCATGAATTTCCATGAGCTGGGCGCTTTTGCGATCCCCGCAGGTGATTCCCATGGCGCTGACCATCTCGCCGCAGCAGTAGCTTGCGCCAGCCTCCATGCACAGCTCGCGCATGGCCCTGTCGGCCACGCCTGCCATGGGGGCGAGGGTTAATGCGGAATGAAAAATGCAGAATGAAGAATGGGGGGGCTCGGGCGGCAAGAATGCCGCCCCTACACCCCCTGCACAATTGCCAAGGCTTTGCGGTTGCGCAAAACCTGTAGGGGCGGCATTCTTGCCGCCCGCCTTCTTACACAAGTATTTCTCCCTTCAGATACAGCCTCGCCCGGCCCGTGATTTTCACCCTGCCGCCGCGGTTTTCGCAGTGGAGCGTGCCGCCCCGGGCTGAGAGCTGCCGCGCGGTGAGTGCGTCCCGCCCGAGCCTTGCGGCCCAGAAGGGGATGAGCTCGCTGTGCACCGAGCCCGTGACGTCGTCCTCGTTGATGCCCATGCGCGGCGCGAAGAAGCGCGAGACGAAGTCAACAGATTCCCCCTGCGCCGTAGTGGAAATCCCATGCGCAGAAAGAGCCGCGAGCCGCGCGAAATCGGGCTTGCACGCGCGCACGGCCGCCTCGTTTTCCAGCAGCAATATCAAATCCCGCGCCTGGTGGGCCTCAAGAATTTCGCAGCCCAGCGCGTTTTTCATCTCTGGCGTGACGTCAGTTTTCGTCAGCGGCCAGGCCGGGAAGTCCATCTCGTATAACTCGCCCTTCGGCTTCACAGTCAACAGCCCGCTCCTCGTGTGAAAGCGATAGACAGCTTTATCTGCACCCAACACTTCATGCAGAATATACGCGCTCGCGAGCGTGGCGTGCCCGCACAGGTCGATCTCCACCGCCGGCGTCAACCAGCGCAGGTCGTAATCGCCATCTTCGCGCGGCACGACGAAGGCCGTCTCGGCCAGGTTGTTCTCGGTGGCGATGCACTGCATGGTGTCCTCGGGCAGGGGAGAATCCAGAACGCAAACCCCGGCGGGATTCCCAGTAAACGGCCCATCCGCAAAAGCGTCCGCGATGTAATATTTCATACGTAATCCGTCCTTTCCAGCTCCAGCCAGAGCCTTCTCTCCTCGGGCAGCTCGTCCTCGGTGGGCTGCGCCGGGGCCGTGGCGATGACCTCGCATTTTCTCGCCCGCAGCCAGATAGAGGGCTCCAGCCGCAGCGTGAACCCGCGGCCGCTTGGGGCGAGCCAATCGTGCATGGGGGCCTCCGGCAGCCCGAAGGCCGCAAGCAGCGCCATAATCACCCCGCCGTGGGTGACGGCGACGCAATTTTTTGTGTTTGTTTTCAGCAGGCCGTCGCAGAGCTTTGTGAACGTCTCGTTGATGCGCGCCTGGAAACGCGCCAAATTCTCCGCGAAGGGCGGCGCGAGCCCCGGCTCCCCGGCGATCCACCGGGCAAAGAGCGGATGATTTTGCAGCTCTTCGGGCGTTTTGTTCTCGAACGCGCCGAAGAAATATTCTTTCAATCCCGGCAGCTCGATGGGGGTACTGTTCGGGTAGAGAATTTTGGCCGTCTCCACGCAGCGCCCCAGCGGCGAGACGAACAGGGCCACGGCCTGCGGGTAATCGAGCTCTTCTTTCATTTGGCGCAGCCGCGAGCGCCCCGCCTGCGTGAGGGGGGCGTCGGTGTGGCCGACATAGCGGCCCTCGGCCTCGCCGTCGCATTGGCCGTGGCTGAGAAGGGTAAGGATGGCGGATGTCATGGCTTGATAAGCCCCTTATACAGCTTGATATAGGCATTCGCCGATTTGTTCCAGCTGAAATCGCACGCCATCCCGCGCTTGAGGAGCACCTGCCAGCCCTCGCGGTCTTCAAAGCCTTGCAGCGCGCGCCTTATGGCGTGGAGCAGCGCGCCCGCGTTGTATTCGGCGAAGGTGAAGCCGTTGCCCTCGCCCAGGCCGCTGTCCTGTATGGAGTCCTTCAGGCCGCCTGTTTCGCGCACCACGGGCACCGCGCCGTAGCGCAGGGCGATCATCTGCGCCAGGCCGCAGGGTTCGCTCTTGCTGGGCATGAGGAAGATGTCGCTCCCGGCGTATATCTGCCGCGAGACGGCGGGCACGAAGTCGATCATCACGCCCACCCGGCCCGGGAACCTGCCCGCCAGCCCCCGGAAGAACTCCTCGTATTGGGTTTCCCCCGTGCCCAGCACCACGAGCTGCGCCTCGCTGCCGCCCAGCAGCTCGTCCAGGCCCGCTTTGAGCAAATCCACGCCCTTGTGCCCGGCAAGGCGGCTCACGATGCCCATCAGGGACGCGCCGGATTTTTGCTCCAGGCCAAACTGCGCCTGCAGCGCCGATTTGCATATGGCCTTTCCCGCCGGATTTTCCGCGCTGTAGTTCGCGGCCAGGGCAGGGTCTGTGTATGGGTCATAGCCCTGTGTGTCAATGCCATTCAATATACCGGCGAGCTTGTACCGGCGCGGCAGGAGGATGCTCTCGAGGCCGTGGGAATGCCGGGGGGTGAGGATTTCTTCTGCGTAGGTGGGGCTCACGGTGGTCACGGCGTCGGCGCATTCGATGCCGCCCTTCATCAGGTTCACGCAATTGTCATATTCCACAAGGCTCCTGTGGACGCTGTCCAGGCCGAACACGTCGCCCAGGATTTCAGCGCCGTATTTGCCCTGGTACTCGATATTGTGTATCGTGAAAACTGTTTTGATGTCCTGGTAAAAAGCGTCCTTGCTGTAAAATACGGTTTGGTAGACGGGCACCAGGGCGCACTGCCAGTCGTTGCAGTGGACGACGTCGGGCTTCCAGTCCCCCAGGTGCGGCAAAATCTCCAGCACCGCCCTCGAGAAGAACGCGAAGCGCTCCGCGTCGTCGTAGTAGCCGTAAATCTGCGCCCCGCGCTTGAAGTAATACTGGTTATCCAGCAGGTAATAAATAACGCCGCCCGCGCGGGCCTCGAAGACGCCGCAGTATTGCCTGCGCCAGGCCACGGGCACCACGATGTGCGTGAGGAAGGCCATGCTCTCGCGCAGTTCCTGTGAAATGGAGTCGTACAAGGGCATCACCACGCGCGCGCCCACCAGGCGGCGGCGCAGCGCCCCGGGCAGCGAGCCCGCGACCTCGGCCAGCCCCCCGCTTGATTTAAACGGCAGGGCCTCGCTGGCGGCGAAAAGAATTTTCATGGGGTAACTCCTTTCTTGGGAGGAGACGCATTGCCATGCGTCTCTACAGCATAGAAAGAGGGTTTATTAGAGATGCACGGCAGTGCGTCTCCTGTTAGGAAATTCTACACCACAATCTTTTTCCCCAAATAAATCGGGTAGTTCTCCACCCCTATGATCGTCTTGTTCGGCCGTATCACCACGGCCTTATCGGAGATTATGCATTCCAGGTTGGCGCCCACGCCCACGCGGGTGCCCTGCATCAGCACGCAGTTCTTCACCCGCGCGCCTTCCTCGACGACCACCCCGCGGAACAGCACGCTGTTCTCGGCCTCGCCTTTGATTTGGCAGCCGTCGGCCACCAGGCAGTTGCTTGCCTTCGCGTGCAGGCCGTAGATGACGGGCATGTCGTCCTGGACTTTCGTGAGAACCGGCTGCGCCGGGCGGAACAGCGCCTTGCGGGCCTCGGGGCGCAGCAACTCCATGTGGGCGTCGTAGTAGCTCTGCAGGCCGTCGATCACGCGGGCGTAGGCGGCTATTTCCAGGCCCCGGATATCAAGGGAATTTACGCTGCGCTGGAGAATTTCATAGTCGCCTAAGGATTGGCTCTTGGCCTCGCGCGCAAGGCGCTCCAGCAGCGCCTTGCGCAGCACCAGGATATTCAGGGAATAGAGCGTGTCGCCCGCGGGCTCGCCGCTGATGGAGATTTTATTCGCGCGGCCTGCCTCATCCAACCGCAAGCGCATACAACGCAGCGCCGGGGCCGCCCCCCCGCGGCAGGCGACGGTGATGTCCGCGCCGCTGCCCGTGTGCGCCTCCAGGATCGCTTTGTAGTCCAGGTTGCACGCCACGTTGCAGTCGCCCATGATGACGAGCTCCTCCTTGGAATTGCGCAGGAATTCCAAGGAGGACCACAGGCCCTCCATGCGGGTCTGGTTGCCGCCGGAGCCCGCGCCCACATAGGGCGGCAGGATCACCAGGCCCTCGCGCTTGCGGGCGAGGTCCCAGCTCTTGCCCATGCCGAGGTGGTCCATCAGCGAGCGGTAATTCGCCTTGGTGACGACCCCCACCTTGGTGATCCCCGCGCGCACCATGGAGCTCAGCGCGAAGTCGATCATCCGGTAGCGCCCGCCGAAGGGCACGGAGCCCATGGTGCGCATACTGGTAAGCTCCGGCAGCGCTTCGTCGTAGGAATTTGAGTATAGTATGCCCAGTACGTTGTTGGTTCTCATTGTGAAGCCTCCTGTGCGTCTAAAAAATTCACCAGGCATTCGTAAATCTCGCGGTCCTTTTTGCCCACCTGCTCCACCACTGCGGCGAGCATATCCCGGTATACGGGGTCGGCCAGCAGCCTGAAGTACCGCCCCGGGCGGCGTTTATACGTGCCGACGGCGTGCCACGCCACCCAGCAGATGTCGTGCATCTCGCTGCACAGATGCGCCAGTGCGCCGAAGCATTCCCTGGTTCTTGCCTCGCCGCTGTCCGCCAGCGTTTCCGAGAACCACGCGGTGATTGAGCGCCCATTGATCGGTACGCCGATGAAGCCGCTGATGCGCATGGCCTGCCTGCGGAGATTCATGCCCTTCTTGAAGTTATTGCCGTCCCGGATATAGTCCGCCGCCGTTTGATAGTAGTTTTGCTCGAAGATGGGCCGCATATTGCGCTCATTGCGCGCCACCGCGTCCGCCAATGCAGCGGCGGGCGCGCACTTCTCCCCGAGGATCACCACGCGCTTGGCGTTTTCGTGCCAGTTGGAGGCGCGAAACAGGTCATTTTGATAGGAATCGGGGGGCGGCTCCATTTTTTCGTGGGGGGCCATGCGGGCGCCGTCATAGCCGTACAGCTCCATGTTGTCGCCATAGCCGGTGACCAGGAGCCAGAGGCTGTTCTTTTTGTATTGCATCAGCACGGGGACGCCCCGGTCGATCGAGGCGCTGATTTGGCGGTGGCACCGCGCCTTGTCCGCCATATCCGCGCCGCTGAAATTATACCCGGCGTACCGCAGCATGAAGTCGACCGTATCGTCGAAAACGTCGGGCAGGGGCATACCGATTTTGCTCAAAAACACGCCGGTCGGCATGTCAAACTGCAACAGCGATTGCCCGCTGACGAAGGCGTACTCGTTCGCGAGATCGGCGTAGACGCGGCGCTTCCTGCTGTTCTCCATGCGGCACTTGCCGTGCTTTTCCTCGCGGCATTTGCCGCAGTTCGTGCACGGGTCACCCGGCTTCCCGGTGGTTCTGCCCGGGTTGTCGCAGGGCAGCATTTCGTCCGGAATATCTTTCTTCAGAAATGTGAGCAGCGAGGCAAACACGGAACCCAGGCGCACCTCGCAGTCCAAGGGGTACGGGATGACGCCTTCGAGAATTTTCACCCGGCCGCCCTCCTATCCGTCTCCACCATCTCATTTGCCGCCACAACCGCGCCTTTCCCAACCGTCAGCCCCGCGCCGACAACAGCCACGCCCCACGCGCCCTTCTCCGGGGTGTCCTCGGGCCGCGCGCCTACGCAGGCGTTTTTCTCGATGACGGCGTTTTCAGCTATGATGGCGTACTGCACCCGCGCGCCGGCCTTCACCCGCGCGCCGGGCATGAGGATGCTGTCGCGTACCACCGCGCCGGGCTCCACAACGACGTTGGGTGATAA
>Ga0123353_10001238_pt1 | contig 31278 bp, 18 predicted proteins | sample TergutLab28metaG_3_FD_92763 | JGI IMG/M metagenome (GOLD analysis project Ga0123353, IMG submission 92763) | Labiotermes labralis P3 segment gut microbial communities from Petit-Saut dam, French Guiana - Lab288 P3 | ecosystem: Host-associated > Arthropoda: Insects > Digestive system > Gut ...
TGACTGCGGCGGCGGCGATTCCGGCGGCGGCGACTGCGGCCCCATGGATCCCCTCCCCTGCATGAACCTGGGCAGGATGGTGCAGTACGGCGACATGACGCAGCAGGCCTCCAAGCGCGCCCCGTCTCCCGTCGATTGGAACTTCTATTACGAAACCTACGAAGAGCCCAAGATGGTTGCCGTCTATGAGGATGTGCTGAGGTACTTCGACATCCTGGACAGCAACGGCAAACCGATCCCGATGTACGATTCCGAGGGCAGGCCGATCATCGCCACCACCACGCAGGATCCTGCGCTGGCGGCCAAGGACGAGAACGGCAACCCGATCGTATACGAAAGCGGCGCCAATCTGGCCCTGGCGGCTCCCGGCCCGATCCTCCTGACGGATGCCGACGGCAACCCGGTCCAGGATGTGAATATCCTGTCCGGCACCGACGAGTCGCAATCGCCCACGTGGGACGGCACCCCCGGCAGCGGGACCCCGCTCCTGGACGAAGAGGGCGAACAGGTCTATGACGGCGACGATCCGGTCTGGTATTACGGCGAAGAAGTAATCCCCTACTACGTCTACTCCTTCGAGTGCACGTATGTCTACGAGCAGGAGGCCAGATGGGTGTCCGAGTACCAGGGCCAGGTGCAGGACGGCATGATGTCCATGTTCAGGCCCAGGAGTACCCCGGTCACCGGCACCAACAACGAGCTTTGGTACCACATCGATCCCGATAAGGGCGACCAGCTGCTCTTCCTGCTGCGCTATCTCTTCCCCGCGCTTGAAAACCCCGCCATACAGGGCCTGCTCGAAGGCTTGATGGGCAGCGGCGGCACCATGGCTATGGTGATGGAAATCCTCGGCGGCGCGGGCAAGAACCCCGAAGACTCCATCGCGGCTATCGTCGAACTCTTCAATCCGAAGCCGAGCAACTTCTACAAGATGCGCGAGATGAGATGGGTGTACACCAACGGCACCAACCCCAAGGTGCAGTACAGCGACATCTGGACCAGGGAAGACGCCCAGTTCGCCACGGATAACTTCATCCCGTTCATCGACGCCATCATCAAGCTGCTGGGCGTTTACGACAGCAAGGGCAATCTCTACTCCTTCAACGGCCTCATCAAGGAGCTTCTGGGCGGCCTCGTGGGCAACATGCTCTACAGCCCCAGCCTGATCAACTCCCTGATCGGCATGCTGGGCGGCCTTGATCTGGGCGACTTCGACGTCATCATCAAGGATATCCTTGGCGTCGATCTGGGCGCCCTGGGTAACTTCCCCGAAGTGGACTTCGAGCCCGGCGACCGCGAAGCCTTTGTCGAGGCCCTGTGCGGGTTCCTGCGGCCCATCTACCCGCTGCTCGGCTTCCTGCTCAACTCGCAGGATATTGAGCTGTTCGGCGCGCCGGTCCTGGCCAAGGATTCCTCCGGCAATCCGGTCCAGCTTCGCGACGCCGAAGGCAACCTGGTCTTCCAAGCTGACGGCACCACCCCGGTCTACGAGTACACCCTGGGCGATCCCGCGATCGTCGCCAGAGGCTACGACGGCTATGCCGGCGGCGTCATCCCGCTGCTGGAAGGCCTGAGCGTGAACCGCTCGAGCATCCTGACCCCGGCGCAGTACAAGGCGGCCATCGAGCGGGATCCGGACGCCATCCTCACCGCAATCCTCAATCCGGTGCTCGACTGGCTGGAGGATATCATAGCCGGCGAGGCGGGATCCTGGGTTCCCAACCTGCTCTACTTTGTCAAGAGCGGCGGCCTGGATGTCGCGATCAACAACATCCTGCACGCGATTTGGGTCCTGCTGGACACCATCCGTCCTCTCTATCCGCTTGATATAGGCATTCTCATCGACCTGATCGGCGGCGGCGGCGGTAACGACATCATCGACATGGTGATGGGCCTGCTCAATGACATGTCCCTCGAAAGCATTCTCGGTCTGGTGATGCCCCTCCTCGAGGACCTGCTTGGTTTCAGTTTCGATCTGCCCTTGGATATCCTGGACTCCCTGATGGTCGGCACCATAACGCGCTACACGTCCAAGAACGGCAAGACCGCTTACAGGCTGGACGGCGGCGGCGGGGACCTGACCACGGCGCTCCTGCGCTTCGCCATCGAGTTCGTCTTCCATTCGGAAAACCTCAATATGGTGATCGATCTCCTGGGCGGCCTGGTTGATTTCGATCTCGAATTCCTCAAGCAGCTCACCGCCATTGTCGATTCCCTGTACCCGCTGTTCAACCGGGTGAACGGCACGGATCGGGTGCTCAAGGCCCTGCTGAACCTCTGCAAGGCTGCCGGCTGCTTCGTCACCGGCACGCAGAACCTGATCGACCACCGCCACAAGGACTGGGTATCCATCATCACGGCGATGAAGAACTCCGGCCTGTCCGGCCTTGAGGAATTCGCCGCCGCCCTGGAGAAACGCCTCGTGGATAACTTCGGCGGCCACTTCCAGCCCGAACCCGATCCCCCCGAAGTGCCCGCGCCCAGAGGCATGATACCCTTCTTCAGCGCCTTCCTCGCCTGGCTGCAGAAGATATTTGCCTTGCTCCTGTCGCCCTTCACAATGATTTTCGGTCTGTTTGGATAGTTCCCAGATAACTGGCAAGGCGTACAGCCTATCCGGACTGTGCGCCTTGCGCGGTGGAACTCCATCCGGCGTTTCTCCGCAGGACATGCTAAAATGAAGACAGGTCATTGGTTACTCGAAAACCTGAAACGGCCCAATTATTATAAGGAGGACATACTTCATGAAAGCAAACGGCAAACGAATTCTCAGCATTCTTCTCTCGCTGTGCCTGGCGGCGGGCCTGCTGGCTGTCATGCCGATTATAGCCTCAGCGGACGACTTCCCCTATGAAATTGATGGAAACGACTCAGTCGCGACGATCCAAGCCGGGATCCAGGCGGAAATTGACGACGCCGAGGAAGGCGACACGATCACCGTCACCGGCGAAAAAACCGATGCGGATGCCGACCTGACCCTCAGCATCCCCGCAGGCGTAACGGTGATCTGGGAAGCCATCTACACCGGCGCGGGCGTTACGACCGGCCTGATCAATCTGCTTGGCGCCGGCACCTTCGAGGTGGCGGAGGGGGCTGAGCTCGAAGACACCGGCGGCGAGCCCGCGCTCTATACCGCCAGCACCCCCATTTTGGTTTCCGGCGGCAGCGTCATGGCGATCAATTATCCCATCTACTCCGGCAGCGCCATTGTCACGGTTTCCGGCGGCACGGTGGGCGGCGAAGGCAGCGCATACGGTATCGTCAACTATTCCGGCAGTGTCATCGTTAGCGGCGGCGACGTGTACGGCGACAATACCGCCATCGGCTGCGATAATGCCGCTGTCACGGTCTCCGACGGCAGCGTGATTGGGGGCAATATCGCCATCAGCACCCTTGGCTCCGTTACGGTTTCCGGCGGCGTTGTAACCGGGGACGCCTTCGCGGTCAACGCTGCGGGCAATGTCACGGTCTCCAGCGGCACGGTCACCGGGAGCGATCTGGCGATCAATGCCGGCGGCAATGTCGCGGTTTCCGGCGGCATCGTAACCGCGCCCAGGTGCGCTGTCGTGGCTGTCGGCAATGCCGCGATTTCCGGCGAAGCCGATGTCCAGGCCACCGGGGCTACCAGCATCGCGATCATCTGCGCCGGTGCCACTGTCTCCGGCGGCTCGGTGAAGGCCCTTGGCGGCGAATCCGGCACCTGCGCGCTCTTTGCCGGGAGCGGCAATGTCGCGGTTTCCGGCGGCACGGTGGAGGCTGCTCAAGGCGTCGCCATCCTTGCCAACGGTACCACGATCGGGACGGTTCCTGTGTCGGTCACGGTTTCCGGCGATGCCCTTGTAACCGGCGGGCCGGCCGCAATCACCACTGCAGGCGGCCTCGGTGACGTCGTGGTTTCCGGTGGCACGGTGACGGCGACTGCGGGCGAAAGTATCGCGATCAGCACCAACGCCGGCAAGGTCACGGTCTCCGGCGGCAGCGTAGACGGGTTTATGGCCATCCTTACAGTGAGCGGCGCTGTCGCGGTTTCCGGCGGCGACGTAACCGGCGAATTCATTGCCATTATGTCCATCTCCGGCGCCGTCACGGTTTCTGGCGGCGGCACGGTAACGGCGGCCGGTATCGAAGTAGAACTGGAACCGGAACCGGAAGAGGAAGAAGGCGCGACGATCCTCGTCGGTGGCGTCGCGATCGGCACCGACTCTGGCAACATCACGGTTTCCGGCGGCACAGTAACGTCTGCCGGGGAAGAGGGCGTTGCTCTCACCACCGGGAGCGGCATCATCGTCGTCACCGGCGGCTCGGTTGCGGCGGATGTCGCGATCTGGATAGATGACTACGGCGTGGCCGCGTACTATGCGGGCACCTGCACCGGCGATTTTGAAGTGGACGACGACGCGGGCCTCATCTATGAGGTGGCCTATGCCTACGACGCCGCGCTTCTGGGCTCCCTCCACGGCACGGCCAATGGCCTGACCAAAAAAGCCGGCCTGACCGAGGCCAAGTGGAACTTCGCCAATGCCAAGTCGCTGATCGATTTCACCCTCGGCAATGCGGCCGTTAAGTCGGTTCCGTGGGGCACCTTTACGGGGCCCGCGCTCTCCGACGGCAACATCGACCGCACCAGCGATACGGCCTCCACCATCGGCCTCACCACCAACGTGTCGGGCAAGCTGTACTGCGTCGTCACCGGCGCAAGCGCGCTCGCCCCCACGGCCCAGCAGGTTCTTCTGGGCGCCATGCCCCCCTTCCCCCTGGTCGTCGATGCCGGCGTCCTCACCGATATCTCCGTCGTCCTCACGCCCGGCGCGAGGAACATCTACCTGGTTCTCGAGGACGCGGCCGGCAACCTGAGCAACGTGCTGCTGATCTCGGCCCTCTCCTATCAGACGAGATACGCCGTCACGGTGAACTTCGGCACGGCGGGCGCGGCGACCTACCCCGCGGGCGTCAACGCGCGCGTCACGGCTGGCACGCCCCCCGAGGGCAAGGTGTTCGATAAGTGGACCACCGCGGACACCGAAGTGATCTTCGAGAACGCGAACGCCGCCAGCACCACCTTCATCATGCCCGATAAGGCGGTCACCGTCACGGCGACCTTCAAGGATGCGCCGGATACCACTAAGTATGTCGGCTTCCGCCTGTTCAACTGCTACACAAAGTATATCTCCAACCACTGGAACTGGTTCAAGTTCGTCGTGCTCTTCGGCTGGATCTGGATGTGGTTCATTCCGCCTGTCGTATAGCGCTTGAAAGCTATGAGATAACCGAAGCCCCGGCGGGAGCGATCCCGCCGGGCGCAATGAAATCCTTGTAACGGCCCATTTATTTAAAGGAGGAGCCATACATGAAAGCAAAAGGCAAACGGATCCTCAGCGCTGTTCTCGCGCTATGCCTGGTGGCGGGCCTGCTGGCGGTCATGCCTGTCCTGTCCTCGGCGATCGACATTGATGTCACCATCGAGGAGACCGATACCGTCGCGGGCATCCAGGGCGTGCTCCAGGGGCTCATCGACGGCCTCGTAGCCTCGGCGCCGGCTGAGCTCACCGTAGGCGGCAGCAAGACCGACGCGGATGAGGATCTGATCCTGAATATCCCCGATGGCGTAACAGTCAACTGGCTGGCTACGTATGAAGGCGAGGCCGATACCAGTGCGCTGATCAACATCACGGGCGCGGGCACCTTCGCGGTAGCGGAGGGCGGCAGTGTCGTCAGCACCAGTAGTTTCGGCTATGCTATCTTTTCAAACACTGCTGTCGTCACCGTCACGGACGGTACCGTGACCTCGGCCGGCGGTTGTGCCGTCTGTGCGTACGACATTACGGTCTCCGGCAGCACGATAGCGGGAAGCGCCGGCAATGTGCTCTATGCGGGCGTTAACGCTGCGGTCTCCGGCAGCACGGTAACGGTGACGGACGGCCTCTTGACGCACGCGGTTATTATTGCGGGCGAGAACGTCACGGTCACCGATAACTCGGTGGTCACGGCGGACGCTGGCGCTGGCATCATCGCACTGAACCGCGATGTCACGGTCACCGACAGCACAGTGACGACAGAAGATGGCACCGCGATCCAGGCCTTAAGCACATTAACCGGCAACGGCGCTGTCACCATCACCGACAGCACGGTTTCCACGGAATACGGCATCGCGATTAATGCTGCGGGCGATGTCAATGTTACCGATAGCCTCGTGACCTCGGACGAGAACGGCAGCGCGATTATCACGACGGGCGGCGACGTCACGGTTACCGGCAGCACGGTCACGACCCTCGAAGGCGCAGGCTGGGCCGTTAGAGCCGCGGGCGACGTCGATGTCTCCGGCTCGACCCTCACCGGCGGCTTTGGGATTGTCAGCACGGGCGCAGGCGCCGGCGCTGTCACGGTCGCCGCCAGCACTGTGACCGCAACCGCTGGCGCCGCGATTCAGACCAACACGGGCGGCGTCACCATCACCAGCGGCACGGTCACCGGCAAAACCGCTGGCATTGAAGCGGGCGGCGCGGTCTCCATTGCTGCGGGTAAGGTCGAGGCCACTGCGGGTCCGGCTGTCACCAGCAGATCGGCTGGCGTAACCGTCACCGGCGGCGAGGTCAAAGCCACCGGCGGCAACGGCATCACGGCGGCGGGCGCTGTGGCCGTATCCGGCGCGGGCAAGGTCAGCGCCAGCGGCGGCACCGCGATCTCCGCGCCCAGCTGGGCTGTCACGGTCTCCGACACCGCGGCCGTCCAGGGCACCGCCGTAGTCATCAACTGCGCCACCGCCACGATTTCGGGCGGCTCCGTAACCGGGGGCACCACCGGGATCTACAGCATGGGCAATGTCCTGGTCACCGGCGGCACGGTCACGGCGGGCAGCGGCACCTATGACCGGGCCATCTGCTCCACCAGCGGCACCGTCGTGGTGCGGGGCGGCTCGGTTTCGGCGACGACAGCCATCGATCTCTTCGGGTCCACTGGCGCGGCGGCATACCTCGCGGGCACCTGCACCGGCGCCTTCAACGTCACGAGCCACGGCGTGGTCGTGGAGGTGGACGTGAACGACCAGGCCCTTATCCCGGCCTCCCGCCACGACACGGGCACGGGCCTCACCGTCAAGTCGCAGTCCCATCTGTCCTCCGCAAAGTGGGATTGCACCGGCGGCGACGACAATCCGGCCTTCATCAACCTTGTGATCATCAACCCCGTTGGCAGCCCGGCCACCCTCTCCTATCCCATCCAGTGGGGCGTCAACGTGAAGTCCGCGATCTCGGCGGGCACCATCACCCGCACCAGCGATACGGCGGCCGTCATCGGCTTCACCACCACCACGGGCGGCAAGGCCTATGTCGTCAACCTGAGCGAAGCCGCGAATATCCCCTCGGCGGCGACGATTGCGGCGGGCACGCCCCTGGGCGATGTCTCTGTCGGCGCGGTAACTAATCTGTCCATCGCGCTGAACCCCGGCCGCAGGAACGTCTACGTGGTCGTCCTGGATCCCCTGGGCAATTTCACCAATGTTCTGCTGATCGAGGCGCTGTCCTTCGCGCCCAGCTACAACGTCACGGTAAATGGCGGCACGGGCGGCGGGCTCAAGCTCGCGGGCGCCACCGTCAGCATCGTGGCGGGCCCGGCCCCGGAGGGCAAGGTGTTCGATAAGTGGACCAGTTCGGACGGCGTGATCTTCGCCAACGCGGGCGCGGCCAGCACCAGCTTCACCATGCTTACCAAGGACGTCACGGTCACGGCGAATTACAAAGACGCGCCGGTGAAGTATGTCGGGCTGTTCGGCTTCAATACGACCTATGTATCGAGCGGATGGAACTGGTTCATGTTCATCGTCCTCTTTGGCTGGATTTGGATGTGGTTCCTCTAAGCGCGCGATAGCAATTGGCAATATCAAAGAGCACGCAGTCCATCCGGGCTGCGTGCTCTTTATCTTCTTTATTCGGCTCTATTCGCTTTCGCCGCTTTCGCCTTCAGCGGCTTCCGGGCTTCCGCTTCGTCTTCAACCTCCGCCTCGCCGCTTCCGCCCTGTCCGCTGCGGGCTTTCTTTTTCTCCCTTATCACAAGAATCAGGAAAAAGACGCCGATGAAGAATACCAGCAGGTGCGTAAAGGGCGTCGGATACGTAAAGCCCAGGATCGGCTTGAGTGGCTCCAATTTGTGGCACATCAAGAAGCCCAGCAAAAAGCCCTCCGCTCCAAACACCAGGGGGAAGATGGGCAGCGTCCGCTTGCCCCGGGAGCGCAGGATCAGGATCGTCAGAAAACATAGAAACATAATCCCGGATTCCACCAGCTGGTTCGGGAAAACCCGCGTGCCAGGGCCATATATCTTGCTCGCAAAGGCGCCGTCCGGATAAACTACTCCGAATGGACTGGGGATCCCGTGGCAGCAGCCGGAACAAAAACACGCCAGGCGGTTGAGCGTCTGGGTCAGCGGCATCAGCAGGAACAACAGCTCTATCTGCTTGGTGGGCTTTCCATTGCCGGGGAAGAACTTGGCCACAAGGAGAAATACCGGAACCGCCACCAGAACGCCGCTGGCGAACTGAATGCCGCTGTTGAAAACCCGCAGCTTGTCCAATACGACGGTCACGTTCAGCAGCATCCCCATGAGGCGAATGCCGGGCTGCAGGACCCCGTAGGCCGCCATGCAGGTGATGGCGTAGGTGACGGGGTTGTATCGTCCGCGCATTTCCCGCGTCAGATAATACAGGGGATTGAATTTGCGTTTCGGATCCGGGGGCATCAGGGGCTCGTATCCCTCCGTGCGCCTTCGCCGCCTCCAGTCAAGAAAAACCAGCAGGACGCCGGCAATGGCCGCAACAACAACCCCGAGCGTGTTCAGCACCGGATACGCGAATTGGCCGAGTATGTGTCCGTACAGCATGCGATCGAACCTCTTTCCTATCCAAGTCCAATGAAGGCGCCAAGCCGCGCCGCAATCTTCTGCGCGTGGGTATGGATGATGTCATGCTTCGCGCCGGGAATCAGCAGCGCATCCACCGGGCGGCCGAAGAGGCGCTCCCAGCCCCTCTGCGCCTGCGCGCCCCGCAGCATGGGGTCGTCCGCGCCGCAAATCAACTGGATCGGCGTATGCAGGGGCACACGACGATTTTTTGCCAAAAAGCGCAGGAAGTAGGCGGCATCTGCACGCAGCTGCTCGATTTCCCGCTGGCCAAGGCGCAGATCCTTTTCGCTCAGCTTCTGCAGCGCCCGGTTCGTCGCGGCCGGCCCGCGCAGCAGCCAGGGATTATACCAGCGGCCATAGAGCCATATAGCGGGCGGCGGCGTGGAGGCCAGGATGCACAGCCCCGCCAGGCGCCCCTCCGCCTCCAGCCGTTGGGCGAGCGCGGCAGCCAGCCCCGAACCCACACAGCTGCTCATGAGTACAAAGCGTTCGTATGGCAGCGGCCTGATCGCCTGCAGCAGAGCCTCCGGGTCCTCGTGGGCGTTTTGCGCCGCAAACAGCGGCGCGGGCAGCACCTGCGCAACATCGGCCCAGGCTCCGAAGCTCCCTCCCCCATAGGGGATCCCCACGAACGCGCACGCGCTCTGCTCCTCCTGCTCCGCTCCCGCCAATCGCACCAGCAGCGGCCTTTCGGCGTCCTCCGTCATCACCTGGGCGAGCTTGCGGAAATCCGGCACGGCATAAAAGTCCCTCACCTGCAAGCGCAGCCCCTGGGCCTCCAGCGCAAGCGTCACGCTGACGATGTCCAGGGAGCTCAGGCCGCAGCGGCTGGGTATGTCGTCCATGCCCGCCTCGTTGCTGCCCAGTTGCGCGCGCACCGCCGCCATCAGCTGCCGCTCCTGCTGGGTGACAGGCTGCTGGGTTTCGGCGAGGGAAGCCGGGGCTTCCTGCTCCTGCACAAGCTGCGCAAGGCGGCCCCGGTCGAGCTTTCCGTTTGCGTTCAGGGGGAATTCCGGCAGGCGCAGCACGCGCTCCGGCAGCATGTAGCCGGGCAGGCGCCCGCGCAAATAGCGCATAGCGGCGGCTTCGTCAAAATCCTCCGTCGTGCAGGCGAAGGCGTGCAGGTGTGCGCCGTCATAATGTACCGCCGCCCGCAGCACGCCGGGGGCGCGCTCAAGCTGCCGCTCGATTTCACCAAGCTCCACGCGCTGCCCATGAATTTTGATCTGCCCGTCCCTGCGGCCATGATAGAGCACCTGCCCGTCGGCCCGCAGGCTGCACAGATCCCCTGTCCTGTAGATGCGCCCCAGCAGGGGGTGCGGCACAAAGCGGTCCTTGTCCAGCTCCGGGTCGGCATAGCCGCAGGCCAACTGCACGCCTGTGATGCACAGCTCGCCGGGCTCCCCAGGCGGCAGCAGCATGCCGTTTTGGTCCAGCACCCAGGCACCGGTATTCCACACCGGGCGCCCGATGGGGATCTCCGCATCCCCGGCTGCGCAGTCGTAGTAGAGCACGTCCACCGTGCATTCGGTGGGGCCGTAGAGGTTGTGCAGCCGCGTATTGGTGCCTGCGAAAATGTCGTAAAAGCGCTGGTTCAGGGCAGGCGTGAGCGCCTCCCCGCTGACAATTACCCGCTCCAGCGGGGGCAGCTTTTGCCCATTCCCGTCTAGGTGATCCAGGAACAGCGCAAGCATGGAGGGCACGAAATGGATGGTCCGGATCCCGTGCAGGCGGATGAGCTCCGCCAAAGCGCGCGGGTCCTTTTCCGCGCCGGGCTCGGGCAGCAGCAGGGCGGCGCCCTGCATAAAGGGCCAAAAGAGCTCCCAGGCGGAGACGTCGAAGGCGTAGCTCGTCTTTTGGATCAGCACTTCGTCGCTTGCCAGCGGGTAGGCCGCCTCCATCCACAGCAGGCGGTTGCATAGACCCGCCTGCCCCACGCGCACGCCCTTGGGGCTCCCCGTGGAGCCGGAGGTATACATGACGTAGGCGGCCAGATCGAGGTCGGCGCTGCTCTCGGCGCCGCTCGGCGGCAGATCATGCAGCGCCTGCGTGGTGAGCGCCGGGCAATGGTCCTGTGCGGCCTCGCAGCCGGGCTGATACACCAGCAGGGCCGCCTTTGCGTCCTCCAGGATGAAGTTTACACGTGCGGACGGCCAGTCGGGGAGGATGGGCAGGTAGGCGCAGCCCGCCTTCATGACGCCGAAAATCAGCGGCATGAGCTCCAGGCAGCGCTCCATGCGCAGGGCAACCACCTGGCCGGGGGCAATCCCCCTTTCCCGCAGCCACTTTGCGATCCGGTTTGCCCAATCATTTAATTCTCCATAGTTGAGGCGCCGCTCGCCGAAAATCACCGCCTCCCGTTCGGGATAGGCTGCGGCCCGCTCTTCAAGAAAGCGGTGCACGGGCCGCAGCTGCGCAGGATGTTCGCTCCGGTTGAGGGAGTCCCAGTCCTCCCGGTCCGCATCGCAGAGCAGCTCCAGCTGCGATACAGGCTTGTCCGGGTGGGCGACGGCGTCGCGCAGCATGGTCATCAGGCGCTCGTGCAGCCGCCGGATCTCTTCCTGGGTAAAAACGGCGAGCTGATAGTCATAGAAAAAGAACAGGCCGCCGGTGTTGTAGAGCTCGTAGGCCTGGATCTGCAGCGCCTCCGGCGGCGAGCCGCTGATATAGGCCCGCACGTCGCCGTTAAAAGATCCATCGTCCACGCCCGCCATGGTCGCGGTCTGGAAGGTGAGCAGCACGTCATAGAGCCTGCCCTGAAAGCCGTCCCGCTCCCGCAGCGCGTCCAGCAGGTCGGTGTAGGCGAACCCCTCGTGCCGTATCCCCCCGAAGAGGGTCTCCCTGGAGGCCAGCGCGTTTTCGCAAAAGCCCGCAGCAGGGTCGATCTTGAAGGGAAAGGGGATCGTCCCGGCGCACATGCCGATCATATTCCGCAGGGCCCTGTCCGGGCGGGCGAGGGTGGTCATCCCTAAGCAAAGCTCCGTCTGTCCGCGCAGGCGGTAGAGATACACCGCCAGGGCCGTAATCAGCAGGTTGAAAAGCGAAAACTGGTGCTCGTTTGCGAAGTCATGCAGGGGCTGCAGCTCTTCCGGCGTGAGGTAGGCCTCCCACCTGTCCGCGGCGATCGCGCCGAGGGCCTTCCCGGAAAGCAGGCAGGGCTCCGGCCGGTCCGGAAACTGCTTCAGCCAATACTCCCTGTCCCGCGCGAAACGCCCGCTTTCCCGATAAGTGTCCTGCTTTTTCATATACTCCCGATAGGATGGGCTGTCCGCCAAATTCTTCGGGTCGAGGTAATACCGCTGCAACAGGGTGGCAAAGCGCGCGATGCTCCAGGCATCCACAGCCATATGATGGAAGTGCAGAAACAGCCCGTAGCGGTTCCCGGCAGTGACGATGGTAAAGCTGTAAAGCACGCCGTGGATATCGATCAGCTCCAGGGCCTCCCGCGCCCCCCAGGCGTTCAGCTGATCCTCGTCCTCAAAATGCTTCACCGGGAACCGCGCCGGCTCATAGGGCGCGAAATACTGTTGCGCCTGCGGGGTGATCCGCAGGCGAAACGCGTCATTGGTTTCCAGTATGATGTTCAGGGATTGCTGCATGGCGGCTTCGTCGAGCGCGCCGTCGTACATAATAGTGCCCGCTAAGCCGCCCGCCACGCCTCCCGAGAAGTGTTCCAGGTCATAAATCCGCCGCTGCGGTTTTGTAAGTGGGTATTCCTCCACAAAGCGCCTCCTTTAGCCCTTCTGCGTATGCTTTTCCAGAAAATCCACTACGTCGCCCACCGTCAGCATCTCCGCCACAGCCCTATTGGGGATTTCAACGTCGAAATGCTCCTCCACGATCCCCAGCAGGGAGGCCAGATCGTAGGAATCCAGGCCAAGGCCGGTGGTGAGCAGGGAGTCCCTCTCCACGCCCAGGTAGTCGTCCCCCGTGTGCTCGCGTATGAGGGCCCGCAGTTGTTCCGCCACTGTCATGATGAGGTTCTCACTTTCTTTTGATCTTTTTCGTGGTGGTTTTGGGGAATTCCGTGTCCCGCAGAGTGGTCTTAGTGATGCGCTGGAAAACGGGCAGTTGACGGTTGAGCTCCAGCAGGTCGCCCTCCAGCCGCTCGGCGGCGTCGGGCACCTCCTCGTCCAGGAACAGCTCCGCAGCGATTTCGCCGCCCGCGTCGTATACCAGCGCCTCTTTGATATAGGGTATGTCCGTAAGCTTCTGCTCAAGGGGCTCGGGCGAAACATTTTTGCCGTTGCCCAGCACGATCAGGTTCTTGATGCGCCCGGTCATATAGAGGAAGCCGTCCTCGTCGATGTGCCCCAGGTCGGCGGTCTTGTACCAGCCGTCCTCGGTGAAGGCCTCCCGGGTGGCCTCCTCGTCCTTATAGTAGCTCTTGAACACGTTGTCGCCCTTCACCTGGATCTCGCCGTCCACAATCCGCACCTCCTGGCAATCCAGGATCTGCCCCACGCTCCCGGGCTTTATAAAGTCCCGCCGGAACCGGCACAGCGAAATCCCCGGCGAGCATTCCGTCGCCCCGCAGGAATGCAGCACGTCGATGCCGAAGCGGTAGAACCCGGCGACGCATTCATCCGAAATCGGCGCCGCGCCGGTGAGCATCCACCGCATTTTGCCCCCAAAGGTGTTCAGTACGGTCTTGAACAGGCGGCGGCGCAGGTCGATCCCCAGCTTGAACAGAAAGTCGCTGACGCGCAGCATGACGCGCAGCAGTTTGTCCTTGCCCTCCTTTTTCGCGGTATCCCAGATCCGCTTATAGATCCCCTCCGCTAGCAGCGGCACCAGGAAAATGCAGTCGGGCTGGAAAATCTCAAAATCTTTCAATATCGTTTTCAGGCCGGCGTTGAGGCACATGGTGCTCCCCATCGGCATCAGCGAGATCAGGCTGCAATTGAGGCTCGCGGTATGGTAGAACGGCAGGACGCACACGCACACATGCCCGGGCCCGCTGAACTCCAGGTGCTTGGCGCCGAAGCGGTATGCGGCCAGGGCGTTGGAGAGAAAATTCCAATGGCTGAGCATCACACCCTTGGGCTTGCCCGTAGTGCCGGAGGTGAAGACGATCATCCCTATGTCGTCCGGCTGCACCTCGCAGGGCCAGCCCTCCGCGTCCCCAGCCGCGGGGAGATCCTCCAGGCGCATGGTGGCGTGGGGGAACGCCTGCGCGACATCGTCGAAGTCGTCGGCATAAAGCAGCAGCTCCGTGTCGCTCTTCTCCAGCAGCCCCAGAAGATCCGCCGTGGGCAGCTGCGGATCCAGGGGAACGGCCAGACGCCCGGCGCATACCGCCCCAAACCAGCCCAGCAGCCACGCATAGGAATTGCTTCCCAAAACGGCGATATGGGCGTCCCGGCTGGTGTTCCCGGCAAAATAAGCCGACAGGGCGCGCACTTCCTTCGCAAATTCGGCATAGGTGACGCTGCGAATGTCATCTTTTTCCTGCCAGCGGAAAAGATAAAGAGAGCCAAACTCCTTCTCGCCGTGATCCAGCAATTCGTTGATGGTGCGCACAGGCACTTCGGGGTATTCCATGGATATCCACTCCTCCTCGTCATTTTTATTTAGTATACCACACCGCGCCGCCCTTGTCAAAGAATTTTTACATTTAACACCCTTGCGCCGCGCCTGTTTCCATGGTATACTAAGTATACCATGTATACTAAGCATAGCACGAAAAGGAGGCGGATTCCAGTGGAAAATAATGAAGACAAGATTGTGAACAAGGCCGAAGACCGGGCCATGGAAGAGCCTGTGGACGATAAGCCACAGAGCGCCGGGGAGAGCTCCGCGCGGGATACTGACACCGGGGCCGTGAAGAAGGCACGCCCGGAAAGAAACAGGAAGAGCGGGAAGCGGATCGCCTTGATTGTGGCGGCCTGCGCCGTAGGGCTCTGCGTGCTCCTGGTAGGGGGCTTTGGGATCTGGTGGGCGGTGACCGCGCCCAAGGGCGCCGTCAATCTCACGCAGCCCACGCAGAAGGACATCAAAGACCTCTACCGGGAGAAGAGCGCGCGCACGGACCGCACGCCGCACAGGCTCGACATCCTGCTTGGCCCGGTGGAAGACAGCAGGCTGGCGGCCAACGGCAGCGGCTTTGCAAAAGTCGCGAGCGACGGCAGTCCTCAGTTCCAGGACAGGGAATGGCTGCTCACCGACCTTGAAACCTATGAGCGCATGCGGCAGGACACCGACATTCAGCGCGAAATGCAGGTGCGGGCGCTGATCAAATTGGCGCTGACGGAAAACTGCGAGCGGGTCAGCTATTGCGTGGAATATGTTGAATTGCCGCAGGACGGGGAAATCACTACCATCGCGCAGTATGTCGCCGCCAACGGGGGGCAAGGGGGCCAGGGCGGATATACCTTTGTATTTTCCGCAAGCTGGGCCAGCCTTGCCATCGGCAGAGATATCAAAGCCGTCGCCGCAAACCGCGAGAGCTTTACCGCCTTCATGGAGGAGCTGGAAAGCTATGAGGCCGTGGATTCGCTGATCGTCCCCGGCGTGGGCACAAGATAGGGCAATGTTGCAGATAGGGCAATGTTGCAAGGCCGCCGCCTCCGCTAACCGCAGCCGGGGGTGGCGTCCGCCGTTGTGCCGGCGTTTTTCATCTCATCCACAAAGCTGACAAGAATCTGGATATTGCCCCCTATGTCGCGCAGCGAGATCGTCACCGTGCGCTCATCGCCGGAGTCCCCGATATAGAACCCGCTGTAGGACCAGTAGTTTTCCACCGTGTCTTCCAGCGTTATCTCCTGCGCCTCGACCAGCAGAAGGGCCCACCTGTAATGCTCGATCACATCCTCGAGTTTGGCGTCCCGGGCTTCGAGAATGAGATAGGCCGGTGTCGCCTCCAGGATTGTCGCGCCACCCGGTACGAAGTTCACATCCTTGATATCCTGTGTGGCCAGGCCGCGGCCGCAGGCCGCCATGGCGAACAGCAGCGCGGTGCACAGGCATAAGGGGATGGTTTTCCCTATTTTCTTCATGTTGGTTCTCCCTTAAAATGATTTGAACCGGGGAATGGCATCGCGTCGCGGCAAGCCGTCCCGATAACCTATTTTAGCATTAGGCGCGGGAAATGTCAAGCGGATGGAACGGAAAAAACACTGGACAAGGCAAGAGAAAAATGGTATACTAATGCAAGCGGAGAGAGAATACTGCTGCAATCACAACAGGAGCAAACGGAGGCTTGCGAATTGAAAGCGGTCATTTTGGCGGGCGGCTTCGGCACGCGCATTTCGGAGGAAAGCCACCTGCGGCCCAAGCCGATGGTCGAAATCGGCGGCCAGCCCCTGCTTTGGCATATCATGAAAATCTTTTCCCATTACGGCGTCCACGAATTCGTCATCTGCGCCGGCTATATGCAGCACACGATCAAGGAGTATTTCGCCGATTACTATTTGCATCATAGCGACGTCACCTTTGATTTCACGCGCGGGGGCGCAGTGACAGTGCACAGCAACGTGGCCGAGCCGTGGAAGGTGACCATCGCCGATACGGGCCTGCACACCATGACCGGCGGCCGGGTTTTGCGTGCGCGGGACTACATAGGGGAGGGGCCTTTTTTCCTCACCTATGGCGACGGTGTGGCGGATATCGACATCCGCGCGCTGCTGCGCTTTCATAAGGAGAAGAAAAAGCTGGCCACCATCACGGCCATCAACGTGGACCAGCGCTTCGGCGTGCTGCGGCTGGACAAAAACGACCTCGTCACGGAATTCCGCGAAAAAGGCGGGATGGACAACCACAACATCAACGGGGGCTTCATGGTGCTGGAGCAGGGGGTTTTCGATTACATCGGGGGCGACGCCGCCATGTTCGAGCAGGAGCCCATGGAGCGCCTGGTGGCGGACGGGCAGCTGGCCGCCTACCGGCACGAGGGCTTTTGGCAGTGCATGGACACCCTTCGCGATAAAGTTTATCTCGAAAACCTGTGGGAGGGCGGCGCACAGGGAGCCAAGGCGCCCTGGAAGGTCTGGCAGACGTGAGAGGGAGAAACAGTTAAGCGGTATGGAAATCAGGCTTTCGGACTATATAGCGGACTTTCTCGCCGCCGGCGGCATCCGTCACGTGTTCAGCGTGGTGGGCGGGGGCTCCATGTATCTCAATACCTCGCTGGGGCGCCATGCGGGGCTGCGGTGCGTTTATAACCACCACGAGCAGGCCTGTGCCATGGCCGCCGAGGCCTATGCCCGCGCCGAGAATAAAATTGCCGCCGTTTGCCTCACCACCGGGCCCGGCGGCACCAACGCCCTCACGGGCGTGCTGGGCGGCTGGCTGGACAGCATCCCCATGCTGGTCCTTTCGGGGCAGGTGCGCTATGAAACCTGCGCCAGGAGCACGGCACTGCCGCTGCGCGCCATGGGCGACCAGGAATTCGATATCACGCGCTCGGTGGCCGCGATGACGAAATACTGCGAAATGGTCACCGACCCGAAGCGCATCCGCTGGTGCCTGGAAAAAGCGCTGTACCTTGCGCGCACCGGGCGTCCCGGCCCCTGCTGGCTCGATATCCCCCTGGACGTGCAGGGGGCGCTGATCGACCCCGCTCAGCTGCCGGGCTGGGAGCCGGAAGAGGATACGCCACGGGTCGCCGGGGATACCGCGCGCGAGGTCCTGGAAAAAGTCAAAGCCGCCCGCCGTCCGGTCCTGTACGCGGGCAGCGGCATCCGGCTCTCCGGCGGCTACGACCTGTTCCTGCGGGCCGCGCAGGTCCTGGGCGTCCCGGTGGTCACCTGCTGGAACAGCATCGACCTGCTGTGGGGCGATCATCCGCTGTATACCGGGCGCGGCGGCATCATGGGCGACCGGCCCGGCAATTTCGCCGTGCAGAACAGCGACCTGCTCCTCGCCGTCGGCAGCCGCCTGAGCATCCGCCAGGTGGGCTACAATTGGGGCAGCTGGGCCCGCGCCGCCTATAAGATCGTGGTGGATATCGACCCCGCGGAGCTGCGCAAGCCCACCCTGCGCATCGACATGCCCATCCACGCCGACGCGAGGGATTTTTTTCAGGTTTTGCTTGCGGAGCTTTCGGCTTTGCCCGGGAAAGACCTTCCCCTGTTCCGGGGGGAGGACTGGCTCGCCCAATGCCGCCGCTGGAAGCGCGATTATCCTGTAGTGCTCCCCCGGCACTGCGAACAGGGCGTTTCGCTCGGCAAAACGCCTTTGGAGAAAGCCAATGTCTACTGCTTCGTCAAGGAGCTCAGCCGCCGCCTGCCGGAGGGACAGAGCATCGTGGTGGGCAACGGCTCGGCCTGCGTCGTGGGCAGCCACGCCTGGGAGATCAAGCGCGGGCAGCGCTTTATCGTCAATTCGGGCGCGGCCTCCATGGGCTACGACCTCCCGGCGGCCATCGGACTGTGCATCGCGCTGAAGCGCGAGGCCCGGGGAGGCGGAGAGATCATCCTGGTCACGGGCGACGGCAGCCTGCAGATGAACCTCCAGGAGCTGCAAACCATCGTGCACCACGCCCTGCCGGTCAAAATATTCGTCGTCAACAACGAGGGCTATCACTCCATGCGGCAGACCCAGGACAACCTCTTCCCGGAATACGGCCACACGGGCATCGGCCCGGAAAGCGGGGATCTGTCCTTCCCCTCGCTGGAGCGCCTCGCGGAAGCCTACCGCATCCCCTATCACCGCATCGAAACGAACCGGGACATGGCCCTGCTCGATGCCGTGCTGGCGCGGCCGTCCTATTGCCTGTGCGAGGTCATGGTCTCCACCGATCAGGTGTTCGAGCCGAAGTCCTCCACCAAGCGACTGCCGGATGGCGCCCTCTGGTCGCCGCCCCTGGAGGACCTCGCGCCGTTTTTGCCCCGAAAAGAGCTGGCGGCGAACATGTATATCCCGTTATTGGAGGAAGTGTGAAATGAATTTCACACTGGACAGCGCCGTCATCACCGGCGGCACGGGCATGCTGGCAATGGCCCTGGAAAGGCTGCTGGCCGCGCAGGGCATCGCTGTCACGCTGCTGGTCCGCCCCGCCTCCCCGCGCCTGCGCCAGCTGGAGGTCTCCCCGGCCACGCAGGTCGTCCCCTGCGATCTGGGGGATCTCCCCTCGCTGGGCAGGGAACAGCTTGGCCGCTGCGACGCGTTTTACCACTTCGGCTGGGAGGGCACCTTCGGCCCCGCCCGGGATGATACGGCGATGCAGTGCCGCAGCATCCGGCATACCCTGGATGCCGTGGAGCTGGCCGCCCGCTTGGGCTGCGGCGTCTTCGTGGGCGCGGGCTCCCAGGCCGAATACGGCCGCGCGGAGGGCATACTCACCTCATCCACCCCCGCGAACCCCGAAACCGGCTACGGCATCGCCAAGCTGGCGGCGGGGCAGCTTTCCCGCCTCGCCTGCCGCCAGCTTGGTATCCGGCATGTCTGGGCGCGCGTCCTGAGCGTTTTCGGCCCCGGCGACAACGAGCGCACCATGATGATGTCCTGCATCCGCTCCCTTGTCCGGGGCGTGCCCATGTCCTTCACGAAGGGGGAGCAGCGCTGGGACTACCTCTACTGCGGCGACGCGGCCCGGGCGTTTCACCTCATGGCGCTGCATGGCCGCGGCGGCGAGGCCTATCCCCTGGGCAGCGGGCAGCCGCGCACCCTGGCGCAGTACATCTTCGCCGCCCGGGACGCTATAGACCCCGCCGCGCATATGGGTCTGGGCGAGCTGCCCTACCCCACCGGCCAGGTGATGCGCCTGGAGGCGGACATCGGCGCGCTTGCGCGGGATACCGGCTTCGTGCCGGCCACGCCCTTTGAACGGGGTGTGCGCCTGACGGCGGAGTGGATAAACAGGAGGTCGTTATCGCGATGAACGTATTGCTTGTCAATCCGAACTACGGCGTTCAGCTGATCCAGGGAAGCGTGCCCTTGGGCCTGCTGTCGATCGCGACTTTCCTGAAAGAACGCGGCTTCCATGTGCGTCTGTATGACCGGAACACGGAGAAGGTCCCTCTGGAGGAGGTTCTGGCCGCCTTTTCGCCGCATGCGGCAGGCGTTTCCGTGACCACCGCGCAGCATCTTGGCGACGCCGTGGCAATCTCTTCCCAGCTGCGGGCGCTTGAGGTTCCCATGGTTTGGGGCGGCAATATGGCATCCGGCATTCCGGAACTAATCCTGCGGGAGGGAAGCGCGGATTACGTGGTGGAGGGGGAAGGGGAAATCACCTTCTGCGAGCTTTTGGAAGCAATCGAAGCGAAGCAGGGAATAGCGCAAATCAAGGGCATTGTTTATTTGGATGCATCCGGCTGTGTGTGCCACACGCCAGACAGGGAATTTGCAGACCTGGCGGACCTTCCGATCATCGACTGGTCATTCATTGACCCCAACAAACATTTTGCTTCGCATATGCACTGCAAAAAAATGATGCATCTGTATTATTCGAAGGGCTGCCCGGGGCGCTGCGCATTCTGCGCAAATGAAGAATTTCACCGTTGCACATATAGAAAGCGCCCGAACGGGTATGTCATTAGCGAAATCAAGGAACTGGCCGAAAAGTATGGCATGGATGGCGTTTCTTTTGCGGATGAATCTTTCGGTATGCATAAGGGGGACCTATATGACCTGTGTGGCCGTTTGCGGGCCCTGAACCTGGATATTGTTTGGAGCTGTCAGACACGGCTCGGCCACTTAAAACGCGAGGATCTCCAATGCATGTTCGATTCCGGCTGCCGCCGGATTTATTACGGCGTGGAAAGCGGTTCACCGGGCATGCTTGAGCGCATACATAAGCCGATAGATTTGTCGAAAATAGACAGAGAGATCCGGGATTGCAGGGAAATCGGTATTTCCGTGATTAGCGGCTTTATCATTGGGTTCCCAGACGAAACCGAAGAGGAGTTGCGCGACACCGTTCGCCTGATGCTGCGTCTTAACACAAACCAGCACCAGGTTACGATGTTTCTTCCCGCCCCCGGTTCAGAGTTCTACCGTTATTTAGTGGAACAAGGACGGCTGACTCAATTTCAAACACTGCGGACATTGGTTGAAAGCAAACATGCGACGACCTATGGTTCGTTCGCAAATTATTCCAATGTGCCGGCTCGTGATTTGCAGGTCATACAGAGCTTCTTTCAATGGCGGCGCCTTTTTGGCAGGTATTACGAAAAAAGCGTGCCAAAGGGCACACAAAAGAACGCTCCAACCTATGCAACCGCGCTCCATACAGTCCTGTCCTCTTTGTCTTCCGTATGGAAGCAAGGTTTTTTTAGCACATGCAGGGATATGCTTTCGCTCATAAAGATCGCTTTTTCGGTGGCCTGGTTCACTTTCGCCTTCCCCGGTGTCCGAAAAAAATACGGCCTCTATATGAAAAACAGGAGAAAAAGCGCAAAGGAGCACCGTTCATGAAAACCATCAGCATCAGCATCCCCACATACAACGAGGAGGACAACGTTCTGCCCCTCTACGAAGCGCTGCGGGAACAGCTGGCGGCGCTGGAGGGGCGGTACGACTATGAAATCCTGTTCATCGACAATAAATCGACGGACGGCACCCGCGAGAAGCTTAAGCTGCTCTGCGAGCGGGATAAGCGCGTGAAGGCCATCTTCAACGCGCGCAACGTCGGGCAGGAAAATTCGCAGTATTACGCCACGCTGCAGACCACCGGCGACTGCACGATCAGCATGAGCGCGGATTTCCAGGATCCGCCGGAGTTGCTGCCCCGCATGGTGGAGGCCTGGGAGCAGGGCTACAAAATCGTGTGCATGGTGAAAACCACCAGCCGCGAAAACCCGTTCATGCGTTTTCTGCGCACGGTTTACTACAAAGCCATCCGCAGGATCTCCAACACCGAGATCATCGAGCATTTTGCGGGCTTTGGCCTTTACGACAAAAGCTCCCTCGATATCGCCCGCAGGGTCGATGACCCGGAGCCCTTTACCCGCGGCATGGTGACGGAATTGGGCTACGGCAGGGTCATACTCTCCTATACGCAGCCCAGGCGCCGCGCGGGCCAGTCCTCCAACCACTTCTCCGCCCTGTATGACCGCGCCATGCTCAGCGTCGTCACGTATACCAGGGCGGGGCTGCGGCTGGCCACGCTTTTCGGGCTGCTGGTCGCGGGCGCGGGCTTTGCCGCCGCCCTTGTCCTCCTGATCCTGAGGCTTGCCGGCCGGAATAACCCGGCCCCCATCGATCCGATGGCGCTTTTGGCTTCCGGCATGTTTTTCCTGGGCGGCGTGCAGATGTTCTTTCTGGGCCTGCTGGGCGAATACGTCATCGCCATCCATCGCCGCAGCATGAAGCGCCCCCTGGTGATCGAGGAGGCCAGGCTGAATTTTGAGGAAGAAGCGCAGGACGTGTAGGGGCGGTTGCCCACAACCGCCCGGGAAATCAAGATGATATAAATGGCAGATACTCCACCTTATAAAACGCGTCGTTGGAGTACCGGCCGCGCTGCACGATGGTGTCGTAATACTTCTCCCTCGTCGAAAGGTCGAAGACGGAGGAAAAGCGCAGCCGCACGGCCCGCTTTTGCAGCGGTATCGGTTCGCCGTCATAGACGGCGTCAAAATACGCGGGGAAGTCGTACCCGAACTCCAGGATCTTCTCACTTGCGGCGCCGCCGCCCGCGTCCGGCAGCAGGATGCTCTCGCGCTGGTAGCGCAGCAACTGCGCGCAAAGGCCGGGGTCCAGGCCGAACCGCTCCAGAAACGCCGCCGCGTCGGCATAAAAGCGCTCCGGCTCCAGCACGGCGCGGCTGAAGATATAATGGTCCTCCACCATGCGCCCGAAGCTGAAGCCGGGGATCTGCAGGGGCTCCGGCTCCTCGCCGCGGTTCATATCGACGAAATTCTGTTCCACGCGGGCCATGGCCTCGCCGGGCAGGGTGTCCGGCCGCTCGTGGCAAAAAGCGAGCAGGCGCATATAAAAATCGGCGTAGGGGGCGATCCCCTCCGTGTGGAGGAACATCGCGGCCAGGCGCGTCAGGCCGTAGCCGTGGAGGCCCTGCGCCAGGAATATGAAGTAGTTGGCCGCCAGCCAGTCCGCGTGGGGCATGGCGGCGGTTTCGTCCACGGTTTCGTTGAATTCGTTGATGGGGTTCGCCTCCGGCGCGTCCTCCATGGTCTGCTTGAAGATGCTGCGCGTGGTGCGGATCCCGTGCTTTTCCCGGTAGGCGGGGCCGGCCATCAGGGCGTTGGGCAGCATCGTGCAGGGGAAGCACTGGATCCCCGCGTGCTGCCCCAGCGCGAACAGCTTTTCCACCCCAGCGCAGAAGCTTTGCAGCGTCTCGCCCGGCAGCCCCAGAATCAGGTCGGTGTGGGTCCTGTAGCCCGCCCGGTGGAAGCGGCGTACCCAGCGGGCCAGGTCCTCGTCCTCCAGGTTTTTGCGGCCGATATTGCGCAGCACAGCGGGCGAAAGGCTCTGCACCGCCAGGTTCGGCCCCAACTTATCCAGGCCGCTTTCCCGCAGCTTTTCCGTGATGCGGAACAGGCGCTCGTTGATGACCTTCGTCGTCTGGGTGGAAAACACGAGGGGGTAGCCCGTGCGCCCGCGCGCGGCGGCCAGGGCGTCCAGAATCTCCTCGTCCCGGGGCAGGATGCCGAAGTTCGCGTCCGCGCAAAAGATGAAGCCGATTTCGTGGGCGCACATCCATTCAATCTCAGCCAGGAGCCGCTCCATGGAGAACTGCCGCACCCTCGCCTGGCACTGGCCCCAGTCGCAGTAGATGCAGTTGTGGGGGCAGCCGCGGTTGGTTTCCCACACGATGCTCCACTGGATCTCCGGGTGCGCCGCGATCAGGGGGTCGAATATGCCCTCCAGGTAGGGCGAAGGGAAGCCCGCGAAGGATTCCGGCAGTTCTTCTGTATTGGTGGATATGGCCTGCCCGTCTCTGTAGGAAAGCCCCGGTACGGCAGCTAGATTCGGCGTCGGCTGCGCAAGCTGCATCAGAAGGGCCTCAAAGGCGTTTTCCGCCTCGCCGTGTATCAAATAGTCCACATAGGGTAGTTCTTCCAGCATCGTAGCGCCGGGCGGCACGTGGTGCCCGCCGAAGAGGATGCGGCAGCGCGGAAAAGCCCCCTTGATCGCCCGCGCCAGTGCCTTGTTGTATTCCGTGTTCCAGCAGTAGCACGAAAAGCCCACAAGGAAAGGCTCCTCCATGCGGGCAACCACGCCGGGGATGGGGTCGCGCAAGAAGAAGATGTCCCGCAGCGCATAGCCCCTGGCGACGGCGGGCGCGCGCCTGGCGCAGGCCCACAGCTGGCCCACGGCGTAGGGCAGGTAGGTCGTATAGCGCCCAGGCAGCCTGCGCAGGATATCCACCTGCACAAGGTAAATATTACGTTTGCCCATTTGCAACCTCCGCCGGCAAATACTCCGTCCTGTAAAACGCCCCGTTGGAATAATAGCTGCGCCGTACGACGACGTTGTAATACTTCTCCAAGGTCGAAATGTCGCTGTCGGAGGAAAAGCGCAGCCGCACGGCCCGCTTTTGCAGCGGGGCCGGGTCCCCGTCATAGATCGCGCTGAAATAGGCGGGGAAGTCATAATCGAAATCGAGGATTTTTTCGCCCGCCGCATTGCCGCCCTCGCCCGGCAGCAGGATGCTCTCGCGCTGGTAGCGCATCAGCTGCGCGCGCAGGCCGGGCTCCAAAGCGAACCGCCGCAAAAATGTTTCCGTGTCGGCCCAAAAGCGCTCCGCCTCCAGCACGGCGCGGCCGAAGATGTAGGGCGCCTCGATCATGGACCCGAAGCCGGTGCCCGGAAGCTCCAGGGGCTCCGGCTCCTTGCCGTGGACGCCGTCGGTGAATTTCCTTTCCACGCGCGCCATGATATCGCCGAACAGGCTGTCCGGCTCCTCATGGCAAAAGGCAAGCAGGCGCTGATAAAAATCGGCGTAGGAAGCGATCCCTTCCGTGTGGAGGAGCATCGCCAGCAGGCGCGTCAGGCCATAGGCGTGCACGCCCTGCGCCAGGAGCATGAAAAAGTTGGCGGTCAGCCAATCCGCGTGGGGCATGGCTGCGGTTTCGATGACCGTGTCGATATACTCGGTCACCTGGTATCCCTCCGGCGCGTCCTCCCATGCCTGCAAAAAGGTTTGGCGCGTGGCGCGGATCCCGTGTTTTTCACGGTAGGCGGGGGTGGCCATGAATGCGTTGGGCAGAAGGGAGCAGGGAAAGTATTGTATCCCGTCGTGCTGCCCCAGCGCATAGAGCTTTTCCACCCCGGCGCAGAAGCTCTGCAGCGTTTCCCCCGGCAGGCCGATGATCAGGTCGGTGTGGGTCCGGTATCCCGCCCGGCGGCAGCGGCGGATGCTCGCGGCGATCGTTTCGTCCGTCAGGTTTTCGCGCCCGATGTTGCGCAGCACCGCGGGGGAAAGGCTCTGCACCGCGAAGTTCGGCCCCTGCTTTTCCAGGCCGCTTTCAAAGAGCTTGTCGAAGATGCGCATCACGCGGTCGTTGACAGTTTTTGTCGTCTGCGTAAAAAACACCTGCGGGTATCCCGTGCGGCCGCTCACCGCCACAAGGGCGTCCAGAATTTCCTCGTCCCGGGGGAGGATGCCGTAGTTCGCGTCCGCGCACCAGATGAACCCCACCCTGTTCGCGCCGATCCACTCCACTTCCGCCAGGAGCCGCTCCATGGAAAACTGCCGCACCCTCGCCTTGTGCTGGCCCCAGTCGCAGTAGGCGCAGTGGTGGGGGCAGCCCCGGTTGGTCTCCCAAACGGTGCTCCACTGCATCTCCGGATGCGCCGCCACAAGGGGGTCAAAAATGCCCTCCAAATAGGGCGAAGGGAACTGCGCGACGGATTCCGGCGCGGCCTCGGCGTTGGTGGAGACAGCGTCTCCGCAGGAAAGCCCGGGATTTCTGTAGGAAAGCCCCGGCGCCCGCGTAAAGTCGGGCGCTTCACCGGCAAGCTGCGCCAGCAGCGCCTGAAAGCCGATTTCCCCCTCCCCGTGGATGAGGAAATCCACATAGGGCAGCTCCTCCAGCATCGCGGCGCCGGGCGGCACGTTGTGCCCGCCGAAGAGGATATGGCAGTTTGGAAAAAGCCGTTTCACCGCCTGCGCCAGCGCCTTGTTGTATTCCGTGTTCCAGCAGTAACACGAAAAGCCCACGAGGAACGGGTCCTCCATGCGGGCGGCGACGGCGACGGCGGGTTCGCGCAAAAAGAAAATTTCCCCCAGCGCATAGCTTTCCGCGACGGCTGCCGCCTGCCTGGCATAGGCCCACAGCTGGCCCACGCCATAGGGCAGGTAGGCGGTCGTGTGGGTCGGCAGCCTGCGCAGAATGTCCACCTGCACGAGGTAAATGTTTTTCTTTGCTTTCATTCCATGGCCCTTCCAAGAGATTTGCGCTCATGCGAATCTTTTTCTTTGATGATCTAAAACGCTTGACAGCATCCGAAAAGCTGACTATGCCTAAACAAAGCTTGTGGCAACCGTCAGAATCGCCCCCAATGGAGCCGAAGGCGGAATGACTGGGGGAGATGTCGCGGCCCCCGAGGGGCGGTTATGCGACAGAGGGGGTAATGAAAGTGAAAAAGCAAGCCCGCGTTTTATACCACAACAGATTAGATTCACTTGCACCTGCGCTACGCATTTTACTTGCGCTGAACCGCCACCGGGATTTTCGAGGACTCGTATGTGTCTCCCAGGCAATAGGAGCAGGCGGCAATGGAGCGCCTCTTGAGCAATTTGCGCCATTGCCCCCAGAATTCGGCGGGGCTGGTCTTGCGCAGGTCAATATAATCCTCTTTGCAGTCCGGGATAAAGCCCAGCTCCATCAGGATCACCGACTTGCAGCACAGGTGGAGCTTTCCGTTGAAGCAGGGGTAGCACAGCCTCTGGATGCAGACGCTGAAGCGCCGCTTAACCGAGCCCCCCTGCAATTGGCAAAATTCGCCCGTGTCGCTCCAGGCTGTGGCGCTCTCGTGCGTGTAGCGGATCCCGTTCTCCTTCAGCAGGGCCTTCATCCTTCCGACTTCGGGCTGCAACGCGGGGGAATACTCGCTGATGCGCACCAGCGCCTTCGCCTCCCGCAGCGCCGCGAGCGTCTTCGCGTCCGGGAGCACCGTGCCGTTGCTTTGCACGCCTATGTTGCGGATTTTTCCGGAAGCGGCGCAGGCCCGTATAATTTCGTCCAGGTTTGGGTGCAAAAATGTCTCCCCGCCGCTCAGGAGGATGAAATGGATGCTGTCGATGCAGGAAAGCAGGGATTGGATGTCCGCCAGCAGGTCATTTATGGGCATGTCCATATGGTGGCCCTTGAGGTCGGGGATATGCGCCACGCATTTATCACAGTTGAGGGTGCAGCGCGTCGTGATGGGGAAGACCACCCGGGATATCACGGCCCGGTGCGCCAATTGGCTGCGGAAATGCAGAAAAAGCGCGTGCGGCACCCGCACCGTCATGCGCAGGAAGGTTTTGATCCACACCTTCGGCGAATTCGGCGCGCCCAGGCTGAAGCGGGTCACAAGGCCGAACAGGGGCGGGCAGGCGCTCAGTATGCGCAGCTGCGTCCACCAAAACAAATATTGAAAAGGACCGATGATCTTTTTGATCAACTTGTTTTTCAACGGACAACTCCCTTTCAGAATCGAAAAAACAAAATACTTGGCTTCATTATAGCATGTCCCTCCCGGGATTGCAAGCGGAAATTTTGGGGGAGGCAAAGCCGCCCCCCAGATATTTCTTGCAATTTCCCCGCCAATATGCTAAAATAGGCAAGGAAAAAGGGGGGATAGGATGTTCGCCCGGGTCAACAGCGTGGGCTGCTACGGCATGGAGTCCTTCAGCGTGGAGGTGGAGGCGGACTGCGGGGGCGGCCTGCCCCGCTTCGATATCGTGGGCCTGCCCGACGCCTCGGTGAGCGAATCCCGCGATAGGGTGCGCTCCGCCATGAAAAACTGCGGCTGCGATTTCCCCATGAGCCGCATCACCGTCAACCTGGCCCCGGCGGACCGCCGCAAGGAGGGCCCTATATACGACCTGCCCATCTTCGTGGCCCTGATGGCGGCCTCGGGGCAGCTGCGGCCCAGCTTCGATCAGGCCGCCTTCTTCGGCGAGCTCTCCCTGGACGGTGCGGTGCGGCGGGTCAACGGCGCGCTGCCCATGGTGATCCAGGCCCGGGACGCGGGCCTTGCCGAGGTTTTCCTCCCCTCGGGCAACGCCGCCGAAAGCGCCATCGTGGAGGGCATCAAGGTCTACCCCGTGGCCCAGGTGAAGGAGCTGCTGGCGCACCTGCGGGGGGAGGCCGGGCGCCCAATTGCCCCCGCCGTGCCGGTGGAAGACGCCCCGGCCTTCTCGCCCGCATGCCCGGATTTCTCCGACGTAAAAGGGCAGAGCGAGGCGCGGCACGCCCTGGAGATCGCCGCGGCGGGCAACCACAACGTGCTGATGATCGGCCCGCCGGGCTCTGGCAAGAGTATGCTGGCCAAGCGCCTGCCCTCCATCCTGCCGGGCATGAGCCCGGAGGAAAGCCTGGAGACCACCAAGCTCTACTCCGTCGCGGGAGAACTGTCCGCGGGGGTTTCGCTCATCCGCGCGCGCCCCTTCCGGTCGCCGCACCACACGGTTTCGGCGGCGGGGCTTTCCGGCGGAGGAAGCATCCCACGGCCCGGGGAGCTGAGCCTGGCCCACAACGGCGTGCTCTTCCTGGACGAGTTGCCCGAATTCAACCGCGTGGCCCTGGAGGTGCTGCGCCAGCCCATGGAGGACGGCGTGGTGTCCATCTCCCGGGCGGCGGGCACGGTGACCTATCCCTGCGCGGTCATGCTCATGTGCGCCATGAACCCCTGCCCCTGCGGGTTTTTCGGGCACCCCACCCGGCGCTGCACCTGCCCCCAGGGCGCGGCCCAGCGCTATCTTTCCCGGGTCTCCGGTCCCCTGCTGGACCGCCTGGACATCCACATCGAGGTGCCGCCCGTGGATTTCAAGCGCCTTTCCTCCGAGGAGCAGAGCGAGCGCTCCGAAGTCATCCGCGCCCGCGTGGATAAAGCGCGAAGTGTGCAGCAAAAGCGTTTCGCTGGCAGCGGCATCCACGCCAACGGTCGCATGAACGCCGCCCAGACCCGGGATTTCTGCCGCCTGGACGAAGCTGGCAAGCAGCTTCTGGAAAGCGCCTTCGCCGCCCTGGGCCTCTCCGCCCGGGCCTACGACAAAATTCTTCGTGTGGCCCGCACCATCGCCGACCTGGAGGACAGCCCCAAAATCGAGCGGCCGCATCTGGCCGAGGCGATCCAGTTCCGCAGCCTGGACCGGAAGTTCTGGACGTACAGGTGACATGTGAAGTTTCCTATGGGGCTAACTGACTGCTGCAGGTTCTTTCCATGCAATTACGCACAGGTTTTCGGCAGCCGTCAGGATCGCCCCCAATGGAGCTGACGTCTCCTACGGAGACGCAGGCGGAATGGCTGGGGGATATGTCGCCAAGCGACTGTGCGCAGTCGCTTTCCCAAAGGGGTCGTTTGCGACAAAGGGAGTGGAGAAAAAACAGAAAATGATTTTGTGGTTTCCCGCCATTTTCATTGACATCTCCCCCCATCCGTGCTATACTCTTTAAATCACAAATTTCGATTTTTCAGGAGGCGAAAACCTATGGGGAAAACGGCGGCGTGCGGGAGCTTTGAGGAGCTGCGCGCCTTTGCGCAGGAGCACGGCATCCAAATGCTGGATTTCAAGGAGGTGGACCTGGAAGGCAGGTGGCATCACCTCACCATCCCCATCGAGCGCTTCACTCCGGCGCTGCTGGAAAAAGGCATCGGCTTCGATGGCTCCAGCTACGGCTTCCTCACGGTGGAAAAGTCCGATATGGTCTTTATCCCAGATCTCACCTCCGCGTTTATCGACCCCGTGATCGAAATTCCCACCATCTCCATGATCGGCGACATTTATCGCATTACCGACGAGGGCTACGTCCGCTTCGAGAGCGACCCCCGGGGCATCGCCGAAAAGGCGGAGCGCTTCCTGGCGGACGCGGGCATCTCGGACCGCTGCCTGTTCGGCCCCGAGTTCGAGTTCTATGTCCTGGATAACGTCGAGTTCCGCAGCGAGCCGAACCATATCGAGGCGCACCTGGATAGCGCCCAGGCGGCCTGGAACGCCCTAGGCAGCCCCTACGACGCCCCGGGCCGCAACCTCGGCTACAAGGTCAGGGGGCACGGGGGCTACCACGCCGACCTCCCCCACGACGCCAGCTTCGCCCTTCGCAATACAATGGTGCGCGCCCTGGAGGACTGCGGCGTCCCCGTGAAGTACCACCACTGCGAAAACGGCGGCCCCGGCCAGGTGGAGATCGAGGTGGAGTTCGCCACCCTGAAGGAAATCGCCGACCGCACCCAGAAGCTGAAGTACCTGGTGAAGAATATCGCCGTCCAAAGCGGCAAGACGGTCACCTTCATGCCCAAGCCCTTCCTCGGCGAGTGCGGCAGCGGCATGCATGTGCACCTGCACATGTTCGATGGGGAAAAGCCCCTCTTCTACGACGAAAACGGCTATTCGGGCCTGAGCCAGACCGCCCTGTGGGCCATCAGCGGCATCCTGGAGCACGCCGGCGCGCTTTGCGCCTTTTGCAACCCCTCCACCAACAGCTACAAGCGCCTGGTGCCGGGCTGGGAGGCCCCCGTCACCGTCTGCTTCGCCGCCTCCAACCGCAGCGCCGTGATCCGCGTGCCGGGCTACGCCAAAGCGCCCGGGGACAAGCGCTTCGAGTTCCGCCCCGCCGACGCCACGGCCAACCCTTACCTCTGCTTTTCGGCCATCGCCATGGCGGCCGCCGACGGCATCCAGAAGAAATCCGACCCTGCGGCGCGCGGCTTCGGGCCCTACGACAAAAACATGTACTACCTCACAGAGGAGGAGAAAAAGGTCGTGGGCAGCCTGCCCAAATCCCTGGAGGAGGCCGCCGACGCCCTGGAAAAAGACTGCGCCTTTTTGCTCAGCGGCGGGGTGTTCAGCGAGGAGCTGATCCGCAGCCAGCTGCGCAAAATCCGCAAGGATGCCCTGGAAGTGGCCGCCGTGCCCCATCCCCTGGAGTTCATGAAATACTACGATTTATAAATATACAATCCCGCCTGACACAAAGCTCCGGCGGGATTTTGATGACATAAACCGCTTGGCAGCATCCGGAACTGACCAATACCTAAACAAAGCCCGTGGAAACCGTCAGGATCGCCTCCAATGAAGCCGAAGGCGGAATGCACCGGGGGAGATGTCGCGGCCCGAAGGGCAAAGATTGCGACAGAGGGGGTGAAAAAGAAATACGCTATTTGCAGCAGATTCATATGGAATCGTTTTCACACTCTTGACATTTCCCTCCCGATATGGTAACATAAACTAGGGATAATAGAGCTGTTCTAAAACCTTGCCAAGATCTTCAAGCTATGGTAGAATAGGACGTATGAACAACAAACAGCGCATTGAGAAGTTGAAAGAAA